>Ga0228698_1001518_pt1 | contig 11194 bp, 11 predicted proteins | sample McNCre117_Aug_MG_FD_178015 | JGI IMG/M metagenome (GOLD analysis project Ga0228698, IMG submission 178015) | Freshwater microbial communities from McNutts Creek, Athens, Georgia, United States - 1-17_Aug_MG | ecosystem: Environmental > Aquatic > Freshwater > Creek | place: USA: Georgia...
TACGGTATTGATCAACGTCGTGGTAAAGATTCAAGTGGCGACACCGTCAAAGGAATGCTAACTGATTTGCCGAATATTGTAGCGCAAAATGCCGTACGGGAAGATGATTTTATTCAAAAAACATTAGACACAGAAGGAAATTTTGATTCAAATTTTGCATCAAGACCTTTGCCTAAAAACGGTCTGGTGACATTAAATGGTGTTCGACACTATGTACCAAAAAAATACGCTGGCCATATTGTTTCTCCGTTTACTCATGATAAAGCATTACTCTTTAGAGAAGAAGAGAATCGTCGCGTACTTATAGCTGTCTTTACAGTAGTAGATAAAGAAAATGCGAGCTTTATATACACAAAAGAGGGAGCAAAGTCAGATGTGCCATACGCAAATGGTACTGAGACTAAAGTACGAGAAATAAAATATAAAGCAAAACTCCCTAATAATGTAACTGCGCGTGAACAAGCGCTTGCTCCACAAAAACAAATTGAATTAGAGAATAAAGTTACCGAAGCGGTGTCACAGTTAATTGATTTGGCTCGGAATGTGGAAGATTTAGTTGCGAGTGAATTAGTGGATACAAATAAAGATTCACAAAACGTAATTGTAGAAAAAATCCGTACTGATTTGTTTGCCCAGGCGGTGCGAGCCATCGAGATGGCAGCTAGTACTAAAGACAGTCAGTCGTTACTGCAGAAGCTTGAGAGTTACTGTATTGATGCTCGTACATATATAGCTTTGATGGGCTCTATTGGTGTAGAAAAAATGATTTCAAAACCACTGGATGCGGTAGCTTCACAAGAGCTCACTGAATCTGAACGTAATCAAATGCGTCATATTTTGCAAGTGAACTATGAAGCTGCCTATCCAGGGGAGGAACATATGGAATTTCGAAAGAAAATCATGGAAAGCTTAGAAGCTGCCTTTACACGAAACGGAACTAATTTCTATCTCCTCAGAAATGGTCGTGATATCGTGAGTTTCAATCGTTTTGATACTGCCATTGATGCAAATGATGGAAGGGTGGTCATGTATTTTGGTTCATTTAATGCTGATCCAAAATATCGCGGGGTTGGAGGGATTATGCTTGAACACACTATTCAAGAAAAATTACAAGAATGTGATGTTTTGCAAGCTCACTGTGACCCTACCAGTGACATCAGTAAAAAATATATTGAAGATGGTTTTATCGCCACCAATACAGAAACAGTGGCGGGGAAGTTTAGCTTTGAGATTTGGCGGAGCCGAGATAGTGGTCAACAACTTACCACAAAAAGTAAATCAATTGGTGAGCTTTTGTCTGTTTCAGACAAGCCACATCAACCAACCGATACATTTTTTGTAAGAACCGTTGTGTCGGGTGATACATTCCCAGAACTTGATAAGGACCTCGGGTATGCCCTGACGCGTTATTTTACCGTTAATGGTGTTACATATGTAGCATTCGAAATACCGCCGGCTGCTTTATATAATCAATTTACCCCTGCCCAAGAAAAAAAGAAGGATTTGTAAAAGAAAGCCGTTGCCAATTAAACAATTTGACCTGAACTAGTCTTCCACATACTTTCAAATAAATATTTGTGCGTGTTGGCGATGAATTGATCGGTAATAATAATTCCAACCATATACGCGTCAGTGAGGGTGATATATGAGACCTTGTTATCGTATATTTGCATGACGGTTTGCAGTGCGAGGGTCCCTCCGCTCGCTGGTATGAGTTTGGTGTTTGTAACAGCTCCATCGTACGAAGATAAAAAAGACCGTGCGAGTGGAGAATCAATGACCAATCCACGCTTCTTTACGTGCTGCTCTTCGCGCATGGCTGAATACTCTGCATTTAAATCAGGAATATATTTCGTGATGGCTTCGAGATCGGCATACGTCAAAATTTCCTCTGTTGCCCGCATGCTATCCATAAGTACATCCCATACCCCGTCTTTTCCTTCGAAATACTGTACGCCTGGACGCCCGGCGGTGAGGTTAAACAACGAGGCGAGTTTGCCTGAGGTAATGGCAAACTGGGCTTTGGTTTGTTCAATTTGCGCCTTGCGCGCGTCGATGCGTTCGAGGATGGCAGTTGGGTGTTTCGCTGAAAATGTTGCGACTTTACCGGCAACATCGTGTTTTTCGGCGAGGTTCATACCGATGAGTTCGTCGAGTACTTTATAGACGAGGGGGCGGGAGAGTCCGGTCGGGACTTCTTTGGCAACTTGGCTCGCTGGACTGACGCCAATCTTTAAAAGCACCTCATAAATAGTCGCCTGTTCGGGGGAGAGGCCGGCTTCGGTCAAATTTTGGTTGTATTCAAGCTGTAGCATATGCCCCTAGTGTATCGCATATTACTGTAATTGTCACGTGACTATGACAATTATATGTGCATAAATATACGTAAATCTGTTTATAAATATGCATAACGTGCCGTTTTGTATATATTTTGTTTGATATTATTGACATAATCTTTTACTTATGCTATGATATTTGCAGTTAAGAAAGCCACGAACTAGAGAGAGTTCAAGACTGGCTTTCAGAGAGAGTTCCTCACACAGGGAATCAGAACAAGAATAGCGAGCCGAGCGGCTCACGCAGCAATGCCGGTGACCACAGCCGAAAGTGTGGCAGACAAAGAGTCAAAGGAACCACTCGCTACTCAACTTCTGCTTCGTTTGCACGATGCACGAAACAGGCCGCAAACCACGTTTCACTGGGGTTCAAGACTTCGGTCGCCCCAAGTCGCATCACCCGATACAGTTCGAAGGTAACTTCGAACGGACATCGATTGGTCGGAAGGCCCTAACCAAGCCTTCTTACCAAAAATGTCCCTTGTACATTGTAAGACCCTAGAGCGTACGTACCCGAGGACGCTAGGGCAAATGGAGAGCAAGGCCTACTTTGATAATTGAATATCTGAACATGGAAATGCAAGCGAATGTATCAGACCGCTTGTATCTCCATGCCACTTTACAATTTTTCCGCATTGAAGTTGTGATGTGGCATGGGGAAGTGAGAGAGTTCACTGAACCGAAAAAACTGGTGTAGCCTCTTACCAAAGAAGTGGGGGTAATTGAAATTGAAAGGATGCGTTATGGCCGACATTTCCGCCAAAGCGAATATTTGGGAATTTCTTCCGGAGGCCTTCGTGGCCTCCATTGAGAACGGTCTCCCGACCGTCCTCAATGAGGGGTGGTTCCGGCACCCCCGCCGCCCGTCGAGTTGGTACTGGGAGTACCAAGAAAGAGTAGATTGGAGGGGTCAACGGCCCATTCACAGGGCGATTATCATAACCCCCTTGTATAAAAGGGGGTGCTTCGACCGTCGTGACGCGCCGGTCGAAATCGCTATACCTTACGAGGTGTGGCGGGCGGCGGCGGAGAAACAGATTGAATTTCTGAGGACTCATGTCCTCAGAGAGGAAAACTATCCATGGGAGGAGACGGAGCCCTACGGGCTCCCCTCCTACCGTTACTGGTGGGAGGAGATCTAATGGTGGTTTTGGTGAAGCTGAGCTTGGTCGCTTGGCTTCACCCTTTTATAGAGTGTGCGAAATGGTTCGTGTGCTCTTGGAGGAAATTAAATGAAGAAACTTCATTTTCGTAAGGTGCTGATTGCACCTTACTGCGACACGTCTTTTTCCACTTCCTTCGGGGAGTGGAAAAAGACGTGGACTGAGGCGTCGTTGGACGCCTCAGTCGAGAAACCTGCATATACAGGTTTCCAGATGCTTGAGATAGTTGAGGCTGCGGAGTGCTAACTCCGCAGCCTCGAGACCAGTACCAGGGATCTGGTGCTGGTGGTTGATGGGGTGAGTTGCTTGGTCGCGCTCACCCATCCATTTGAGTGTTTGAAACTGATTCGAACATTGAAATGGGTATCTCACCTGATTCCCGACTGGGTGGTGTTCGAAAACCATCCGTTCGGGGATTGTGTGACAGCAATCTACCAAATCCCGCGCTGCGACGGCTTCGCAGTATGGCTATATGAAAGGGAAAGCTATGTTCCAAATCAAGGTCAACGCCACCAGCGTCATCTTCTCGAAGTTTTTCTCGGCGGCTGACGCCGCCGCGGCCTTCGAGGTCATTCCGGATCATACGACCCGCGTGCTATTTGTGGACACGGGCGTGACTATCGACCTCATCGCGACCGTCAAGTCTCTGGTCGAGAAGGGGGTCGATGTGACGATCCGCGACCACCACAAGGGCGAAGGGCGCAATCCCGAGGCCGCCGAGGTGATCGAGCAAATCTTGGGCAGCAACGCCAAGATTGTCGATCGCAAGACGGCTCCCGGCTGCGCGACCCTCATCGGACTCGGAGAGTTCGCGGACATCGGGGTGATCGTCGCTGACCCTGACTACGACGGTCTCGTCGCGGCCATGAAGGCCTGTGGGATCTCGTACGAGGGGATGGACAACGACGCTGAGGTGTTCGACGTTCGCCCCAAGCAGTCGGCGGAGACGCTGACTGCCCTCGGGTGGACGGCCGTCCGGGCGCTCTCGACTCTCCCGCCCTTCAACAAGGAGAAGCCGGAGATCAGCGAGAACGCCAAGAAGCAGCTCTTCGAGCGCTTCGTGGCGGCGGCGTCCGGCGACTCTGCGGCTCGGGCTGAGCTCGAGAAGGCGGTCGCGGAGCACGGGGCCGGTGTGGAAGAGGCCGAGCGTCTGCTTGCCGAGAAGATGTTCGTACCCTGTAAGGGTGTGACGCTCGTCGACTCGGTGGGTGCCGCTCGTTCCGATCTCAACACCCTCACCAAAGGGATGGAGAAGGACGGGGTAGTCGTGACCGTCGTCCGCAAGGACTTCGGTCCGATCGCGGGCAAGCCCGGCGGACACGGTGTCCAGTACAGCCTGGCCGTGGTGCAGAAGCATCAGGCCGAGCTCGATCTGCGGACGCTGGTTCCCACAGGGACGGAGACCTCGCCACAGGCCGGCCTGCTTTCCAACGTCGCGTTCCTGCTTCACTGCAGCGAGAGCGTCTGGAACACGACCATCCTGCCGGCGCTCGCGGCACGCTTCGCGGGCTAGCCACTCGCGCCGAGTCCATACGCTCGACGTTCCTTTGGACACCAGCCGGTATGGCGGTTGGTGTTACTCTGCAACTGTATCCCTTGGTCGGGATAGTTTGCACATCTGGGGTCCTTGTGACCCTGGCTCGGTTTTGAGCGAGGTACGGTATACCTCGCTCACCCATTTGAGTATTGAATGGACTGCCATTGAATACTGAAATGGGTTTCGTAACGGGAATTCAGTCAAACGGAGTAGCAGCCTACTTTTAAGTGGTTGTACCTCTTGGTAAGAGCAGAACTTTGGTTGATTGTTTGCATGAATGGTATTCGTCGAACATCAGTTGGAGAGCATGAATCATAATTGGTTCGTGATTTGCAACTGGTGCCAGTGATGGGATCAGACAGATGCAGACGGGAGCTCACGATCCGTCATAAAAGAAACGTGGGTAAAAAAGGACTACAAAAATGTATATTATCGTCACGTTGGAAGAACTTGGTCTCAAAAGGACCAAAAAAGATCCTCTCTACGGTCCAGGGGAGCGTGGTTACGACCACGCAAAGGTCGTGAAAGCGTTCCAGAAAGCCGGTCTGCGGCCGGTTGAGTCCGCTCATGATCTGATCCAAGTCTTACTGGAAGGCTTTGTCGGGTATGTCCCTGACAAAGCTTTCTTCGAAGAGAATTGCCCCCGCCCGCCCTACTTTGGGCCCGACTGCTACAGGGACGAATACTTGTGGAATCATGGTTGCTGGCCGCAAACCGCGGATTGGCTGCTGCAAAAGTAGCCATATCACACCCCACGAGAAGTCCCATGATTTATAAATCGTGGGATCCTTCGTCCACAGTTGGACACAAAGCAAGTTCTTTAAGAAGTTTGGTCGGGCGACACCATGGTTCAAGTCGCCCACTTTTTTCGATTCGTCACAATATATGGTGAATCGATTGAGTGTAATTAAAAAAAGTTTATTCGCCCATGTGAATATTTGAATACTATATTCGAATATTGAAATGGGTTTCGTCACTGGAATCCAAACCAAAACGGTGTCGTTGTCTACCGCTGAAGTAACAACACCACATGACGAGGAGAAAAAGTCATGGACGCACGTACCCGCCGCCTGATCCAGAAACTCTGTGCCCGTGTGGGTGTGGAGACGCCGATTGCGGCATTCCGCATCATCGGAGATCCGCTCCGTCTCGTCGTGAATGACGAAGCGGATGTGGTTTCCGAAACATGGCGACACGTTTCGGAATATCACCCGCAAGTCTTTCTTCCAGGTCTGTATATCGTGTACAAAGCATCTTGGGGAAGGGGGATGGTCGGCACCAGATATCTTAACTCGGATACCTATTTCACGGAGGACGAGATCGAAAACTTGCATGAGAGCAAGTATTTGAAACGCCTTCGGTTGAGGTAGGTTGGTCGATGGAGTGTTCGTCTGCGCTAAAGGCGCACCTGCGCCTCGGGGTTCTGGGGTGGGAGAAGAAAAATGGAAAGCACGCTCAAGATCGTGACTGAAATCGCTGCCAAGTTCCAGAAGGATCACTCGGGCCTCAGCTCGCATGTGAGTCACCTGATGGGGCTTGAGCGGGCGGTCAGTTTGATCGAGTTGGCCAAGGAGGCTTTGACTGAACTTTCTGCTGAACAGGAGGTCAGGCTGAAGCTTTTCGACGCCACGACTTTGACGGTCGACGAGTTTCAGGCTCGATATGCAGCTGTCATGGAGGAGTGCCAGATCGTCAATGACTTCCTCAATGAATTGAGGCAAGATCATTCGACGAGTCAGCTCTCCCTCGTGATGAACCTGTTCAAATCGTATGGGGTTTCGGAAGAAACCACCACGACGTTCTTGACAGAGCTGCGCGAAGAACTCGGCTAGATGAGTTGGGCTCGGAGTGGTTCGCAAACCACTTGGCAACAGAAAAAACATTGTTACTATGCCTGAGTAAATATTGCTCGGGCACCCTTTCAAATGTTCAAATATTTGAATATTTGAAAGGGTGAAACAATGTGTGAAGAACCCAAAAGGAGGATGAAATGAGCGAAGATATGTTGATTGAAGACGCAATCAGAAACACCAAGATTCGCAATGCCCTGCTTGCGCTAGGCAAGCGGACCTTGGGTGACGTGGCACAGATGCATGCCGATGAGTTTTTTCTTGAGATGGGTCTTGGGCGTGTGACGTATCTTTACACGAAAGAGGCGTTGGCCTGTCATGGTCTTGTGTTTCGGCAAGAAACACTGGAAGAGATCCTGAAGAAAGGGCCTCGTTACTACGAGGGCTGGAAGCGAGGTTAACTCAGCGCGGGAGAAAACCAGTGTAGCAACAGAAGTTTTGGTACTGGCAGCAATGTACAGCCCGAGACAAAAATCCAGGTTTGGACGTCCTGTGCAACGTCCACTTTTTTCGATTCAGCACACTTTACCTAAAGGTAGAGACGAGTGGTGAGTCGATAGAGTGAATTTATTATTGGTAACAGCAATTACCCTCACTACACAAAAGGTATACCGGTGGTGTTACTCTCTCCGCTGCCTGTATGTCTTTTGTGTCGTGAGTAAGAATGTCTTCTTTCGATGTAGTGTATCCATGTTTCCTTATGTAAGGGAACATCCCGGATGTACTTCATGGGTGAGAAAAGCGCGGGGCGCTTTTCGCAAGGCCTTTTGAGGTATTTATTGAGCATAGCGAAATAAATAACCAAAAGGTATACAGCCTCAGTAAGAGGGGATGACAGAGGATGTTTTTCCTCTTCCGAACCACAGTGCTGTTGTCTACTGTAAGTGACAACATACATGGTCACAAGAAAGGAAATGCCATGACCACTATCAATCACCACCTGCTGCAGGCTATCGAGGATGCCTACCGCGAGCAGATCCGGAATCGCTTCCCAATCTTGCCTGCTCCCGAGGTCGCAGTCTATGCCACGCAGCTGAAGGAAAGCCTGTGCTGGCTGATTGTGAGGATCATTTCGCCTCACCCGAAGGAATTCGATGAGGAAGAGATGATTCAGGAGAGGGAGGAGCGATGTGAAGTGATGGTTCGCAACTATATTGCGAACCAAATTCCTCGCGCGAGCAAGTCTCTCGCAGATGCTCTCATCAGCGACGCGAAGCGAATCGCTCGCTGGTGAGTAAAGGGTGAGGTGGACTACTATTACCACCTCACCCTCATTTCATGATAGATAGAACAATGGGTGTTACTCTCTCCACCCCGTGACGCTGTCTGTCGTGATGTGAGAGAGTGAATGGGTCGGTGTTTGCATCTGGATATTTTTTAGTTGTTTGCAAACAGTTGTGCATAAGGTATCACAGTAATGTTTGCTATACTTAGTCCTGAGGTAGCTCTTAATGCTTTTTTACAATGCGGATTGCTGATGATCAGTTGAAACGTTTTATTTTGGATTCGAACCTTATTACTAAGGGCGATATTGCTGCGGCTGAAAAAGTTGCGAAAGACGAAAATCGTTCACTGTCTGAAGCGCTCGTGTCGGGTGGTCAGATGACTGAGGACGATATGCGTCGCGTTGAGTCGTATATTCTCGGAATTCCATTTGTGTCGCTCAAAGACATGAAGATTGATTTTGATATTTTATCCTTGATTCCTGAACCGGTTGCCCGTACCCACAACATTATCGCGTTCAAGAAAAATGAATTAACACTCGAAGTCGCCATGCTCGATACGGCAGACTTGCCAGCGATTGATTTTATTAAGAAGAAGGTGGGACTAAAGATTCTGCCACGTCTTACTGATACGGAGTCAATGCGGGGAGCACTCCGTCAGTACCAAAAGACGCTCAAAGATGAGTTCGGCGATTTGATTATGAAGGATGCGTCGTCACTCAAAGTGATTGCGGAAATGGATGGGGAAGAAGCGTCCGAAGCTGACTTGAAGAAAATGGCGGAAGATTTGCCGGTTGTTCGTATTGTGGACACACTCCTCCGTCACGCGATTATTCAGGGAGCGTCTGATATTCATATTGAACCGATGGAAGAAGAGGTGCTCGTACGCTACCGTATTGACGGTATTTTGAATGATGCGATGAAATTGCCAAAGATTGCGTCAGGTACGATTGTGGCGCGCCTCAAGGTGCTTTCGAATTTGAAACTTGACCAGAAGCGTCTCCCGCAAGACGGTCGTTTCAAAATGGAAATGGATGGGCAGAAAGTTGCCTTTCGTGTATCGATGTTGCCGGTCTATTATGGCGAGAAGGTGGTTATGCGTTTGCTCCGTGAAAACCGGACGGGTTTTTCGCTCGAAGGGATTGGATTCCATGGCTCGACACTCGAACGTATTCATAAAGCAACGCGCGCTACCACCGGCATTATTTTGGTGACCGGACCAACCGGTTCAGGTAAATCAACTAGTCTCTACACGGTCCTCGACCTGTTGAATACACCCGAGGTGAATATTTCGACGATCGAAGACCCAATCGAGTACCAAATGGCACGGGTGAATCAAACCCAGGTGAAACCTGAAATTGGGTTTACGTTTGCGGCGGGACTGCGTTCTCTCATGCGTCAGGATCCAGACATTATAATGGTGGGGGAAATTCGTGACCAGGAAACGGCGAGTCTCGCGATTAACGCAGCCTTGACCGGACACCTCGTACTCGCGACCGTACACACCAATTCTTCGGCTGGCACTATCGCTCGTTTGATTGATATGGGAGTGGAATCGTTCCTCCTCGTGTCGACATTGCGTGTTGCAATTGGACAACGTCTCGTGCGAAAACTCGCTGATGATAAAATCTCGTACACGCTTTCAAAGGCAGAGCGTGATGAATTGTCCAATCATGCAAATCTCGATTTTGTACTCGCGACATTAAAAGAAGAGAAAATCGTACATGAAGACGCGACGTGGAATGATATCCCGTTTTATCACCCCAAAGAAAAAGGAGCGACTGAAGATGGGTATCATGGCCGTATGGGTATCCACGAAGTGTTCGAGATGTCAGCGACTATCAAAGATATGATTATGTCGCACAAAACCGGTGACGAACTCGAGGTGCAAGCTCGTAAAGAGGGGATGCTCACCATGATGGAAGACGGTATTTATAAAGCGGCCAAAGGACTCACGAGTATTGAAGAAGTTTTGCGCGTCATTAGTGAATAAACGCTATGCCAACATTTGTCTATCATGGTGAAGATGCTGAAGGAAAAAAAGTAACCGAATCCGTGTCCGCTGATGACCGGTATGCGGTCTACGATATTGCTCGAACCAATGGTCATACTGTATCGAGTGTAGAAGAGGGTGCGGGTTTTTCACTCAAAAACCTGATTAATGTGCAGGCGATTAATGAGAAGCTGGGCCGGGTAAAGCAGGATGAGCTCGTGATGATTACCCGAAACCTTGGGTCGATGCTCGTTGCTGGTCTCACGGTCATTCGCGCACTCTCGGTCATCGAGCGACAATCGAGTAACGCAAAATTAAAAGCGGTGATTCGCAAAATTTCCGCTGGTTTAAATAAGGGGGATCAATTTAATGAGACGTTGCGCGAGTTTCCTGAGGTGTTTTCTGATTTGTATATTGCGATGGTGCGCGCAGGTGAAGAAGGAGGGAATTTAGCTGAAGCGCTCCAGACTCTCGCTATTCAAATGGAGCGGTCGTCGAACCTGAAGAAGAAAATTAAGGGGGCCATGATGTATCCGTCGATTGTGATTATTGTGATGTTGGTTATCGGTGTGCTAATGATGATTTTTGTTATGCCGCAAATTACGGGCATGTTCAAAGATATGGGGACTGATTTACCTGCAACAACAAAATTCCTGATTGCCCTGAGTGATTTTTTTGCCCATCATACGATTATGGCGGTGGGGAGTATCGTGGCATTTTTTGCAGCAGTGACGTATGCCGTTAAGTCAAAACCTGGTCATGTGGCGACATCATGGCTGATACCGAAATTACCAGTGATAGGCACCTTGGCCAAAGAAATGAATTCGGCTCGAACAGCGCGCACCTTGTCATCACTCTTGAACTCTGGAGTTGATGTCATCCAGTCGCTCGAAATTACTGAGGAGGTGGTTCAGAACATTTTTTACCGGAAAATTATTCATGATGCGCGTGGGCGGGTAGAGAAGGGGTCTGCCTTGTCTGATGCTTTTATTGAACGGTCTGACCTCTATCCAATTCTCGTGGGAGAAATGATTCTGGTAGGGGAAGAGACAGGGCAGATTGCTGGAATGTTAGGTGAACTCGCAATTTTCT
>Ga0228698_1001519_pt1 | contig 11191 bp, 9 predicted proteins | sample McNCre117_Aug_MG_FD_178015 | JGI IMG/M metagenome (GOLD analysis project Ga0228698, IMG submission 178015) | Freshwater microbial communities from McNutts Creek, Athens, Georgia, United States - 1-17_Aug_MG | ecosystem: Environmental > Aquatic > Freshwater > Creek | place: USA: Georgia...
GGAAGGCGTGCCTGGCGGCGTGGATGTGGCGCGGACCGCCATCTTTTCCCCCGGCCTGCTGGACCGCATCCCCCGCGCCAAGGTGCAGCTGCCCCCGGATTACCCGGCGGCGATGCGGCACACCGGCACCAGCGGCTCGGTGGTGGTGGAGTTTGATGTCAACACCGAGGGCCGGGTCATCCGCGCCGAGGCCCTCAGTTGCACGGACCGGGAGTTTGCCGAGGCGGCGCTGCGGGCCGTGCGGCAGTGGCGGTTCGAGCCCGGCCGGCGGCACGGCCGGGCGGTGCCGTTCCGGATGACCGTGCCGATCGAGTTCGGCCTCGAGGCGGATTGAGGCCCGCTCAGCTGGCGCGCGCGTGCAGCAGGCGGTTCACCAACGCGACCAGCTCGGGCGGGCTGAAGGGCTTGGTGATGTAGTCGAGTGCGCCGAGCTCGAGGCCGAGGTTGCGCGAGTCTGTCGAGGCCCATGCCGAGACTATGATGATCGGGATGGTGGCCGTCGCCGGGTCGCGGCGGAGGATTTCACAGACGCCGAAGCCGTCGAGATCCGGCAGCATGAGGTCGAGCAGGATGATGTCCGGCCGGCTGGCGCGAACCGCGTGGATGGCCTCCCAGCCATTGGCGGCGGTGGTCACCTGGTGCCCGGCCCGCACCAAGTGGTAGTGCATGAGGTCGGTCAATTCGGGCTCGTCGTCGACGGCGAGGATCTTGGCAACGGCTGTCATCGCCGCCACTGTGCCAGCAGTGGGTGACGGTTGGGTGAGCGCAACGTGACGATTGCGCAACGACCGGCCGGACTTACCAGCGGTGGTAGGCCGGATGACCGGGTGTCACGGCCACAAAGGTGCCGCGGCAGGTGGCGCGGGGCTTGCCGGCGGCGGTGAGGGTGGCCTCGATGGTGGCGCGGTCCGCCGCCGCGCCGACGACCTGCGCGAAAAGCTCGACCGGCCCGTCGGTCGGGGTGGGGCGGAGCAGCTTGATGGCATAGTCGGCCGTGACGGTGCACGGCGGGGTCTCCAGCGCACCTTGCTGCATGAGGTGCCAGGCCGCCGTCCAATTGCAGTGGCAGTCGAGCAGGGCGCCGATGATGCCCCCGTTGAGCATGCCGGGAAAAGCCTCGTGGTGCGGCTCGGGCCGCCAGCTGGCGACAACCCCGTTGCCCTGCACAAAGCTGCGGATGCGCAGCCCCTTTGCGTTGGCCGGCCCGCACCCGAAGCAGATGCTGCGAGGCGAGTATTTCTCTTGCAGGCAGAGGTCGTTCATGCGGCGGATTGAGGCGCAAATGGCCCTCGGAGGAAACTATTTGTTAGTAAGATTTTTAACTCGCGCCCGTTGCGTCATGTGCCATGGTGGGTCAGGAATAATACCACTACACCAATGGCGCGCAAGATAGCCTTCCTCAACTACAAGGGCGGTGTCGGCAAGACTTCGCTGATCGTAAATACGGCCGCCAGTCTGGCACGTCGCGGCATGCGGGTCCTGCTCATGGATTTTGATACGCAGTCCAACGCGAGCATCTGGCTGATGAAGCTGGAGCGCTGGAACAAGATCAATGCCACGGGCGTGGGCTCGGTCTATTCGATTTTCGATCCGGGCACGGCCCGGCTGAAGGATTGCGTGATCAAGGACGTGGTCGAGGGCAAGGACGGCGAAAAACTCCTGCCCGGCCTCGACCTCGTGCCGACCACCTTCAACCTCGTGGACCTCGAGGGCGAGTACAAGCCCGATCCCAAGCGCCCGTCGTATGTGATCTTCCAGGAGCAGCTCGCCGAGATCGAGAACAACTACGATTTCATCCTCTTCGACTGCCCGCCGAACGTGCTGCGCGCCTCGCAGAACGGCGTTTATTGCGCGGGCGAGATCTATGTGCCCTCCAATCCGGACGCGCTGAGCCTGATCGGTTTCACGCTGCTGGTGGAGAAGATGCTGCGCTTCCAGCAAACCTCCGCGAGTTTCCGCACCACGGCCATGGGCCCGGCCGCGCAAATCTACGGCATCGTCTTCAATTCGATCAAGTCCAACACCGACATCGAGGTGCCGAAGATGCGCATGCAGCTCCGGTTGAATCAATTCAAGACCCAGAAGCGCGGCTGCGCCGCGGCGGCCAAGATCTGCACCACGCAGATCCGCGACGCCATGATCGTGCGCCGCGCCGTCACGCTCGGCCTGCCGGTCTTCCTGGTCGGCACGGAAGGCAACGACGAGGACAGTGTCGCCAACGACTACCTCAAGCTGGCCACCGAGATCATCGAAAACGCCCCGCCCGCCTGATTTTCACCAGCAACCTACCTGCACCATGGCCAAGTTCACCAGCACCGAATGGGACGACATCCGCAAGAAATTCCGCCACTCCATCATGGCGGACACCTCTTTGGTCAGCCTAGCCCAGAATCTCGACACCAAGGAGTGGCCGCACTCGGGGGATGAGGAGAAGCCCTCCAAGTACATCGACTTCAGCTATGATGAACTGCTGATGATGCCCGAGATCGCGGGCAGTGCGGACAAGGCCGACCATCTCATCGGCATCCTCAAGGAGACGCTGGCCTTTGACGACCCGTTTGGCGACATGGTGGCCGAGGTCGAGAAGACATCGGCGAAGGACAACCCGATCCTGAAGACCCTCGCCCGGCTCAGCATTCCCGAAGCCTATCCGCTCGCCCTGGCCAATTTCAGCGAAGGCACGCGGATCGTCTGCGCTTCCGAGGGCGTCAAGACCATCGGCGAGTTCGCCAACCTGGGCCAGCAGATGTCCACCCGCGTGGTGCTGGGCGGGGATTTCCGCAACGCGCTGAACGCGCTGACCCATGGCGACGAGGAAGGCATCGGCCAGTTCCTGCCTTTCCGCAAGGGCGCCACCGGCCTGCATCTCGCCGAAGCCATCGGGCTCGTTTCCGCCGGGCTGCCCCGGCCGGAACAGCTGGGTCTCGCCAAGGCCTACGGGGCCAAGCTCAATGCGGCGGACAACGCCGCGGCCAAGGCGCTGAGCAAGGAGCAGGTGGAAAAGCTCGAGTCGGGCCTCCGTCTCACGCTGAACACCGCCCTTGACTGGTTCAAGGAGGAGAAGGCCGCCCTGATGAAACACATCGAGGATGGCGGCAACTATGAGCGCTATTTTGTCGTGATCAATGACCCCGCGCGTGAGGCCATTGCCGTGAAGCTGACCGCCACCGCCCTGAAGGTTTCCGCCAAGGCGGCCGCCAGCGCGCCGGCCGGCCAGGCGAAGAAGGGCGGACTCTTTGGCCGACTGTTCGGCAAGGGTTGATCCGGCTTAATTCTTTTCTTGGATCCGCAGACGCCAACTCCTCCCGGGGCGCCGCCGCCGGCGCCCGTTTTCCCGCCGCCGCCGAAATCCGCGACGCCGGGCCCGGCTTTCCCCCCGCCCGGTGACATCAAGTTCCCGGCCAAGCCCGGCGGCATAAAGCCGCTTGTGCTGCCCCGGCGACCGAGCCCCCTGCAGCGGGCGCAGGAAGCCACCCAGGCGACCGCCGCCGCGCGCAAATCAATCAATACAATCATGTCGCAGTCGCGTCCGCCCTGGGGCGGGACGCCGACCTTGAGCGGCGACCAGGTCGAGTCCCTCGAAAAGGCCCTGCGGGCCCTGGAGGCCAAGGCGGCCGAACGGGAGATGGCGCTCGCCGAGGCGGAGAACAAGCTGGCGGAGCGGGACCGGGAACTGGCCGAGACCGAGGCACTTTTGCAGGCGCGGGAGAAAGTCATCGATGCCATGCGCAAGGAACAGCCGGCCCAGGCGGGCGGCAACTCGGCCGTCAACCCCGAGGAACTGGCGGCACTCGTGAAACTGAAGGAGGAGATGGACCGCCAGGAAGCGTCGATCAAGGAGCAGAAGGAGGCCCTGAAGGAGCGCGAGGCCTTCCTCGAGGCCAGCGAGGCGTCACTTTTCGAGAAAATGCAGGCCCAGCAGGAAAAGGAGACCGAGTTGGAGCAGAAGGCGGAGGATCTCAAGAAAGGCATGATCAAGGCCGGCATGATCCAGGCGGAGGCCAAGGGGCCGATGGAGAAGGCCTGATGCCTGATGGAACCTCAGTCAATTTGGCCTTTCCAAGGGCCCAGCCCGACCCTATGCCCTTACGCTTCATGACCCGCCGTCCGCTCAAGCCCCTCCTCGCCCTTACTGCCCTTGTCCTGCCGGCCCTGCTTGCCGCCCAGACCAGCACCAGCAGCAGCGAGGAGGAAAGACTGACAAAGCTCATGGCGGACTCCGCCCAGTGGTATGTCCCCCGTTCGACCGTTTCCCTGGGTTTCCGGGTCCTGAGTTCAGGCGGCAAGGTGCATTTTGGCAACCTGGGTTCCGTCGCCTTTGATGCCACGGTGGCCCCCATCGCCGACGGCGCCGTCGACCGGGTCTATGACAACGGCGCCGTGCGCACCGACACGGCCCGCCTCGCGGAGAAGGATGCCAACGGCAATGTCATCACCATTCCCGGCTCCCGGTATGCGATCTTCACCACGAGCACGGTCAACGTCCTCGATGCCAGTGGCAACCCGGTCCTGAATGCCGACGGCACGAACGTCACCCAGGACGTCACGCAGCAAACCGGCGACTTCCTTGCCTACACCCCGGGACTGACGCGCAACTGGGCCTACGGGGCGGCCTCGCAGCTGACCAGCAACGGCCATGTGGCCATGAGCACCTACAGCGCCACCAGCGAGGGCGCCGGGTTCACCAAGCAGACCGGCGCCTCGGCGGGGGTTGAGTTTCAATTCGTCTACAATCTTTCCAAGCCGGCCAAGCGCGTGCAGTGGGGCCTGCTCTCGGGCATCGCCCTGAACGGCATCAGCAGCAAGAGTGTCGGTTCCGTCACGTCCACCCTGCACACCCAGACCGATTTGTATTCCCTGGCCGGGGCGACGGCCCCGGCGGCGCCCTACACGGCCCCGTCCTTTGTCGATTACGTGGACAGCACGGGGACCGTGCTCGGGGCCAACGGCCTCGAGACGACGGTGCCGATCACCGCGGTGCCGGATGCCCACTTGGTAACCAGCACGCCCGGCGGCGCCACGATCAACGGCCGGTGGCAGATGAAGGGCGCCTATTACATGATCCGCCTCGGGCCCAGCCTCCGCACGCAGCTGACCCCCCGCCTCGGGCTGAGCGCCAGTGCCGGCGTGGCCGGGGCCTATGCGGGCACCACCTACAGCGTGGCCGAGACCTTCGATGTGCCCGACCTGCCCACGGTGATCGTGGGCGGCGTGGTGGGCACCGAGCAGACCACCGAGAGCAAGTTTCTCGCCGGCTATTACGCCGACTTGAACCTCGACTGGGCGGCCAACGAGCGCGCCGCGCTTTTCGGCGGCTTCACCGCCCAGAGCTTCGGGGGCTACGATCAGGCGGTCGGCAGCCGCACGGCCCGCGTCGACCTCGGCAGCTCGGTCGGCGTCCGCGGCGGCATCAGCATCAGGTTCTGACCGCGGTCAGGCCGGCGAGCACGCTTTCGACGCTGCGCAGCTCCGCCGGCGGGAAAAAGGAATTGATGCGGGTCACGACCTGCTGGAGCAGGCCGTCGGGACACGAGGCGCCGCCGGTGATCAGCACCCGCTTGGGCGCGTCGTCCCGGGGCCAGAGCGGGTGGATCTCGGTGCGGCCGCCCGTACCGGGCCGCGCCGCGGGAAAGACATAGTGCTCGATCTCGCCGCGTGACCGGATGTTGGCCTCCGACTGGATGAAGAAGGCGCGCCCGCCCAGCTTCTGCTCACACAGGCGGTAAAGCTGGTAGGTGTTGGAACTGTTCTTGCCGCCAAGGATGAACGCGGCGTCCAGGGGCTCGGCGAGCGCGCGCTGGAGTGCATCCTGGTTGACCTGCGTGGCGTAGCACAGGGTGTCCCGCTTGCCGGCCCCGCCGACATGGGCCGGGCCGTCGGCCTCGCCGTATTTCGCGACGAAGACGGCCTTGAAGTAGTCGATGATCGCGGCCGTCTCATTCATCAGCAGCGTGGTCTGGTTCACCACCGCGATGCGGTCGAGGTGCCGGGCGGGATCCAGGCCCGGCGTGTGCAGGCCGGCAAAGCGGGTCAGCAATGCCGCGCCTTTTTCCGGGGTGGGGGCGGCGATGTAGTCCCCCAGCTGGCGCGCTTCTTCCAGGTTGCGGAGGATGATGGAGGGCGCATGGCGCCGGCTGTTGGAAAAGGTCGCCTTGGTTTCCTCGTGCTCGCTCTTGCCGTGGATGACGACGGTGAAGCCCTCGCGGCCGAAGGCGCGGGCGGCCTTCCAGACCTTCTCCACCAGCATGCAGGTGGCATCGAACTGCGCCACCCGGATGCCCTTCCGGACGAGCCGCTTCTTGTCCTCGTCGGTCGCGCCAAAGGCGGGGATGATGACAATGTCCTCGCTGGTCAGGGTGTCCCACAGCAGCGCCGCCGGACTGCCCGCAGCGGCGATGCGGCCGTGGGTGTCGAAAGGCTGGCCCTTGTCGGTCTGGAGGAAGCGGAGCCCGCGGCGCAGGAGATCCTCGTTAACGAAGGGATTGTGGATCAGCTCGCTGAGCATGAAGACGCGGCGTCCCGGGTTCTCGGCCAGGGTCTCGTAGGCCCGCTCGATCGCGTTCTTCACCCCGAGGCAGAAGCCGAAATGACTGGGGATGACGTAGCGCACGGCGCCGAAATCCAGCGTGGCCGGCCCGGTGGCGGAGCGCTCGTTGGTGCGGGCCAGCGCCTTGATGGCCTCGCAGAGGCGGCTCTGATAGAGCGAGCGGGCGGCCTCGTCCTGCTGGTAGATGTCGCGGTTGCGGTCGCGTTCGACCCGGAATTTGTAGATGTAATCGTTCTCCCCGAGGTGCAGGTAGGGGATGTCGATGAGATGGGGTTCCAGCTGATCGAGCACCGCGGCCAGCGTGGGCGCCAGCCGGGGCTTGGCTGCATGCAATTCCTCCAGGGTGCGGAAGACCACCGCACCGTCGGCCGGCCGCCCCTGCACCTGGGTGAAGAAGACCCGGCAGGCCGGACCGCCGGTGGTGCAGGTGAAATGCTCGTCCGGCGGGGTGTGCTCGGGAAAATCGGCCCGGAGGAGGGCAACCGCGGCGGCGTCATCGGCGCCGGCATAGGCGGGGCCGAGGCTGGTCCCGGCGGCCCGCACCGCCAGCTGGTTGCTCGCATTGAACGCGAGCAGCAGGCATGGCGTGGAAGCGGCGGAACGGGTTGGGACGGCGGACATCGGGACGGCGCAAAACATCCCGCAGCTGGGTGATTGGGTCAAGTAACCCGTGGGGGTTTTCCTATATTGCCTCGGGCGCCCCGAACCGGAAACTCCCGCCGTCCGATGCATCCACTTCCGCGCAATCCCGTGTCTCCACCGCGGCGCTCCGAGTCCATCTGGTGGCAGGCGGGCAAGGTCGCGGGGATCTACGCGTTGCTGGGCGCCGCCTGGATCATCCTGGGCGACCGGATCGGGGCGGCGAGGGCGGGCGAGGACGCGGCGTCGGCCTGGTGGCAGACCGGCAAGGGCCTCCTTTTTGTCGGCGTGTCGGCCGGCGTCATCCTCTTCCTCGTGCGCCGCAGCCTGCGGAAGATCCAGCAGGTCGAGAGCAGCAAGTGGGAGGGGGAACCCCAGTTCCGCTCGCTCGTCGAGCAATCCCTGGTGGGCGTCTACCTGATCCAGGACAATCGTTTTGTCTACGTCAACCGGCGCCTGGCGGAAATCTTCGGCTACCCGGCCGACGACATCCTGCACAAGCTCACCGTGCCGGACCTCGTGGCGGTGTCGGACCGCGCCCTGGTCCAGGAAAACATCTCCCGCCGGCTCACGGGCGAGATTGCCGGGTTGAACTACCTCTTCCGCGGCCTGCATGCCTATGGCTGGCCGCTGCAGCTGGAGGTCTTTGGCAGCCGCATCGAGCACCAGGGGCGGCCCGCCATCATCGGCACGCTCCTGGACGTGACCGACCGGCACGAGTCCGAGGCCGCGCTGCGGGAAAGCGAGGCGCGTTACCGCCTGCTGATCCAGACGGCACCCGAGGCCATCGTGGTCCTCGATCTGGAACAGGCGCGGTTTGTCGATTACAACCAGCAGGCCGAGTTGCTGTTCGAGATGCCGCCCGACCAGTTGAACCGCTACGGGCTGGCCGACCTCAGCCCGGAGTTCCAGCCCGACGGCCGGCGCTCGGCCGAAGCCGTGAAGGCCTACCTGGAGCAGGCGGTGGCGGGGGGCACGCCCGCCTTCGAGTGGATCCACCGCAGCCACACGGGCCGGGAGATCCCGTGCGAGGTGCGCCTGGTGCGGTTGCCGGCCCAGGGCCGCACCCTGATCCGCGGCAGCCTCACCGACATCACCGAGCGCCGGCGCACCGCGGAGGCCCTGGCCCGCAGCGAGGAGAATTACCGCCAGCTTTTCGAGCAGGCCAATGACGCCATTTTCCTGCTGGGCCCCGACGGCCGGCTCGTCGACCTCAACCGGCACAGCACGGAGCTGACGGGCTTTGCCCGCGCCGACCTGCTGGGCCGCACGGCCTACGAGCTGATTGCCGCGGAGGACCACGGCATGATGCAGCACTGCTTCGGCGAGCTGCTCAAGGAGGGCACGCGCTACAATGTCTACCGTTTCCGGCGCAAGGACGGGGGCAGTTTTCCCGGGGAGGCGCACACCAAGCTGCTCCCGGACGGCCGCATCCTCGCCATGGTCCGCGACATCACCGAGCGCAAATCCGCGGAGGAACAGCGGCGCCGGCTCGAGGAGGAGCTGCGGCAGGCGCAGAAGCTGCAGGCCATCGGCACGCTGGCCGGCGGCATCGCCCATGATTTCAACAACATCCTCGCGGCCATCCTCGGCAACGCGCAGCTGCTGCGGATGCAGCTGCCGCCCGCCCATGAGGGCCACGGCAAGGTTTCCCAGATCCTCCTCGCCAGCAACCGGGCCAAGGACCTGGTGCAGCAGATCCTGATGTTCACCCGCCAGCGGCAGCAGGAGCGCCGGATGCTGCAGATGTCCGCCATCGTGCTCGAGGCCGCCCGGCTGGTCGAGGTCACGCTTCCGACGGGGGTCACGCTGGAATTGTCGGTGCCGCCCGAGCTGCCCCCGGTGCTGGCGGACCCGACCCAGATCCACCAGGTGGTCGTCAACCTCTGCACCAACGCCGTGCATGCCATGCGCACGGGCGGCGGCAAGCTCCGGGTGGGGCTGGCGGTCACCACGTTGCCGGAGGGCAGCTCGGATTCCAAGCCGGGCCTGCCGCCGGGGCGCTACGTCTGCCTGCGGGTGGCGGACACCGGGCACGGCATGGATCCGGCCATCCTGCAGCGCATCTACGAGCCCTTCTTCACGACCAAGCCGGTGGGTGATGGCACGGGCCTCGGCCTCGCCGTGGTGCATGGCATCGTCGAGGCGCACGAAGGCGGCATCGCCGTGGCCAGCCAGCCCGGCCAGGGGACCCGGTTCAGCCTGTATTTCCCGGTGAAGGAGGGCGCGGTCACCACCTCGACGCCCCCCATGATGGCCGATGCCGGCGCCAACCAGCACATTCTCTTCGTCGATGACGAGGAAGCCATTTGCGAGGTCGCCCGCCAGATGCTGCCGCGGCTGGGTTATCGCGTGACGGTCATGTCCCATTCGCCCGACGCCCTGGATTTTGTGGAGAAAAACCACGCCGGCATCGACCTGCTGATGACGGATTTCAGCATGCCCGAGGTGAACGGGATCGATTTGATCCGGGCGTCAATCCAGCTTCGTCCCAGCCTGCCCGCTGTGCTGCTCACGGGCTTCGGCAAGGCGCTCGACTCCAAGTCCACCGTCGGCCTCAACATCAGCGAGGTGGTGAACAAGCCGTTCACCATGGAGACCCTCGCCAGCGCCATCCACGGCGCGATCACGCCCCGGCGTTGACCGGCCCCGGGGCGCTCAGGCGCCGTCGCCGGCGTCGCGTTCGAAAAATCCCTCCCGCTCCAGGATGCGCATGGATTGATCGGTGGCCGCCTTGCGGTCCGCCGGCCTCAGGCCGGCGTGGTACATGGTGAGAAATTCCGCGATGCCGGCCCGCGCCTCGTCGCGCTTGGTGACGCCGGCCAGGAAATCATCCGCCTGGTCGCAGATGGTGCTGACAATGTCGCCCAACTCCATGCCCGGATAATACCGCCATGAAGCGGTTTGGTTCCAGCCGGGAATTCGACCGGCGAAGCCCGCTCAGAGTTTCAGCACCTCGGCCAGCTTGGAGGCGTCGCCGCCGCCGCCCTGGGCGTAGTCGGGCTTGCCGCCGCCCTTGCCGCCGAGCTTGGTGGCGAGGGCGCCGATCAGCTTGCCGGCCGCCTGGCCGGCCTTGATGGCCTCGGGCGAGCAATAGGCGACGAGGCTGACCTTGCCGTCCATCAGCGCGCCAAGCTGCACCACGGCGCCGGCGCCGACCTTGTGCAACACCTGGCTGCCGAGCGAGCGGAGGGCCTCGGAATTTTCGGCCGTGACGATGGCGGAGACCCACTTCAGGCCGTCCCTGGCGACGGCCGTGGCGGCGAGTTCCCCGGCGAGACCGGCCGACGCCTTGGCCTCGAAGGCCTTCAATTTCTTCTCGAGCTCCTTCTGGTGGGCGAGGACGGTCTCGAGCTTCTGCTGCACGTCGTGCGCCCCGGAGCCGAGGCGGGCGTTGACGGCCTTGAGGGCCGCCTCCTCGTGCGCGATGAAGTCGAGCGCGGCCTGGCCGGCGACGGCCTCGATGCGGCGGGTGCCGGCGGCGATGGCCATCTCGGCGACGATCTTGATGACGCCAATCTCGCCGGTGGTGGCCACGTGCGTGCCGCCGCAGAGCTCCTTGGAGAAGCCGCCGATGTCGACGAGGCGGACGCGCTTGCCGTATTTGTCGCCGAAGAAGGCGAGCACGTCGGCCGGCTTCTTGTCGTAGTCGATCTCGGCCATGACGACGGGGGAGTTGTCGATGACCTTCTCGTTGATGAGTTGTTCGCACTCCTTGAGCTGGGCCTGGGTAAGCTGCTCGAAGTGGGTGAAGTCGAAGCGCATCCGGTCGGGCGTCTTGTGCGTGCCGAACTGGCGGACGTGCGTGCCCAGCATCTTGCGCAGCGCCCAGTGGATCAAGTGCGCCGCCGAGTGGTGGCGGTTGATCGCGCGGCGGCGGGGAAAATCGACATGGAGCGTCGCAGCAGAGCCGACAACGGGTAGGGCGAGTCCTCCGGACGAGCCGACCTTGTGCAGGTGGCGGCCGGACTTGTCCTTCACGGTGTCGAGGATGTCGACCTTGGC
>Ga0228698_1001520_pt1 | contig 11178 bp, 12 predicted proteins | sample McNCre117_Aug_MG_FD_178015 | JGI IMG/M metagenome (GOLD analysis project Ga0228698, IMG submission 178015) | Freshwater microbial communities from McNutts Creek, Athens, Georgia, United States - 1-17_Aug_MG | ecosystem: Environmental > Aquatic > Freshwater > Creek | place: USA: Georgia...
TCAAAAACACAGAAAGGAGAGGCCCCAGATGTAGACTTATCCACAATCGAGTAGCCAAAATTACCAATTAACCAGGTGGCTCAATGTTCGATTGGAATCTGGCTCAGTTGGACGCTGGAATCAACACCCTACCGTGCCCAGATCAACTACTTGAAAGACACCATCGAGGAGAGCGAAGCACTCGGCGGATACTTGCAGAGCCGCATATTGAGCGTGGGCACGGTCGATTCGTTTCAGGGCCAGGAGCGGGACATCATTGCCATTTCGCTGACGCGCAGCAACCACCACGGCGAAATCGGCTTCCTCGCTGACATTCGCCGCATGAATGTGGGCATGACCCGCGCTCGCCGCAAGCTGTTGCTGGTGGGCGACTCTTCCACGCTCAGTAGCCATCCGTTTTTCAAGGAATTGCTCGCTTACGTGAAGCGCATCGGCGGTTACCGCACGGCTTGGGAAATTGTTGATTAATCAGCGATAAGTTGAGCTGCACTTGGCTCTTATTGATTGCTGACATTCAGAATCACATCATGCGAATGCGCTGGCTTTTGCGAGTCCGCTCCATAAAGTCGTCTGGCTTGGTTTTCACCCAGGCAATAAACGATGCCATGTCGGGATGAGCCAGCAAGGCCTCAACCGAGTTGTACTGTCTGGCCAACTCCGTTTCCGTGAGGAGCGCATGAATCTGGCGATGGCAAATCCGGTGCAGGTATTCGGTGTGTCTGCCTCCCTTGGACTTGGGAACCAGATGGTGTGCGTCGCGCTGACTCGGTGGAATCTTGCGCTCACACAGCGGGCACTTCAAATCCGTTGCGACAAGCGGAACATGCTCTTGCTGGAGCAGGCGCCTGATACGACCCATGGTTCTTTGCTGGGTTTAACAGCCAGGCTCAACTCAACCAGCGAACATTGGCCAACACATCCGAGAAGAAAGCTCTCAGAGTGGAAGGGCTCATCTTGTAAGGATCGAAGTCGGCAGTGGTGGAGTACTTCAAAAACAAGGCTCGGCTTTCCTGGGTGGCAGTAATCAGGCCCATGGACCAGCCACTGAACTGCCGGCTCACGATTTCAGAAAAGTCTAGGATGGCAGGGTCCTTGTGCCGGGGATCCTTCAAAATGCGGTGGTACAGCGCATTGACAGCAGTTCTGTCGCCCTCCAATTGCTGCAAAAAGATTCCGTTGGACAGACACAGTGCACCTGTGATGCCCGCAGTCTGGTTGTGGCGAGCAGAGCTCTGCAAGATGTCTTTGACATCACCGGGGCCGAGAATGGTTGCAGAGCGACTCGCGTAAGTGAGCTGAATGAGCATGGGTGGGGGTGTCCTTGGTTCAATTCATGATAGCCAGCCACCTGATTGTTTGCCAGTCGGGCTGCAGTAACCTCCCAAAAGACTTGACTGAGTGGGCGTCACGACGGCTTCGTAACTCCAGCTACAGGGATCGGTTCGAATTTGACAAATTGCGCAGGGACTTACTGAGATAGGCCCACTGATTGAAGCCCAGAAACCAGTCGTTACTTTCGGATATTGATTGACCATCCGTGCGTTTTCGGAATCCTTGTCAACTCAATACTGGCACCAAGACTCGCACACCGATCATGGTTTACCAACTTTCACTCGCAGGCTTTCGAATTGTGCGAATTCTGAAAGAGCCGAAGTCGTGGCACCGCTGCTGGTAGCGGGGGGGGCAACTCATAACGACTCAAATTCAATGGAAACACCTAACGAATGCAATCGTGGAGCCCACATTAAAAGGTGACACCCGACACCAACACCATGTTGGCAAATGGCGTGCATTCTCCTGTCCGAATAACAGCTCGCGCTCGATGGCATAACGCCTTGAGCTCAGTATGACTGATCGTCTGAATTTCTATTCCATTCAGATTCGCACACCAAGGGGGCAGTTCTTTGAGGCTCCCCTGTAAACACTCTTCAGCAATGTAGGCCTGCTCAACCTGCAATTCAGACAAGATCGCAGTGAGCGTTTGGTCTAACGAAGGAATGCCTGGAGACAACGCTAGGTCAATCCGCTGTGGGGCATCCACCCCAGTAGGAATCGGCAAACCCGCATCACCCACCACCACCATATCTCCATGCCCCATGCTGGCCACTAACGTGGAGATCTCTGCATTCAACAACAAACTTCGTTTCATATTTTTTGCCAATCTGGGACCGATACGTTGGCCTCTGTCTGGGCACGCGTAGGTATGGAGGTTTGTGCGCCAGCTATCTGAACACACAGACTTGCTGCCGCCATGCCCCGATGGACGCATTGTTCAAATGGCAGATCGGCAGCCCAGGCCGCGACTAGCGCTCCCAAAAAGGTATCGCCGGCAGCAGTGGTATCCACCACGTCAACCCGGGCGGCAGGATGGTAGATCAGCATCTCACCATCTGCCGAAATCGCACCTGAGCTGCCCAGTGTCAGCACTATGCGAGCGATACCCCACTGCTGAAAATGGCGAACCGCCTGCAGTGCGTTGTCACGACTGGCACTGACATCCAGCCCGCATAGAGCAAGTGCCTCCGTCTCGTTGAGAACCAACAAATCCACTAGCGGCCACAAAGCACCGGGAATTGCGTCCGGTACGGGCGATGGGTTCAGTACGACACGGCAACCACTTGTTCGCGCTGATTGCGCAGCCTTTACAACTTCGGATACTGGTGACTCGAGCTGCAACACCAGCGCAAAAGCGTCCTTTAATACTGGTGCCAGGGTCACAGCATCCCATTGAAAAGCTTGGTTCGCCCCTCCTGCAACCACGATGCGATTTTGTCCCGTCGACTCAACCAGCACCATAGCTATGCCTGTAGGTTGTACCGGGTTCGTATCAACTGCCAATGTATCGATGCCGTCAGCTTGCAAACTCTCGATGAGCACTGCGCCATGGGCATCTGGCCCTACACTACCTACCATGCGCACATGGGCACCCTGGCGCGCGCAGGCCACTGCTTGATTCGCGCCTTTACCGCCCGGCGAATAACGCAGTGTCTGGGCCAAGACGGTTTCTCCCGCCAAAGGCGCCTCAGCTACCTCTACGCACATGTCCATATTCAGGCTGCCCATGCACACAACGGTAGGCAGTGAATTCTGACCTTCTGCACGCATCAAATAACCCCTCGCTTGCCCAAGGCAACTGGCCCTGAGGAAGCCCGAACAACCAAAGTCGGCTGTAACAAAACCTGCTTAGACTGCTCCCGCTTGCTTTGGATTCGTTCGAGCAACATATCTACTGCCATCACCCCCATACGGTGCTTGGGCTGTACCACTGTCGTCAGCGCAGGACTGGTGAAGTGCGCTAATTCGATATCATCAAAACCGACTAAAGACATGTCCTGCGGAATACGGACACCAGCTTCATGTGCTGCACTCAACGCGCCTATGCCCATTAAGTCGTTGCATACAAACACGGCAGTTGGCTTTAGAGGAGACTGCAACACCTGTTTCATGGTGTCGCAACCGCCCTGACTGGTGAAATCGCTGTGCCAAACCAGTTGGTCAGCGTCTTTTTCCAAACCAGCTTTAATTAGTGCATTTCTCCATCCTTGGATACGTTGTGCACTGGAGTTCAAATCATTGGGACCTGCGATACATGCAATACGCTTGTGCCCGAGTGCGACTAAGTGCTCAGTGGCCAACATCGCACCTTGCATGTGCGCGGTCTCTACCAAATCGCATTGGACGTGATTGATTTCTCGATCCAGCAAGACTGCCGGAATAGTCAGCCCTTCCACCAAGGCTAACAACTCGCTGTCATTGCCAGTAGAAATGATGATCAGTCCGTCGATCCTTTTCTCGCTCAATACTTGGAGATACACGCTTTGCCGATGTGGTTCATCATCGGTATTGCACAGAATCAAGGTGTAGCCTGCGCCAAAGCAATGGTCTTCCACACTACGCACGATTTCGGCAAAGTAGGGGTTGGTGCAGTTAGGAATTAACATGCCCAACGTTTTGGTGGAGTTGCTTTTCAGGCTGCGCGCCACCGCACTGGGCACATATCCCAAATCACGAATGGCCTCTTCCACCTGCTTACGTGCAGATTCGCTTACAAAACGGGTACCGTTCACAACGTGCGAAACGGTGCTGATGGAAACGTTGGCCCGGCGGGCCACGTCTTTGATGGACGACATGGGGATGGGCTTGTACTAATGGCTGGAGGAGCGGCGCTGGCGCAGCGTGTCGATAATAACGGCCACTACGATGACGCCGCCTGTCACGATCCGCTTGCTGGGATCGCTCACACCCACTTGTGCCAGACCGGCCTCTAGAACGGCAATGATGAGTACGCCAAACAAGGTGTTGATCACCGAGCCGCGTCCGCCCATGAGGCTGGTGCCGCCTATCACCACCGAAGCGATCACCTGCAACTCAATCCCTGAGCCAGCATTCGGATCGGCAGCCTCCAGGCGAGCAGCTTGCATCAGCCCAGCCAAACCCGCCAATACGCCAGTCATCGCAAACACAGCTACCCGGATAGGGCTTGGATTGATACCGGCCAGACGCATGGCTTCTTCATTCGTACCAATGCCCACTACGTAGCGGCCAAAGACGGTGCGTGACAATAAGACCTGTGCCACGATGACCAGTGCGATCGCAATGAAAAACGCCGCCGAGACACCTGCGACCCAGGGCTTGGCCAATTCGGAGATGGCGCCGCCCACATACTGGGTGCGAGAGTCTGTCACCACATAGGCGCCGCCTCGCACGGCTTCTAGCATTCCTAAGGACACGATGAAGGATGGCAGACGCCAGGCCACTGAGATCAGACCGGTTACAGCGCCACAAGTTAGTCCCACAATCAAACCCAGCACAGATGCCGGCAAGGCACCCCAATGCCAGACCAGAATGGCATTGGCTGTCGCGGCAGCAGACAAGGCCAGTACCGATCCTACGGATAGGTCGATACCGGCGATGATCAGCACAAACGTCATGCCGATCGACATCACCAACAGTGCCGGGATCTCATTGGCAATCGCCACAAACGTGGCTTTGCTCCAGAAGTAGTCGCTCAGAGTCGAGAACAAAATTACCATGCCGATCAACACTGCACACAACCCGAGGTAGGTGCCTATGGCGCTGCGCGAGGACGCGGTGGTCGAAGAAGGGGAAGCAGTGGTCATATCGTGATGAGAGAAATGTTGTGAGTGAGAAGGTCAGCGTGAGCCACTGGGGCAGCTATTCGCACACTGCGTGTTTAAGCGGTCTGGGCCTCGGTATCGCTGAAAGCGGCATCCAAGAGGGACTTTTCGCTCCAATGGCCGCGCTCCAGAATGGTGACCAAGCGCCCATGACTCATGACGCCGATTCGGTCACACATCTGCATCAGCTCACGCAAATCGCTGGAAACCATCAACACCGCCTTCTGGGACTGGGTCATGGCTTCGATCTCCGCGTAGATGTCAGCGCGCGCGCCCACGTCCACGCCACGCGTAGGTTCGTCGAGCAAAAGCACATCGCAGTTCTTATGCAACCAGCGCGCAAAAATGACTTTTTGTTGGTTGCCACCACTCAAGGTACCTACCGCCTGGTTCACCGAGTGGCTGCGCACGCGCAGGCGCTTGACCATGTCGGAGGCTAGAGTGCGTTCTTTCCATAGGTTCAGCCATCCACGGCGGGACACCGTGTCGAGGGCGCCGAGTGAGGTGTTCACGGCAATCGATTGCGAGAGCAACAGACCTTGTGATTTGCGATCTTCCGTCACCAAGCCAATGCCTGCTGCAATGGCCGCTTGCGGGGAACGCCAACCGGGCGCTCGTACCTGGATGGCAGGCCGACCTGGCTTGGCGGACAAGCTGATCTCACCCGTATCCACCCTGTCTGCACCAAAGAGAAGGCGTACCAGCTCGGTCCGCCCACTGCCTACCAAACCGGCCAAGCCAAAGACCTCGCCCGCGTGCAAATTCAGATTCACCGACTTCACAGCCTTGCCGCGCCCCAGCCCGTAGGCCGCCAGCACGCAGGGCCCTTGCGCACGCCGTGGCTTTTGCATATCGTGCTCCACAGCACGCCCTACCATGAGGGCGATGATGTCGTCCTCGGTCACCTCGTTCATGGGGCAAGTTTTAACGAGCACCCCATCGCGTAACACAGCGAGGGTATCGGCAATTTTGCGTAACTCTTCCAGCCGGTGGGATACATAAATAATCGCAACACCCTGCGCCTTGAGTCGCTCAATTTGTGCAAACAGATGTTGCGTTTCCCGGGGAGTCAGCATGGCCGTAGGCTCATCCAGAATCAAGATGCGTGTGCCGTCCTGCAGGTTGCGGGCAATCTCCACCATCTGCTGCTGGCCAATGCCCAGCGCGGAGACCAGGCAGTCGGGCGCAATGCCCTGAATGCCAATTTTTGCCAGCTGCTCGCTGGCGGCCTGGTGAAGTGCTTTGCGGTCAATCCAGTTCGCACACCAGCGTCCGCGATTCGGAATGGCGTCGATCAGCAGGTTTTCTGCCACCGTCAGGGTGGAGACCAGGCTGAGTTCCTGCATCACCATGCGCACGCCTGCGGCTTCGGCCTCGCGGCGATTTTTGGGCGCGTAGCTGTTGCCTGCCAAGTGCATAGTGCCTTCGGTGGCCGACACCAGACCCGCCACAATTTTGGACATGGTGCTTTTGCCTGCACCGTTTTCTCCGGTCAACGCCAACACCTCGCCGGGGCGTAGGCTCAAATTCACCCCGGTGAGCACGTTGCTCGCGTAGCGTTTGGTGATGCCCTCCACCGTAAAGACGGGAGCGGCTTGAGGTCCGGGGGCTGTCATGGATGTGCCTTGCTGAGATGGAAATGCAAAAAATTCGTCGGTACCCCCGAATGGCAAAAGCGAAGCGTTTGCCATTCGGGGTAGACCCTCAAAGGATCAGCGATTTACTTGCTAGCTTTGGTGACCAGCACCACGTCGGTCTGGATAGCAGCGGGCATGTCTGCTTGCTTCTTCTTCTCGGCCAACGCCTTGAGCGCGATCTCGATACCAAACACCGCTTGCTTGGCTCCGAACTGATCGGCTGTTGCCAGCATGCGGCCATCAGCCAACATGGGTTTCACAGCACCGATGTTGTCGTAACCCACGACCTTGACTTGGCCTTCTTTGCCAGCAGCCTTGACGGCAGCTACAGCACCCAACGCCATGTTGTCGTTGCCAACCAGCAACCCCTTCAAGTCGGGGTGCTCACGTAGCATGCCAGAAGCCACTGTGTTGCCCTTGTCGATTTCCCAGTTGCCGGACTGCACGCCCACCACGGTGGCGCCCACGGCCTTCATGGCGTCCTGGTAACCCAGTGTGCGCTGCTGCGCATTGAACGTAGTGGACACACCTTCAATGATGCCGACCTTGTCACCGGCCTTCAGGCCCTTGCCCAGGTAGTCGCCAACCAACTTGGCGCCGGCACGGTTATCAGGACCTGCAAAGGGAATCTGGATGCCTTTCTCTTTTTGGGCAGCGCCATCGAGCTGGTTGTCGATGTTGACCACCAAGATGCCTGCATCGATCGCTGTTTTGAGCACGGGCACCAGAGCCTTGGAGTCGGCAGGTGCAATCACGATGGCGTCCACCTTCTGGGCCATCATCTGCTCGACCATGCGGATTTGGGCTGCGGTGTCTGTTTCGTTCTTGATACCGTTGGACACTAGGCTGTACTTGGCCGCGTTGGTCTTGGCATGGGCCTTAGCACCGTCTTCCATGGTGCGGAAAAATTCATTGGCCAGTGACTTCATCACCAAAGCGACTTTGGGTTTGTCAGCTGCCAGGGCTGGGGTTGCAAACAAGCCTGCCATCAGGCTCAAAGCCAGGGTGGTTTGTACGGTGCGGCGATTCAATTTCATGAACTATCTCCTCTGAGTTGTTAACTTTCACATGTACTGCAGAAAGGAACGCGGGAAGCTCAATCACTCATTGCATCCGTTTCTGCCAGCGAATCCTAACGTAGCAAACGTTTGCGCAAACGTTTTTCCCATGAGGAAAAACCCTAACAAGTAACAACAGTTATTACTTCAAATCTGATCTGAACGTAGCCAAATAGGTGTGAGTTGCAAGCGGGCCGCTATGCTGAGTCGAGATAGGGTTCGAGTCGAAATCTGCCGTCAACCTCCCCCGATGGCACAAGAACAAGGAATTCATTAGACTGTATATATGTACAGCCTTATTCCTGCCGGTCCCCCGATCCCCATCACTGCCCTCCCCTGCCTCCTGGACATGGTGTCCAACAGCGTGGTCGCGGGGTATCCCAGCCCGGCCGAAGATGAAGGGGCATCACGTATCGACCTGACCAAGGAGCTGGTGATCCACCCGCAAGCCACTTATGTGCAACGGGTTGCCGGTGATTCAATGCAAGACGCAGGGATTTTTAACAACGACATTCTGGTGATCGACAAGGCCATCAAACCGCGCCACCGGATGGTGGTGGTGGCAGTCGTCGATGGCGAGTTCACCGTCAAGCACCTCTACCAACGCGCCGGACGGGTCAAGCTCCAGGCGGCGAATCCTACGTATCCAGACATCGTCCCCAAAGACGGCCAGACCTTGGAAATCTGGGGCGTGGTGACCAGCTGCATCAAGCAGTTCCCTTCTTGCTGACGCTCTGCTGATTTCACCCATGTACGCCCTAGTGGACGGTAACAATTTCTACGTGAGCTGCGAGCGCGTTTTTCGGCCCAGCCTCAACGGTATTCCTGTGGTCGTTTTGTCCAACAACGATCTTACTGATCAAGTTTGTTAGTAGATGCATCATGTCTTTCGGACTTCTGGTATTGGGATTCATCGTCTCTTTGAGACGAGTAGCAGGTGGGGGTCTGGAGGAGGAAACGGAGCGTAATGAGATATGTGGATAACTTGGACCTGGTGCGGTGGCGGGAGATGGATTCCCTCTATGTCCTACGCCTGCTGGCTGAACACATCAAAGAAGATCCCTCGTTCCATCCACGATCGAGTCATCTGACCACCCGTTGGCACGCCCATGTTGCCGACCATGATTGGGAGTTCTTGTGCACGGGTCCGAAGTTTTGGGATGTGCGCATGGACCGTGGCGGTGGCGGCGCCATTGATTTGGTCATGCACATTCATGGCCTCACCTTCAAGGGAGCCACCAAGCTACTGAAAGAGAGGGACGTGTGAGGCTTGTGATGGCTACTGCGGACTTCACGGTTGAAGGCCGATCCTTTGCGGGTTTCCCACTGCTTCTCGACAATGACGGCTGGGCCCTGGAGCCTGCGCAATCGTTCCTCTGGCACGCCTTGGTCACCCATGGAAGCATTGAGAGCAAGCTCACTTGGGAGGCGTATGGCCGCAGGCTATACGACTACTTTGCATTCTTGTCTGCCAACGACATGGCCTGGAATGAGGGCCAAAAGCCGCATGGGCTGAGCGTTGTGGCCAGGTATCGTGACTGGTCGCTTGGCGAGTTAGGTCTGAACCCCAACACCGTGAACAAACGGTTGAACCTGGTTGTGCGGTTTTACGATTGGTGCAAACGCCAAGGCTACGTCTCCCATCTGCCATTCGGCATGCGCGATGTGCGCACGCCTTCCCATCAGGGGTTCCTTGCCCATGTGGATCGCAAAGGTGGCGTGGTCTCAAAGCCGATAGTGATGGCCCGCGAGCGCAAGGCAACGATCAAGTTCTTGATCAAAGAACAGGTCAGGCAGTGCCTTGGTGCAAGGCTTGACCCAAGCCATGCGCTTTTGTTCAACCTGATGGTGCGCACCGGGATGCGCTCCTGCGAGGCGCGCACCTTTCCATTGACGTATGTCTTCAACCCGAGGACCCGAACGGGGCTTACACCTGGGCAGATGATCCGCGTCAATCTGGAGCCTGCAGACATGCACATCAAGTATGGCAAGCCCAGAAGCGTGGACGTGCCGTGGTCGCTGATGGAAGACATGTGGACCTATTCGCTGCACCTGCGAGAAGTCCGGAGGCAAAGAGCGGGGCAGTATCCCGCCGCGCTTGTTCTGACAGAGCTTGGAACAGAGTTCTCAAAAGGCGCCGTCGTTGACGCGATGAAGGCCATCGAGAAGAAGGTTGGGTTCCCAGTGAGGGCGCACATGTTGCGACATACCTATGGAACCTACACGCTGTCGGCGCTGCGCAAAAGCACCGTCTTCCAGGGTGAGCCTTTGCTCTATGTTCGCGACCGCATGGGGCACTCCGACGTGCAAACCACTGCGATCTACCTGCATCTGATCAATCAGTTGGACGCGCAGATCGTCCTGGCACATGAAGATGAAATGGACATGCTGTTCGCCAATGGTGGCGTGGACCCGGTCGCGATGGGGAGTCATTGATGGCCCGCGCCAAGGACTACAAGGCTAATGCACCAAGAATCGCAACCGATCTTGGCGCTGATTTGGGAGCAACTGATGCGATGGTCGCACTGCCTCCCAATCCGCGAAACCAGAACATGATTGACCTGCGTCCATTGTTGGGACGTGGCTTTGACGATTGGGTTTGGGCAGCAACTACGGTATTGAAAGCGCGGCTCCAAAGTGGCCACTATTCGGTGGCAACCATCGTCAGCTTTGCATCCAACGGGATCAAAGTGTTTCTCCCATACCTCACGGAAAGTCAAGAGGGAGGTATGCCTCGACGACCATCGGATATGGGACCGGCGGATGTCGCCCGTTACATCGCGTGGCTCAGGCTCAAATTCCCAAATGGATCCACGGCCAAGAACTATTACTCTGCCTTCAAGTCGGTGGTGGTTGGTCTTATGGACTATGGTTTTATCGACCAACTCCACGAGGAGCTACTGCCAGCCAATCCATTCCCCATGAATGGATCGGTGACACGAGGTGAAGATCCGTTAAGTCAGACTGAAATGCAGCGATTGGCCACTGCCCTCAAAGCCGACCTCATTGCCATCCATCACGGACGATTTGCAGGATTGGAGTCGGAGGCCACTGTGGCTCTCATGCTCATCGTTGGCATGCGCTCAGGCATCAACACCACGCCACTCCTGGAAATGAAGCGGGACTGCTTGGATCCACATCCTTTCATGCCCAATCTCATGCTGGTTAGAACCTTCAAACGCAGGGGAAAGGGCGCGCAATCCACTTCATTGCGGCAGACCGACATCCATGATCTCGCTGCGACCATTCCCATGGATGGCGTCGCTGTGCTCAAGAAGGCGCTGGAAATGACGCAGGTCCTGGTGCCCAGTGCCCCTGATCCCATCAAGGATCGTGTTTGGCTCT
>Ga0228698_1001521_pt1 | contig 11178 bp, 7 predicted proteins | sample McNCre117_Aug_MG_FD_178015 | JGI IMG/M metagenome (GOLD analysis project Ga0228698, IMG submission 178015) | Freshwater microbial communities from McNutts Creek, Athens, Georgia, United States - 1-17_Aug_MG | ecosystem: Environmental > Aquatic > Freshwater > Creek | place: USA: Georgia...
AGCCGGGGCAGGCGGCGGGCGTCGTCCGAGCAGATGGAAATGAACGGCCCCCGCCCGCCCGCAGCGATGCAGGACCAGATCCAGCGCAGCCAGGCGCTCTTCGCTCCAGGCCTGATCGGACTCCAGATAGATCCAGCCCGTATCGGACAGACAAGCCCGTGCGTCGCGCAAGGCCGCATCGAAGAGATCGGCGCTAAAAGGCGGGTCGAGCAACACCAGGTCGAAGACCGGTTGGGTCGACCGACGCATCCAGCCCAGGGCATCGGCCCGGACCACCTCGACCTGCGTGGCGCCAAGCCGGCTGGCAGTCTGGCGCAGGCTGCCGATCAGCTCGGCATCCTGCTCGATCAGCACCACCCGGGTCGCCCCGCGCGAAGCCGCTTCGAAGCCCAGCGCCCCGCTGCCGGCGAAGGCATCGAGCACGCTCCAGCCGCTCAGATCCTGGCCCAGCCAGTTGAACAGCGTTTCACGCACGCGGTCGGGGGTGGGACGCAGGCCGGGACGATCGGCCACGGGCAGCTTGCTGCGTTTCCACAGACCACCGATCAGACGGACTTCGTGGACAGCGCGACGGACGCGGGACGGTGAAAAAGGTTGGGGAGGTCGTGACACGCGGCGCATTGTAGAAGCCGTTCTGACCCACTCCCTACAATCGCCCCTCTGACGCAGACTAGCCTCCCTTCATGTTCAGTTTCTTCCGGAAAAAGACGCCTCCCGCCACGCCCGCGGCGGCCCTGCCCTCATCAACCCCGGCAGCAGCTCAGCCTGCCGCTGCAGCCGCAACGCCGTCAGTCCCTGAAGTCACCGCTGCACCGGCCCCCCGTACCAGCTGGCTGAGCCGCCTCAAGGCCGGCCTGCAACGCACCGGCAGCAACATCGCCCAGGTCTTCACCGGCACGCGCATCGACGAGACGCTTTACGAGGAGCTCGAAGCCGCCCTGCTGATGGCCGATGCCGGCGTGGCGGCAACGCAGTTCCTGCTCGACGATCTGCGCCGCCGCGTCAAGGCGGAGAAGGCCACCGACCCCGCTGCAGTCAAGGCGTTGCTGGCCCAGGCCCTGTCCGAACTGCTGGAGCCGCTGCGCGGCGAGCTGGTGATCGGGGCGACCACCCCGACCGTGATGATGGTGGCCGGCGTCAACGGGGCGGGCAAGACCACCAGCATCGGCAAGCTCACCCATCACCTGGCCGAACGCCAGAGCCGCGTGCTGCTGGCCGCCGCGGACACCTTCCGCGCCGCGGCGCGCGAGCAACTCGCCGTCTGGGCCGACCGCAATCAGGTCGAGATCATCAGTCAGGAAGGTGGCGATCCCGCCGCAGTGTGCTTCGACGCGGTCAAGGCCGGTCAGGCCCGCAAGGCCGACGTGGTGATCGCCGACACGGCCGGTCGACTGGCCACGCAGCTGCACCTGATGGATGAACTGCGCAAGATCCACCGCACGCTGGGCCGGGCCATGGAAGGCGCGCCCCACGAGGTGATCCTGGTCGTTGACGGCAACACCGGGCAGAACGCCCTGACGCAGGTCAAGGCCTTCGACGAGGCCCTCGGCCTGACCGGACTGGTGATCACCAAGCTCGACGGCACCGCCAAGGGCGGCGTGCTGGCCGCCATCGCGCTGTGGGTGCGTGAGCGCCAGGGACGCGGCGCCGGTGCAGTTCCGGTCTACTTTATCGGCGTGGGGGAAGGCCTGGAAGACCTCCAGACCTTCGATCCGACCGAGTTCGCCCAGGCCCTGCTGGGCTGAACCCGTTCAGCCCCGGTGAGCCAGCTCGGTGAGGTGGCGAACCAGGTGCGCGGCGATGTCCTGAGCGGCCCCGCCCATGATCGGATCGACCGTGTGGGCCCGATCTGCAGAGTCCGACACCCAGCCGAGCAGGTGCTGAGCCACTTCGGCGTCGTCCCAGAGATGGCGCTCAGGCACTTCGCTGTCCGGGGCATCGTGCAGGAACTCGCTGCCATCGCGCAGCAGGGTCGGCACACGGACCGGCCGGGCCAGTTCAGCCAGCACATGGCCAGGCTGACTCAGCAAGGCGGCGGCCCCGGCCAGCACGGCGCACTGGTCGGCCAGTGAGCGCACCTCGCCACAGATCAGCCGCACGTGCTCGCGCTCGGCGGGGTCGGAGTCGCCGACCGGATCCCACAGCAGGCGCACATCCGACCAGTGCCGACGACGATGCGTCGACATCAGCTTGGTCATGGCCGAGCGCGTGGCCCGGTTCATCAGCCAGACGATGCGCACTTCCTGCGCCAGCTCGCGCATCGAGTTGACCATCTCCTCCAGCGCTGCGCTGTCGTCGCCGTCGAGTTCGAGCGTGGCCAGCACGTAGGGCTCGCCCTGGCGGGTGGCAAGCCAGGTCGGGCCGAGCCAGTACGGCACCCGATAGTCGAGCCAGACCTGCGGCAGCGTCGGAATTCGTTTGCCCAGCACCAGCCAGACATCGGCGGCCAGCGAAGTCGTGGCATGGATGCGCTTCGGGGCGACGCCGCAGCGACGCAGGGCGTCTTCGGCCCAGGTGCCCGAATCGGCATAGACCCAGTCGGCCGCCTGGTCGATCATCACCGCGTTTTCGGCATGACGCGGCGACTGGCGCCGACCGCCGTCGAGGCGCACCAGCGCATAACCCAGCTTGTGGGCCAGCAGCGTGCACGACAGCACCACGTCGCCCTCGCCCTGGGCGAGCACGAGTTGCGGTCTCAGCTCGTCGAGCAAAGGCTGCACCTGAGCGCTGACCCGGGCGTGCAGATCCTCGAAGGTCAGCCCCGCAGGCATCGTCAGGATGATGTCCTCGTCGGCGCGCGGCAGCAGATCGGCCACATGGCGCCGATCCCAGCCCTCGGCCTGTGCGCCGGTATGGATCACGACGAGGTACGGCACGTGGCCGCAGGCCTGCCAAGCGTGCACCATCACCGCCAGATCCAGTACGGCAGCCGGCGAATCGAGCAGGGCCAGGGCAACCGCCTGACCAGGCAGACGCTCACGGTTGACAGTGCGGCGCGCTTCGCGGACTTCCTCGACCGCCTCGGCACGCGGACGCCAGTTCTTGCGCGGATCGCTGACTTCGGCCACGGGCGCCGGAGGCTGCAGAGGAGCAACCGGAGCAGGCGCCGGAACCGGGGTCGGTTCAGCCACGGGAACCTGGGGCGGGGGGACGGGGACCGGCGCAGGAGCCGGCACCGGTGTGGGCACCACAGCGACAGGGGCTGGAACATGCGGGGGCGGGGCGGGGACAGGTGCGGGCGGCGGCGGGGGAGGAGGTGGCGGCGGGGGCGGGGGCGGCGCAACCGGTTTGGGCGGCGCAACCGGCAGATCGACCGGGTGAAACCAGGTCTCGCCGACTTCCAGACGCAGTTCGTCCGCCGTGTGCTCGATCAGGCCGGCATCGATCTGCTCAAGACCCTGGATGAAGGCTGCCAGCAGGACGCGGTTGCACATCCGGTTAATGCGGCGCGGAATGCCACCGGTCCAGCGATAGATCTGCTCGAAGGAACCGTCGAGGAAGGCGGGCCGGTCGGCCCAGCCGACATGGCGCAGACGGTGCTCGATGTAGGCACGGGTCTCGTCCGGGCTCAGGGGCCCCAGGTGACAGGACGCGGTAATGCGCTGGCGCAGCTGCTCCATCGAGGGCGACTCGATGAGCTTGCGCAATTCGGGCTGACCGATCAGGAAGCTCTGCAGCAGGGCGTGATTGCCGAGCTGGAAGTTCGACAGCATGCGCAGCTCCTCGATCGCTGCCAGGCTGAGGTTCTGCGCCTCATCAACGATCAGCAGCGCCCGCCGCCCCTGCATCGCCACACTGGTCAGGAAGGCTTCGAAGGAGCCGATCAGCTGCGCCTTGGTGCTGCCATGCGAGGGAATGCCGAAAGCCGCGATCACGGCGTAGAGCAGGTCGCCCGAGTCGAGCTGCGTCGAGACGATCTGCGCGGCCAGCACTTTGTCGGGGTCGAGTTCGTGCAACAGGGTACGCACCAGCGTAGTCTTGCCGGCCCCGATCTCGCCGGTCACGACGATGAAGCCTTCCTGCTGAATCACCCCGTAGCGCAGATAGGCCAGCGCACTGCCGTGCCCCCGGCTGTTGAAGTAGAAACTCGGATCGGGGTTGAGCTGGAACGGTGATCCGCTGAAACCGAAATGTGCTTCGTACATTGTTGTCGTTACCTCAGAAACGGTGCTCCAGACCTGCGAACAGGGCACTCTCGTGCCCGACGCCGATCGTCGACGATTCGAGCATGCGGCGCCTGAACCCGACGTTGCCCTTGGTCCGGGTCGACAGTCTGGCGGTCAGCTCGACTTCGACACCCCGATTGAAACTCTCCTGGGCCCGGTTGACCACCAGACCCTGAGTACGCGCGATCATCCACGACAGCTGCACCAGATCGGTCTCGCTGAGCCGGTGCTTCCAGGCCAGGGTGGCCCCCTCCTGACTGGAGGTGTTGGTCAACAGGGCCACCTCCGCGCCGGAAGTGTCCGTACCGACATCGTTGGTGAAGACCTTGTAGCCGCGCAGCGACAGGCTGTTGCGCACGCCCGACAGCGACATCGTCACGCGAGCCACCTGTTCGACCTGCGCGCGATCGGAAAAGATGTCGGTCGGACCGGTGGTGAGCTCTGGAACCCCGAGTCGGCTCATCACATCACGCACCGCCTGACCGCGCGCCACCGGGTCATCGATGCTCGACTGCAGGATGCGGTCGGCCATCGCCTCGACACTGCCTGCCGTGTTCAGGCTCATCAGCCGCACGGCATAGGAATTCAGGCTGCGACGAAAGGTGCCTTCCATCATCCAGAAGGGGCGCTGCAGCAGCAGCGATACGTCCCAGGACTTGCCGAAGAAGCGCTGCTCGACCATCGCATCCAGGGTGCTGCGGGGCATCGGCTTCCAGTGCAGCCCCAAACCCGGGAAACGATCGGCCACGGTGATGCCCGCATATTGGGCCCGGTCGTAACCCAGGCGAGGCTCGATGACGAATGTCGGGTCCAGCGCCACCGGCACGGACATCTGGACCGTGTCGGTAATGATCGGCGGCGAAGTCAGACGCAGATACCGGGTTTCGAGATGCGAGACCTCGGCCTTGAAACCGACCGGCTCGCCGCGGGCGTCGAAACGCAGCAGGTCCTTTTGGACATAGGAGTCGCCGTACAGCAGCAGATTGTCCGGGCTGACCCCGACGGGCTGCGGCGTCTGCGACCAACTGTTGTCGCTGCGCAGCAGAAGTCGTGTAGTCGGCGAAAGCTGCTGGCTGGTATAGGGGCTGAGGCGCTCCCGGTAGGTCACCTGCCGATTGGCCGGATCGGTACCGGCAACGACCACACCGTAAGCATCACCCATCGTGGTGATCGCATCCATGCTGCCATCGACCGCCAGCCAGCGATCGATCACCCGGGCCGTGTAGTTGACCCCGCCCTCGGGCAGGACGGTGTTTTTGGCGGGGTTGCGCAGATAGCTGACGAAGTTCAGCAGCCCCTTGCTCTCGATCATCCAGTCCGCACCCACATTGCGCATCATCAGCTGCGGCATCAGCTGCGAGACCATGTCCGAGCTGGCCGTCCGGTCCGATACGAAGGCGACGTTATTGGTAGCCCGGGTGATGAAGCGGGTGGTGAACTCGACAAAGGTGCCGCGCTGTTGCAGGGGCGTGAGGACGCGTGCGTCCGTGGGCACATCCGAACCGGTCGACGACGCACTGACCGACTGCTGGGCCTGTGCCAGCACCGGAATGACCAAGGCAGCGACGCAGAGCCGCCGCCTCAGCCGCCTCGACGAGGAGGAGCGGAATTCACGCGCCGTAGAAATAGCCATAGCCGGTGACGGCGCCCTTGCCCCGGTACTTGTTGAGAACCGACAGCACGACCGGGCAATGATCCAGTGCCGCATAGGCCTGGCGGACCTGCGCCTGCGTCGTGTGTTCAGCCTCGACCACCATCACCACCTGTCCGACCCGCGAGGCCAGCACCCGGGTCTCGGTGGTCGGGATCACCGGCGGCGCGTCGAAGACGACGATCCGGTCGGAATACTTGGCGGCAAGCTCCTCCAGCAGCGACTCCATCACCGCGCTGCCCAGCAATTCGCTGGACTTGACGTTGGCCGTGCCGGCCGGCAGCAGGCTGAGCTTGGGCACGTTGGTACGCAACAGCACATCGGCCAGATCGAGCGACTCGAAGTGCAGCACGTCCATCAGACCGCGGGTTTGTTCCAGCCCGAGACGGGTCAGCGCCGAAGGCCGCAACACGTCGGCATCGACCAGCAGGACCGAGTGATCGACCTCCATCGCGATGCTCATCGCCAGATTCATCGCGAAGAAGGTCTTGCCCTCGCCCGGCATCGCACTGGCCACCAGGATCAGGTTGGGTCGCTGGATCGGCTGAGCACTCTCGCCACGGGCATTGGCCAGCAGCGGACGCTTGATGATCCGCATCTCCTCGGCCAGCTGCGAGCGGGCCTGCGAGGGCACCAGATAGCCTTCCTGCTCCAGCCGGTTCAGATCGATCCAGACCTCGCGGGAACGCCGTCCACTGCCCTGGCTGGTCGCAAAGGCCGGCGTGGCCGGCGCCTGAACGGCAGGAGCAGCCGCCTCGGGAGTTCGCCGCCGAAACAATCCGGAGGCTTCGGCCGCCGCTGCGGCCCGGGCCTCGATCGACCCCGAACCACCCACCGGGGCATTGGGCGTCCCCCCCTGCCCGCCCGGCCGCCCGGGTGCGGCATTGAAGACGTCGAAACCGGCTCGCTTGAGTTCTTCCAGCCGCTTGGCGGCCTGATCCATGATGCTCATTGCCTGCTCATCCTTGTGAGGTGTCTGATCGGGTCATTGCGGCCCTTCATCGCAGCCCGTAGTACGAGCGGAACACCAGCCAGCCGATCCAGACCAACTGCACGAAGAGAAACACCCCCATCACCAGCAGAACCTTGAAGCGCTCGCGGTTGAGCACCAGCTGCTTGCCGGCATCGGGCAGCACGCTGATCACCCCAAGCACCGGGCGCTTGCTCAGGTCACGCAGTTCGTGCTCGGAGGCCACGCTCGGATGCATGAACACCAGCACCAGCGATGCCGCCACCCCGATCAGGATCGAGCCGAACATCAGGATGATCGACAGATGCTTCTTGCTCGGGAACACCGGCGTCGGCGACACGCGCGGCGGCTCGACCAGGCGGAACTCGGCCATCGAAGAGCTCTGGTCGATCTTGACGCCCAGCGAGGCGGCCTCACGGCGGTTGACCAATTGCTCGTACTGCTTGCGCACCACCTCGTAGCCACGAGTCAGCTGCATCAGCTCGGCCTCGGCCTGCGGGATGCGTTCGGCCAGCTGCTGAAACTCCAGCTGCTTGGTGCGGGTGGCCTGAACCTGCGCCCGCAGCGAGGCAATTTGCGCCTCGGCCTGCGCCATATCCAGCCGCAAACGCTGGAAGACCGGGTTGGTCGGCGCCATGCCCGAGAACCCGCGGGCGCCGGCATTGCGCATCGCGAGCTCCAGCTCCTGGGCGCGCTGTGCCTCCAGCTCGCGGATCGTGCGGCGGGTGGCCATCACATCGGGGTGAGCGTCGGTATAACGGCGCAGCAACTCGTCGAGCTGACGTCGCTGGGTCTCGATGCGGGCATCGATCGCCGGCGTCATCGACGGCGCCGAAGCCCCGGATTCGACCGGCAGCAGCGGATCTTCCTTGGCCAGCTCGCGGCGCAGTGCATCGCGCGACTGCTCGGCCGCGCTGAGCTGGATCGTCATCTTGTTGATTTCGTCCTTCAGCGCATTGATGCGGTTGAAGTAGTCCTGCTGGCTGGCAGTGGCCACCGCCATGTTGTGCAGCTTGAAGTCCTTGACGCGCGAGTCGGCCTCGGCCAGCTTGGCTTCATATTCCTTGATCTGCTCGTCGATGAAGCGGCTGGCTTCCTCCGAGTCACGGCGCTTGGCATCGATGCCGGAGGTCATGAATAGTCGGACGAAACCGTCGACGACGCGGCGGGCGCGCTGAGCGTCGGAATCGCGGAAGGTGATCGCGTACAGGTTGTTGCCGCCGCTTTGATCGACCTTGAGGGTCTTCATCAGGTGATCGAGCGTCTTCTCGGTCGCCGAGGACTGTCCTTCGAGGATCAGGCCGATGTTCGGGTCGTTGGCGATGCGCTCGACATTCGGACGCGACACCAGCGTCTTGCCCAGCATCTTGACCTGCTGATCGATGTCGGGCTGAAAGGCCACGCCGACCAGCAGCGGCTTGAGCACAGTCTGGGTGTCGACATAGATCTTGGCCTGAGCCTCGAAACGCTCAGGCCAGAACATCGTCGACACCATGCCGATCACACCGACCGCCCACATCACGGAAATGGCCAGCCAGCGATGTCGCCAGACACCTCGGGCGAACAAAGCCAGCTTACCGATCAAGTCATTCATATCAATACCAGCAAGAGAGTCTGGTCTGCCTGCTCAACAGCTGCGGCAGACACGCTCGGATCAACCGGGTCGGACACCATCCCGATCAGAACCAGCTCTGCGGCACGATCACCACATCACCGGGTCTGACCTCGACATTGGCAGAGATGTCCCCGCGCTTGAGCAGATCCTTCAGACGGACGCTATACGCCTTGCCGCCTTCGGCCCCGCGCACCAGCACGGCCCCGTTGCCATCAGCGAAATCCGTCAAACCGCCCGCCTGGATCATCACGTCGAGCAACGTCATGTGCTGGCGATACGGCACCGACTGAGGCTTGGAGGCCTCGCCGACGATGCGGATCTGTTCGCTGTAGACCCCCTGAAAACTGTTGACCATCACGGTGACCACCGGATCCCGGATGACCTTGGAAAGCAGCTGCTCGATCTCGCGGGAGAGGTCAGCCGGATCCTTGCCGGCTGCGACCACGTCCTCGACCAGCGGCACCGAGATGCGGCCGTCCGGCCGCACCGGGATCGTCACGGACAGATCCGGGTTGCGCCAGACCACCACGTTGAGCGTATCCAGCGGCCCGATCTTGTAGTGATGGTCGATCGTCCGGGCCTGACGGGGGGCCGGAGGAAGCGTTTCCGTCGTCGTGCACCCCGACAACCCCAGGGCTGCCGCACACAGGCTGATGCACAGGCCCCGAAGGGAGCGGTGCAGGGGAGTTGACTCGATCTTCATCCGACATCCTCTACTCATCTACCGTCGCGCTTTCGCGCTTCTGCGCCCTCGCAGACCGTTCATCCGTCGTCTCGGACCCTTCGTCCGCCTATCCGGGAGCAGCCTGCGAGTATGACGACCTCTTTCGTAACCCAGATGTTTCAGAACCCCTGGATTGGCAACACGGCGCAGAGGATCAGTGCGCCCCCTCGCGGAACAGCACGACGCTGACCGTCTCGACCAGCACCAGCAGATCCAGCAGCAGCGAGTTGTTCTTGACGTAGTACAGATCGAACTGATGCTTCTTGCGCGCGTCGTCGACCGAGGCGCCGTAAGCGTATCGCACCTGCGCCCAGCCGGTCAGGCCCGGCTTGACGGTGTGTCGGACGTCGTAGAAGGGGATCTGTTCGCGCAGTTGCGCGACGAAGGTCGGACGCTCGGGGCGCGGACCGACCATGCTCATCTCGCCCTTGAGCACGCTGATCAGCTGCGGCAGCTCGTCGATGCGGGTCTTGCGGATGAACTCGCCGACCCGGGTGATGCGCGAATCGTTCTTGGTCGCCCAACGCGCCACACCATCCTTTTCGGCGTCGGTGCGCATACTGCGGAACTTGGTGCACCAGAAGGTGGCGCCGCCCAGACCGACCCGCTCCTGGCGATACAGGATCGGGCCATGGCTGTCGAGCTTGATCGCCAGTGCGGTGATCGCCATGATCGGCGCACTCAGCACCAGCAGGATCGAGGACGAGACCACGTCGAACACTCGCTTGGTGAAGGCGCGCACGCTGCCCTGCACGAAACCGTCGCCGTAGACCAGCCAGCTCGCCCGCACGCTGTCGACCGGGATCTCGGCATGGGTGCGCTCGTAGAAGCCGACCAGGCCCATGATCGGCACGCCACTGATACGGCACTGCACCAGCTGATCCATCGGCACCCCGCCGCCCCGCTGCTCCTTGACGGCCACGATGATCTCGGCCACCCGCAGCTGCCCGGCCAGGCTCAACAGCGTCTCGTTGCGTTCGAAGACGCGTACCCCACCGTTCAGAATCGGCTCGACGCCCTGTTCGGCGGTCGGGTAGAAGCCCACCACCTCGTAATGCCCGCTCTGGGCCGGCGAACGCAGATCGGTCCAGACCTGCAACGCCTCCGCCCCCGTGCCGACGATCAGCACGCGGCGCGTTCCGACCGTGCGACGCAGCGACCACGAAATGCCACGGTAGATCGCCAGGCCAGCCGCCAGGTAAACCAGCGCATAACCGACCAGCAGGCCGGGATGGCCGTCGAACTGCATCGTTGTCACTCCCAGATAACTCAGATAGCCCCCGGCGAGCAGGGCAATGACCGATCGAACCACCAGGGCCTTCGGTCCGAGGTTGCGGGCCCGGTAGAGCCCGACGAAGGAATTCAGCAGGGCCATCACGGCAGCGAACAGCGCTGCAGCCATCAGCAGACCGGGTGACGTCAGCCCGGCCAGACCCAGAGAGACACTTCCCTGCCCGTGCAGCGTGGCCCCGGACGCCAGGACCGCGGCGAAACACAGGGCGCCCTCGGCAAACGGGGACGGGGTCTGCGAACCGGAGGAGTGGGGCCGGAAGGTGTGGAACATGAGTCTCTCTTGGGCGACTGGGTCAGTCAGGGGCTGAACCGATTCTCGGCACTTCAGCCCGGCCCCCAGAGGACAAGTTGCACATTCCCGACCCTCTTGCGAACCGAAACGCCGCAAGGTGTGCGCTTCTCACGCCCCAGGAAAGATCGGCCTTGCCCTCAGGCTGGCTTCACCTCAGCATTTGAGCCCCATGTGCAAGGCAACGATGCCAGCGCTGAGGTTGTGGACGTCGACATGGCCGAAACCGGCCGTCTTCATCATCGCCTTGAGCTCGGCCTGCCCCGGATGCATGCGGATCGACTCCGCCAGGTAGCGGTAGCTCTCGGCATCGCCCGCCAGCAGCTGCCCCATCTTCGGCAGCAGGTTGAACGAATACCAGTCGTAGGCCTTCTCCAGAGGCTTGGCCACCTTGGAGAATTCCAGCACCAGCAGCCGGCCCCCCGGCTTGAGCACACGGTTCATCTCGGCCAGCGCCTGATCCTTGTGAG
>Ga0228698_1001522_pt1 | contig 11166 bp, 8 predicted proteins | sample McNCre117_Aug_MG_FD_178015 | JGI IMG/M metagenome (GOLD analysis project Ga0228698, IMG submission 178015) | Freshwater microbial communities from McNutts Creek, Athens, Georgia, United States - 1-17_Aug_MG | ecosystem: Environmental > Aquatic > Freshwater > Creek | place: USA: Georgia...
CGCCGCAGCGAGCAGCAAGCCACCCGCCTTGCCCATTTTGACTCGTTGACCGGTTTGGCCAACCGGTTCCAGATGGGCCAGACTTTGGATACTCTGCTAGCCGCGCCCCGCGTGGACCAGCGCCATTGCGCGGTGTTCCTGCTGGACCTTGACCGGTTCAAGGCGGTGAATGACACGATGGGCCATCCGGCGGGCGATGCCTTGCTGAAACAAGTGTCGCAACGCCTGTCGCATACGGTGGGCGATGCGGGGCGGGTGGGCCGTTTGGGTGGCGATGAATTTCAGGTGATCCTGCCCGGCCGGATTGCGCCGGAGCGTTTGGCCCATCTGGCGCATCGCATCATCGAAAACCTGTCGCAGCCCTATGCGATTGAAGGCGCGCGGGTGGTGATTGGCGCTTCGGTGGGCATTGCCATGGCCCCCGACCATGGGCTGACCAGCGAGGAGATCATCCGCAACGCTGACCTTGCGCTCTATGCCGCCAAGGACAATGGCCGCGGCTGCTATCACTTCTATGCCGAGGATCTGCATGCCGAGGCCAAGGAGCGGCGCCAGCTGGAGCAGGACCTGCGCGAGGCGCTGGCCAGTGGCGGGCTGGAATTGCATTATCAGCCGCAAGTGGCACTGGGCACGCAGACGATTAGCGGTTTTGAAGCGCTGCTGCGCTGGAACCACCCCACGCAGGGGCGGCTTAGCCCCGCCAAATTCGTGGCCGTGGCCGAGGAAGCGGGCATGATCGCCCAGATTGGCGAATGGGCCTTGCGCACCGCTTGCCATGATATGGCCCAATGGGGCGAGGATGTGCGCGTGGCGGTTAATGTCTCGCCGCTGCAATTTGCCAATCCGGCGCTGCCCGCGATTGTCACCTCCGCGCTGGCCGAGGCCGGCGTGGCGCCGCATAGGCTGGAGCTGGAAATTACCGAAAGCGTGTTTCTGGGCGATAGTGACGCGACAGATGCGATGTTTGCCGCGCTCAAAGGCATTGGCGTGCGGCTGGCGCTGGATGATTTTGGCACCGGCTATTCCTCGCTGGGTTATTTGAAGAAAGCGCCGTTTGACAAGATCAAGATCGATCAGGGCTTTGTGCGCGGCGCGACCATGGCGGGCAGCCGCAATGGCGCGATCATCGCCTCCATTGTCAATTTGGCCAATGCTCTGGACATGGAAACCACGGCAGAAGGCGTGGAAACCATGGACGAGCTGGATCTGGTCCACCGTCTGGGTTGCAGCCATGTGCAGGGCTATATTTTCGCCAAGCCTTTGACCGGCGAGGATGCTTTGGCGCTGTTGGCCAAGGGTCTGGCTCTGGCGCCGAGTGGCCCGCGTTCGGCCCGCGCCCCGCGCCGCACCATGTTGCGCAAAGTAACGCTTCTGGCCGACGGGCATTCCTATCCGGTGACGATCCGCAATATTTCCGAGGGCGGGGCCATGTTTGAAGGCCTGCTGGATGTTCCGGTTGGGTTGAATGTGGAGATTGCCTTTGCCGAGGACATGTTGGTGCCCGCCCGCGTGACATGGAGCAAGGAGGGCCGCACCGGTATCCAATTTGCCATGCAGATCCGCTTTGACGCCAGCGGGGCGATCATGCGCGGGGAATGGGCCTATGATCCGGCGGTGGATGCGTGGGCAAAAGCAAGCTAGGCGCAGCAGGGTGCCACCCGAAAGCCAAAGGTGACAGCGCGGCCTAGCGTTGCTAGGGCCGCGCTGCTAAGGGCGGGATTCGCCTTGCCGGCCACCCTCTTTGTTAAAGACACCCATGACCGACCAGTCCAAGATCCGTAATTTTTCCATCATTGCCCATATTGACCATGGCAAGAGCACGTTGGCGGATCGTTTGATCCAGTACACCGGCGGCCTGACCGAGCGCGAAATGAGCGCGCAGGTGCTGGACAATATGGACATTGAAAAAGAGCGCGGCATCACCATCAAGGCGCAAACCGTCCGGCTGAATTATAAGGCGCAGGATGGGGAAACCTATGAGCTGAACCTGATGGACACGCCGGGCCATGTGGACTTTGCCTATGAGGTAAGCCGCAGCCTCGCCGCCTGCGAAGGCGCGCTGCTGGTGGTGGATGCGGCGCAGGGCGTGGAAGCGCAGACGCTGGCCAATGTGTATCAGTCGATCGAGCATGACCACGAGATCGTGCCGGTGATCAACAAGATCGACCTGCCCGCGGCCGAGCCGGAGAAGGTGAAGGCCGAGATCGAGGAAGTGATCGGTCTGGACGCCAGCGAGGCGGTGCTGGCCAGCGCGAAAAGCGGCATCGGTATCGAGGAAATTCTCGAAGCGGTGGTCAAAAAGATCCCCGCGCCCAAAGGCGATAGCGCCGCGCCCTTGAAGGCGATGCTGGTCGATAGTTGGTATGACCCCTATCTGGGCGTGGTCATTCTGGTGCGTGTGATCGATGGCGTGATCCGCAAGGGTCTGCAGGTGAAGTTCATGCAGGGCGGCACCGAGCATCTGATCGACCGCGTGGGCTGCTTCACGCCCAAGCGCGAGGAATTGCCGCAACTGGCCGCAGGCGAGATCGGCTTTATCACCGCGCAGATCAAGGAAGTGGAAACCGCCAAGGTGGGTGACACGATCACCACCGTAAAGGGCGGCGCGACCGAGGCCTTGCCAGGCTATAAGGAAGTGCAGCCGGTGGTGTTCTGCGGCCTGTTCCCGGTGGACGCGGCTGATTTTGAAAAGCTGCGCGAAAGCATTGGCAAGCTGCGCCTGAACGATGCTTCCTTCAGCTTTGAAATGGAAACCTCGGCCGCTTTGGGCTTTGGCTTCCGCTGCGGCTTCCTTGGCCTGTTGCATCTGGAAATCATTCAGGAGCGCCTGAGCCGCGAATATGACCTTGATCTGATCACCACCAGCCCTTCGGTGGTCTATCGCATCCAGCTGCGCGCCAGCCGCACCGATGATGCGGGCGAGTTGATGCTGCATAACCCCGCCGATTATCCCGATCCCAGCCGGATCGAGCAGATTGACGAGCCCTGGATCAAGGCGACGATTTACACCCCCGACGAATATCTGGGCAGCATTTTGAAGCTGTGTCAGGATCGTCGCGGTATCCAGACCGGCCTGACCTATGTCGGTGGCCGCGCTCAGGTGAATTATGAATTGCCGCTCAATGAAGTGGTGTTCGACTTCTATGATCGCCTGAAATCGATCAGCCGTGGCTATGCCAGCTTTGACTACGAGCAGATTGGCCTGCGCGAGGGCGATCTGGTGAAGATGGGCATTCTGGTCAACAATGAGCCGGTGGATGCGCTGTCGATGATCGTCCACCGCAGCGTGGCCGAGGAACGCGGACGCCATATGTGCGAGCGTTTGAAGGACCTGATCCCCCGCCATTTGTTCAAGATCCCCATTCAGGCGGCGATTGGCGGCAAGGTGATTGCGCGCGAAACCATTGCCGCCATGCGCAAGGATGTGACCGCCAAATGCTATGGCGGCGATATTACGCGTAAGAAAAAGCTGCTGGAAAAGCAGAAGAAGGGCAAGGCCCGTATGCGCGAATATGGCAATGTGCAGATCCCGCAGGAAGCCTTCATCGCCGCTTTGCGCATGGGTGAGGAGTAAGCATCGGGATGCGCATCTGGTTGCTGGCTAGCGCGATGTTGTTGGCGGGGCAGGCTCAGGCTGCGCCCGCCAAAGCGCCCGTTACAGGCGAAGTAGCGCTGACCTTTGATGATCTGCCCGGGCTGACGCTGACGGCCGATCAGGCCTATGTCGATAGGCTCAACCGCGATTTGCTGCGCGGGCTTAGGCGCCATCATCTGCCCGCCATCGGCTTTGTCAATGAAGGCAAGCTGGAAGAGGGCCAGTTCGGCAAGCAGGGCCGCGCGCGTCAGATCGCCAATCTGCGCCGCTGGCTGAAGGCTGGCATGGATTTAGGCAACCACACGTTCAGCCATGAATCGCCCAATGAACTGGGCGGGGCAGGCTATATTGCCGATATTGCCAAGGGCGAGCCGGTAACCCGCCAATTGCTGGCCCAGCGCGGGCGCAAGCTGCAATGGTTCCGCTATCCCTATCTGGAAACCGGCGCGCCTTTGACGGTCAAGCGGCAGATTTCCGGCTGGCTGGGGCAGCATGGCTATCGCATCGCGCCGGTAACGATTGACGCCAATGACTGGCTTTTCGCCGAACCCTATGACGAGGCACTGGCCCAGCATGACAAGGCGCGGGTCAAGCGCCTGCGCGGGCAATATCTGGCCTATACCGAGCGCACCGTGGCATGGTTCCAGAAGGCCTCTCAGGAGCTATTCGGGCGCCCGATCCCCTTGGTGATGCTGTTGCATGCCACGCGGCTTAATGCCGATACGATGGATGATCTGGCCGCGATCCTGAAACGGCGCGGGTTGACGGCAGTGTCGCTGGAAAAGGCGATGCGTGACCCTGCCAACCATACGCGCGATGATTATGCCGGCCATGATGGCATCGAATGGATCGAGCGCTGGTCGGAAAGTCTGAAGCGCCCGTTGCCATGGGATAGCTGGCAGGATCCGCCCAAGCAGGTGGAGCAGGAATATGAGCGCAACAATCAGGACCGCCGAAGCCAGCCCTGAGTGTTTCTGTCAATTCTTGCTGGAATTCTGTGTGGAATGGATTTTTCGTGCCGAATTCTTGCGTAAAATCTGCGAAATTGGCGGTTTTGGATCGCCTTGTGTTTCTATCTAGGGGTTAACATATAAGCGGCCGTAGCCCTGCTGAAACCAGCCCTGCTCTATTTCGGTCATGGAAGTAGCGTCAAGGGAAAGCGCAATGATCCGTGATCAGGCTCGTAACGGCTCGAATATATTGATTGCGCTGGTAGTGGCCGCTGTGGCCATTTCTACCTTCGTTATATTGCAGATTCGCTACGGCGGGCCAATTTACGCCAAATATGCGCTGGAAAACGAGCTGCTGGCCGATATTCTGCCGCCCCCTGCCTATGTGGTAGAGCCTTATCTGGAGGCCACTTTGGCGCTGGAGCATCCTGCGCAAGTGGAGGAAAAGACCAAGGCTCTGGCCCTGTTGCGCAAGGATTACGAGACGCGCAAAACCTATTGGCAGACGACTACGCTGCCCGCTGACCAATTTGCTATTCTGAAGGAAAGCCAGGTGGCCGCCGATGCCTTTTGGCAGGCGCTGGAACAGAGCTATTTGCCCGCGATCCGCAGCGGCAATCTGGACGAGGCGCGGCGCATCCATGAGGCCGAACTGGCCCCGGCCTATGGCAAGCAGCATGATGCCATTTTGCGTCTGGTGGAACTGTCGAACACTTATGTGGCCGGCGAACATGGGCGTGATGATCTGGTGGTCACGCTGTCGCTGGGCGCGGTGGGCGTGTTGATGGCCACCTTGATTGGCGCGGTGTTCATGGCGCGGCGATTGGTGGCGCAGCGCGTGGTGGATCCCTTGTCTGCCACGGCACAGGCCATGCGCCAGATGGCCGATGGCGATTATAGCAGCGCGATTGAAGGCCAGCATCGCGGCGATGAAATTGGCGTGATGGCGCAAGCAATGGAAGTGTTCCGCAGCAATGGCATTGCCAAGGAACAGGCCGACGCGGCGCAGAAACAGGTGGTTTCGGCGCTGACCACCGGCCTTGCCAAATTGGCCGCGCAGGATCTGGAATATCGCATTCAGGAACAATTCCCGCAGGATTATGAAATGCTGCGTCAGGATTATAACCGCGCACTCGATTCGCTGATGGAGGCGATTGGCACAGTGCGCGTGGGCACCGGCAGCCTGTCGCGCACTATTGAGGAATTGCGCGTGGCGGCTGATGATCTGGCCCGCCGCAATGAAATGCAGATGACCAGTCTGGAAGCCACCAGCAATTCGGTGGCCGCCGTGGCCCAAACGGTGCAGACGGCTGCCTCTTCGGCCAGCAATGTGCGTGAATCGAGTCAGGAAGCCCATCGGCAGGCCAGCGAGGGCGGGGCCGTGGTGGAAAAGGCGATTGCTGCCATGGATGCTATCGAGCAATCCTCGCAGGAGATTGGCCAGATCGTCAATGTGATCGATGGCATTGCCTTCCAGACCAACCTTTTGGCCCTGAATGCGGGCGTGGAAGCGGCGCGTGCCGGGGATGCGGGCAAAGGCTTTGCCGTGGTGGCCAATGAGGTGCGCGCTTTGGCCCAGCGCAGCGCGGACGCTGCGCGCGACATCAAGGCCCTGATCGGCAATTCCACCGCGCAAGTGGCGATGGGGGTGGAACTGGTGGGCGAAACCGGCGGCAAATTGCGCGATATTGTGGCGCAGGTGGCCGATATCACCGGCCTGATCGAGGAAATCGCCAGTTCCGCGCATAATCAGGCGGCCAATATTGACCATGTGCGCAGCTCTATGCGCGAGATGGAAGTGATGACCCAGCAGAATGCGGCGATGGTGGAACAATCCACCGCGGCCACGCGCAGCCTGTCAGACGAGGCGAACAAGCTGTCGGACATGGTCTCCAGCTTCCGCACCCGCAAACGCAATGTGCGGCCTGTCCATGTCGGTAATCCCGATGCCTTGCGGCGCACCACGGCGGTGGACAATCCGGTCGATTATAGCGCCGGTGCTGCCGCCGAAGAAGTGGCGCTGCCTTCTTTCCGTGCGCGCAAGGTTCCGGCGGCCCAAGCTGCGCCCAAACCTGCCTCGCGCCCCGTGCCCCTGTCTGTCGGCAATAATGCTTTGGCGGCGGAGGATTGGAGCGAGTTCTAAATCGCTTCTCATCCGCCTGATATCTGGCGATTTGCGCTATGGACGCCTGCGTGGCAGCTTGGCACAAGGGCGGCGCGGGTGCTGGTGCCCGCCAAACATCAGGTTGAAAGGAAGCGCGCCATGGCCAAGGCCACCCGCGCCACGGTGATGCTGGAAAAGGCGAAATTGGCCTTTTCCACCCATGCCTATGATTATGATCCGCAGGCCGATTCCATCGGCATGGCCGCCGCTGCCGCGCTGGGCGTGGAAGGCGCGCAAGTGTTTAAAACGCTGATGGTGCTGGCCGATGGCAAGCCTGCCTGTGTGATGGCGCCCAGCGACCGCGAGGTGGCGATGAAAAAGGCCGCCGCCGCTTTGGGTGTCAAACAGGTGGAAATGATGAAGCCTGACATGGCCGAGCGCATTTCCGGCTACAAGATCGGCGGCATCAGCCCCTTTGGCCAGACGCGCCGTGTGCCTGCCGTGCTGGATGCCAGCGCGCTGGGCCATGAGGCGATTTTCCTCAATGGTGGCCAGCGCGGGCTGCAAGTGCGTCTGGCGCCGCAGGATGCCGCCAGCCTGTTGGGCGCAAAGCTGGCGGCGATTACGGTTTAGCGCAAGCTGGTGGCGATCAGCCTTGCCGCAGCGGCCATGCCCGCCGCATTGGGGTGATAGGGCGCGCCAACCTTGGCGGCCATGTCCGGATCGCCGCCATTCATCCATGGCTCTTTGCTGCACAGGCCATGGGGCGCGGAAATGCGGTCTAGTGGCACCAACTCCGCGCCATTTTCCCGCGCCACTTCCACGGTCAGCTTGGCCAGACGGCGGCCAATGGCGCGGATCTGGGGCACTTCCTCGTCGGTCAGGCCGGTGGCGGGGCAATTGCCGCTGGATGGCATCAGCGAGAAATATTGCACCAACAGGATGCGCGCCTCGGGCGCCTGTTTGCGCAACTGATGGACCATGCTGGCCATGCGGGTCTTGAGCGCTTCCTCATCCTGCGCGGTGATGGCTTTGGGGGCTGGGCAATTGCCGCCGAAATAGCGCTTGCGTTCAGCCTCGCTGGCGCGGGGGCAGCGCATGATGCCAATGGCGGTCATATAGCCCAGATCATTGCCGCCAATGGTGATGGTCACCAGTTGCGTGGCGGGGGTGACGGCGCTGATCTGCGGGGCGATTGCATCCCACGGGCCGAGGATATGCGCGGTGGTGGCCCCGCTACAGGTCACATCGGTCAACGCCAGATGTTTGGCCTGCGCTAGCACATGGGCATAATTAACCGCCGAGCGCGCGCAGCGGTTGGGCGGGGTGTCCGCGCTTTGCCCGATATTGGGGCCGGCGGCATAGGAACTGCCCATGGCGACATAGCGCGCGTTGGCCGGAAGCGGGGCATGGCGGGCCATGGCCGCGCCCAAGGGCAACAGGGCCAATAGGGCGCTGCCCCCGATGAAGACCTTGGTTGCAAAGAAACGGGCGCGCATCAAATTTCTCCCTTTGTTGGGCATTTCGTTGTCAACCTATGCCCTGCGATCAGACAATTATGGGCACTTCCTATCGCGTGATCGCCCTGTAGTCATGCCCTTCAATGCGGCTGGACATTGCGCCCTTTCCGGCGCAGCCTCACGCCCCATGACCAAGCAACGCAAGATGATCGCCCCCGCTCTGGCAGCTTTGGCCGCCATGGCATCCCTGTCCACCTCTGCCCATGCCGAACTGGCCGTGGGTGCCGCTGCCCCCGCCTTTGTCACGCAAGGCGCGATGGGCGGCAAGGCTTTTACTTTCAACCTGAAGGAAGCGCTCAAGAAAGGGCCGGTGGTGGTTTATTTCTACCCCAAGGCCTTTACCAAGGGTTGCACGCTGGAAGCCCATGCCTTTGCCGAGGCGATTGATGATTACGCCAAGGTCGGCGCGACTGTGATCGGCCTTTCGGCAGACGATCTGCCCACGTTGCAGAAATTTTCCACCATGGAATGCCGCGATAAATTCCCCGTGGGCATTGCCGATGCCGGTATCATCAAGACTTACGATGTAGCCCTGTCCTTTGCGGGCATCACCGCGCCGATGACCAAGCGCACATCCTATGTCATCGGCAAGGATGGCAAGGTGAAGCTGGCCTTCACCGACATGGATTACAAGGACCATGTGGCCAAGACGCTGGCCACGGTGAAGGCGCTGGCGGGCAAGTAACCGCGCGAGGAAAGGGGGCATCTGGCGCGATGCTCCCTTTACTTTCGCGCCAATCCGTTTAACGGCCCGTGGTTTCCAGATTTGCCAAGTTTAAGGGTATTGACCATGCGTGCCGAGGGGCAGGCCCACATCGACCGGATCAACGCAGCGCTGGCGCTGGTTCGCAAGTTTCTCGACTGGGAGCGCGCTTTGCGCCGCTTTGACGAGCTGAACGCGCGCGTCGAAGATCCCAAGCTCTGGGACAATCCCAAGGAAGCCGAAAAGGTGATGAAGGAGCGCCGCCGTCTGGAGGCCTCCATCGGCGCGGTCAATCAAATCACCGCCGAAATGAACGATGCGATCGAGTTCATCGAGCTGGGCGAGATGGAAGGCGATGAGGGCACCGTGGATGACGGTCTGGCCACGCTCGCCGCTCTGGCCGAGCGGGCGGACCGCGACAAGGTGCAGGCGCTGTTGGCCGGTGAGGCCGATGGCATGGACACCTATATCGAAATCCATGCGGGCGCCGGTGGCACCGAATCGCAGGACTGGGCTTCGATGCTGCTGCGCATGTACACGCGCTGGGCGGAAAAGCGCGGGTTCAAGGTCGATCTGATCGAATATCAGGCCGGTGAAACCGCAGGCATCAAAAGCGCAACCATCCTGTGCAAGGGCGAGAACGCCTATGGCTATGCCAAGACCGAGAGCGGCGTGCATCGTCTGGTCCGCATCAGCCCCTATGACAGTTCGGCCCGCCGCCATACGTCTTTCAGCTCGGTTTGGGTCTATCCGGTGATCGATGATAGTTTCACCATCGAGGTGAACCCGTCCGATCTGAAGATCGACACCTATCGCGCATCGGGCGCGGGTGGTCAGCACGTGAACACCACCGACTCGGCGGTGCGTATCACCCACGTGCCCAGCGGCATCATCGTGGCATCGCAGGTGGACCGCAGCCAGCACAAGAACCGCGAAATCGCGATGAATATGCTGAAGGCGCGCCTTTACGAGGCCGAAATGCAGCGCCGCGAGGAAGCTGCCAGCGCGGAACACTCGGCCAAGAGCGACATTGGCTGGGGCCACCAGATCCGCTCATACGTGTTGCAGCCCTATCAGATGGTGAAGGACCTGCGCACCGGCGTGACCAGCCCGACACCGGCCGATGTGCTGGACGGCGATGTGGACGCCTTTATGGCTGCCGCCCTGTCGCAGAAGGTGACCGGCGAGAAGGTGACCGTGGAAGACGTCGACTGATGCTGGACCGGCGCGGCTTTGTAGGAGCCGCGCTTGCGGCGGGGGTTGCAAGTAGGGCGGGGGCTTTGTCGCCCAATCCGCCCGCATGGGCCCCGTTTTTCGGGCGCGACATCGAACAGCGCTTTGGTGGGCGTTTGGGCTTCGCTATGGCTTCGCCCTCTGGCCCTGTGGTCGATTGGCGCGGCGGTGATCGCTTCGCCTTTTGCTCCTCGTTCAAAATGAGCCTTGCAGCCTTGGTGCTGGATGGTGCCGCGCGCGGGGCTTGGTCGCTTGATGAGCTATTGCCTTTTTCCGCCGCCGACATTCTGCCCAATTCGCCTGTTGTGAAGGCGCATCTGTCGGAGGGTCGCCTCAGCTTGGCTGCCTTGGCCGATGCTGCGCAAAAGACCTCGGACAATGCTGCGGCCAATCTGTTGTTGCGGCGAATTGGCGGGCTGGAACGGCTTAACAGTTTTTGGCGCGGGCTGGGTGATCCTTTCAGCCGGATCGATGATTACGAAACCGCGCTTAACCGCGTGCCTTTGGGCAATCCACGCAACACCACCACGCCCCGCGCCGCTGCCGAGGCTATGGTGCAGATGTTCGCGCGCGGGGGCATAAAGCCGCAGGCCGCCGCCACGCTGAAAAGCTGGATGCATGACACCGCCACCGGCAAGAATCGCCTGCGCGCTGGCCTGCCCGCCGATTGGTGGGCGGGGGACAAGACCGGCACGGGCCTGCCGGATGACATTCCTGGCACCTATGTCGATCTGGCTTGGGTGGAGCCGCCAAACCCTCCGGCCTTCGCCATCGCTGCCTTTTACCAGCCCGCAAAACCCACGCCCGATGGCGACCCGAGTGCCGAGGCGATTCTGGCGCAAGTGGGGCGGATTGTGGCAGAGCGGGTCATGGCACAGGCTAGGTCAGCCTCGCGCGTCGCCAAACCGTAACCTTTCGTCGCAAGGCAATGCGGTTTTTATTCGCAAGCGGCCCAGAACAGTCTATGGAGGCCAATCTTTAATGGCGGGTCACTCGGAATGTTTCATACAGGCAGCCATGTCGCGGGGGTGCGACATGGGGCAGGGCCGGATGGGACAGAG
>Ga0228698_1001523_pt1 | contig 11165 bp, 9 predicted proteins | sample McNCre117_Aug_MG_FD_178015 | JGI IMG/M metagenome (GOLD analysis project Ga0228698, IMG submission 178015) | Freshwater microbial communities from McNutts Creek, Athens, Georgia, United States - 1-17_Aug_MG | ecosystem: Environmental > Aquatic > Freshwater > Creek | place: USA: Georgia...
AGCGCGCCTATCCCCCCGGCGACCGCCAGATCGATATCAGCACCAACCAGCGCGGCTTCATTCCCTATCGCATCATGGATTGATTGGCACAGAAAACCCCGTGGAGCCTTGCAGCGCCACGGGGTCATTTTGTTCAGGCTGGGAAGAAAGGCTTAGGCCTTCTTCACCTCGGCCACGATCTTCTTGGCGGCATCGCCCAGATCATTGGCTGCCACGATGGGCAGGCCGGAATTGTTCAGGATTTCCTTGCCCAGATCCACATTGGTGCCTTCCAGACGGACGACCAGCGGAACCGACAGGTTCACTTCCTTGGCAGCGGCCACGATACCGGCGGCAATGATGTCGCACTTCATGATGCCGCCAAAGATGTTGACCAGAATGCCTTCCACAGCCGGGTCGGACAGAATGATCTTGAACGCAGCCGTCACCTTCTCGGTGGTGGCGCCGCCGCCCACGTCGAGGAAGTTGGCGGGGAAAGCGCCGTGCAGCTTGATGATGTCCATGGTGGCCATGGCCAGACCAGCGCCGTTCACCATGCAGCCGATGTTGCCATCCAGCTTGATGTAGGCGAGGTCATACTTCGAAGCTTCGATTTCGGCGGGATCTTCTTCGGTTTCGTCGCGCAGTTCGACCACATCGGGGTGGCGATACAGGGCGTTCGAATCGAAGCTCATCTTGGTGTCGAGCACCAGCAGCTTGCCGTTCACGTCTTCCACCAGCGGGTTGATTTCCAGCATGGCGCAATCGAGCGACAGGAAGGCATCATAGAGCTGCTTGGCGAGCAGCTGGGCCTGCTTGTTGGTGTCCCCCTTCAGCTTCAGCGCGAAAGCAATCGCGCGGCCGTGGTGGGGCTGGAAGCCGGTGGCGGGGTCAACCGTCACGGTGGCGATCTTTTCGGGCGTGTCATGGGCAACGGCTTCGATGTCCATGCCGCCTTCGGTCGACACGATGAAGGCCACGCGGCCGGTGGCGCGATCGACCAGCAGCGAGAGGTAATATTCCTTGGCGATGTCCACGCCATCGGTGATGTAGAGGCGGTTCACCTGCTTGCCAGCTTCACCGGTCTGCACGGTGACCAGCGTGTTGCCCAGCATTTCGGTGGCATGCGAGGCGACTTCGTCGAGGTTGAAGGCCAGACGCACGCCGCCCTTGGCGTCAGCAGGCAGTTCCTTGAACTTGCCCTTGCCGCGGCCACCGGCGTGGATCTGCGACTTCACCACATAGAGCGGCCCAGGCAGCTTCTTGGCAGCTTCGACGGCTTCTTCCACCGAAAGGGCCGCATAACCGGCAGGAATGGCGACGCCGAACTTGGCAAGCAGTTCCTTGCCCTGATACTCATGCACGTTCATCGGTTTTTCTCGCTATGCTGAGCCTAACGGCCCTTTTGGATGGAGGCTCCTAAAGCATAGCGGCGGCCGCTTTGGAAGGAAAACATGTGCAAATAATTCTTAATTGCAAACTTTCTGACGCGGCTATCTGAGCGGTGATCGGGCCCGAGCGCCTTGAACCCGTGATGCGCGAGGCTGGCGCGCTGGCCATGGCGCATTGGCCGGGGGCGGGGGCTGAGCCGGAGGTTTGGGAGAAATCGCCCAACAATCCGGTATGCAGCGGCGACCTTGCGGTGGATGCTTTCCTGAAGCGGGAGCTGGGCGCTTTGCTGCCGGAAGCCGGTTGGCTTTCTGAAGAAACGCTGGATAATCCGGCACATCGCAGCGGCGATCTGGTCTGGGTGGTGGACCCGATTGACGGCACACGCGACTTTATTCGTGGGCGGCGAGGCTGGGCAGTGTCGGTGGCTCTGGTGCAGGCCGGCAGGCCGGTGCTGGCCATGCTTTACGCCCCCGCGTGGCAGGAATTCTGGCAGGCGCAAGCGGGGCAGGGCGCTTTCGTCAATTGCGAGCGACTTGCAACTAGCGCCAAGGCGGAATTGTCGGGCGCGCGCATGCCTTGTGTCAGCCTGTCGCCGGAGGATGCCGCGCTGGTGCGAGTCGAGCAGCCCAATTCCATTGCCTTGCGCATGGCAATGGTAGCGGCGGGGCGGGCCGATCTGCTGGCCACTTTGCGCTGGGGCTATGAGTGGGACATTGCCGCCGCCGCCCTGATCGCCAGCGAGGCGGGAGCTGCGGTCAGCGATGTGCTGGGCGGCGAGCTGGCTTTCAACAAGCCCGACCCGCGCGCCTTTGGCCTGATGGTGTGCCCGCCCGCGCTGCATCGAGCGGCGTTGGCGCATTATGCCGAAAGAGCAGCCCGCCTGATCTAATCGCCCACAAAAAAGGGCGACCCCGCAGGGCCGCCCTCCTTTATCCGGCAGTGGTTGCGATTAAGCAGCCAGCTTGCGCAGCACGTACTGCAAGATGCCGCCATTGTTGAAATATTCAATTTCATTGGCGGTATCGATGCGGCACAGCGCGGTGAAGGTGAAGCTGCTGCCATCCTTGCGGGTGACTTCTACTTCCACGTCCTGACGCGGCTTCAGGCTGGCCACGCCCTTGATGCTGAACGAGCAATCGCCGTCCAGACCCAGCGTGGTACGCGTGTCGCCATCCTTGAACTGCAGGGGCAGCACGCCCATGCCGACGAGGTTGGAACGGTGGATACGCTCAAAGCTTTCCACGATCACGGCGCGAACGCCCAGCAGGTTGGTGCCCTTGGCAGCCCAGTCACGCGACGAGCCGGTGCCATATTCCTTGCCAGCAACCACCACCAGCGGGGTGCCGTCGGCCTTGTGCTTCTGGGCCACGTCGAACACGGCGCCCACTTCTTCGCCATAGCGCGAGAAGCCGCCTTCCACACCGGGAACCATTTCGTTCTTGATGCGGATGTTGGCAAAGGTGCCGCGCATCATCACTTCGTGATGGCCACGGCGTGCGCCATAGGAGTTGAAGTCGGCCTTGGCCACGCCATTGGCCATCAGCCATTCGCCAGCGGGGCTGTCGGCCTTGATGTTGCCAGCGGGGCTGATGTGGTCGGTGGTGATCGAATCGCCCAAGATCAGCAGCGGCTTGGCGCCGGTGATGTCCTGAACCGCAGCCGGCTCCATCGACATGCCTTCGAAATAGGGCGGGTTGGCCACATAGGTCGAACCGGCGCGCCACGAATAGGTTTCCGAACCCACCACGTTGATCGCCTGCCAATGCTTGTCGCCCTTATAGACGTCGGCATAGCGGGCCATGAACATCGGACGGTCCATGCAACCGGCCATCGTGGTGTAAACTTCTTCGTTGGTGGGCCAGATGTCCTTGAGGAACACAGCCTGACCATCCTTGCCAGTGCCGATGGGCGTGGTGGTGAAATCCTCGATCACCGTGCCCTTCAGCGCATAGGCCACCACCAGCGGCGGCGAAGCGAGGAAGTTGGCGCGCACGTCGGGCGACACGCGGCCTTCAAAGTTGCGGTTGCCCGAGATCACGGCGCTGGCCACCAGACCGTTTTCGTTGATCGCCTTGCTGATCGGTTCGGCCAGCGGGCCGGAGTTACCGATGCAGGTGGTGCAGCCATAACCCACGAGGTTGAAGCCAACCGCGTCGAGATGCTCCTGCAGACCGGCCTTGTTCAGATAGTCGGTCACCACCTGCGAGCCGGGGGCCAGCGAGGTCTTCACCCAAGGCTTGGGGGTCAGGCCCAGTTCGTTGGCCTTCTTGGCCACCAGACCGGCTGCCACCAGAACGCCGGGGTTCGAGGTGTTGGTGCAGGAGGTGATCGCCGCGATCACCACGTCGCCATCGCCCAGATCGAAGTCCTTGCCTTCGACGGGAACGCGGGTCTGTTCCTTCTTGTAGACATTGGCCATGTCGGCGTTGAACACATCGTCCACGTCAGGCAGCGACACGCGGTCCTGCGGGCGCTTGGGACCGGCCAGCGAGGGCACAACCGTCGACAGGTCCAGTTCCAGCGTGCTGGAGAAGATGGGTTCGACCGAGGGATCGATCCAGAAGCCCTGCTCCTTGGCATAGGCTTCGACCAGAGCGATCTGGTCTTCGTCACGGCCGGTCAGGCGCAGATAGTCCAGCGTCTTTTCGTCAATGCCGAAGAAGCCGCAGGTGGCGCCATATTCAGGAGCCATATTGGCCAGCGTGGCGCGGTCGGCCAGCGTCAGGTCAGCCAGACCGGGGCCGAAATATTCGACAAAGCGGCCCACCACGCCATGCTTGCGCAGCATGTTGGTGGCGGTCAGCACGAGATCGGTGGCGGTCACGCCTTCCTGCAGCTTGCCGGTGAACTTGAAGCCCACCACTTCGGGGATGAGCATCGAGACGGGCTGGCCCAGCATGGCCGCTTCGGCTTCGATACCGCCCACGCCCCAGCCCAGCACGCCAAGGCCGTTGACCATGGTGGTGTGCGAGTCGGTGCCGACGCAAGTGTCGGGATAAGCTACGGTTTCGCCATTCTGGTCTACGCTGGTCCACACCGTCTGCGCGATGTTTTCCAGGTTCACCTGATGGCAGATGCCGGTGCCCGGCGGCACGGCATAGAAATTGTTGAGGCTCTTGGAGCCCCACTTCAGGAAATCGTAGCGCTCCATATTGCGCTGATATTCGATTTCCATGTTCTGTTCGAAGGCCTTGGCATTGCCAAATTCGTCCACCATCACCGAGTGGTCGATGACGAGATTGACGGGGACCAGCGGGTTGATCTTCGAAGTGTCACCGCCCAGCGTGGCGATGGCATCGCGCATGGCGGCCAGATCGACCACGCAGGGAACGCCGGTGAAATCCTGCAACAGCACGCGCGCGGGGCGATACTGGATTTCGTTCTGCGATTCGGTGGGGTTCTTCTGCCAGTCGGCAATGGCCTGCACGTCGGCGGTGGAAACGGTGAAGCCGCCGTCTTCAAAGCGCAGCAGGTTTTCCAGCAGCACCTTCATCGAGAAAGGCAGGCGCGAAATGTCGCCGATCTTTTCGGCGGCTTTCTTCAGCGAGTAATAGGAGACTTCCTTGCCACCGGCGCTCAATTTCGAGCGGGTGCCGAGCGAGTCCTGTCCGACCTGAGTCATGCGGGCGTGTTCCTCACCAGTAGGGCCTTGCGGGGAGGGTGCGCGGGGACGCATGGACGCGCCCTTTGCCCCGCCCGAAAGGCGGTTGTAGCCATTTGGCGATGCGCGGGTTTGTGCGGCGCGTCAAGGGCGAGAAAGGTCGAATTGTTGCGCTGGATGCGGCTTTCTTTGATATTGCGAATGCGTAGCAACAAACCTTTAGCGGCGCTATAGGATTGCTATGGTCTTATGCGCAATTCTCGGCCCGCCCGCGCGAACCATATAGACACCCGCCCACAATCAGGCCGACGCCAGCCAGAGTCATCCACCCCAGGCTTTCGCCAAACCATAGCCAACCGGCCAAAGCAGCCCAGACAAAGGCACTATATTCCATCGGCAGCAATTGATGCGCGGGCGCGCGGGCCCAACCCCATGCCATCAGCATGAGTGAGGAGACCGAAAGCACGGCGGCAAGGCTGACCTGCCACCACACGCCCACCGGCGGCACAGGCGGCAACCATAGGCCTACCGGCAACAGCGCTAGCGTGATGAACAGGTTTTGAAAAAAGGCGATTTCCCCCGGTGAGGCCAATTGCGCCTGATGGCGCTGCATCACCAGATTGATGGCATAAAGCACCGAGGACAGCAGGATCGCGCCCATACCGATCAGCGCTTCATCGCCTGCCTTGCCGCTGGTCTGTTCCAGCGCGATTACCACCACGCCCGCCAGCCCCAGCAAGGACGCCAGCAAGGCCCGCCGCGTAATCGCCTCGCCCAGAAAAATGCCGGAGAGGAATAGAGCCACGATCGGCGCGACAAAGGACAGGCCCATGCCCACCGCCATGGGTACGCGCACCAGCCCCCAAAAGAAGCAAAATCCCATCAAGCCCGCGACTGCCGCGCGCGCCGCATGCAGCCTCAGCCGCGAAGCACTGGGCCAACCCCCGCGAAAGCCGATCTGCCATGCGGCCAAGGCCACCACCACGCCCACCAGATTGCGCCCCAGCATGGCGGCATAGACACCGGCCACTTGCGAGGCGCCCTTCATCAGCGCGTCCATCACGCTGAACGTGGCAATGCCGCAGGCCGCCGCCAGCAAGGGCAGCAGGGAAGGCGGAGAATTGGGTCCGGAACGCATGGCTTTGCCCTAGCTTCATCTCTATTCAGCCGCCAGACATTTGCCATGCTTGATGAATTGTTCCGAAACGGGCATGGCCATGGGCGAGACCGACACGCCGGTTATGCCGTGCTTTTGCGTGTTTCGGGGAAGAAGGGGGCGAGCGGAATGGGTGGACAGAACCGGCTGGGGATCGGCGGCCGTGTAACCGGCTGCGCGATGGTGGCGCTGGTGATGGCCGGTATGGCTGCTCCCTTGCTGGCGCAAAACACCCCGATCGAGGGCAAGCAGGGTCTGGGCAAGCTGCCCAATGTGCGCCCCGCCTCGATGGTGGCGAAATTGCCCGCACCCGCCGCTGCACCCGCCAATCCCGCCACCAAGGCCGAGGCAAAGGCCGAACCCAAGCCGGAGCACAAGGCAGAAGCCAAGGCAGAATCAAAGCCTGCGCCGCAGCCAACGCCTTCTGCCACGCCCCCGCTTTCGCCCGTGCCCCAACCCAGCGCTGCGGCCAGCCCGGCCCCCGCCGCAACGCCCTCTGTCACCCCGACCATGGTGATCGTGCCCAATCCCGTGCCCGTGGCGCATTGGACCCTGGCCGATGCCAAGGAATTGCTGGCCGCCATTCGCGCGATTGGCGCGGAGGGCCTGTTCCCCGCCGATTATCAGCCCGCCGCCCTGCAAGCTGCCATTGCCGCTGGCGAGGGCGAGGCTTTGGACCAGCAGGCAAGCCGCAGCTTTGCCTGGGCGGTGGAGGATCTACGCGATGGCCGCACGCCCATGCCCGCCCGCGTGCAATGGTTCGCGGTGGACCCTGATCAGGATGACATGACCACGCAGGCTTTGCTGGAACGCGCCACCACCAACCATGATGTGCATGCCACGCTGGACAGCCTGACCCCCACCTATCCCGATTATCAGGCCTTGAAAGATGCTCTGGCCGCCACGCCCAAGGCGCAGGTGAAATTGCGCGAGAGCATCCGCATCAATATGGACCGCTGGCGCTGGCTGCCGCGCGATCTGGGGCAGATTTACCTGATCACCAATGTGCCCGAATTCCAGCTGCGCCTGACGGTGAATGGCAAAGCCATCCGCACCTATCGCACGGTGGTGGGCAAGCCGGGCAAGACCGCCACCCCGCAATTGGCCGAAATGGTAGAAGCGGTGGTGTTCAACCCGACATGGACCGTGCCGCAATCCATCGTGGTGGGCGAAGGGCTGGGCGAAAAGCTGATCGGCAATCCGGCCAGCGCGTTGAAGCAAGGTTATAAGGTGACCCGCCTTGGCGATGGCACGATTCAGGTGGTGCAGCAGCCGGGTGATAATAATTCGCTGGGCCGAATGAAGATCGACATGCCCAACCCGCATGCGATCTATCTGCATGATACGCCTGCCAAGGCCCTGTTCAATGCCAATGTCCGCGCCTTTTCCCATGGCTGCATCCGCACCGAGCGCGCGGTGGAGCTGGGCATGACCATGGCCATTCTGGGCGCGGGTATGAGTCAGGAAGAGGCGGTCAGCCTGTTCGAGGCCAAGAAATACCGCCGCGTGGTGATGACGCGCACTTTCCCCGTCTATCTCACCTATGTCACCTATGGCACCGACATTACCGGCAAGCTGACCGGCTTTGCCGATATTTACGGGCGTGACGCGCCGGTGGCCGAATCTTTCCGCCAACCGCGGCAGATCCATACCACCCAGCGCGCCAGCACCGAGGAAGTGATCAAGCTGGATAACCCACTTTAATATCAGCCGGGTGAGGCGGCCGAGCCTGCCAGCAGGCCGCCATCAATATCCAGCTCGCTGCCGGTGATATAGGTCGCCTCGTCGCTGGCCAGCAATAGGGCCAGTGAGGCCACTTCCTCCACCCGCCCGAAGCGTTTGAGCGGCGTATCAGCCACCATGGCGGCCTCGCGCTGGGGGCGGTCCGCCCCATCGCCCAGCATGGCGTCCCAGATCGGGGTGAGAATAGCGGCAGGATGGATCGAATTGCAGCGGATGGCCCAGCCCTGTTGTGCACAATAGAGCGCCACCGACTTGGTATGGTTGCGGATTGCCGCCTTGGACGAGGCATAGGCCGCAGCGCCGGGAATACCCACCAGCCCGCTGCGCGACGAGATATTGATAATGCTGCCCGCGCCCTTGGCCTTCATCGCGCGGATGGCATAGCGGCAGCCGAGAAAAGTGCCGTCCAGATTGACGCGATGCACCCGCCGCCATTCCTCCAGCGGGGTGTTTTCCGGATCATGCCGGTGGCCATGATCGCCAAGGCCGGTGATGCCGGCATTGTTGACCAGCACATCAAGTTGCGGAACCTGCGCGGCAAAGGCTTCCCACGCGGCCTCGTCGGCCACATCCAGTGGCAGGAAGCGGCAGCCGAGCGACGCGGCGGCTTGCTCGCCTTCGGCCTGATCTATGTCGGTGATGATAACTTGGGCGCCTTCGGCATGGAAAGCCTTGGCAATGGCCAGGCCAATGCCGCGCGCGGCGCCGGTGATGACGCATAATTTATTGGCAAGACGGGGCATACGAGCTCCCTCCCATCGCGGAAGCGGGGATGCGGCTTCCGGATCGCATGCAAATATTGCAGAGTGGCGTGCTGGATCAGCGCGGGGAGAGGATCATGACACCTGTTTCCTTGTGAACAGGCGCATCATGCCACAGGAATCAGGCGTCGCCAATCCGGTCGGCATAGAGCAGGCGGCCGCTGCCCAGATGATCGAGCGCGACCGAGAAATCCTCCGGCGCCATGGCAAAGCAACCTTCCGAGCGGCCCAGCTTGCCATATTTGGCCAGCATATCGGGCGCGGCATACCACGCCGGATGCATCACAATCGCGCGGTCCCACGCGTTGGAATTGTCGAGATCGAGCCCGCGCAGCCGCATCGAGGTGCCATATTTGCCCTGATACTGCTCGGTGGTGAGATAGGCCCCGCGCGAGGTGGCCAGCGAACCGACCGAATTGGAAAACTGCTTCAACCAGCCTTCATGCGAAGGGTCTGACCCGCGGCCATGGGCCACCAGATGCGAACGCACGCGCCCCGCCACCATATCGACAAAATGCAGGCGGGTTTCATGCGAGGGGCGGGCGAAATCGGCAATGGCCACCACATCGGGCTGCGACAGGAAAGCGCCCAACCGGTCGCGTTCGCGCATGGCGGTTTGCACCAGCAGCTTGTCATAATCGGACAGGCCGGACGCTTGCGCCACCACGCGCGAAGAGGTGGACAGGCCAGCCACAGCCGCGCCCAATCCCGCCAACATCGCACGCCGGTTCAGCCGTGCGGCCCCAATTTGATTCGCGATACCCATTGCTGTGACAATACCGCAACGGGACAAAAATTTTTACTCCGAAGCGATGGAACCACGCGATTGCGCGGCGAGTTGAGCCAAAATTGGACCATCGACCCGCATAACGGTCCAGTCATCCATCGGTTTGGCGCCCAGCTTGCGGTAAAAGGCGATGGAAGGCGCGTTCCAGTCCAGCACCCACCATTCGAGTCGCGCGCAATCACGCTCCACTGCCAGCGCGGCCAGATGCAGCAGCAAGGCCTTGCCCAATCCGGCGCCGCGCGCTTCGGGGCGGACATAGAGATCCTCCAGATAGAGGCCCGGCTTGCCTTCAAAAGTCGAGAAATTATGGAAGAAGAGCGCGAAGCCTTGGGCCACCCCGTCCACCTCGCCGATCACCACTTCGGCCATCGGGCGCGGGCCGAACAGGTGGCGTTCCAGCGTGGCCTCGTCAAAGCGGACCTCATGGGCCAGCTTTTCATACTCGGCCAGATCGCGGATGAAGGCGGTGATGAGGGGGAGATCGGCGGGTGTGGCGGGGCGGATGCGGTTGGTCATGGCTGTTGCTGTGCTGACAGACCGCGCAAAACGCAAGGCGGGGGTTATGGTTCCCGCTGCAACTGGCGCGCGGCCAGCCACAGGCGGATCGCGCCGGCCAGACCGGGGGGCGTGCGGGCGGTGATTCTTTCCGCATCGATCCGCGCCACCAGCGCGTTGATCGGCAGGCCCTCTTCCGTTGCCACCTTGCGCAGCCAGTCCCAGAACAAGGGTTCAAGGCTGATCGAGGTCTTGTGTCCGGCGATTTCCACCGAGCGTTTGACAGGCGGGTGATAGGGGGTGCTCATGGCCGCCTTGTTAGCAGGGCGCAGCCTGCAAGGAAAATGCCGCGCAAAAGGAAAAGGCGGCTGGACTTTCGTCCGCCGCCTTTATCACACCTTGTGTAACATGGTGCCCAGAAGAGGACTCGAACCTCCACGCCCTTGCGAGCGCTAGCACCTGAAGCTAGTGCGTCTACCAATTCCGCCATCTGGGCACTTTGTTAGGAGCCTGATACTGTTGGGCTTTTTGAAGAGCTCTTCAGTACCGCGCCGGGTAGGAGTGCGCCTCTAACGGCGATCCCAGACCCTGTCAACGCGAAAATCGACTCTTTTTTGCGCAGGCCGAAATTTTTTGCCCGATGAGCCCGATTGCCAGCCCCGAAGGCGGGGCGCATGGTGCCAGCCAAAGGCAAGAGACTTCAAGAGAAAGAAGAAAAACCATGGCCAAACTCGACCTGCGCGACAGATTGGTGGTGCTCACCGGCGGCAGCGGTTTTGTGGGGCGCTATGCGGCTGAGGCGCTGCTGCGGGCGGGGGCAAGGGTGCGGATTGCCGCGCGCCATCCGGAAAAGGCCTATGCGGTGAAAGTGCTGGGCAATCTGGGGCAGGTGGAATTTGCCCGCGCCTCGATGCTCGATCCGGCCAGCGTGGCCCGTGCGCTGACGGGGGCCGATGCGGTGGTCAATCTGGTGGGTGTGTTCTCTGGCCAGCTGGATGCCGTGCAGGGGCGCGGCGTGGGCCAGTTGGCCAAGGCGGCGCTGGAGGCGGGCGCGCAGGCTTTTGTGCATATTTCAGCTATCGGCGCCGATCCGGCCTCTCCCGTGCCCTATGCCAGCTCCAAAGCGGCGGGCGAGGCTGCAGCCTTGGAGGCTTTCCCGCAGGCCACCATTTTGCGTCCCTCGGTGATCTTTGGGCAGGACGATAATTTCCTCAATATGTTCGGCCGGATGATGGGCATGATGGGGGGCCT
>Ga0228698_1001524_pt1 | contig 11160 bp, 11 predicted proteins | sample McNCre117_Aug_MG_FD_178015 | JGI IMG/M metagenome (GOLD analysis project Ga0228698, IMG submission 178015) | Freshwater microbial communities from McNutts Creek, Athens, Georgia, United States - 1-17_Aug_MG | ecosystem: Environmental > Aquatic > Freshwater > Creek | place: USA: Georgia...
GATATCGCGCAACCTGGCGCGGCGCATGGACGGCGACATTGTGGCCCGCAGCGAGCCGGGGCAGGGCAGCGAATTCATTGCCACCCTGCGTTTGCCGGTGTGCGGCCCGCCTACCGACCAGGCCGCCGATGCCGTGACCGTGCGACGCGAGCCGGGCACACCGGGCCTGGACGTGCTGGTGGCCGAAGACAACGCCATCAACCGCAAATACATGCAGGCGCTGCTCACCAACATGGGCCACACCGTGCGCTTTGCCGAGCATGGGGGCCAGGCCGTGGAGGCGGTGCAGGTGCAACTGCCCGACATCGTGCTCATGGACCTGCACATGCCGGATGTGGACGGCTTGCAAGCCACCGAAGGTATACGCCGCTTGCCCAAACCGTATTGCGATCTGCCCATCATTGCCCTCACCGCCGATGTGTTAGACGAGTCCCGCGAGCGGGTGCTGGCCGGTGGCATGGATGGATTTTTGGCCAAGCCGGTGAACCTGCACGCCCTGGAGCGCAAGCTGGTGCGCCGCTTTGGGGTGCGTGGCGCGTCCATTGCCTTGCCGCTCGCCAAAGCCACCCCCAAGCCTGCGGAGGAGATGCATGCCCACGCACCTGCCACGCCAGCAGAGGCCGCCAGCGCTGTGGTGCCTGCGGATGCCGCAGCGTCTATGGAACCCGTGGCTCCCAAACCGCGCCGCCGCTTCCGCCCCGGAGATGTGGCCGAGCACCTGAACATGGCCATGATTGGTGAGCTGTGCATTGGCGTCACTTTGCAGGGCTACCAGTCGCTGCTGGACGGGGTGATGCGCACCGACACCAATGCCTACACCGATTTGCTGGACGCCCTGCGCGCAGGCCGCACCGATGCGCTGCTGGAGCTGGGCCACTCCTTCAAAGGGGTGACAGCCAGCCTCGGCTTGGCCGCTTTGTCCCGCATGGCACTCACGATTGAAAAGCAGGGCCACAGCTTTAGCCCGGAGGAGTGCAGCCAACACGCCGACGCTTTGCACGACTGCTGGAGCACCACCGGTGCCATTTGCGCCCGCATGGGCTTTCTCGCTGCCGGCTGATGCCGTTGCAGCGCCCCGTTTGATGAATGTGAAGTGAGTTGTATGAATGCCGCAGTGCCTGTGATTTTGGTGGTGGACGATAGCTATGCGGTGCGCCAGCTCACCATCAACGTCCTGCGCCAAGCCGGCTACACCGTGCTCGAGGCGGAGGACGGGCGGCAGGGCTTGAACATCGCCCTCGAAGAGCGGCCCGATGTGGTGCTGTGCGACATCCACATGCCCTCGCTGGATGGCTGGGGCTTTATGCAGGCGGCCCGCGCCTCGGACACGCTGGCCACCACCCCGGTGCTCATGCTCACCTCGGTGAACGACCGCGACAGCGTGCGCCGTGCCATGGCCGCCGGCGCCGACGACTACTTGAGCAAACCCTGGGCCAAGGCCGAGCTGCTGCAAGCCGTGACCGCGTTGCTGGACAAGGCCGCCCGCTTCAAGGCCGATGCGGAGCGTGAAAAATCCCAGCTGCGCACTGCGGTGATGGCCACGATTCCGCATGAGCTGCGCACCCCCTTGGTCACCTTGCTGGGCACCAGCGAATTGCTGATGCTGCGCCGCAGCCGCTACAGCGAGGAGCGGGTGCAAGAGATGGTGGAAGACATCCACCGCAACGCCAAAAGCCTGACCCGCCTGGTGACGCGCATGATGGATTGGGCCGAGCTCAACGCCGTGAGCGATTCCCTGCTGCCCACCCAGCACGACGCGATGGACGTGTCGCCCGCCCTGCGCGACGTGCTGTGGAGCCACTACTTCACCAGCGAAGTGCAGGCCGTGCTGAAAGTGACGGATGCAGAGGTGGACAGCCAGACCCAGGTGTTTGGCGGCCACCCGGTGCAGGTGCGGCTGGAGCCGGCGCGCATCCGCTGCTTTGCCCCGGACTTTTTGAAAATCATGACCGAGCTGTTGGTCAATGCCCTGCGCTTCTCCAAGCCCAGCCGCCCGGTGGGTGTGACAGGCAAGCCGCTGGGCGACGCCGCGTACCAGCTGGAGATTGCCAACTTGGGCGTGGCCATGCCGGAGCAATTTATCGCGCAGATCGGCGCACTCTCGCAGGCCAACCGGGGGCAGCAAGAGCAGCAAGGCATGGGGCTGGGGCTGGCAATCAGCCAATTGGCCGCGCGCCGCAATGGCGCGAGCTTGCAGGTGCCCCGCATTGACGGCATGCCGACCGTGGTGCGGCTGGTATTTGCGCTTGAGCGAAAAAAAGAAGCCTAGCCCACGCAGAATGTGCGCTGGCAGCTATTAAAAATATAGCAAATTGGGTGTAGCTCAGGTTGGCCACATGGGCGCGGCCTGGGCGACGCGCGGCTGACTGCCCTCTACCACCTGCACCACTACCTTGTGCACCACATAGCCTTCGGGCACGTCGAGGTAGCCACGGGTGTTGAGCAGGTGCGCCACTTCCACACGCGGCTTGGTGTCGGTGGGCTTGGTGTCCGGTGGGGTGGCGGGCTGCGCCAGCGGTATTTCGCTCAACTCGCCGTTTTGCTCGCCCACCATCAAAAACTGCAGTTGCCCCACCAGCTTGCGCCCCTTGTTGCTCAGGGCCAATTCATAGCGCAAGCGGTTGGGGTAGCCATACACGGCGCTGATGCGGAAGGTGTCGATGCGCAGGCCGGCGGCGTCTGCCGGGGCGAGGGCATCGCTAGCCACCGGTGCGGTGCTCGCCGGGCTGGGGGCAGGCCCTGCGGTGCTTGCCAGTGCCACGGTGGTGGGGGCGCTCAGGGCTGCGCCTGCAGACGCAGGGGTCAGCGTCTGGCTGCCAAACCAGAACCACGCCAGCGAATATGCCGCCAACACCAGCAGCATGCGCACCTGCTTAAGGGCCAAGTGCCAGCGGGGCGCAATGGGCCATTCCGCCAACACGGTGGGCGTGGTGAGCCAGCGGGAGAGAGATTTGCTTGTGTGAATCATTATTTACCGATTTTATTGTTTCGGTTAAATAAATGCAAATCTATCTATGCTGCCAAACCGCCCTCGCAAAAACGCTTGAGTTGCTGGCGCCCGGAGCCGGGGAGCACCAGGTCTTCCAGGTGGGCACCCTGGCCGTTGAACAAGGCGTTGCTCAGGGTGTAGCTTTCGCCTTGGCTGCGCACCTCGCACACGGCCATGCTCCAGTGCGGGAGCGAGCGGGTCTGGATGGGTTCGATGCTCACCGTCATCACCTGGGTGTGGCGCGGGTCTTTGCGGATGCTGTCGTACAGGCCATAGACTGCTTCGGCCGGGCCTTCGAGCAACTGGAAGAAGTGGGTGCTGGAGACCAGCAACATGCCGGTGATGTCCAGCGTGGGGTTGACCCGGCAGGCGACGTCCATCAGGTCCAGCAGGTTGAAATCCACCTCGGGAATTTGCTCGCTCAGGTAGGTGAGCTGCACCAAATGGCGCGCCTCCGTGCCATTGGTGGGCGGTGTGGAGTTGCCCACCACCCGCAGTGGGAAGGAGGGCACCAGGCCCATCAAGTCCATTTGCTTGTGAAAGGCGTCCGGCGCCGGCATGAAGCCCAGAGCGTGCAACAACTCGTGGCTGATGCGCCAGGCGCTCAGCAGGTTTTCGTACATGGCGTGGCGCGCAGCCAGCGTGGAGAGTGCCTGCGCGTCCTGGGCGTAAGGCTCCAGCAGGGTGGCGGCGCGCACCAGCGAGAGCAGGCCCATGGAGGCAGCATCTTCCTTGAGGCTGCGGACATCTGCCGTGCGCACGGCTTGCTCCAGGCTGAGCAGCGCATTCAGGGTGCGACCGAGTGCACCGTGGCTGGCCAGCTCCAGCAGGGATTTCTGAAAGGCATCCCGCCCCAGCACCAGGCAGGCTTCCGACAGCACATACATGTCGAGATGGCGGCGCAGTTCACCGGCCTGGAAGGGCCGCAGGTCTTGGGGAGGCTGTGTCATGTTCATGGTCAGAACAGTTCTATCACGGGGCGGGTGCTGCCTTCGGCCACCCGGTCGCCGGTGGCGTTTTCATGGGTAATCCGCTGGCTGTGCATGACGTAATTTTCCACCTGCTGGTTCAGTCGCTGGCGCAGGCTGAGTATTTCGGCCGGGTCCCAGTCGGTGTCCACCATCTGATCGGCCATGGCTTGCAGGTGCTGGTTTAGTTCGCGCATTGAGGCTTGCACCTGCTCGGTGCGCTGGCGCATCACGTCGTGGAACTGGATTTGCCCCAGCGCTTGTGACACCTCTTGCATCAGGCTCTGGTGGCCGCCGCGCACTTCTTCAATCGTGTCGGCCAGTTGGCCGGAGAAGTTCTTGGCGGCCTCCGAGAAGCGGGCGTGGGTGCCTTCAATATCGTGCAAGACCTTGCGCATATTGCCGGTGGCCGAGCCGCGCTCGGAGGCTTGGTTGACGGACTCCAGGTCTTTGTCAATGCCGGCAGTGGCTGCCGTGATTTTGCTGCTGATGGCCACCGCTGCCTCAGCGGTGCGGTTGGAGAGCTGGCGGATTTCGGCGGCCAGCACCGCAAAGCCTTTGCCGGTTTCGCCGGCATGGGCAGCTTCAATGGCGGCGTTGATGGCCAGAAAGTTAGTTTGCCGCGCTACGCTGGCAATCACGTCCACCAGGGGGGTGAGCGTTTTGAGCTCTTGCAGGCGCTCAATGCGGTTGCGGTTGGCATCAATCTCGGACTCTTGGTGCTCCACAAACATTTGCAGAATTTTGCCGAGCTGCTCGTCGACCTTGATCTTTTCGTCGAGCACGCTGAAGAGTTCGCCGCTGTGCTGCTCGGAGGACTCAATGCGCTCAAACTGCCCTTGTGCCAACTGGTGCACATTGCTGATGGTGCCAATGAGGGCGCGCACTCCGTTTTCGGTTTCTTGCAGGGCGCCGTCCAACTGGCCGGACAGCACATCCAGATAGGGGCTGACCTCGCGCAACTCGGAGGCCGCTTCACTGCGCGGAATGGAACCCACACTGCCCAACAGGGGCAGCTTGCTGAGCAGGGTGTGCACGGTGCTGCGGGTCATGGCGGGCTCCTGCTCAGGCGCCGGGGACGACGCGCTTGACCACGTTCACCAGGTCCACCCCGGACACGGGCTTCACCAGCCAGCCGGTGGCGCCTAGGCGCTTGCTCTCGTCGCGGCTCTGGGAGTCGGTTTCGGTGGTCAGGGTGAGGATGGGGGTGAAGCGAAAGCCCGGCATGCCCTTGACCTTTTTGATCAGCTCCATGCCTCCCATGTTGGGCATGTTGATGTCGGTGATGATGAGGTCGGGCTTGAGGCCTTTGGACAGCTTGCCCAGCGCCTGCACGCCATCGCCGGCGGTTTCAATGTTGAAGCCGTTCATTTCCAGATTGGCCTTCACGCTCATGGTCATGGTGACGGAGTCGTCCACGATCAAAATAGTCTTTTTCATATCAATTCCTTTCAGTGGGGGCCAAGTGCCAAATCCATGAAACGAATGATGCAATTTGAAAGTCGAAATGCCTATCAGCACAGGCCGGTTTGGTGTGGGGCATGCGCTGAGGCGGGTCAGGTTTTCCTGACCCCTGCGGTGGGGCCGCCATCCAGCAAATCGTGCTGCACGGCGTAAAGCACCAGGTCGGCCGTGCTGGTGGCCTGCAGTTTTTCCATGAGCCGGGCTTTGTGGGTGCTCACGGTTTTGCTGCTGATGCACATGTCGGCGGCGATGTCGTTCAGGCTGCTCCCGCGCGTGAGGCCGCGAAATACATCCATCTCGCGGTTGGTGAGCTTCTGGTGGGCGCTGCCATCACTCTGGCCGGTGCTCTCGAAGGCCATTTGCTCGGCCACATCGGGCGAGATAAATTTGCCGCCCCGAGCCACTTTTTCTATCGCAGCGAGCAGCACCTCGGGCTCGCTGTCCTTGGTGATGAAGCCATTGGCACCGGCCTTGAGCGCCCGGGTGGCGATTTGGGCGGAGTTGTGCATGGTCAACACGAGTATGGGCAGTGCCGGCTTCATGCCGCGCAGGCGGCTGATCAGGTCCGGGCCGCTGAGGCCGGGCATGTTCAGGTCCAGCAGCACGATGTCCAGCTCCAGGGTGCGCACCAAGTCCACCACCTCGCTGCCCTGCACGGCCTCACCGGCTACCTGAATGGCGGGGTTGGCTGCCAGGATTTTTTTGAGGCCGCTGCGGAGCAGGGCGTGGTCTTCAGCCATGAGCAAGCGGATCATGCGTCACCTTTCAAAAGCGGGGGCGTGAGGGGAAACGTCACTTCAATACAGCAGCCCTCCGCAGGGGTGCTGTGTATCTCCAGTTCGCCGTGCAGTGCAATGGCGCGCTCGTGCATGCCCAACAGCCCGTAAGAGCTGCGAGCGGGCGCGGCGTTGGCGTCAAAGCCTTTGCCATCGTCTTGCACGGTAAGTCGCAATTGCGTGCCTTCCAGATGCAAACGAATCGTGACCTGCTGGGCCTGGGCGTATTTGGCAATGTTGTGCAGCGACTCCTGCACGATGCGGTACACCAGTACGGCGCGCTCTTCGGGCAGGGGCGTGGGCAGGGGAGCGCAGTCCAGCGTGCAGGCCATCTGGGTGCGGGTGGCAAAGTCGTCGCGCAGCCATTCCAGCGCTGAGGGCAGCCCGAGGTCCAGGGCCACCGGGCGCAGGTTGCCCGCAATATCGCGCACATTGGTAATGCCGCGGTCCACGAGCCGGCGCAGGGCCAGCAGGCGCTCCACGAGTTCGGGGTGTTCGCGCTGGTATTCCATGCGCATCATGGAAATATCCATCCGCAGCGCTGAGAGCACCTGGCCCAGCTCGTCGTGCACCTCGCGGGCAATGTGCTTGCGCTCCTGCTCGCGGGCAATTTCGTTTTGTGCGGCCAGCGCGCGCAGCAGGTCGCGGGAGTCGCCCATGGAGCTGAGTGCTGCGTTGCGCGCAGACACGTCTTGCAGCACCACCATGCGGGTGCGGCCGCGCACGCTTTCCATCTCGGAGACATGGGCCTCTGCCGTGAAGTTGCTGCCGTCCTGCCGCAGGCAGACCACATCGGGGCTTACTGCAGGCGGTGCCACCGGGCGCTGGTGGGGGCCAGTGGGGGTATTGGGCGATGGCAGGGGTACCAAGGCATCCAGTGGCAGGCCCAGCAGGGCGTGGACCCCGGCGTAGCGGAATTTGCGTGCCGCCGCCGAGTTGGCATTCACAATGCGGCCCGCCGCATCGGCAAATAAAAAGGGCACCGGTGCCTGCTCCACCACGTTGTGCAACTGCCCTTGCAGGCTGCGCCGTTGGGCGTGCAAGGTCAGGTGGGTTTTGACGCGGGCGAGCATCACACGGGGTTGCACCGGCTTGTTGATGAAGTCGGCCGCGCCCACTTCAAAGGCATTGTTCTGGGCGCTCTCGTCATCGCCGGCGGTCATGAAGATCACGGGAATCGACTGGGTGCGCTCCTGCGCTTTGAGCCGGTGGCACACCTCGTAGCCATTGAGGCCGGGCATGTGAATGTCCAACAACACCAGCGCTGGCAAGGGGTCCTGCGCCACCATCTGCAGGGCCTGCAAGCCGTTTTCGGCCACCCGCACTGCGTAGCTTACTGACGCCAACGCCCGAGCCATCAGGTTGCGGCTGAAGGCGCTGTCGTCAACAACCAGGATTTCAGGGGACATGGATGGCTTGCGATTGAACTTGATTTAAATGATTTTAATAATAAAAATGTTAAAAAGCAAATAATGTTGTATTATTCAGTCAATGCAGTTTTTTGAAATGGTCTTGCTTCCCACCGGCGTGCGCCTCCGCGTTGCCCAGGGAAGGCAGCTCTGAAGGGTAAGAAGCTATGCAAAACATCATGGGTAGCAGAGTGTGGCAAGTGCAGGCCTTGCTGTGGGCAGCGCTAGGGCTGTCGTCTGCCGTGCAGGCGCAGGAAGTTGTGGTCAAACCCGCCGGGATTGCCAAATTGCTTCAGGGCCGGAGTTATGTGCGCCTCCAAAAGGGGGCTACCTGCAAGGCGAATGACCCTGAGCACACGGTATTGGCCACCTGGGCCAATCGCATCAGCTTCAGCGATGGAAAAATGTTGCTATGGGGCACGGTGTGCAACGACTCGCCCGAATCGTTGTCCCTGGCGGAGGCCGGCTCCAATCTGTTGGTGTCTGCGGACTTGAAGCGCATTGTGTTCAAGAACGAGGTGCTTCGTTACACCAAAGACACCCCCAAGCTCTGTGATGAGGGGCAGTGGTGCCCAGTGAACAAGGCTACGCCATGAACCGCCGTCACTCCTACTTTCGCTGGATGGCCGCGCTGCTCTTACTGGCCTTCAATGTATTGGCTTGGGCCCAGACCACTGCGGCCCAGTGTCCAGATCAATTGGCAGGCTTGAAGTCGAGCATCTGGAAAACGATTGAAATCCCGGTGTGCTGGGAAACCAGCGCACAGGTGTATCCGGTAGAGCGCCAGTGGGTGCGCCAGGCGGTGCAAAACACATGGGAAAAAGAGTCTGCCCTGCGCTTCACCGGATGGGGGGCGTGTCAGGCGGGCAATACAGGCATTCGCATTGGGGTGGCAGATATCAACCCGCACACCAAAGGCCTGGGTAACCAGCTGAACGGCACCACCAACGGGATGATGCTTGACTTCACCTTTGAGCGTTGGAGCCCGCGTTGCGGAGAGGCCAATCGCCGTGAGTTTTGTATCAAAACGATTGCGGTGCATGAGTTCGGCCATGCGCTGGGGTTCGGTCATGAGCAAAACCGTGCCGACGCGCCGGATTGGTGTCAGGCAGAGAAGCAGGGCACCTCGGGCGATGTGTACATCACGCCTTACGACTTGCACTCAGTGATGAACTATTGCAACCCGAAGTGGAGCGGCAATGGCGAATTGAGTGAGCAGGATGTCAAAGGTCTGCGGGCCTGGTACGGGCAGCCCAATCGCCCCCAGAACCGCTACGACGGCAAATGGAAAGGCAACTTGACCTACAGCGATCCCGCCTGTGTGGCGGACGCGGTAGAGGTCACCATCACCGGCAACACCATTGCCGGTGCGATGTCTACCCCGGATGGGCGCCGTGTGGCGGTACAGGCAGGATTGGACGAGGCCGGGCAACTCAAAGGCTTTCAGCTGCGCTTGTCGCCCAAAGACCTGATCACGCTGCGAGGCAGTTTGACCGAGGGCACCTTGAACAGCACGGACTGCGGTTGCGGTGCGTACAACTTCCGACGCAGTCCGTAATTTTCTGGGGGCCGTATGACGTATCTTGCTCACGCGATTCAACGCCGCAAATTGGTGAAGTGGGGTGTGGCGCAAACGGCGCTCGCCTCCGTCCTGCCGGGTGTGGCTGTAGCAGCAAGTTCTTCGGCTTTACCCGTTGGCGGATGCTGTTTGATGCATGGTGGTGAGGCCGTCATCTCTCAATCGCGCTTGGGCAGTGCCACCAGTGGTGGTGCGCCGATTCAAGGCTCTGGGGATTCTCGCTTGGACCGGGCCCTGGGTATTTTGCTGGCGGATTTGGCTGGCAAGTTCAAAGTGCGTCCCGGGTTTGGGTATTTTGATGATCGAGGCTCACCCAACGCCCTGGCCTTGCCAGACAGTCGTTTGTCTGCCAGCGAGGGCACGGTGTTGTTCGGCCGGGAAATGCTCGCCAGGTATTTGGCGAGTGCCAATGGCGATATGTTCATCATGGGTATTTGTGCGCATGAGTTTGCGCACGTAGTGCAATTTTTTTCCGGGTTTTATGAGCGTCTCAGCAAGGGGCAAGCCACCAAAAAACTGGTGGAACTGCATGCTGATTTCCTGAGTGGCTATTACATCGGCCTTCGCAAAATCAATTACACGCCCGCAGAGCTGGTGGCCCTGGGGCGCAGCTGGGAAAGCATTGGGGACTCCAGCTACACCGATCCGCAACACCACGGCACGCCAGAAGAGCGTTTGCGCGCAGTGGAGCAGGGCTACCGGTTTGCACGGGAGCGCCCGGAATTCGGGGTGCAAGCAGCCTGCGAGGTGGGTGCGCGGTATTTGAAGGTATGAGGATGTTGGCCATGTTTGTGATTCATCGATGGATACACCAAGCGCTGATGGCGCTCCTGCTGGTAACGGGCGCTCAGGCGCAGGCGCAAGAACGCATTTGCCCCGATGGCAAGCGCAGCTACTTTGGCGTGTGCCCGGATGACGGCAATAACTCCAGACCTGTGCCTGCGCCAACACCGGCGCCTGTTGTTGTTCCTACACCTGTGCCGGCCCCCAAACCGGCTACGCCCACGGCTTACAACGTAGCCACTCCGGTCAGTTTTACGGTGCCGTTTGCACCCGGTGGGCCGACGGATGCGCTTGTCCGGGTGGTTGCGCAAGGTTTGGGTGCTTCTGCGGTAGTGGAGAACAAGCCCGGCAGCTCGGGTATTCCTGCGCTGCAGTCATTCATCCAAAGTCCGCGTGACGGTGCTTCGTATTACGTGCTCACCGCCGCGACTTTGACGGCTTTGCAACTTAGCAACCAAACAGCGCTCGTTCAGCAGGTGGAGCCTGTCGCACTCTTGGGTATCCAGTCTTATGTACTGGTCATCCCGGAGTCGGCAGGGGTACGGAACTGGGCGGATCTGGCGCAGTCTGCAAAAAGTAAGCGACTGCTTGCTGGCACGGCGGGGGATGGCAGCTTGTCGGAGCTATGCATGCAGCAAATCGGCAGGGCAACTCGCTTCAACATAGACCTGGTCGCTTACAAAGGCATTGCGCCGTTGCTGATGGATTTGGCGGATGGACGTCTCGATATGGCTTGTGTGCCTGCGTCCGGGCTGAGCAACCCGGCACTCAAAGCACGGCTCACACCGATCGCCGTGACGCTACAGGACACCCCTTCACTGTTTCCCGGCACCCCCACGTTTGGCAATCTGGGTGTCGCTGGTGTCATGTTGGGCGATTGGTTAGCGTTGGTGCGACACCCTCGGGGCGACGCCGTTGTCTCCAACACGGTCACGGGCGAAATCAAGAAAGTGTTGTCGCGCTCCGACTTTGAAAAACGAGCAGCACAGCTATTTTTCTATTCCTTCAGCACGGAGAGTGCAAATCCCACGGCAGTAAAAGAATTCGTTACCCGCCAAATCCGCTAAGGGCTTTTGAAAGACGAGTGAACAATGAAGAATACGCATCAAATTTTGTGGTGGGCCGTCAGCGCGCTGCTGTCGGGCGCTAGCCTTCACGTGTCCGCCCAAGAGCGCATCTGTCCGGATGGTAA
>Ga0228698_1001525_pt1 | contig 11158 bp, 9 predicted proteins | sample McNCre117_Aug_MG_FD_178015 | JGI IMG/M metagenome (GOLD analysis project Ga0228698, IMG submission 178015) | Freshwater microbial communities from McNutts Creek, Athens, Georgia, United States - 1-17_Aug_MG | ecosystem: Environmental > Aquatic > Freshwater > Creek | place: USA: Georgia...
CTTCACCGAGCGATAGCGTCACGTTCCCACCGACGGCGCCAAACTCGAGAACACCATCCGTGCTGTTCCAGGCAAGCTGCCCAACAGCCGTTGAGCCAGTAGATGCCGTGCTGAACTGAATGAACGACGGGCTCGAGATGGATCCAACCGTGCTGATGGTGCCGAGGGTGGTGATGCTCGTCTGACCGGGGTAGGTAGAGCTGATGCTGAACACCGGGTTGCCGGTGCCGGCGCCGTTGGTCACATCCACCTGGTTCGCGGTACCGGTGAGGGTGAGGGTGTTCCACGCGTCCGTTCCCGTACGAGCCGCAAAGCCGGTGCCGGTGAGCCCCTCGACCGCCGCCAAGTCGTTGGCTAGAGTAAAGGTCGAAACAACGTCCAGCGCCTCTGGGACGCCGTTCGTGCTGATTGCTAGACCTTCGAGCGGCTGATTGAGCGTCAGCGTCCGCACGCCGGTGTTCGTGATATGCAGCGTGTCACCCGGTTGAACGACGGGTGGGAACACCTCAAGACCAGGCGAGCCCACGACCGAGAAGCCGGAGCTAACCTGTGACCTGAAAAGCTGAAGGCGCCGATACCACTCCTCCGAAATCATCCCATTGTTCTGGGCAATCGGGGCGTAGAAGTTGGGGAAGTCAGTGATGGCCATTTGTTTCCTTAGACCGGATATGAGCCAGAGATGTAAAGTGTTGCGGCTGTGTCAATAGACACTGGCGATAGGGCTGCTCCGCTGGTTAGGGCATAGATACCGCTAGTTGTCGTATTCGTTGAGCCAATAGCGCAAAGTTGTCCAGCAAAGGTCAAGTTATCCGCTGAAATAGTGAATGGGATGTTGTGCGCTTGGTTTTTGATAATGAATGGCAGACCGGCAAGGACAAGGCTTCCAGTGCCGGTGTGCGCCGTCCAAGCAACTTGACATTCAAATTGCACTCGGTCGCCGATACGAGTGTAACTCCCGCTCTGAAGTGTGTAAGTCCCTGCTCCGGCAGAGGTTGCTCCACGCACCGTCGGGGTAAATGTTCCACGGTTATGCCACTTCAATGAGACATCATCCGTGGCGTTGTCGTTCTCGAAGATGACACCTTGTTTCTCGCACTTCAGTGTGTTTGTGCTAGCTGTTGCATAGTCCGTAGTGCAGGATGAATAATAGTTTCCGAATAGATAGACACCATTGGCATCTATTGTGGTCTCAACCGCAACCTGCAGAAACTCAAAGCGCACACCAGTCACGGTAACGACATCAACACCAAGACCAGCGTAAAGACCTCGGGACACTGCACCAGCATACTCAACGCCACCACCGAGAATGGTATTGTTTGAGACCCTGAAGGCCGCGGTGCCACTCAGAAAATAGCCATAGCCCGTCGCAAGTGGTTGAATGCGGTTACCAACCAAGGTGTTCGTGTTCGCTCCATCACCAAACGAGATGCCCTTGCCAATGTTCCCAATGTAGCAGTCCCGAATATTGTTGTATGTGCATTCAGTGCTTGGCCAGATGGACATCAACCGAATACCCTCGCAACCAACACCACCACCGAAAACCCAGACATTTTCGATGCGACCAAACTGCATACTCTTCCAGTCAATGGCGTATCCAACCGGCAGGGCTGAGGTATTGACCTGGATGTTCTTCAGGTAGCAGAATAACCGAGTGACCGTTTGATCACTGTTCTTGATGGCTGTAGCACCCGTTCCAGAGGCTGTGCTTGAGATGATGGTATTCACGGGACTTTCGCCCACAAGGCCTTGGCCATTGCCTGTAAAGGTCAAGGTGCTGACTTTGTAGGTCCCAGCCGGGAGACGGACTTCTTTGCCCGTATTCAGCGCTGCTTGAATGGCCGCCGTGTCGTCCGTTACGCCATCACCAGTCGCACCGAAATCCAGCGCAGAGACGGTCTCAGCGAGCTTGGCGGTGATGAGCCGGTTGATTGCGCCGGTGAGCGCCAGCTTGAATTTAGAGATGGTCAATGGCATTTACTTCCCCAGAAGTTGGTTGCGGTAAGCAGAGCCGTCATCGACTGGCTTCGGCGTCTCTTGCTTCGGCTGGCACAGCGGGCACACGGACTTGCCACCCACCTCAATCGGTGTAACGGGCCCGTGCTGTGGGCACAGGAGCTGCTTGAAGATGGGTCTCATTGGTGCTCCCTTAGGCGGTTGTGCAGACCTTGTAGATGGCATAGGTCATTGAGTGACCTCGCTTGTTCTGAAGCTTGTAATTCGTGCCATCCCAGTAGATGTTCGTCATCGTGGCCGTATTGATGGCGTTGCTGAAGTGTCCGAATGGGTCGCTGACCTCAACAACGGTGCCGGTGCTGCCAGACAGACAGTAGATGGCGGAGGTGTCCTCAGCGGTGCTGATGAACACGAAGCCAGTTGTGCTGTAGTCACCGATGATATGGGTGCCGCCATCGGCAAGAGTGAATGGCACACCAGAATGATAGGTGTCGGACTGCTCGGCACCAGCGGAGTAGCCATCATCATAGACCCACTCCTCCACGATGCCAGTGAAGCCAGCGACGCTCTCTCGCCGCACGCACCGCCCGTTGGTGATGGTGATGGCGGCGCCGTTGGTCAGCACATTTGTCATCACCAGCTTGGATCCAGCAACCATCGTGATGTCGATGGCGGTGCCGGTCGTGTCCGGGAACGTGCAGTTCGTCATCGTGATGCGCTGCGCGTTGCGGAGCTTCAGCCCGTTGCGGCCAATGCAGAAATAGACATTGTCGAGCTCAATGTCCTGAATGTAATTCGGACCGACCTCAAGGTCCATGTCCCAACCCGTCACATCCAACGGCTGCTCGAAGCGGATGTTCTCAAACTTCAGCTTGTAGGAGGTGCCTGGCACGGCACCATCAACCCAGTAGATGCCGTGCTTGCCCTGTACAATGGCCAGATTGCGGAAGGTGGTATTGGTCAGCATTGCACCGGCCTCAATCTCAATGACAGGCCGAGTTGCTGAGGTGCCGATGAGCTCACAGTGCTCAATGAGGAAGTGGTCCGCCGTCAGAGTTGGAAACACCGTGTTCGGTGACATAAGAATGGGCCGAGCACAGGCAATGTCACAGAAGCGGAGGTTTAGGGACTGCCGGCCCTTGGTCTGCAGAAAGACATTGTCACCAGGCCATACACCGGCGCCGATGGCAATGTGGTGGATATCCATGTTGGCCGTGTTGTTCAGAACAATGGCCGCCTTGGAGGTTGTGTTGGTGGAGGTGAAGCCGAGATGGCTGACCTCACCCTGAAAGTAGCCGCCTGCTGATGGGTTGTTGAAGTAGAGGCAGTCGCCAGGACCAGTCGGGTTGAATTGAAGAATGGAGGCCAAACGGTTGGCACCAGTGAGCCGCATTCGGTTGCCAGTGAAGACCACATTCTCCTTGATGGTGTAGGTGCCCGCCGGCACATAGCCAAGTTGGCCAGCAGGATAGTTGGTGTCCAGTGCCTGAAAGGCAGCCGTGTTGTCGGTTGAGCCGGTGCTGGCACCGAAGTCAGTCACTGAGACCGTCTCGTTGGCCTTGTCGGTGATGAGCCGATTGATGGCGTTGCTGAACGCCTGCTTGACCTTGGTGATGGTGTTGGCCATTATGGCTCCTTATTGCTCGGCCTTGAACACAACGCCATCAAGCGCGATATGCGCCGTGTTCGTGTCATTCACAACGAACACATCACCGCCGCCAGTGACACGGATGAAGGTGGTGTTTGGCACATTGAAGTTTGCCGTGGTGAAGACGACATCAGCAGCCGGACGCCAGCCAGCAGGTAGCGTGAAGGCGATGGTGTTCGATACACCGCCCTTGATGGAGCCACTCAGATGAACATACCCATTGGCGTCCTTCGAGTAGGATGGTGACCGGAAGGAGCCACCGAAGGCAACCCACGGTGCGTTCAGCGTGGTCAGCGTGCCGGTGCCAGCGATGAAGGGCGTGAATGCGGAGCTATTCACATAGGCGCCGCCAGCAAGCAGTCGAACGGCATTCGAGGCGTCGCTGGTTGGCTCGACTTGGTACGCGCCATTCAGCTCGACCATACCCGTCGGATTGGACACAATGATGGTGTCGCCGTAGTCCAAACCGAAATTCTCAGCAAAAGTGACGATGCACTCAGTTGCCCGAGTGATGGAGGCGATGGTGACGGCACCAAGGACCTTGAGCTTCGGTGGCCGGGACTTGTCCGGAATGGCAAGTGCGTTGTTGAAGGTGGCGATGCGCAGGTCACGCAGCACGGTATTGAAACCGCTATCAATGAAGCCACCGCTGTCCAGCGTGTCCAGAAAGTAGCAGCCCTCGATGACATTGCCGACGCCAGCGCCGACATTGATTTTCGAGAAACGACCACCGAAGATGTGGTTAGCATTGCCCGAAATCTCGACACCCTTGCTTGGTGAGGAGCCAACGCAATTGATGAGGTAGGTGCCAACACCACCAAGGTCGAAGTCCAGATCACCGTTGCTCTCGCAGTCGAAGCCGATGAGGGTGTTCGCGGCGCTTGAAGCCGTGCGCTCAACATAGCCCTTGCCACCGTTACCCTCGGAGGTGCCACCAATCCAGGTGCAGTCTTGTGCGAAGGTGCTGATGACGCCATCTGAAGCCACGCCCTCGATGACGCAGTTGCGCATAATGCAGTCAGCGAAGCCGTTGCCATTCTCACGGGCATCCAGCAGCATCCCGTGCTGTGGTCGAACAATAAATGGCTGCTCATTGTGCGAGGCGGTGACCACGAATTCCGTGCAGACGCAGAAGTTGGCTTGAAGCACCGTGGTGACGGCAGCATCACAGGCAAACTCAATGTGGCTGTGATGGACCGAACGGGTCAGCATTGCGGCGGTTGCCAGCGGTGCTCGAATGAGCGGTGCGTTGCCTTCGCCGAAGCTGAAGCGCCACACGAAGCCAGCATCACCACCATCAGCGACCGAGGCACCGCCATCGACGGCAACCGCATAGGCACCAGTTGCCGTGTAGTGCAGCACGACCTTGCCCTCGAAGATGACCTCACCGAACGAGTAGTCGAACAGCAGCGGAGTGCTGAATTTGTAGGTGCCCGCCGGAAAGAACAGCGCCGCACCAGTGCTAGAGCAGTGTGCAATGGCGTTCAGCAGCGCCGTTGTGTCGTTCGTCGTGTCATTACCAACGGCACCGAAGTCCTTGACGGAGACCCGTTGCGCTTGCTTGAAGCCGACCTCCTGAAGGACCGTCTCGACATTGTTGCCTGTGAAGTAGTTGCCAGCGTCGGCAACCGAGACCACCGCGGCGGAAACCGCCGAGCCAGCATTGACCTTGAAGATGCGAGCCAGGACCACGTCGCCCGCGTTCAGGCCCGTGTTGAAGGTGATGCTCGTGCTGGTCGTCTCGAGGTAATCGGTGCCTGAGACCTGCACCGCGCCGTTCAGCGAGATTTCGAGGGTGTTCGACGCAACCGCGTAGGAGTTCGTCAGCGGCACGAGGGTCTGACCCTGCGTGGCGGTGACCGTCTCAGCGGTGATGGTGCTGGCGGAGATGGACTGACCGGTGCCCACGACGTTGTCGAAGGTGCTCAGCGGCGTGTTATCCGAGTTGGTGACGACGAGCCGGTAATACTTGTTCGTCTCCAGGAAGATGGTCGTGTTCAGGCGACCCGAGCTGTCCAGGATGATGGGGTTCGTGTTCTGTAGATCACCGGTGGGCGAGCTGTACGTCGCCTGAAGCGTCGTGCTTGAGCCGGCGACGTAGGCGTAAATCTTGCCGCCGGCAAGTGGTGCCCCGTCGTTATCCTGGAATGTCGGGATGTTGAGCACGGGCGAGAGAGTAACTGAAGCCATTTCGTCTCCTTCTGAGTTGGCTATTTATACCGCGAGGCACGGTGAGCACCGATGATGAAAAGTAGAACAGCGTTCCAAGAAAAGTGACAACATAGAATTGGGGGGTGGAGGGCGGCCCTGGGTTAGGTTGTGTTGATGGTTCTCAGGACTGAAGAGTAACAGTCGCGAAGAGGTGGTTATTCCATCGATTTCGTGTTAATATACCTATACACCAACCGGAGAACACCATGGACCAACGCACACACGACGAATTCATGCGCGCAATCGAGACTGGTTTTCATCAGCCCGTAAAGCAGGAAGAGCCATCCACTTGGTGGATGTGGGTCATCGCGCTCGTCCTGTGTTTCGTGCCGATCATCCAGTTCGTTGTAATCCCGCTCCTTATCATCTTCGTCATCACGAAGGTCATCACCGGATTGAACAGTGGCTTGATTGCCTTGACCGCACCGGTCGAACGCGCGAGTCCTGACCTCCCTGCTGCGTCACGCGAATTGATCGAGACAGTTCGCGCCAAGAAGCGCGACATTGAAGTGGCTGAGCGTGCGGAACGCCGTTACAACACGTTCATGAAGTGGTTGTTTGGCTTCATGGCCCTGTGTGCAGTAACTGGCATTATCGGTCACCTCTTCTTCTAATCACTTGTCGTTCCACGGCCCGTCATCTTCAGTAGGCGGGGCGAACGATGGTGAGGACGGTCCGGCATCGTTCCAAGGACCGTCCTCATCCTGAAGGACTTGTCCTGTCGAAGCGGCGCCAAACTGGGTGGCCTGCCTGGTTGCGACTGGCGTCTTCTCTACGGTTGAGAGAACGCGATTGATCGGGACCGCCTTCTTTACCGCGGCGATTTTCACGACGGGCGCGACGCTTCGGGCCACCTTCTCAGTGGCCCGCGCGGCAAAGGGCGCGGCTCCGATGGCCGCCCCGGTTGGACCAAAGAGCGAGCCGACGGCCGCCGCGGGCGCGCCCATCGCCGCCTCCCTGAAGGTCTCCTTACCAGCCTGCTTGGTCGCGGTCCAGAGAGCCTCGCCGAGGTTCGGCATTGCGCCGGAATATCCAGCGAGAGTTCGTGGGAACGTGTCGCGCCACATCTGCTGGTGCTCCGCGCCAAGACCGAGTTGCTCCGCGTCACGAGCGTATCCCTCGAGCTTTGCCTCAGTGCCAAGCAGTGCTTCGACTGGCTTCTCCTCATTGACGAGGGTGCGTGAGAAGACCTTCGCGCTGTCGGTGCGAGCGCTCGTTGGACTGCCACCCCAACCATACGGCTTGTTCAGAACGGACTTGTCGGCGATAGGAGTGCCGAGATACAGCGACTTCATCTCCGTATCCGCCATGTCATTCATCCAACCCTCGGGGTTCCTATTGATCCGCGCTCCGATATTAACGAGCTGGTTATCGCTCAACGTGGATGGGTCCAACTTGTTCTTCTTCAGAGTCTCGACGGCGATAGCGCGAAATTGCTTCTGCTCGTTGATATATGGTTGTAGCGTCTCAATGACCTGCTCAGCACCCATGCGATTGAACATGCCTCGCGCGGCTTGTGCAGCCTTCGAGATGACGTCACCAACGGCGGAGCCCGCTGCCCCGAAGGCAGCGCCGATGGCCGCACCCGCGATTGGGGACTTGTCCTCGTTGTACGCTGAAACGCCGCCCTGAAGTGTGCCCGCCTCGGCACCACGCAGAACGCGCAGCATCGCGGTTGGCGCCGTCGCGGCCCTCGCAAAGTGCGTGCCGGAGGTCAAGGCTCCCGTAATCTTGCCCGCCGCAGCTGCGCGCGGGTGCTCGGCCTCGGTCTGCTGATAGCTTTCTTGTGCAAGACTGGACGCTTCCTTGAGGGAGAGCGGTGCGCCACCCGTCAGTGCTCGAGTCCCAATGATTGCCGGCGCCGCAAGGTATCGGCTCAACCCATAGGACGCGCTTCGACCCACGTTCTCGAGGTATGCGGCAAAGTCCGGGCTCTGGTCCCCTTCGGGGACGGGCCCTCTGGCAAGCGCCTCGCGACGCTCACCCGCTGTTCCACCACGCCGTGCCATTATTGCTTCTCCCAGTTCTTCTTGTCGCGACGATCACCGCCCTTGAACCGCCAACCACGAACCACATCACCCGCCTTGGGCTCAGTCGCCGGCGCTGGCTCTGCCTTCGCCGGCGAGACGGCTGGCTTTGTCGGCACCGCAGGTTGGTCACCCTTCTTGGCTGGAATACCTTGACTGTTCCCGCGATACTCCTTGGCTTCGGACTCGAGCGGACCAGCTTCGGCCTTGAACCGACCACCGATAATGCCCCAACCCTGAGTGACGTCCGGTGACTTGCCGCCTCGTGCCTCGATGAAGCCATTGGCCGCTTGAATAGCACCGACGCGTGGGTCATCGAGGTGAGCGGCCATCCACGAGGAAAGCTTGTCACCGATGAGCGTGCCAACGAGTCGATCCTTTGAGAGCTCTTCAGCCGCCGCTTGACCTGCGCGAAGCAGACCAGCTCCGCTCTCGAGCTTCGCGGCATGCGCACCCATCTGAGTGCGAAGATCCGCGCCCATAACACCTGGTTGGCCTGTGAGGGCCGCGCGGTTGAGCGCCTCGGTCTCAAGTTGGGAGTGCGTGAGGGCGACCGCGTTATCAACGCCGATCTGCTCGGCTGGCGTCATGCTGGACCGCTTCATCTCCTTGATTTTCTTGTCGTCCAGGTTGAAGGTGCCGTCCTTCTCGCGCTTGCCGAACACGAGTTCGGACATGCCAGGTGAGATTTCATCGAGATGCGCGGCGGCGCCTTGAGCGACCTGCTGCCGCATGCCCTGTGGCGTGTTCTCAAGTGACGTGCCGAAGAGGCCCTTCGCGTTGCGCGCGGCGCCGATGACGGTCGCGGCTTGCTGCACCTTCGAGGTCGCGTTCTGAATGGCCGACGCATCGAGGCTAAGCTGCTTCTGAATGAGCTCACCAGCCTCAAGTCCGTAACCAGCCTGAGCCGCGGCCTTAGCCATCTTGGTGAAATTGACCGTGGTCTGGCCAGGTGTCTTCTCGTCTGGTTCGACGAAGGAGCCTGAGTTCTGGCTGAGCCAGCCTTGATACCCGGCCTTGCGGGCCTCGATGAACGCTTTAGCCTCCTCGCTAGTAGCCATCGCCTTCTTGGACCGAACATCAGCGGCACCGCTTGCGGATGCCTGAGCGCCAAGAACGTCACCGGCCTTGGCTTGGTCCTGCGAGAAGGTCTCCGTGTCGAAGGTCCCGTCGGGCAGCACGTACTTCGGGTCCTGCGCGTGGTCCTGCGCCCACTGCTTGCGCCGCGTGTCGATTTCAGCTGCGGCGGCGGCGGCTTGTTGCTGACGCGTCAGCGCCTCCGCGCCTGGAATTTGGGCGCGGAGCTTCTCCTGCTCGAGCTGATTGGTCTGCAGGGACGCGAACTTGCCGGCAAGCGACATCCAGTCCGGTTGCTCAACCGGCTTTACGCCGAGTGCGATGCTTGTGTCAAGTGGCATGATTTCTCCTTAGGACGCGCCGATCTCGCCGAGCGGCAGTTGTGGGCCGGAATTCGGCGGGGTCTGCTGCTGTTGCGGTTGGTTGTTCTTCGCGTTCAGGCTGTTCAGATACTGCTGCTGCATGTACGCGTTGTACCCAGAGGACATCGAACCGGTGATGGCGTTCGTCATGCCCACCTGACCGGCCGCAGCGGCGTTCGCACCCTGCAGACGGTAGTCGTTCATCAGCGCGGTGCCCTGCATGGCCGTGCCAGCGAGGTTGCTAGAGACCTGCGTGCCCATCGCGCCAAGACCAGCGGCCGCGTTCTGCGAGTTACCGGCGACTGTGTTCAGGCGGTTGAAGAGCAGGGACTGCTGGTCCTGAAAGCGGTTGTACGCGGCTTGATACTCCTGGGACGCGGCGCCTTGGGCGTAGTTCGTGATGTCCCGCATGCCCTGCGTGCTTCCGACCGTGCCCTTCGCAGCACCGCTCGCCATCAGGGCCTTCATGCCCTGCTGCAGGCGCCACTGATACGACGGGTCCTGCTCGAAGTTGCTGCCGCTAAACTTCTGCATGAACTGACCGTTGGGCTGCATGCCCTGCTTGAGCTGCGCGAGACTGCCTTGACCAGCCTCAACGTAGGGCTGCATGCGCTCCACGTTCTTCTCGTACATCTCCTTCTGTTGGTCCAGCTGAGCGTAGGTCATGCGCTCTTGACTGTTCTGCGCCTCACGAGCCGCGTTCTGCTGCTTGTTTGAGGCGTTGTTCGACGAGACGGCGCCGACCACCGCTGAGACGACCGTGGCGCCTGCAATCCAGTAACTCATTTTGTCACTCCTAGAAGTGGTTGGTCCAGGGCAGCCATCACGCTCTCCCATGTTTTGCCGGCCGCCCTCTTCAGGGCCGCCTCGTGTTCCGCCTGCTCGTTGATGATGAGCTCCGCCTCCGCCTCCTCGATGGAGGTCGCGTCCGTGCGATGCACGGTGGTCCAGATGGCGTCGGTGTGGTTGAACAGCACGCGCTTGACGCCCGCGTAACTAATGAAGGTCGTTGGCCCATGCACCTCCTCGGCGCCGTACTCGGTATAGACGGTGCTGTGCCCAGCTAGCACGAAGACCATGTGCTCACGGGCATGGCGCTGACCGACGATGACGGAGCCGGCGGGCATAAAAAATTCGCGCGCGTAGATGCCGGGACTTAGGCGGTGCGTGAGCCGACATAGACTCGCGGTGACCTCGTTCGTGGCGCCGTTCGTGAGGAGGGCTTGAATGTCGTACAGCATCTCACGCCGCGCGGCTTGTGCCTCAGGCACCGGGGTGTCGTGAAATTCAGCGTGAGAGAGGTGATACGGAATTGAGCCGTCGGCGATGAGGACCATCTCAGATCCAAATGGTCGGCTCTCGTACAGCCTTTTGGGCTGCTCAGTGATTTCGAAGGTCATGAGTTTCCTCCATCCATAACAAGCCACGCGCTCAGCACCTGAACATCAACGGGGTCCGTGCAGGAGACCTCGAACACGAAGTCTCGGCCGTAGCCAAGTCGGTGCCAGCGTTGCCGCGTCTGCCACCTGCCCGTCTTGCCAAGGGCGGCCTTCTTCGGCAGGCCCCAGGTCTGACCACCGTCCTTGGAGACGCGCAGCGTGAGGTGCGGGTCGATGGCGGCCGCCGTTCCCGTGAGGTCAGCCTGACCCGCTTGGCAATCAAGCTGCAGCATGAACACGGACTGGTTGTTCAGGGCGGATGAGAGATGCGGGGACGCGCGGAGCCAGAGGATTGGATACGTGTCATCGTAGCGATAGGTCTGGTCCAGCACGTAGATGGCGCCGTTGTTCTCGTTATTCATGTGCGAGCCGCAGAGGGTCTCGCCGTTCGCGAAGATGCCGCAGTCCGCGAGATGCCGTGTCTGGCCGTTCTGCCCGTCG
>Ga0228698_1001526_pt1 | contig 11157 bp, 13 predicted proteins | sample McNCre117_Aug_MG_FD_178015 | JGI IMG/M metagenome (GOLD analysis project Ga0228698, IMG submission 178015) | Freshwater microbial communities from McNutts Creek, Athens, Georgia, United States - 1-17_Aug_MG | ecosystem: Environmental > Aquatic > Freshwater > Creek | place: USA: Georgia...
CGCCGACGCCCTGCTGCGCGTGCTCGACCGGGGCGAACAGCACCACCTGGGCCGCGAGCAGCGCCAGCACGCGCTGGACGGCGCCTTCATGGCCGACCCCCAGGCCCGCCCTTGGCTGCAAGGGGCCCACGTGGCCCTGGTCGACGACGTGCTCACCACCGGCGCCACCTTGCGCGCCGCCGCCCAGGCCCTACAGGCTGCCGGCGTCACCCGCATCGACATCTGGGCCCTGGCCCGCACGCCCCACCCCGACGACCCGGCCGACCACGGCGAAGCGCGCACGCCTGAACGCAGCGCCCCGGCGACAATGCCGACATGTTCCGCATCGTCCTCGTCCACCCCGAGATCCCGCCCAACACCGGCAACGTGATCCGCCTGGCCGCCAACACCGGCTGCTCGCTGCACCTGATCGAGCCCTTGGGCTTCTCGATGGAGGACAAGCTGCTGCGCCGTGCCGGCCTCGATTACCACGAGTTCGCCCCGGTGCGCCGCCACGCCAGCTGGCAAGCCTTTCTCGACAGCGAACAGGCCGACGAATCCCGCTGCTTCGCCTTCTCCACCAAGGCCCGCCCCGAGGCCTTCCACCACCAGGTGGCCTGGCGCCCCGGCGACACCCTGGTCTTCGGCGCCGAATCCTCCGGCCTGCCCCCCGGCCTGCGCGACACCTTCGCGCCCGACCGCCTGGTGCGCCTGCCCATGCGCGAAGGCCAACGCAGCCTCAACCTCAGCAACGCCGTGGCCGTGGCTGTCTTCGAGGCCTGGCGCCAAAACGGGTATTGTTGACCCCCAGGCTCCAGAATGTTGACCCCCAGGCTCCCTCCGGTCGCCACCCCCCGAGGGGGCTCCGCTGGCGGCCCGGCAAAGCCGAGGGATGTTGGCCCCCAGGCTCCCTCCGGTCGCCACCCCCCAAGGGGGCTCCGCTGGCGGCCCGGCAAAGCCGGTTCCGCGGCGGGTCCTTGACTCGTTCGTTGGAACGGACGCTGCGCGCCGCTCAACCAGTGGGGGCGTCGGCCTGTCCCGCTGCGCGGTCACGCCGGAGCCCCGGGCGCGCCGGCTGGTTGGCGCTGCGCGCCGCCCAGACCGCCGTCGCGCCGCGCGAGCGAGCACGCCGCCGCGAACGCAAGCAGATCCGTTCGCGCGTGACGCGGACGCTGTGCGACCGCGCTCGTCGTACGTGAATCCGGCGCCGACGCCGGATTCACCGTGATCGCGGTGCGATCACGCTCAACCCAGCCGCTGCCGCGGAACCGGCTCCGCCGGGCCGCAGGCAGAGCCCCCTCGGGGGGTGGCGACCGGAGGGAGCCTGGGGGCCTACTTCACACTTCGAAGCGCGCATCCCTGCGCATCAGCTGCACCACCGCCTCCCGCGGCCCCACCACCCCGTTGACCACGGCCGTCACCGCATCCGTGATGGGCATGCCCACCCCGTGCTCGAACGCCAGCCGCGCCACGGTCTGGGCGGAGTACACGCCTTCGGCCACATGGCCCAGGCGCGACAGGATGTCGGACAGGCTCAGCCCCTGAGCCAGCATCAGCCCCACGCGCCGGTTCCGCGACAGCTCGCCGGTCGAGGTCAGCACCAGGTCACCCAGCCCCGACAAGCCCGTGAAGGTTTCCGCGCGCGCGCCGAGCGCCAGCCCCAGCCGCGTCATTTCGGCCAGCCCCCGCGTGATCAGCGCCGCCCGGGCGTTGTGCCCCAGGTTCAGCCCGTCGGCGATGCCCGTGGCGATCGCCAGCACGTTCTTCACCGCACCACCCACCTCCACCCCCACCATGTCGGTGGAGCCGTAGATGCGCAGCGACTCGCCATGCAACGCCTGCGTGGCCAGTTCGCACAGCGCCGCATCGGCGCTGGCCGCCACCAGGGCCGTGGGCATGCCCGCGGCCACTTCCTGCGCAAAACTGGGCCCCGACAGCACGCCCACCGAGGCCTGCGGCAGCACCTCGGCCGCGATCTGGTGCCCCAGCGCGCCCGTCTGCTGCTCGAAGCCCTTGCAGAGCCACAGCACGCAGCTGCCCGGCTCCAGCAGGGCCAGCGTCTCGCGCAGTCCGGCCATGGGCGTGGCCACGATGATCAGGCCGCCGCGCCCATGGTCCAGCGCTGCGGCCACGTCGGCCGTGACCTGCAGCGCCTCGGGCCACACCGCGTGCGGCAGGTAGCGCTCGTTGCGCCGCACCGCCGCCATCTGCTGCGACTGCTGCGCATCGCGCGCCCACAGCATCACCCGGTGACGCCGCGCGGCCGCAATGGCCAGCGCCGTGCCCCAGGCCCCGGCGCCCAGCACCGAGACGCGCATCACCGCGCTCATGGCCCGGCCCGGCCTCAGTTGGTGGCCGCGCCCGCGGCCGCTTCGGCCTGGGCCTGCATCTGGGCTTCGAACATCGCCTGGAAGTTCACTTCGGCCAGCAGGATCGGCGGGAAGCCGGCGCGGGTGCACACGTCGGAGACGATGGCGCGCAGGTACGGGTAGACGATGGTCGGGCAGGCCACGCCCAGCAGGGCTTGCTGGTGCTCGGGGACCACGTTGCGGATCTCGAAGATGCCGGCCTGCTTGGCTTCCACCAGGAACAGGGTCTTGTCGCCGACCTTGGTGGTCACGGTGGCGGTGACGGTGACCTCGAACAGGCCTTCGTCGATGCCGGTGGCGGCCATGGCCAGTTGGATGTCCACCTGGGGCTGTTGCTGCTCCAGCAGCACCTGGGGCGAGTTCGGCTGCTCGAGCGACAGGTCCTTCAGGTAGAGGCGCTGGATCTGGAAAACGGGGGTCAGGTCTTGGTCAGCCATGGTGGGTTCCGAAAAAAACGAAGCCCGCAACCGGGACGGTGCGGGCTGCGGCGGCGATTATGGCCCAGGGCGGCGACGGCCCGACTCGGGCCTGCCCCGGGGGGGCACCGGGCGGTCGCGTGTTCGCGCGTTCGTGTGTTCGGGCGCCCCCGGGCTCAGGCGCCCAGCAGGGGCAGCAAGCCACCGGCACGGTCCAGCGCCATCAGGTCGTCGCAGCCGCCCACGTGGGTGTCACCGATGAAGATCTGCGGCACCGTGCGGCGGCCGGTCAGCTCGATCATGCGGTCGCGCTGGGCCGGGTCGAGGTCGACACGGACCTCGTCGATGGCGCTGACACCGCGCTGTTGCAGCAAGGCCTTGGCACGCACGCAGTACGGGCAGACCTGCGTGGTGTACATGCGAACCGGGTTCATGGCGGGCAAGGGCGGCCGGGGGCGACCGCCGCGTTCAGGTGGAAGACAGCCCGATTGTCATGCAGCCGTCACGACCCTGCACGGCAGGCGGGCATCGCCCACAGTGGGCGATGCCGGGGCCCGGCCGCAGGCCATCAGGCCATCACGCCCTCAGGCCTTGCGCGCGGCCTCGACCGGCAGGCCCGCGGCTTTCCAGCCCGACAGCCCGCCCACCACCACCACGGCGCCCGCATGGCCCTTGGCCTGCAGCGCACGCACCGCGCGCGCGGCGCGGTTGCCCGAGGCGCACAGCACCACCAGGGGCAGGGCCTTGTTCGAGGGCAGGTCGCCCGAGGCGTCCAGCTGGCCCAGCGGGATGTTGCGCGCGCCGATCACGTGGCCGGCGGCGAACTCACCCGGCTCGCTGACGTCGATGACCACCGCCTTCTCGCGGTTGATCAGGCGCACGGCCTCGGCCGGCGACACGCCGCCGGCACTGGCGCTGCCCTTGAGTGCGGGCACCACCAGCAGGCCGCCGGACACCCCGGCGGCGACGACCCAGATCCAGTTGAAGTTTTCAAGAAGGAAAGACACGCGATTGTTCCTGGGTTGTTCCTGGGTTGAGCCGGGAGAAGACAAAGGCGAATTATAGAATTCAAGGCTCCGCCCCTCATCCCCACCACCTCGGCGCCTGTGCGCCCGACACGCCATGTACAAGCTTGTCCTGATCCGCCACGGCGAATCGACCTGGAACCTCGAAAACCGCTTCACCGGCTGGACCGACGTCGAACTGACGCCGCTGGGCGTGAGCCAGGCCCGCTCGGCCGGCCAGCTGCTGCGCGAATCCGGCTACGAATTCGACGTGGCCTACACCTCGGTGCTCAAGCGCGCGATCTGGACGCTGTGGCACTGCCTGGACACCATGGACCGCACCTGGCTGCCCGTGGTCAAGGACTGGCGCCTCAACGAGCGCCACTACGGCGGCCTGCAAGGCCTCAACAAGGCCGAGACCGCCAAGCAGTACGGCGACGAGCAGGTGCTGGTCTGGCGCCGCAGCTACGACACCCCGCCGCCCGAACTGACGGCCGACGACCCGCGCGGCCAGCGCCAGGATCTGCGCTACGCCAAGCTCGACCCGGCCCAGATCCCGCTGACCGAGTGCCTCAAGGACACCGTGGCCCGCGTGATCCCGGCCTGGAACGAGGTGCTGGCCCCGGCCATCAAGTCGGGCCAGCGCGTGCTGATCGCCGCGCACGGCAACTCCATGCGCGCGCTGATCAAGTACCTGGACAACATCAGCGATGACGACATCGTGGGCGTGAACATCCCCAACGGCATCCCCCTGGTGTACGAGCTCGACGCCGACCTCAAGCCCATCAAGAGCTACTACCTGGGCGACGCCGAAGCCGCCGCCAAGGCCGCCGCGGCCGTGGCCAACCAGGGCAAGGCCTGATCAGGGCCTGACCCGGGCGCGGCCCCCGTCAGGCGGGGCTGGCCCGGGCGTCAACCGCCTCGCGCGTGACGCGCGAGGTCCTCGGCCAGGAAGCCCGCGATGCATTCGCGCGCCTGCTCGGCCAAGGCCCGCCGGTCCGTGGTCCGCACCGGGATCGGCGGCAGGAAGTGCACGTCCACCGCCACGCCGGTGGCCGCGGCCAGGCGGAACACGCTGCCCACCAGGGTCATGTCCCCGATGTACTGGGCCGAACGGCTGACCGCCTGGCCCGGCTCGGTGTAGCGCAGCAGCACCGGCTGCAGCACGCCGCCCGCGGCGATCGCCGCCTGCAGCAGGTTGGCATGGAAGGGCAGCACCTGGTCCCCGGGGCCGGTCGTGCCTTCCGGGAACACGGCCACCGTCTCGCCCCGGCCCAGCGCCGCGGCCACTTCGTGCACCACGCGCAACGCGTCCCGCTTGCGCTCACGCTCGATGAACAGCGTGCCGCTGGCGCGGATCAGCGGGCCCAGCAGCGGCCAGTGCAGCACATCGGCCTTGGAGACGAAGCGGGCATGGGGGCAACTGGCGTGCACGGCCGCGATGTCCAGCCACGAGATGTGGTTGGGCACGACCAGGGCCGCACCGGCCACCGGGGCCCCGTGCACCCGCACCTGCAGGCCCATGCGCTGCAGCAGCCGGCGGCTCCAGGCCTGGATCGCCTCGTGTCGCTGGGCCTCGGTGAGCCGCTCGAAGCGGCCGGCCGTCTGCAGCCCGGAAAAGAGATGCCCGATCACCCCGGCCAGGCGGCCGGGGGCATGCCACCAGGCCATGCTCAGGACCGCGCCGCGGCCGCGGCGCTGTAGGCCAGCGTCCCGGCCACCAGCGTGTGCACCACGCGCCCGGGCATGCGCATGCCGGTGTTGCTGCCGCTGAAGGGCGTGTGCTTGCCCTGGCTGCGCAGCGCGCCGGGCTCGACCAGCCATTCGGCGCCGGCATCGAACAGGCACAGGTCGGCCACACCGCCTTCGACCAGACGGCCGGCACTGTTGGCCAGCGAGCCCAGGGCGTCACCCAGCACGCGCACGGGGTCGCAGGTCACGCGCGCCAGCGCGGCGCCCAAGGGCAGATCGCGGTCCTGGCCCCACTTGATGGCCAGGCTCAGCAGCAGTTCCAGCCCGGTGCCGCCGGGTTCGGCTTCGCCGAAGGGCACCTGCTTGGCGTCTCGGGCCACCGGGGTGTGGTCCGACACCAGCGCGTCGATCGTGCCCTCGGCCAGGCCGGCGCGCAGCGCATCGCGGTCCTTGCCCTGGCGCAGCGGCGGGGTCACGCGCATGTCGCTGTTGAAGTAGCCGATGTCCACGTCGGTCAGGTGCAACGAATTGATGCTGACGTCGGCCGTCACCGGCAGGCCCTCGGCCTTGGCGCGGCGCACCAGGTCGACGCCGGCGGCACTGGACAGGCGGCACAGGTGCACGCGGGCGCCCGTCTGCCGCACCAGCTCCAGGATGGTGTGCAGCGCGATGGTCTCGGCCGCCACCGGCACGCCCGACAGGCCCAGGCGCGTGGCCACGGCCCCGCTGGCGGCCACCCCGCCGCTCAGCGACGGGTCGCTGGGGCGCAGCCACACGGTGTAGCCCTGGGTGGCCGCGTACTGCATCGCGCGCATCAGGGTCTGGTTGCTCTTCATCGGCGCCTCGGCCTGCGAGAAGCCCACGCAGCCCGACTCGGTCAGCTCGATCATCTCGGTGAGCTCGGCGCCCTCCAGGCGGTGCGTCAGCGCCCCCAGCGGGAACAGGCGCGCGCGGCTGAGCTTGCGGGCACGGAACTTGAGCATGTCCACCAGGCCCGGCTCGTCCAGCGGCGGGTCGGTGTCGGGCAGGCAGACCAGGCTGGTCACGCCGCCGGCGGCGGCCGCGGCCAGCTCGCTCTCGAGCATGCCTTCGTGCTCATGGCCCGGCTCGCGCAGGCGCGCGGCCAGGTCGACCAGGCCCGGGGCCACGACCAGGCCCGTGGCGTCGATCGTGCGGTCGGCCTGGAAATCTTCGGGCGTGCGGCCCAGGGCCACGATGCGGCCCGAGGCGATGGCCACGTCGCCGGTGCTGTCGAGGCCGGTGGCCGGGTCGATCAGGCGGCCGTTGCGGATCAGGATGTTCATGCGTCGTTCCCGGCAATGATGGACATGACGGCCATGCGCACGGCAATGCCGAAGGTGACCTGGGGCAGGATCACGCTGTGCGCGCCGTCGGCGACGGGGGAGTCGATCTCGACCCCGCGGTTGATCGGGCCCGGGTGCATCACGATGCAGTCGGGCTTGGCCAGGGCCAGCTTGTCCTCGGTCAGGCCGTAGCTCTTGAAGAACTCGCCGGCGCTGGGCAGCATGGCCCCGCTCATGCGCTCGTTCTGCAGGCGCAGCATGATGATCACGTCGGCATCGCGCACGCCTTCGGCCATGTCGTGGCACACGCGCACGCCCATGTCGCGCAGATCGCCCGGCACCAGGGTCTTGGGGCCCACCGCGCGGATCTCGGGCACGCCCAGGATGTTGAGCGCGTGGATGTCCGAGCGCGCCACGCGCGAGTGCACGATGTCGCCGACGATGGCCACCTTGAGGTTGGTGAAATCCTTCTTGTAGTGTCGGATCGTGTACATGTCGAGCAGGCCCTGCGTCGGGTGCGCATGGCGCCCGTCACCGGCATTGACCACGTGCACGTGGGGCGCGCAGTGCTGGGCGATCAGGTAGGGCGCGCCCGACTCGCTGTGGCGCACCACGAACATGTCGGCGTGCATGGCCGACAGGTTGGCGATGGTGTCCAGCAGGCTCTCGCCCTTGCTCGCGCTGCTCTTGGCGATGTCCAGGTTGATCACGTCGGCCGACAGGCGCTTGGCCGCGATCTCGAACGTGGTGCGGGTGCGCGTGGAGTTCTCGAAGAACAGGTTGAACACGCTCTTGCCCCGCAGCAGCGGCACCTTCTTGACCTCGCGGTCGTTGACCGACAGGAAGGTGCCGGCGGTGTCGAGGATGTGGGTCAGCACCTGCCGCGGCAGGCCTTCGATGGACAGCAGGTGGATCAGCTCGCCATGGCTGTTGAGCTGAGGGTTGCGGCGCGCCAGCATCAGTGGGCCTCCTCGATCGCGAAAGTGAAGGCGCCGTCGTCGGCACGGGCCAGCGACAGGCGTTGGGTGGGGGGCAGCGCCAGGCGGGCGGCGGCCACGGCCGGCTCGATGGGCAGCTGGCGGCCGCCGCGATCGACCAGCACGGCCAGTTGCACGCTGGCCGGGCGGCCGAAGTCGAACAGTTCGTTGATGACCGCGCGGATGGTCCGGCCGGTGTAGAGCACGTCGTCGATCAGCAGCACGCGGGCGCCGTCGATCTCGAAGGGCAGGCTCGTGGGCGCGTTGCCGCCGCTGAGCCCGCGCGCGCTGAAATCGTCGCGGTGCAGCGCGCTGCTGATCACGCCCACCGGGCGGGCCAGGTTGAGGTCGGCGGCCAGGCGCTCGGCCAGCCAGGCCCCGCCCGACCAGATGCCCACCAGCACGGTGTCGGCGGTCAGCAGGGGCGAGACGGCCGCGCGCAGCTGCAGGTACAGGGCCTCGGCATCGAGGGCGAGATGGCTCATGGGTGCTCCCGGAGGTATTGTTCGAGGATCAGGGCCGCCGCCGCGGCGTCGGCATCGCGGGCGCCGGCCGCATGGGCCTCGACCGTGGTGTAGCGCTCGTCGACCTCGTGCACCGGCAGGCGGAAGCGCCCGTGCAGCTGGCGACCGAAACGGCGGGCCCGGGTGGTGTTCTCGTGCTCGGCGCCGTCCGGGTGAAAGGGCACGCCGATCACCAGCGCGTCGGGCTGGTACTCGGCCAGCAGCGCGGCGATCGCGGCGAAGCGGGCGTCGCCCTCGGCGGCGATGGTGCGCAGTGGCCGGGCCTGGTTCATCAGCGTGTTGCCGCTGGCCACCCCGACGCGCTTGACGCCGAAATCGAAAGCCAGGAACGAACGCACCGCACCGGCCGCGCCGGAAGAGGTGGCGCCGCTCATGCGTGCCCCGCCTCCTGGCTGAGCATGCGCGGGTCGATGCCCAGCAGGCCCAGCGCCTTTTCGTACCGTTGCTCGGCCGGCGTGTCGAAGATGATCTCGGGCGAGGCCGGCACGTTGAGCCAGCCGTTGCGACCGATCTCGTCCTCGAGCTGCCCGCCGGACCAGCCGCTGTAGCCCAGCGTGACCAGCACGCGGCGCGGGCCCGCGCCCCGGGCCAGGGCCTCGAGCACGTCCTTGCTGGTGGTCATCTGCAGGCCGCCGGGCACTTGCAGGGTGGAGCTGTAGGCGGGCGCGTCACCGGGGCCCGCCGGGAATTCGTGCAGCACGAAGCCGCGCTCGGTCTGCACCGGGCCGCCGTAGAACACCGGCTGGTCGCCCAGGGTGTCGCTGGCCTCGCCTTCGAGCGGCAGTTCGATCTTGTCGAACAGGTTCTTGAGGTTGATGTCGACGGGCTTGTTGATCATCAGGCCCAGCGCCCCGTTCCGGCTGTGCTCGCACAGGTAGACCACGGCGCCGGCGAAGGTCTCATCGAGCATCCCGGGCATCGCGATCAGGAACTGGTTCGTGAGATTGATGGGGTCGGCAGGCATTGCGCCCGATTTTATTCGTTTCCGCGCGGCCCGGGACCCGACTCATGCCGATCCGACTCGCGGCTGGCGCCCGCTTCGCGACAGAATCCCGCCATGCACGCCCCCGACGCCCCCCACCACCGCCCGGCTTCCGCAGGGGCCCCCAAGACCCAGCAGCGGGCCCTGGTGTGGTTCCGCCGCGACCTGCGGATCGACGACCACCCCGCGCTGGCCGCGGCCACCCAGGCCGCCCACGAGGTCTGGTGCGTGTTCGTGCTCGACCGCCCCATCCTCGACGCCCTGCCCCGCGCCGACCGCCGGGTCGAGTTCATCCGCGACAGCCTGGTCGACCTGAACGGGCAGTTGCATGCGCTGGGCGGCGCCCATGGCCGCGGTGGCGTGCAGCTGATCGTGCGCCACGGCACGGCCAGCGACGAGATCCCGGCACTGGCGCGCCAGCTGCAGGTCGACGCGGTCTACACCCACCACGACGACGAGCCCGCCGCGCTGGCCCGTGACGCCCTGGTGCGCCAACGCCTGCTCGACCTGGGCGTGCGCCTGCTGAGCGCCAAGGACCACGTGGTGTTCGAGCGCCGCGAGGTGATGACCGGCGGCGGCACCCCCTACGGCGTGTTCACGCCCTACAAGAACGCCTGGCTCAAGGCCCTGCGCCCGGGCACCCTGGCCCCGCACCCCAGCACCGCCCACGGCCACGCGCTGGCCCCGCTGCCGCCGGGCTGCGCCAGCCCCTGGGCCGGTGGCCACGCGGTGCCCGAGCTGGCCGAGTTCGGCTTCGAGCCCACCGACCTGGCCCGCCTGGCCTTGCCCGCGGGCACGCGCGGGGGCGAGGCCCTGCTGGACGACTTCCTGGACCGCATCGACGACTACGACCGCCTGCGCGACTTCCCCGGCAAGAAGGGGCCCAGCTACCTGGGCCCACACCTGCGCTTCGGTACCTTGTCCATCCGGCGCCTGGCGCAGCTGGCCCTGGACCGGGTGCAGGGGGGGTCCACCGGTGCCCAGACCTGGCTCAGCGAGTTGATCTGGCGCGACTTCTACCACCAGGTGATGCACCACCATCCGCACGTGATCGGCCACGCCTTCCGGCCCGACTGCGACGACATCGTCTGGGAAACCGGCCCCGAGGCCGACGCCCGCTTTGCCGCCTGGTGCGAGGGCCGCACCGGCTACCCGGTGGTCGATGCCGGCATGCGGCAGCTGCTGCGCAGCGGCTACATGCACAACCGCCTGCGCATGATCACGGCCAGCTTCCTGGTCAAGGACCTGGGCCTGGACTGGCGCCGCGGCGAAGCCTGGTTCGCGCTGCACCTCAACGACTTCGACCTGGCCGCCAACAACGGCGGCTGGCAATGGGCCGCATCCACCGGCTGCGACGCCCAGCCCTGGTTCCGCATCTTCAACCCGGTCACGCAGAGCGAGCGCTTCGACCCGTCCGGCCATTTCATCCGCCGCTACGTGCCCGAGATCGCCGCCCTGCCCGACAAGCTGATCCACGCGCCCTGGAAGGCCAAGCCGCTGGACCTGCAGGCCGCGGACGTGCGTCTGGACGTCAACTACCCGCGCCCCTGCGTGGACCACGAGGTCGCGCGCCAGAAGACCCTGGCCCGCTTCGGCGCCCGGGGCACCGGGCGCCAGGGGCTGCCCGAGGCCGGGCGCGCCGGCGCCCCGGGGCAGGACGACAGCCCCTGATTCCGGGCGCCGTAAAGAAAGGCAAAACCCCCTCACGGCCGGGCCCGGCCGGGCCCCACAATCGGCTCCACCAAGGAGCCGCCAGGGAGCCCGTGGCGCCACGGCGCGCGCGGCGCAAAGGAGCGGCACCCGGAACCCAGAGGAGTCCTTCTTGAAATCGCTCTTTCTCGTGCGCTGGGGCCTCGTGGCCTCGATGTCCGTGCTGGCCGCCTGTGGCGGGGGCGGCGGTGGTGGCGGCT
>Ga0228698_1001527_pt1 | contig 11144 bp, 8 predicted proteins | sample McNCre117_Aug_MG_FD_178015 | JGI IMG/M metagenome (GOLD analysis project Ga0228698, IMG submission 178015) | Freshwater microbial communities from McNutts Creek, Athens, Georgia, United States - 1-17_Aug_MG | ecosystem: Environmental > Aquatic > Freshwater > Creek | place: USA: Georgia...
GTGGCGGGCTCGGAGGGGTGGGTGGCAGCGGGAAAGGTCCGAATGGCGGACGTGGGGGTGAACAATTCGTTCACCGTGGGGGTGGTCGGCACAGCGCGGCGGCTGGCCATGGGAATGACCGTGGTCATGGGCAAGGCTCCTGGTTGAGACTTCAAACCCACCTGTGCCTTACGACGGGCAACGGGTGGACGGGATGTTCGTAACACGGAACCAGCCGTGCGGCCAGCCTTGCGGACAGACCCATCCCGCCCAAAACCTTGAGTACCCCCGTTTGGGGGTATTCAGAACACGGCACGGGGCCGCATTCACAAATTCAGGACGTGACAAAACCCCGCTTGTCGGTGGGGGTCAGCAACCGCTGGTTCGAAGGTGTTACGAGCACCGGGCCTTTCGGCTTAGGGGCATTGTGCCATGGGGCGGGGTTGGAGTGTCAAGGGAGTGGTGAAAAACCACCCCATTTTGATGGTCGGCCATGGCGTGCAATGGGCTGGATTTTTAGCCCATTGAAAATCATTGGTTGCGTCGGAGCAACTGACGCCAAACCCAAAGCAGGGGCCATGCAACCATGAAAAGTAGCTCTTGCACCAGCACCAGAACAGCCAGGCCCCACAGCACAAAACCCACGTATGGGTGAATGACCAACGCAGCCAGAACCCCTGCACCAGCCAGGGAAAGGGCAACCGATTTGGGAACAACGGGTTCAGGCATGGATGGCTCCTACGGGTTGTTTTGCTGGTTTCGATGCCATGGGTTTTGTGCCATGCGGTGGGGTAACGAGTCGTTCACTCATGCCCCATGAAGCTGGCCCAAATTTTCGGGGCAGGTTTTGATGGTCCAGTTTTGGACCATCTTCCCCGCGTGACCTGCCCTGAATTTTCAGGGCGGGTGATGGCCATTCACGGCGTTCAACTTCCTGAATTTTCAGGAGATTGCACGGGGTGGTGAAACACCACCCCATCAGGATGCACGCCGAAGCGACGAAAAATTTCGTTCGTCTTGACCAAGAACGTGGTGAAACAGCACCACATCAGGACGCACGCCGAAGCGGTATCACTTCAGCACCAGCGGCCAGCCTATCAAGGTAGTCGGCCCACTGTTGCACCTGGTCGAATCGCTGCTTCAGGTACTGGGTGCGGTTGTAGCTGCGCCCGTTGGCATCTTTGACGGCATGGGCCAGGTTGGCCTCGATGGCCAAATGGTCAAGGTTCAACTGATCCACCAGCATGGTTCGGGCACTGGCCCTGAAGCCATGCCAGCTTTGCTCTTTGCCAAACCCAAGGGCATAAAGGGCACTGCGCACCGAGTTGTCAGATATGGGGCGCCGGTGGTCGCGCTCGCCATGGAACACATACCGCCCCCGTCCGGTGAAGGGTTGCAGTTCGCGCAGCAGGGCCACGGCTTGCCGGGGCATGGGCACAACGTGTGGCTCTCCATGCTCTTTCTCGGCTTTGGTGCGCTTCATTTTGGCACTGGGTATGGTCCATGTGGCGGCGCCAAGGTCCAGCTCTTCCCACTCCATCTCACGCAGGTTGCCAGGCCGCTGGTACAGCAGCGGAGCCAGTTGAAGCGCGGTGCTGACGATGCGCCCGCCTTTGTATGTGCGAATGGCCCGCATCAGCTCACCCATGCGCAAAGGCTCCACGATGGCCGGAAATTTTTTCCCCCGGTAGGGCGTGAGGCGGTTCACCAGCCCCTCGGTGATGTTGCGTTGCGTTGGACCAGCCGTAGGCAGCCAGTACCGCCACACTTGGCTGGCAATGGTCAGCACGCGGTAAGCAGTTTCGATGGCCCCCCGCTTTTCCACCAGCTTGACGGCGGCCAGCAGTTCCATAGGTTGTATGGATGGCATGGGTTTGTCACCCAGCAAAGGAAACAAGTCGCGTTCCAACTGGCGTTTGCAGCGCTCGGCATGGGTGTCGCTCCATTCTGGAGCCTGGGTGGCGTACCACTCAAGGGCTACGGTCTTGAAGGTGACCCCCTCCACTTTGGCAGCGGCTTTCTCTGCACGCTGGGTTTGACGCGCTTCAACGGGGTGAATGCCTTCGCGTAGATGTGCCTTGGCCTGATCGCGGGCTTGTCTGGCTTCCAGCAGATTCACGCCAGGATAGGAGCCAATGGCCAGGCGGCTTTCTTTGCCGTTGAGGCGAAATTTCATGAACCAGCGCTTGGCACCAGTGGGTGAAACCTCAAGGTAAAGCCCACCAGCATCGGCAAACCGTGCACGCTTTTCGCCAACTGGGCACGAGGCGTTCTTGCATTGAATGTTGGTCAGCATGGGGTAACGACTTCATACCCCATGGGGGAACGGGTTTTCATAGGGAAGTGGGGGAACGAGTTGCCTCAGTTTACAAAAACAGAGGGGTCGTTCCCCCACTCGTTCCCCCATTTTTCGCGGATGTACGCGAACGTTAACGAACGCTAATGGACTGAAGTTGTTGATTTTCCAAAGAAAAAGGACGTTCGCCGAACTTTAGCGAACGTCCTTGAACTATGTCCTGGTGGAGCTGGGCGGAATCGAACCGCCGTCCACAAGCCTTCTTCGAATGGTTCTACATGCGTAGCCGTCTGGTTTGAATCTCGTCTAGGGCATCGCACAGCGGCACGCTATGCCCCAAACCAGTTACCTTGAATCTTGCCGACCACCAAGTAACCCGATGATCAGCCAGTCAACGTGAATTCCCTTGCAGCCTGGAAGCTTTTCAGCCCCCTTGCCCAGCCCGCTGACATGCTGTTGCAAGGCTCACCGGATTAAGCGGCGAGTGCGAAACGTTCGTCGTTTGCAGTTAGTTTTTTTCTGCGGTTTTACGAGGTGACAGAACCTCGGCATGCCCCACTGCGCGCCCGAACCCATGTCGAAACCAGTGCAGCCCCTCAAAGCATAGTTTAAGGCAGAACCAGCCATTTCAAGAGATCGATTGGTTGATCAATCAAATGATCAGCGCACCAATCGATTGGATTGCTTTGCTTTCCCAGGTATCCATAACAAGCCGCAACTGTTTTCATGCCAGCAGCTTTTCCCGCCACCACATCGCGCTCATCGTCACCCACATAGACGCATTGAGTCGCTTCAACACCCAGTCTTCGTGCAGCTTCAAGCAAGGGCGCGGGATGGGGCTTGGCGTGTGCGGTGGTATCCCCTCCCACAACGGCACCTGCTGCCGCCAAAGCGGGGGTTTGCGCAACAATCGGAAGCGTGAATCTCTCGGACTTGTTGGTCACAATGCCCCAAGGCAAATTGTGGCTTTGCAACGCCAGCAGCAAAACGTCTACCCCATCAAACGGTCGGGTGCGCACTGTCAGCATGGACTCGTAGTTATCCAGAAATTCTTTTTTCAGCGCTTCAAACTCCTCATCCTGAGGCACTGAACCAAAAGCCACCTCCAGCAATCCTCTTGCCCCTGCACCGGTCATGTGCCGATAGGCGGCTTCTCCCTTGAGAGGCATCCCCCGATCAGCTCTCATTTTTTCAGCAGCGGCGGCCAAATCTGGCGCACTGTCAATGAGTGTGCCGTCCAAATCAAACAGCACGGCAGCAGGACACCATGGCATCATCTGGATCGACACGTGTTTACCTCGGGCTTTTGGGTCGCCATCAAATAATTGACTGACGTATCCGTACTCAGGCTGTAACGCTGGGTGAGTGGGTTGTATTCCATGCCCTTCATACCCCGCTGCACCAATCTGGCCCCTCGAATATGCGCGGCCAGCTCACTGGGACGAATGAACTTGGCATATTGGTGCGTGCCTCTGGGCAGCATTTGCAACATGTACTCCGCCCCCACGATCGCCAGTAGAAAGGCTTTGGCGTTGCGATTGATGGTTGAGAAAAACACCCAGCCACCGGGTTTCACCAATCGGGAACAAGCAGCGACTACCGATGCCGGATTGGGCACATGCTCCAGCATTTCCATGCAAGTTACCACATCAAATGATTCGGGCTGCTCGTCGGCCATGGCCTCTGCACTGATTTCCTGGTATTCCACACCCGATGTACCGACCTCCAGTGCATGTAAACGAGCCACACCAAGGGCCTTGGTGGACAAATCAATACCAGTGACACGGGCACCTGCACGGGCCATGGAGTCGGACAAAATGCCGCCTCCACAACCGATATCGAGCACCCGAAGATTTTCCAACTTCACTTGCTCCTGAATCCAGCCCAAACGCAAGGGGTTGATTTGATGAAGGGGTTTGAACTCGCTTTCCATATCCCACCAACGGTGAGCTAGCTCAGAGAATTTGGCCAACTCGGCCGGATCGGCATTGACGGTTTGATTCATGGCAAAAACGTTTTTATCGGAACACAACTCCAATAAAAAAAACCGCGCCAAGGCGCGGTTTTTTTGTGTACTCGAAAAACCGATTACTTGTTAGGACGTGTGCCAACCACTTCGATTTCAACACGACGGTTTTTGGCACGGCCAGCACCGGTCTTGTTGTCGGCCACAGGCTGAGATTCGCCTTTGCCTTCGGTGTAAACGCGGTTTTTCTCGATGCCTTTGGACACCAAGTAAGCCTTCACAGCTTCAGCGCGCTTGACGGACAGTTTTTGGTTGTACTTGTCAGAGCCCACAGAGTCAGTGTGGCCTACGGCGATCACCACTTCCAAGTTGATGCCTTTGACTTTGCCAACCAGATCGTCCAGCTTGGCTTTGCCTTCTTTCTTCAGAACAGCCTTGTCAAAGTCAAAGAATGCGTCTGCAGCGTAAGTGACCTTGGTAGCAGCGGCAGGGGCAACTGCTGGAACAGCAGGAGCGGCAGCAGGGGCAGGGGAAGCAGCGGGAGCTGGTGCAGCAGCAGGGGCAGGAGCAGGCTTGGCCACGATGGCACCATCACAGCCTTGAGCAGCTGTGGCAGGCGTCCAATTGGCATCGCGCCAGCACAGTTCGTTGGAGCCGTTTTTCCATACCAGCTCGCCAGAATTGTTTTTCCAGTTGTCTACCGTTTGGGCACCTGCGGCCGAAGCAACAGCGGAAGCTGCAATCACCAATGCCAGTTTGCTAAATTTGTTCATGGGTTCCTCTGAGTGAAAGCCGCAGGACACCTGCGTTGAAATTGAAATGCGCGGCACCCCGATGGGGCGCGTGGGCCGATTCTGCCACACCACCTGTTTCTAACAGCCCAACCCAAGTCGCCGAACTGACTTAGAACAACGAGTGCCGATGTTTGTTGCCGGGTTACCACATTTGGTGCATCGAACCCAGACTTGACGTAGCAAGCACACAAAACGACGGCGGAGGACCAGCCAATCCAACTCTGACTGATCACAGCACATCAGGGATCGGGAGGCCATCCTCATTGGCCAAACCCCGGCACCGCTTTCGCCCACTAAAATGATCGGTTGCCCTGCAAAACGGTGCCCATAGCATGACTCAGTTCGCCAAAGAAACCCTGCCCATCAGCCTGGAAGAGGAGATGCGCCGCAGCTATCTCGATTACGCCATGAGCGTGATCGTGGGGCGTGCCCTGCCCGATGCGCGCGATGGCCTGAAGCCCGTGCACCGGCGCGTGCTGTACGCCATGCACGAGCTGAACAACGATTGGAACCGGCCCTACAAGAAGTCCGCCCGTATCGTCGGTGACGTCATTGGTAAGTACCACCCCCACGGCGACACGGCGGTGTACGACACCATCGTGCGCATGGCGCAGGACTTTTCGCTGCGCCACATGTTGGTGGATGGCCAGGGCAACTTCGGCTCAGTGGACGGCGACAACGCTGCCGCCATGCGTTACACCGAAATCCGCCTGTCCAAGATCGCCCACGAAATGCTGGCCGACATCGACAAGGAGACAGTCGATTTCGGACCCAACTACGACGGCAGCGAAAAAGAGCCGTTGGTGCTGCCCACCCGCCTGCCCAATCTGTTGGTGAACGGCTCGGCCGGTATCGCGGTGGGCATGGCCACCAACATCCCGCCGCACAACCTGAACGAGGTGGTGGACGCCTGCCTGCACCTGCTGAAGCACCCGGAAGCCACCATCGACGACCTGATGGAAATCATCCCGGCGCCCGACTTCCCCACAGCCGGCATCATCTACGGCATCAATGGCGTGAAAGACGGCTACCGCACCGGCCGTGGCCGGGTGGTGATGCGCGCGCGTTGCCATTTTGAGGACATCGACAAGGGTCAGCGCCAGGCCATCATCGTGGACGAGCTGCCCTACCAGGTCAACAAGAAAACGCTGCAAGAGCGCATGGCCGAGCTGGTACACGAAAAGAAAATTGAGGGCATCAGCCACATCCAGGACGAGTCCGACAAGTCGGGCATGCGCCTGGTGATCGAGCTCAAGCGCGGCGAAGTGCCCGAAGTGGTGCTGAACAACCTGTACAAGCAGACGCAGCTGCAGGACACCTTTGGCATCAACATGGTGGCGCTGATCGACGGCCAACCCCGCCTGTGCAACCTGAAGGACTTGGTGCAGGTGTTCCTGGAGCACCGCCGCGAAGTGGTCACCCGCCGCACGGTGTTCAACCTGCGCAAGGCACGCGACCGCGGCCATGTGCTGGAAGGACTGGCCGTGGCGCTGGCCAACATCGACGAGTTCATCCGCATCATCCGCGAATCGCCCACACCACCTGTGGCCAAGGCTGAGCTGATGACCCGTAGCTGGGACAGCAAGCTGGTGCGCGAGATGCTTACACGTGCCAAAGCCGATGGCGGCACGGTCAACGCCGACGACTACCGCCCCGAAGGGCTGGAGCGCGAATTCGGCATGGGCCAAGACGGCCTGTACCGCCTGAGCGAAACACAAGCGCAAGAAATTCTGCAGATGCGCCTGCAGCGCCTGACCGGGCTGGAGCAGGACAAGATCGTTGGCGAGTACAAAGAGGTGATGGCCGAGATCGACGACTTGCTCGACATCCTGGCCAAGCCCGAGCGCGTGTCCACCATCATTTCCGATGAGCTGCATGCCGTGAAGCTGGAGTTCGGCCAGACCAAGCTGGGCGCTCGCCGCAGCGAGATCGAACACAGCGCGCAAGACCTGTCCACCGAAGACCTGATCACTCCCACCGACATGGTGGTCACACTCAGCCACAGCGGCTACATCAAAAGCCAGCCGCTGGGTGAGTACCGGGCGCAAAAGCGCGGCGGGCGCGGCAAGCAGGCCACCGCTACCAAAGAAGACGACTGGGTGGACCAGCTCTTCATTGCCAACACGCATGACTACATCCTGTGCTTCAGCAACCGTGGTCGCCTGTACTGGCTCAAAGTGTGGGAAGTGCCTGCGGGTTCGCGTGGCTCGCGCGGGCGCCCTATCGTCAACATGTTCCCGCTGCAAGACGGCGAAAAAATCACTGTGGTGCTGCCGCTCACCGGCGAGGCGCGCAAGTTCCCCGCAGACCAGTACGTATTCATGGGCACCAGCATGGGTACTGTGAAGAAAACAGCCCTGGACGAATTCAGCAACCCGCGCAAGGCCGGCATCATCGCCGTCAACCTCGACGATGGTGATTACCTGATCGGTGCGGCACTGACCGACGGCCAGCATGACGTGATGCTGTTCAGCGATGGCGGCAAAGCCGTGCGCTTCGACGAAAACGACGTGCGCCCCTTGGGCCGCAACGCCCGCGGCGTGCGCGGCATGATGCTGGAAGACGGCCAGAGCGTGATCGCCATGCTGGTGGCCGAGCAAGACAGCGGCGACGCAGCCGATGCCGCCCGCACCAGCGTACTGACCGCCACCATCAACGGCTACGGCAAACGCACCCCGATTGCCGAGTACACGCGCCACGGCCGGGGCACCAAGGGCATGATCGCCATCCAGCAAAGCGAGCGCAACGGCAAGGTCGTGGCGGCCACGCTGGTGCATGCCGATGACGAAATCATGCTCATCACCGACAAGGGCGTGCTGGTGCGCACCCGCGTGAGCGAAATCCGCGAACTGGGTCGCGCCACACAAGGTGTGACGCTGATCGCGCTGGACGAAGGCGCCCAACTGAGCGGCCTGCAACGCATCGTGGAAAACGACGCGGCCGGAGTGGTTGAGTCCGACGCAGATGCGTCAGACACCCCCGATGCAGCAAATTCTGCAGATACAGAAAATTAATTTTTATAGCAAATTAATATCATCAATCAAGCGACGAAGCCTTATTTGATGCACAAAAGACCGTATAACTTCGCTCCTGGCCCCGCCACCATGCCAGAAGCTGTACTGACCCAGGCCGCCCGCGACATGCTCGACTGGAACGGCTGCGGTGTGGGCGTGATGGAAATGAGCCACCGGGGCAAGGAGTTCACCTCCATCATCGAAAAGGCTGAAGGCGACTTGCGAGAGTTGCTGGCAGTACCGCAAAACTTCCACATCCTGTTCATGCAAGGTGGCGCGCTGGGCGAGAACGCCATCATCCCCATGAACTTGTGCGGCGCGGTGAGCGGCGAAACCGCCACACCCACGGTGGATGTGGTGGTCACTGGCGGTTGGAGTCAAAAGTCCGCTCAAGAAGCCAAGCGCTACGCCAGCGTGAACGTGGCTGCGGCCACACAGGCTCCAGCCCACACACACATTCCAGATGTGGCCAGCTGGAAGCTGTCTGCCAACCCCCGCTATGTGCACATTTGCAGCAACGAAACAGTGTTTGGCGTGGAATTCCAAACCCTGCCCGACTTGAAGGCCCTGGGCTGCCAAGCGCCGTTGGTGGTGGATGCGTCCAGCCACATTGCGTCACGCCCCATCGACTGGAGCAAGGTTGGCCTGGTGTTTGCCGGTGCACAAAAGAACCTTGGGCCCGCTGGCGTGACGCTGGTGTTTGTGCGTGACGACCTGCTGGACCAGGCCCTGGCCATTTGCCCCAGCGCCTTCCACTACAAAACCGTGGCGGCCAACGAGTCGATGTTCAACACGCCGCCCACCTTTGGCATTTACATGGCCGGGCTGGTGTTCCAGTGGATCAAAGACCAGGGCGGCGTGGCAGCCATGGAGGCACAGGCCATCCGCAAGGCTGCACTGCTGTACCAGACCATCGACGCTTCGTCGCTGTACGTCAACCCGGTGGCTGCCGATTGCCGCTCGCGCATGAACGTGCCATTCTTTCTGAAGGGCGACGACGGCCAGCCACTGCTGGACGCCACCCACCCCCGCAATGCCGCGTTTCTGGCCGGCGCCAAAGAGCGTGGGCTGCTGAACCTGAAGGGCCACAAATCGGCAGGCGGCATGCGCGCCAGCATCTACAACGCCATGCCTGTGGCAGGCGTTGAGGCACTGGCAGCCTATTTGCAAGAATTTGAACGGACGCAGGCATGAGCGACACCACCCCCAAGGCCTCCGAAAACAAGCCCGTTGGCGCCGTCGTTCAAAGTGACGCACTGGCCGGCCTGCGGGTTCAGATCGACAGCCTCGACCGCCAGTTGCTGTCTTTGCTGAACCAGCGTGCCCGTGTGGCCGAACAGGTGGGCGAAGTCAAGCGCGCCGAGGGCACACCGTTCTACCGCCCGGACCGGGTGGCGCAGGTCATCCAGAAAATCGAGAACGCCAACGAAGGCCCACTGCTGAACCAGCATGTGGCGTCCATCTGGCGCGAAATCATGTCGGCTTGCCTGGCGCTGGAAGCACCGCAACGCGTGGCCGTTCTGGGCCCGCAAGGCACCTTCTGCGAACAGGCCGGCATTGATTACTTTGGAAGCGCGGCCAACTTCATCTACTGTGCGAACTTTGACGAAGTCTTCCATGCCACTGCGGCGGGCACAGCCCAGTACGGTGTGGTGGGCATGGAAAACTCCACTGAAGGCGTGGTGGCCCGCTCGCTCGACCTGTTTTTGCGCTCACCCGTGCATGTGGTGGGCGAGGTGAGCCTGCTGGTGCGCCACAACCTGCTGCGCCAGACCAATTCGCTGGATGGCATTGAAGTGGTGCTGGCCCACCCGCAGGCCCTGGCCCAGTGTCAGGGCTGGCTGGCCCAGCATCTGCCGAATGCCGAGCGCCGGGCGGTTTCCAGCAATGCAGAGGGTGCCCGGTTGGCCGCCACCAACCCCGCCTGGGCCGGGCTGGCCAGCGAGCGGGCTGCATCGCAATTCGGCTTGCACATCGTGGCGCATGCCATTCAGGACGAAGCCTACAACCGCACCCGCTTCGCCATCATCTGCCTGCCACAAACGCTGGCCACCCCACCCGCCACTGGCAAGGACTGCACCAGCCTGGTGGTGTCCGTCCCCAATCGCCCAGGTGCTGTGCACGATTTGCTGGTTCCGCTGAAGAACAACGGCGTGTCGATGACGCGGTTCGAATCGCGCCCAGCCAAGTCGGGCCAGTGGGAGTACTACTTCTACATCGACATCCAGGGCCACACCAGTGAGCCGCATGTGGCCCGCGCACTCAGCGAATTGAGCAGCCTGTGCGCCTACTACAAGGTTCTGGGCTCCTACCCCACCTCCGACTGAGCAAAAAGGCCACGCACCATGTTTGAGCAATTGGGGCTGATTGGCTGTGGGCTGATGGGAGGCTCGTTTGCACTGGCCCTGAAAAAAGCAGGCCTGGTGAAGCGTGTAGTGGGGTACAGCAAGTCCCCCTCCACCACCGAAAAAGCCCGGCAGTTGGGCGTCATTGATGTGGAAGCGCCGTCGGCCCTCATGGCGGTATCGGGGGCAGACCTGGTGTTGGTGGCGGTCCCTGTTGCAGCCACCGAAGCCACGTTGAAAGCGGTTCGCCACCTCATCAAGCCCCACATGCTGCTGATGGATGTGGGCTCCACCAAGCGTGACGTGGTGGACGCCGCCCGCCGCGTGCTGGGCACCAACCTGGGCGCCTTTGTTCCCGCCCACCCCATTGCCGGTAAAGAACTCGCAGGGGTGGAGCATGCCGATGCCACGCTGTACAAAGGCAAACAGGTCATCCTCACACCCATTGAACGCACGCTGACAGCGCAATTGCAAAAAGCGGAACAGGTCTGGAAAGCTCTGGGAGCCCATGTGCGCATGATGTCGCCCGACGCCCACGACGCCGCCTACGCGGCCGTCAGCCACCTGCCCCACCTGCTGGCGTTTGCCTACATGAACGGCATTGGTGCGCAAACCCGTGGCGCTGACTTTCTGGAGCTGGCCGGCCCCGGGTTCAGAGACTTCACCCGCATTGCCGCCAGCGACCCCAACGTCTGGCGCGACATTTTCAATGCCAACCGCGACGAACTGCTCGCCCAAAGCGCCCACTTC
>Ga0228698_1001528_pt1 | contig 11144 bp, 14 predicted proteins | sample McNCre117_Aug_MG_FD_178015 | JGI IMG/M metagenome (GOLD analysis project Ga0228698, IMG submission 178015) | Freshwater microbial communities from McNutts Creek, Athens, Georgia, United States - 1-17_Aug_MG | ecosystem: Environmental > Aquatic > Freshwater > Creek | place: USA: Georgia...
ACCACGCTGGTGGAAAATTGCGGCGCTATGCTGGCATCCAGCCCCAGCGCCAGCGGGAAAGGCACATCGTCAAACGCCTGCATATCCTCACCTTCCCATGGCTTGGGACAGCGCAAATAGCCGTCCCGATTGATCTGTGGCAGCGCCCAGACAAAGATCTCATGCGCCTGCCGCGCCTGCGCCTCGTCAATGCCGGCATCGATCAGCCGCCATTGCGCGCTCTGGTCGGGGTTCAACACGAATCCGGCCAGATAGTCCTGATCCTGCGGCGCATAGCCAAGGCGGGCATTGATGGTGGCATAGGCGGCCTGACGCTGGGCCTTATCGCCAGCGGTCAGCCAGTCATAATCCTCCACCTGCAACCGGTCGAAAGCAGGCTTGGCCCAGCCCACCGGCATATTGGCCCGCCGCGCTTCAGGCGTGGCTGGGTCCAGCACCGTGGGCGCAAAGGTCAGCAGCATCACTTCGGCCGCTTGTCCCGCCGCAGCGGCCACCTGCCGCACCCGCGCCGCAACCGCCCCCGTGGCCGAAGCCAGCAAAGCGCCAGCCGCATCCAGCAGCGCCTTTTGCGCCGCATCCAAGGGCACGCGCAGCGAGGGAATCTCCACCGGATTGCCTCCCAAAGCCGCCTTGCTCGCCGCATCGTAAAGGCAAATGCGCCCGTCGGGCAGCACCCACCACCAAGGCTCGCCAATCTGGAACCGCAAGGCGCAACCGGCCTCCAGCAGCATCTGGGCAAAGGCTGCGGCCACATCCTGCAACCACGCCCGCGCCTGCGGATGGGCGGGCGACAGCAGGCTGGAAGGCGGACTCCATCCCGTCAGCGCCCTTGTTCCATCCCATGCCCGCTGGCTCCAGTCTTGCGGGCAATGCTGGGCAAACAGCTCAAAGGACAGCGATGCGATCGGCGCGTAACCAGCCGCCTTGCACATAGCGAAAAACTCGGCATGCCAGGCCCGCGCCGGAGCACAGAGCAGATCGCCCGAGGTCGCCGCCACAAAGCCTTCGCCCCCCGCCACCAGCCGGAAGAAATGGCTCATCCCCACATAGTGAAGCACGCTGCCGCGATAGCCCAATTGGCGCATCTGGCGGATCTGGCGCGCGGGCGTCTGGTTGAAGCCATCATCATAGGCGGTCGCCGCGGCCAGCCCATGGGGCGGCACATGCACTTGCCCGATCGGCAACATCGCATGTTCACCCTCACAGCGGATGCCGCGCAATTCCACCCAGCCATCCACCGGCGCGGCGAGCGGCGCAGTGGAACCGCCCACATAGCCTTCGGGCACCAGCGAAATAAACATGCGGTCAATCGCGGAAGGATAAAGCGGATCAGCCCCCTCCCCAGCGCTCCAGCCGCCAAAGGCTTGCGAGAAGGGCAAAGTAATTTGCGCGTCCTGCCCGCTGCCCTGCGCAAAGTTCCAGAGACGCACATACCAGACATGGGCAGCGCCACTGGCATCGCGCCCCTCAATGGTCAGCGTCGGGCCATTCACGCCATCCAACGCCACAACGCCCGCCGAGCGCCAGTGAAACGAAAGCGTGGTCCGCGCATAATCGCGGTTGGTGGCATAGGCGAGCAAGGGATGGTCAAGACTATCCTCGCTCTCCCAGATCACCCCCGCCAGATCGCCCTGCGTCAGAAAGGCCAGATCCACCCGCAGGCTATCACGCTCCGGTGTGGTCAGCGCAGCCATCATCGGCCGCGGGAAATTCACGGTCCAGAAACGCGGGTCAAAGCGCTGGATCCAGTCCTGCTCTTGGCCTTCAAGACGCTCGGCAAGCCAATAGGCCATGGGGATAACTCCTAGGAATTCAGCCTTGGCTGAGCGCGCGGCGCACCGCGCTGGCGACTTGGCGGCTTGAGCGTTGCAGCGACTTGCCGCTATCATCGCCCGCCGGCGCGGCGACCTGAATGGCCACCCGAACATCACGGGCCGCGCCACCACCCAACGCAGCGTTGGACGCAATCGCCCCCGCCGACGTGGGCACAAACAATTCCGGCCCGCGTTCGCCCACCAGATAGGCCTGCCCCGGCGACACCGGCCCACCGGTAGCGCGCCCTGGCAGGCCCAGAGCCGCGCCGATCAGGCCCGATAGACCGGACGACAGGCTGCTGCTCCCGCTGCCGGAAATACCCAGCAGGCTACTGGCAGCGACCGAAGCAATATCGGCCAGTGTTTTCACCGCCGTGCTTTTCAAATCGCCGAAGCCGCTGGTGCCGCGCTTCAAAGCTTGCGTCAGCGCCCCATCCAGAGTGCTGCCCGCCTGCGTAAAGCCGGGCAACAGGCTGCCATCCACCGCATTGCGAATGGCGCCCATATCTTGCGCAAAGCCCTGCGTGCTGGCGCGCACGTCGATCAACAGGCTCTGGACATGGTCACTGCCGGAAGAAGCCGAAACATTGGCCATCATCGCTCTCCTTGGTTTTCTTGCTCCATCATCCGCAGCATTTCGGCGCGGCTGAGCGGGCGGGCGGCGCTATCGGCTTCTGGCGCCAGAATGGCGGCCAGTTCGGCAGGCGTGGCCGCCCAAAACTCCGCCGGACGCCAGCCCAGCAGCCGCGCGGACAGGCCCATCAGGCGGCGGGCCCCCGCCCCGAAACTTTCGCTCATCCTTCGCCCTGCAGGATTTGCGCTAGCACGCAGCGCAATTGCGGCGCCACGCCCGCCAGCCCATGCCCCACAATCGCTTCCCCCAGCCGATCACGCGTCAGCCCGTCGCGATTGGCGAGGCAATGCCAGAACAAGCCAGTCAATTCGCTCAGGCGCAACTGCCCCGCCGCCGCCCGCTCCACCAAAGCAAACAGAGGGCCAAGCTCCTCCTCAGCGGCCACCAGAGCGGCAAAGCTGGGGCGCAACAGCCGCGCCGTGCCCGCCACCATCAGGCTGGCCTCCCCCCGCCAGGGATTAGCCCCGCCCCGCGAGGGATTACCCTCGCCGCTCACAGCGACACCACCGCGCCGGAACTTTCGAGGCTGAGCGTATAGCTGCGCTCATTGTTGTAATCGCCCGCATATTCCAGCTTCTGCACCAGAAACTGGCCCTGCATCTTGGCGCCATCCTCAAAGGTCAGTTGATAGCTGTCCAGCGTGCCGGTCAAGGCATGGCCGCGCAGCCGTGCCTCTGCCGCCGACCCCATGAACACCCCCGCCGCGCTGACCGATACCGAGCGCGTGCCCGCACCCGACAGCAATTCGCGCCAGCCGCCGCTGTCCTTGGTGGTGATGGTGATGCCCTGCCCCGCGATCGACATTTGCGTGGTGCGCAGGCCCGCCACTGTGTCAAAGCTGGGCGGGCTGGCCCCGTTGGAAATCTTGAGCAGAAAAGCGGCTCCGGATTGGGCTGACATAGGCGTTCTCCAAAAAAGGGGACAATCAAAGCGCGATGGTGCGGAAGCGATATTCCAGCAGCATGGCGCGGCTGTTCTGGCTGCGCTGCTCGGCGCGGCTGCGCAGGAATTGCAGGCTGACCATGCGGAAACCGGCCTGTTCGCGCGGCAAGCTGGCCACACGCGCCTGCACCGCAGCGGCCAGTTCCGTGCCGCTGGCGGGCTGGTCCCCACGCCAATGCAATTCCAGCGCGATGCGGATTTCGGCGCCGCTCTCGGTCTTGGTGCTCCAATCAACACTGGCGCTGGTGGCCAGCCCCAGCCATGGCAAAACAGGCCGTGCGGGCACTTCCTCGGCAATACTGTTCAGCTGGCCCGCCAGCGCAGGATCCGCCGCCAGCCAGGCGATCAGGCTGGCTCTCAAAGGGATTTCCATGGATTATCCTTTCGCCTGAACATCCTGACCCGACATATCCGCGCCAAATAGCGGCCAGAGCAGATCCGCCTGCCGCCAGCGCGCCGGATCACCGGCCTGCTGCGCATGAGCCTGCGCCAACAAGGCGGCCTGTGCCTCCAGCGCCGCAATCAGCGCGGAAAGATCGGTTTGCGCCGCGATCATGCCAGCCGCAGCCTACGCCAAGGCCGCCACAGCGCCGAAACGCTGGCGGGCGGCGAAAGCCCCGCCTCGCCCGCATCGCGGCTGCGGTAATAATGCGCGGCCAGCCGCAAGATGCCGTGGCGCAAAGCTTCGGGCAGTTGCGCCCATTCCTCGGCCAGACCGGCGGTAAAGCGCAAGGCCGCCCGCAAGGCCGGCGCATGGGGCGACAGATGCACCCGGCACGCGCCATCGCCATCCAGCACCACCTGATAGGCGGCGGCGGGCAAAGCGGTTCGCCCGCCATCGGCGCCCACCAGATCCAGCCCCAGCACCGCCCGCACTGGCCGCGTGGTCAGGGCGTGCCAGCCATGGACCGGTCGGCATGAAAGCGAGATGCTTTCTTCAAAAGTGGACAACAGGGGCATCATGCCAATGAAATCGGCGCAAACCTCCACGGCGGTGGCCAGCAAAGCCATCAGCCCCGCATCGTCCGCCGTGGTGGTGATGCCGAGCCAATCCTTCAGCTCGGCCAACGCCGTAGGTGGCAACACCGCAGGCGTGACGATAACCCGCATCATGGCGGTCTCCCTTGGAAACAGTGCAAAAAATGCGCCCGCGCTGTCGGCCAACGCGACAAAGCAGCCCAGCAACCAAGGCGCGGGCGCATGAGGTGACCGTCCGGAACGGGAAGGAGGGCAAGGCACTCCGGACGGCAGGGGGAAGCAAAGGCGCTTAGGAAGCGGTGATCTTCAGCAGCTTGATCGCATCGCTATCCAGCACCTGGCCGCCCACACGCTTGGTGGCGTAGAAGTTGACGAAGGGCTTGTTGCTATAGGGATCGCGCAGCAAGCGGGTGCCGAAACGCTCGGTGATCAGATAGCCATTGGCGAAATTGCCAAAGGCGATCGGCGTGGCATTGGCGGCCACATCGGGCATGTCGGAGGCTTCCACCACCGGATAACCCAGCAGATGGCTGGGCTGCCCCTCGGCCATGGCGGGCTGCCAGATGGTCGAGCCGGTCGAGTCCTTGATCTTGCGGATCACGGCAATCGTATTGGCGTTCATCACCCATACCGCGCCCTGACGGTGGCCGGGCTTCAGCGCCATCACCATATCGATCAGGCGGTCTTCCGGCGCGCTGTCAAAGCCGCTGGCATTGCCCGAACCAATATGCTGCAGCGTACCGAAAACGCGCGAGGCATCGCTGGAGGCGCTGGAACCGGCGGTGAGGAAACCGGCAGGCTGGTTGATGCCGGTGCCCGACACAAAGGCGGCGCCTTCGGCACGGGCGAATTCCTGCGCGATCTGCCCCGCCAGCCAGGCCTCCACATCAAACATGGCATCGTCCAGCATGAATTGCGTGGCCGAAGGATTGGCATAAAGCTCACCCGAGGGCGGCACGATTTCCACAAAGCTGGGCGCATTGGTTTCGCTGCGGGTGGCGGTCTGGTTGGCCCAGCCCGAAGCCGTGCCGCCGGTGGACACCAGCTTGCGGTAATCGGCGGTGCTGGTCTGCACCACTTGGGCAATGGCGCGGATCGGGCTGAGGCGCAGCAGACGCTCGGCAATCTGCTGATCCAGCGCGGTGGGCACGGCATAGCCGCCATCGCCACCCGTCATCGTGGTCATCGACTTCAATTCCGTTTCGCGGCCAGCCCGCAGGAAACCGTCGACAAAGCTGCGCATCTCGCCTTGCGCCACAGCCTCGCCCCCGCCCAAAGGCAGGCGGCCCATGGCGGCAGGCGCACGGCCCATGCGCGACTTCACTTCCTCCACCTCGCTGCGCAGAGCGGCCAGCGCGGCATCCGCCGCATGCTGGCGGGCAACGATGTCAAACGAGGCGTCAAAGCCGTCGTTGAGCTTGGCATTATCCATAAGCACCACACCTTTCGCACATTGAAGCCGCATGACAGCGGCCGTTGGAAACTTGAGAAAAATCGCAGAGCTCAGCCCAGTTGATGCACCCGCGCAGCAGGCTGCATCGGATGGGTCACCAGGCTCACTTCAAACAGATCGACATCGCGCAATTCGCGGCCCGATGGATCGCGGGTGAAGGCGCGGGCGCGATAGCCAAAGGACAGGCCCGTTACCTTGCCCGCCTTCAGCGCCGCCGCCGCCCCGCCCTGCGGATTGTCGATCCGCGCCACCACGCGCAGGCCATGGCCATCCTCGGCGGCGCGCTCCACCCAGCCGATGCGCTGGTCGGGGCTATGCTGCCAAAACAACGGCAAAGGCCCCAGCCCTGCCCGCTCCCGCTCGGCCAGCGTGCGAGCAAAAGCACCGGGGCGGATCGTGTCGCGCCCCGCATCGGGCCGGTTGAACAAGGCGGCATAACCGGCAAAGCGTAGGGGAGAGGGCGGCGTTTCTTCCGCCCCGCTCATTTGAGCATGTCGCCCGAGCCAGAGCGCATCGCCAGCCCCACCAGCAGCGCGGCCATAATGCCGCGCACCGCCCAGTTGAGTACCGCCTTCCACACGCTCTGCTTGGCATCGCGCCACGCCCGCACCAATTGGCGGATCTCCACCAGATCGCTGCTGGCGCCCTCGTCATTAAGGCCCATGCGGCTCAACATCCGCGCCGCGCCCAGCTCGCTGGCCTCCTCCACAATGGCGCGCAAAGTGACCAGATCGCCGCCTTGCGCGGTTTCCTGCGCCATCAGACGCGCCAGCATATCCTCACGCTTCATGGGCATTCTCCCCAATTGGCAGACCAAGCATGGCGCGCTTCTCCGCCGCGCTCAGGAAGGTTGCGCTGTTGATCTGGCTCCACAGCGCCTGCCTATCCTCGGCCAGCGCGGGCACGCGGTCCAGATCGACCGCCAGCCGCGCCTGCGGGAACCATGTCGCCAGCCCCTCGGCCAAGGCGGACAGCAGCTTGTCGGCCAGAGGCAGCAGGGTCAGCCGCCACAAGGCGCGATTGGCCTCCTTATAATTGCTGTAGGTGCTGTCTCCGGGCAGGCCCAGCAGCATGGGCGGCACGCCAAAGGCCAAAGCAATGTCGCGCGCCGCCGCCGCTTTGAGCGAAGCGAAATCCATGTCGGCGGGCGAAAGCGACATGGATTGCCACTTCAAGCCCCCCTCCAACAGCAAAGGCCGCCCCGCATTGCCCTGCCCGCTGAACACACGGTTCAATTCATCGCGCAGCCGGTCAAACTGCTCTGGCCCCATCTCGCCATTGGCGCCCGCGTCATAGACCAAGGCGCCCGAAGGCCGCGCCGCATTTTCCAGAAGCGAGCGGTTCCAGTTGGCCGCTGCATTATGCGTGGCCACCGCCATATCCGCCGCGGCCAGACAGCCCGCGCCATAATGGTCGTCGCCGGGGTGAAAGCCCTTGATATGGATGATATTGGGCGAGGCATCCGCATCCAGCAGGGGAATGGTCATCGACCGGTCCGCCACGCGATAGACAATGCCCGTGGGCCAGCCATCGCTGCCAAACACCAAAGTCACCCGTTCGGGCCGCAGGGCGAAAAGCTCGACCGGACGGCCCAGACCATCCTTCAGGATCTGCACATAGGCATTGCCATGGAGCAAAAGCTGGCTGGCCAAAGTTTCCAGCAAGGCCTGCCCCGCGCTGGTGGCACCGACCAAGGCTTCCAGCTCAGGGTCCGTGGGCAGCAAAGGCGCCCCGCCGAGGCCATCGGCCACCAGCCGCACCGCACGATGCGCCACCGGATTTTCCAGATAGGCATGGCGCGCCGCCGTCGCATAATCGAAACTTCTGCGCCCCGAGGCGGCCTCGCCAAACAGCCATGGCGACATATAGGATTGTGCCAGAGGCACACGCGCCGCCTTGCCCTTGAAGGCGGCAGCAAGGGATTGCAACAGGCTCATGATGCGCCTTTCCTGAGATGAAGGGACTAAAACTCGCGCAGGCGCGGGGCCGCACGGGCAGAAAGCATCAATTCGGTCAGCGCCCAGACGGCGGCATCGGCGCGGTCGGGCGATCGGCCCGGCCCCTGATAGGAACCGCCCGCCACCAGTCCGCAAAGCTGGTCTTCCAGCGCGGGAAAGGCGCCCACATGGCGCACCCTTCCGGTTTCATACAGGGCGGCCACCGGCTCGGCGCGGGCAACCTTGCCATGGCTGGCGTGCACCAGCCGGATCGGCAGGGCGATATGGGCGGCGCGCAAAACGCTCTCCACCATCGCCCCGCCCTGATTGGCCTCGGCCACCACGCGGTCGGCATTCCACGCCGCCGCCGTTGCCGCCACCGCCCGCGCCCATTTTTCGGGGCTGGCACGCTGCACCGTGGCATCAGCCACCACACGGGCGAGCCCGTCTGTGCCCAATTGCACCACCACGATACCGCAAGCATCCCCCTGCGCCGAGGCGGGAGGATCTACCCCGATGACGGTGCGGACCGGATCGGCGCTGGCTACGGGTTCGCGGGCGGCTTCCAGCATGGATCGGGTCCACAGCGCGCCTTCGATGTCGAGCAGCAACTCGCCTTCCAACTCCTGCCGCGCCAACGCCGATCGGCCAAAGCTGCGTTGCATGTCGCGCAGGAAGCGGGCGGGCAGATTGCTCTGATTATCCTGCGTTCGGCCACGGGTTTGCACCAAGCTATCATCGGCCAGCAGCCTTTGCAGCAAGGGCACCGCGCGCGGCGTGGTGGTGGCCAAGGCCTGCGGCTTTTCGCCAAGGCGCAGACCCATCAGCAAATTGTTCCATGCTTGCTCCGCCCTTTGGCCAGAATTATCCCATTTGGCAATTTCATCGCACCACGCATGGCTATGCTGCGGCCCGCGCAAGCTTTCCGGCTCACCCGCCGAATAGATCGTGGCCTGCGCACCATTGGGCCATGTCAGCCGCCGCAGCGACGGTTCAAAACGCGGGCGGCGGCGCGGCGAACAACAGGCCAGAAGCCCGCTTTCCCCCTCCACCATCACCGCTCTGGCATCGCCAAGGCTGGCGCCAACCAAGGCGATGCGGGCATCGGGATGGCGTTGCACAACATCGCGCACCCATTCCGCCCCCAGCCGCGTTTTGCCAAAACCGCGACCGGCCATCACCAACCAGACTTGCCAGTCCCCTTCGGGCGGCAATTGCTCCTTTCTGGCCCATAGCCGCCAATGATACCGCAATTCAGCCACTTCGATCTCGTCCATCTGGCGCAGATGGGCGTGGCGCTCGGCTTCTGGCTGCTCCATCAGCCAGTCCAGCAGAGCATTATTCGCCATCGAGCACAGCCTCATTCTGGGCGTCATTCTGGGCCTTGGCCGCCAGCGACCTTTCGCGCATCTTCTCCAGCTTGGCGTTGATCGAGGCGATGATCGCTTCGGCATCCTCATCCTCGCGCTGGGCGGTCAACAGCCGCAGGGCCGAGGCATTGTCATAGGTACGCACGCCTTTTTTCGCCCCGCTGGCCGGCTTGATCTCGCCTTCCCGCAGGCGCTGCAACAGCGCCATTTCCAGCGCGTCATAGCCTTCGCACAGGGCCAGCCGCCATGCGCGGTTAAAGGCAGGGTCCGTCCTGCGCGTTTCATACACCAGCGTATTGGGCACACCGGCCCGCCGCGCCGAGGCCGACACATTGGAAGTGGCCGCCAGTTCGGCCAGAAAAAGCGAGGTCCATTGGTCTTTTTGCGGCCGATCAGGCGCAGACGGCTGCGCCCCACGGCCAGACTCTTTTATGTCCGCCATAGAGTTGTTCCGGGCAACAGAGGGATGAAAGCAGCGCGGTGAGGCGCTGGTCAGCGACTTACACTTCTTCGATGTTCCCGATATGTGCCATAAGAGCGTGACGATGTCAAGAGGAAATAACCGATTTGGTTATTCGCTAAAGCTTGTGCCTCCACGCCCCCGCCTCTAAGCAAGTGGCGCAACTATCAGGGAATTTGCGGATGCTGCGCCGTCTCTACGATTGGACCATGGATAAGGCCTCTGGCCGATTTGCCGAATTCTGGTTGGCACTTTTCGCCTTTGTCGAGGCCAGTTTCTTCCCGATTCCGCCCCATCCGGTGCTGGGGGTGATGTGTCTGGCCAATCCGCAAAAGGCGATTCGCTATGCCATCATCACCACGCTAGCCTCGGTGGCAGGCGGGTTGCTGGGCTATGCCATCGGCCATTACGCCTTCGCGCTGCTGGGCGAACAATTGCTCGACGCGCTGCATCTGAAGGCCAGCTTCCCCTATGCCGCCTGCAAATTGCGCGGCGAGGCAGGATTTATCGCCATCATCGCCAAGGGCGCCACGCCGATCCCCTTCAAGCTGATCACCATCACCGCCGGTTTCATCGGCATGCCCATCGGCAAATTCGTGTTGGCCAGCGTGATCTCGCGCTCGATCAGCTTTCTGATCGTGGGCATCCTGTTCCGCCTGTTCGGCGCGCCGATCAAAGCCTGGATCGACAAATATCTGGCGCTGGCCGTGGCCGGTTTCGTGGCTTTGGTGGTGGCGGGCTTTGTCGCCGCCGCCATGCTGGGCGGGCACAAAAGCGCGGTGGCCGATGAATGCACGGGCGTGACGCTGGAAACGCTGGCGGCAACGAAGTAACCAAGGCCGCTGCCGGAAACAAAAAAGCCTGCGGTGCCAGAGACAGCACCGCAGGCTTTTTCATGAGCTCAACGGAAAAGGATCAGATGATCCCCACCCGCTCGCCCGCACGGGTGAACATGCCGATGATCGTCTGCACCTGTTCGGCGCTATGCAGCGCGCAGAGCGAGCAGCGCAGCAGCGTCATGCCAGCCGGCGTTGCTGGCGGACGCGCCAGATTGACGTAAAGCCCTTCATGCAGCAGCGCTTCCCACATGGCCGCGCCGCGCTCCAGATCGGGCATGATCACCGAGATGATCGCGCTCTGCGGCTCGTCCGTTCCCAGTTGGAAGCCCTTGTCACGCAGGCCCTTGTGCAGCGTGCGGCTGTTTTCCCACAGATGCGCCCGCTTGTCGCCAGCATGCATCAGCTTGCGCACGCTGGTCGCCGCTGTCGCCACCACGCTAGGCGGCAGGCTGGCGGTGAACACATAGGGGCGGCAGACCAGACGCATGATCTCGAACTTGGGATGGTTGGAAACGCAGAAGCCGCCCACCGTACCCACCGACTTGCTGAACGTGCCGATCACGAAATCGACATCGTCCAGACAGCCCTGATCCTCGGCCACGCCGCGCCCGTTGGGGCCGATAAAGCCCATCGAATGGGCCTCGTCCACCAGCACCATCGCGCCATATTTCTTGGCGACCGCAATCATTTCCTTGAGCGGGGCAATATCGCCCAGCA
>Ga0228698_1001529_pt1 | contig 11143 bp, 24 predicted proteins | sample McNCre117_Aug_MG_FD_178015 | JGI IMG/M metagenome (GOLD analysis project Ga0228698, IMG submission 178015) | Freshwater microbial communities from McNutts Creek, Athens, Georgia, United States - 1-17_Aug_MG | ecosystem: Environmental > Aquatic > Freshwater > Creek | place: USA: Georgia...
ACACGATTGGAATAGTTTTTTGAACTTCTTCCAACATCAAATACAATGGAGTCAGATCGGTGGCGAATCGTTCCTTCATTTTCTGCACAGTATGTTCTGGACAACCATGTACATTTGTCCAAATACCATGGCAGGTGATGACTTGGGGGACGATTCCAAACTGTTTTGCAATGATGAAATATGGGCGCATCTCTTTGAGGCGGGTGAACGTATTGGAGACGATAACATTCAATTCGCATTCCAAATCCAGCTTGGTCTGATGTTGGCACCATTTATGTGCATTGTAAATTTGATCTGGGTCAAACTTGTATTCGCCATCCTTCATGAAAAACATGTCGGCTTCATAGTGGAATGTGTTGGGATTATTTTCCAACAATTGTTTGGCAATGGTGCTTTTCCCGGAACCCGGGATGCCACGGATAAGAGTTAATTTAGTCATGGTTAGTATCGTTTTGAAATGAGTCGGTAAAAGTATTCATTGTATTGTCGCACAATTCTTTTAGCAATTTTATGATTGCTATCAGCCAACACTGGGGAGTTCACAGTTTCGATAATGGTATTTTTCGCATCTTCGATAGTATCCAATAGGATTTTATGATTCTCTGGAGACCCAACATCATCGTACAGCTTTCTTGCAGTATCTACTTTTTGTTGGATTTTAGAAATCCACGTACCGGATAGTGAAACCATGAATTTCCACTCAGCATCCGATTCCACTAAAATAATATCAGATATTCTCATCTGGTTTCACTTTTCCGAGAATTGAATTATTATTTCGTTGCATTTTATTTACACGTGCTTCAATTCTTGCCATAGAATCGATAAGTCGTGCTGACCATTGATCAAGAGTTTCATTCTTCAGTTTCTCCCGTATCACTGGGTCAATAAGCGATGGAATATCCGCCAATTCATTGATCTGTTTCTTTTCTGTCATATCATTCTCCATGGTTTGTGCAAGTATATATCAACTTCAAATTTATTGCAAACTCAAGATGTGATCTATCTTTCATTTGTCAAATTCGCCACTCTCGATACGGTTGGTGAATTTTCGCATTTTTTCATTGAGTTCTTGCCATGTCTGAAAATCTTCCTCAGTATCAAACCCCAACTCGACCACTTTTCCGTTACTAAGCACACCATTTATTACGATAGCGTATTTTGAGTTAAGATCGGTGGTATCAGTTGCAGTCAATTTGAGTTGATCCGTATTCAACTCATTGATCTGTTTCTTTTCAGTCATGTCATTCTCTATGTTTTGTGCAAGTATATATAAAATTTAATTTTGATGCAAATTTAACATTGATCATCGGTCAAAATACCCATTATTTGCTCTATTAATGAAGTCTCGCATCTTCTGATTACTCTCTTGCCAGCGGGCATAATCTTCTTCTGTTGGGAACCGCAGAGTTACTGTTTTTCCTGTCATAGTAGATGCATTGACAACAACTGCAAATTGGGAGTCATCCACTTCTTGTCCAGTTTTCTCGGTATTGAGTTCCGTGATTCTTTTCTTTTCTGTCATATTATTCTCCATGGTTTGTGCAAGTGTCACCAAAAACTCGATATATTCATCCGGGCATCAAATCCAATTTGAACTACCTGTCCACCCACGGTTAATTCATGGTCTTGGCACTTCATTGCGATGCCGTTCATTGAATTCTCGCAGACGAGCCGTGACTTTAACCCATTCATGGTAGTCCTCCTCTGATTTGAATCCAACTTTTACCCATTCACCATACATGGTCAGTGCATCGATCACTACTGCAAACTGCGACATATCATCCGGAACCGATATCATATTCCTATGATCTGAATTATTTGTCATAATTATAAATTTCCGAACCCACCACGTTTGACACGATCAATGAAATTTCTTGCCTTCTTATTGTATTCCTGCCATTTTATATAATCTTCTTCTGTCTTGAACCCAAGCGTGACTGTTTTTCCACGCATAGTCAATGCATCAATTACTACTGCAAACTGAGAAGTATCAACAGGTGTATCGCCATTTGAAGAGTCATTAGGGACATCCATATCAGTGATGACCCTTGATTTTTCCAGTCATGGCATCTGCAATAGCGTCTTCCATGAGTGTGACAATCTTACCAGTGCAATCGAATCCAACATTACGGATACGATACTCTTCCAGTCCACTTTTATTTTGATGAAGATGTCCGTAGAAATGGCAAGAGTTATCTCGGTGCATGCGATTAAATTCTGCAATAGGATAATGCATCATTACAACAAAGGTGCCATCGTAGTTAATTTCAAGGTAGTCGTGAATACTCTCGAAACTTTGTTGGAAATTGAAATCCTTCAAAGTAGAATAATCATGATTTCCCTTGACCAAAATCTTTCGGCCATTGAGTCGCGCCATAATCCTTGCCGCCTCTGAACCAGAGCAAAATGCCACATCCCCGAGGATGTACACCAAGTCTTCTGGATTCACAATTTCATTCCACATGCGAATCATTTCTTCATTCATGTGGGTAATATCCGTGAAATTACCCCTAGTATCCGGGCAGAATTCACGGATACGTTTGTGGGAGAAATGCAGATCAGATGTAATATATGTTTTAGTCATGGCATAGATTATACCATTCGCATGTTTAACTGTCAAGCACATCCAACAGAGCAAGCATGGCGTATCGCAATTCTTCTACTGATGTTGCATTCTTAACATCCATTTTGATACTGTCCAACTGGGAAGAAAGATAGGATTTGTCGCGCTGATCTTGTTCTTCCTCTTGCTGTGCACGCAATCCATGCACGGGGCAGTCTGGGTCTTCAGCAATGAACGGTCCACCAATTTTAAAACAATCGCACATCGTATATCTCCTAATATTCAAAGAACCAAATCTTTTGCTCGTTGGTACATGACAGGATCGCCTTTAGTGAGAACTTCCAACAAAAGACGTTTCTCCTCAAAATAAGTCACTGCAAATTTCGGATCATGTTCTTTGATGGATGTACAGTTGCTGATCACATCGCAAAGTTTAATTGTATGAACTTCCGGGGGTGCCATCGCAATACGTGCCCGATCAATGGCTTTCCTAGTGGCACGATTACCATCACTCGCCGTGCTTTTATCAGTGAGCCAGTCCACCATTCCAGCGATATCAATGCCGAATGCCATGTGAATATCAGTGAATGTGCAACCAGTATCCTCGATCACATCGTGCAGATATGCGGCGGCAACCATATCTTCTGTCGCATTGGGAACAGTGGATACAAGCTGTGCAACGGCTGCTGGGTGCACAATGTATGGTTCGTTTGTATATTTCCGTTTTTGACCAACAGCAGAATGTGCGGCCATGGCATAAACGTGCGCTTTTTGCACGATGTTCAAATTGCCAAGTTCAAATGAAAACTCCATGATATTTCTTCCTTTGCTGGAATTATATCATGGAGTTAATTATTGTGCAAGTTTGTGGGTTAGGCTTCTTCCATTTCCAAAACATCCCCCACAACTTGATATACCCAATCGATTGGAATATCCAAAATTCGAGAAATAGAAAATGGAGAGTAATCTTTTTCCATCATTTCTAGAATCTCATACTCAAGTTCACTCATTTTTGACATATCGTACTTTCTTTAAAGAATCAGTTAAAAATCATTAGAATAGTCGCAGCGTTCCAAAATCTTTGCAACGGTTGTAAGATTATTTGCCCACACGCCGTCTTCCAGAGTGACATAGTGATTATCCAATTCAATACTATCACCTCGAATACAGTTATAAGTTAGCTCACAATTGGCTTCAACTTCTGTGAGGTACAAGTCAATAAATTTTTGACATTGCTCTTTTGTATAGAATCGAAAAGTCAAATCCCAGTGGCAGATACTGGCACGACCTCGAACGACCGGCTTATACGGCTCGGTTATTTTTCAACCGGGTTAGTTAAGTTTTCAGACATGGGGTATTTTTCCTCTGAGATTGATCTATAGTTGAAAGACTATTAAGTCTTCAATTTCAAGTTGATATTCGACACTCTTTGTTGCTGCAAAAGTTCATAATCTGGATTCAATTCACACCCAAGATACTGACGGCCATACTCAAGAGATACTTGGGCCGTGGTGCCGCTGCCCATGAATGGATCAAGCACAATATCACCGGGACGCGATCCTGCAAGGATGCATGGTTCAATCAGTGCAGTTGGGAAAGTGGCGAAGTGTGCTCCTTTGTATGGTTTAGTGGCAACAGTCCAGACACTTCGGCGGTTGCGAGTTTCCCACTCAACACCAGCCAGCGCCACCAAGCCTGCTTTGGTCCGGCGCTCTTCGCTAGTACCCGCCTCGTAGGCGTCGGCGTATTTGTGGCGTTTGTTGCCCGCTGGCTTTTCGCTGACAGCCGGTTCCTTACTTGCCTCATGGTCGTAGTAATACCGCTCGGACTTGGACATCAGGAAGATGTACTCATGCGCCTTGGTGCAGCGGTCGCGCACTGACTCTGGCATAGGGTTCGGCTTGTGCCAGATAATGTCTTGACGTAGATACCAGCCATCAGCACGAAGGGCGAAGGCGAGCATCCATGGAATTCCGATTAGGTCTTTGGGTTTGATGCCATCAGGATCAGAAGGGCGAGTGTTCATCCCTCTCTGTTTCAATTTATCGTCAGTGTCCCGAGTTTTTCGTCCCCCACTGGCGTAGCTGTCCCCAATGTTCAGCCATAGAGTCCCATCGTCGGCAAGCACATCCTTCACACAACGGAATACATCTACCATCGCGGCGATATATTCCTCAGGCGTCTGCTCCAGCCCGATCTGCCCTTCATGCCCGTAGTCGCGCAGGCCGTAGTAAGGAGGGCTAGTCACACACATTTGAGCCTTCACGCCTTCACTAGCCCAACGCCGCATGGTGTCGCGGCAGTCTCCAAATTCGATTTTGTTCATGTTCCCGTTAGATAGAATGTCAATGTTTATATTATAGGATTGCCAAAACGAGATGTGATGACTCGGTTAAGGTTCGGATTTCGGACATAATTAAAAATCTGACAAGAATGGAATTGGAGCACCATGCAATTCAGTGATGGATTCGTTGAGGTCATCCAACGCCTCGACATATGCATCCGCAGACAATACAGTGATTGAAATGATTCAATCACTGTATTGGTTTCATCCACTACTTCGAATGCCATTGTCACTGGATTAAGTTGCACTGAATATGTCGCCATGATTTTACTCCTTGGTGGTTGTTGAACCTTGATTGTACATCAAATTTAATTGTTCCAGCAAGTAGTCCGGCAAAATCTTTTCTTCATTCAACCGTGTTGCCAAACTGATCATATCTTCCATGATTCTCTGAGTTTCAGGTGATGTGAAAACTTGATTCGCCATCTTCTTACCCAAACTCTTCTGTTTCTTGTAGTTCACGGGCTGACCAATCCCAGCTTCATCATGAGACATAATTGAATATAGCTTCAACTGTACTGGATTGGCACCCGACACAGTATAAAACACTGAAATGTCATGGCTCAAGTGTGCATGGCGGAGTTTCGGAATAGAATCAGCCAATGGGGTACTAATAGGGTTACTCTTGTCAGATTTCCCAAATGGTGCAATTGGGTTTTCACGTTTCACCTTTAAGAAATCCAGATATGCACGATGCACAGATGGGACTTTATCAAAATACTTATCTGCCGTTTCCGTAAATAGCGGGCATTTAAATACACTCAATTTTGGTTTTTCTATTGGAGTATTCTTCATGGCTTTCCACCGGCCTCAAGATGCTTAATGTAATCATCAATATCAATGGGATCACTCCAAATGTTAGCACGATGTGCTTCAACAATTTTAGCCAGATTTTCGGCACTTACCCCAGTATGATTGTTGTGACGAAGACTTTCAACAAGTTCTTCACCAACCAGTTGCTTTTTCTCATTATCTTTCATGTATATCCTTTCAGTTTAATATTTGCTTACTTTTGCCATGGTCGCTCACCAGCCTCGATTTGCCGAAGATATTCCTCTGCATCAATTGGGTCACTCCAAATATCTGCCCTATGCGCTTCCACAATTTTCGCAAGATTCTCAGGACTGACCCCTGTATCATTATTTACCCCAAGTGCCTTGACCAAATCTTCTCCGGTCAAATCATGGATAGACGATTTCTTCATTTGACCAAGAGTTAGGCGATAGCCGCCTTGACCAATTTAGAAGCCATCGCTCCATCATATGTACCCTCATGGCGGTCCTTGAGTGCCTTCATGATGAGGCCCATCGTTTTACCAACTTCTGCCACAATAGCGGAAATTGCTGCAGTAAGTTCTTCCTCGCTCATTTGCTTTGGCAAGAACCCATTGAACAATTCACGCTCAGTATTCAATGCAACATTTAGCAATCCAGCATAACCACCAGCACCAGTCACTGCCTTAATTGTTTCATCAATATTTTTGATAAACTTTTTAATGACTGCAGTAACTTCAGCATCAGTGGGGGCACGGTTGCCAGCATTTTTGCCGATGGCTTCTGCTTCACCGATCAAAGTGGTCAGGCTAGACGATGCTTCTTGATTACGTGCCTTGCGTGCAGCCAATTGTGCTGCCTTGATATTTTCCATGATTGTCATATTATTTTTCCTTTTAATTCGAGTTAGCCTTGGTATTATACCACCAATACAGCAAGATTGCAGAACCTTGAAAATATGTTCGCTCCAGTGCGACAATATAATTAGGATCAGCTAGGAGAGCTTGATACAGAAAGTTAGAGGCTAACAATGCAAAAAATACAAACATTTTATTCGCGTCCTTTTGGATAAAAAATGATGGTGGGCTTATTTCGTTTTAAGGCATAATCATGGGTATACCATGTACCCCCGGATGATTGCCATTCATTCTGATATGGAATCACAATGAGAGCATCAGATATATCCACTATATTTCGATTTCTCGCGAAATAGCTTAATGGCTCTTTGAATTCATCTGATTCATGATATGCCCTTAGATCAGATTTTGTTGGTGGATGGCAAACAACTTTGAATCCCAATTCATTGGCGATAGTTGCAACCTGAACATCCACTCCCACGCAGTCTCCATGATGCAGAGCAGGAATAACATCAGATGTATCTTTGACCGCTGCCAAGAATTCGTAAACTTCTTCAAATTGAAGATCATTCATGCCAGATCGGGTACCAGTTACTCCAATGATCATACCGTCATTTCCGATGCAGATTTAACGTACATCACATGAAGAATAGTCTCATGGGGTTCTCCATTCCATGGAGTATTCCAACGGGCAATGACATTCTTGTAGCGGAACCATCCATTATACTTATTGAAGCACCATGTCAAATCTCCCCACAATTTGTAGCGGGAGAAAATGTCCGTGAATGGGCGACGTTTTTCCACGAAAGGTTTGACTTTTCGTTTCTTATGTTTATTGAACAATTTGAATCTCATTGCTCAATTTCCCGGTTGAAACAATGGGCACTTCCCATCAATGATGTATGCGGCCTTGGGCAATCCAAAGTTTTTCTTGCATTCAACATATGTCCAAAACTTTTCACTATCCGGAATTTCAGGAGGTGCGTCATTGTGGTTACCCTTTGGAATGGGATTGCCATTCTTGTCTGGGCTGTATTGAATCTTTCCGTGCTTGCAGGATTTGCAAGATTTATCTTGGGTTTTGCTCATCATGTTGCTCCACGTTTCTTTTTGATTTCATATTTTACCTCATCAGTGGACAGTTTTCCATCCACTAATTGAATAAAGATCGAAGAATATTCGCTAATAACATTAATGACTTCACTGGTTTCATCAGATGTCAATGTAAGTTTCTTCCTGCCAGTATTCCATACCAATTCAGGATTTCTTGAAATACTGTATGTTGCCACATGAATACGGTCTTTGAATACTTTCATTCTGTATTTGTCGTGGGGCAACATTTCTGGCTGTGGGTTAGTCCATAAAACAATATTTGTCGGAAGATCAGTCACATCCGCCAAAAAGTTCGCCATTTCAGCGATGAACGTGTCTGATTCATCCAGTGTCATATTTCCAACATATGAACCAATAATCTCAATAATTCTCATATCGTCAATCTCGATCTATATACAATTTTGTCGGTTCGCATTGTAGCAGATCAGCATCCACTGGATCATTCAATCCAGTTAAGTGCACCAGAAGATCATTATTATTCGCTACTATAACATGATCAACAGTGTTACTTTACTTCAATTGATATGAGATAGTATAACATATTTTGATAGTTATTCATGCACAAATGATAAATAGATGTATGAAATCAATGAAACTATCAAAATGGGCAAAAGAACACGGCTATACCTATCAAGGGGCATACGAAATGTTCGCCCGAGGGCAACTGCCCGAGGCATTCCGACTAGCCAGTGGTCATATTATGGTTCCAGTTCAAGAACCAACCACCGCATCATCTATTCCACAAAATACTGTCATTTACTGCCGGGTATCCACTCCGAAGCAGAAAGGAGACTTAGAGCGACAGGTCGAATCCGCTTCATCATTCTGTGTCGCAAATGGATGGGTAGTTAGCAACATATACAAAGAAGTTGCATCTGGTCTAAATGACTCCAGAAAACAACTCACCGCCATGTTGGAAAATAACAACATTTCCCGAGTAGTGGTCACCAATAAAGATCGATTAACTCGATTCGGCTTCAACTACATCAAGTTATTTCTTGCATCCAAGGGGTGTGAATTAGTGGTCATGAATCAAGCAACTGAATGCCAACATGACCTTATGGAAGACTTTGTATCAGTTATTACCTCCATGGCAGCACGTGTCTATGGCCTTCGACGACACAAATCACACACCGAATCCATCATCAAGTCGTTGAAAAAGGAAGAAACAGACGAAAAGTGAAGATTTTAGCCTATTTTGATAAGGTTTTGGTTCACCAAGATAAATAGATATATGGCAAAAGAAATAGTCAGATCAAGTACACACCACATCAAGTTCGCTAATACCGGCAAAATGAAAAACTTGCGTGCGTTTTTGGCCGAATACGACCGAATGATGTGGTGGTTCGTTGACTATTTCTGGAATACAAGAATCGAATGGGTTGATGGTCGTGTGATGGATATCAAAAACACGTTATTGGATGTGCCATCTTTCGTTTCCACTACTGAAATCCCATGGCAATCCGACCTCAGTGCTCGGGCCATTAAATTGGTATCCGGGCAGGCAATTGGAATTGTTAAAAGCCAAACCGAAAAAAGACGGAAACAACTATTTAAACTAAATGAGTTTATGGAACTCATGGATGTCAATAAGATCAAAGACATTATTACTTTACTGAAGGCAATTCATAACAACCCACTCGTTCAGCCAACCAAGACGACTGAATCCACCTATGCAAGTCTAGACAGTAATTGCTGTAAGTTCATACCTGTTACTCCTACTCCCCGGACGAAACGAAAAGGGAAATTATATACCCCATCTGTGGGAGAGAAATTTAATGGGTTTGATGGGTTCTTGGAGTTAAAATCACTTGGAAAAGAATACGGAGTTATTCGTATTCCTATTAATTTCAGCAGACATTCCAATAAATTCAAAAAATCCGGATTTGAATTGCTCAATAGCTGGAATATTGGCCCCAACACTGTTTCTTCTAGATGGAAAAAAGACAAACCAGAGGTAAAAGGTACTAAAATTATTGGTGCTGACCAAGGATTCACGACTTGCTTGTCACTTAGCGACGGGCAATCAACACAAAAAAATATACATGGACATGACTTGGCTTCTATCATCAATGGCATGAAACGAAAACAGGCAGGCAGCAAGTCATTTAAGAGGGCACAGGACCACAGAACAAATTATATCAATTGGTCAATTAACCAATTGAATCTCGATGACGTGAAAGAATTACGTCTCGAAAAACTATACCAGATGAGACAAGGCACCACGACAAGTATTGCCTTATCTCACTGGACATATACCCAAATCAATTCGCAAATTATAAATCGATGTGAACTGCTCGGCGTCCGAGTAGTGGAGCAATCTGCGACCTACCGGTCGCAGCGATGCAGCGATTGTGGGTGGACTCAAAAATCAAATAGGAAAGGCAAGGAATTCGTATGTCGAAGTTGTGGTGCAATTCACGACGCAGATACGAATGGTGCTCGTAATCACGAGGCCGACTTGTACCGACTTCCATTTGGTATTTGGCAACTGAAGTTAAATATCGCAGGGTTCTTTTGGAATGAACATGGGATATTTGACAAAGAAGGTCAGGCGATTACAGTCCCTGATGTCAAAAAGGTATAATCCAAGTCAAAAGCTTAGATTATTACTAACTGTCATGTACTTCTAAATCTGGACTGGTCACCATTTTATTAGAGATAAAATATGCAATGTCCTGATACATTTGCTCTGGAGAGAAATGATGTGGGATTCCATAGTCTGCCAAAATTGGAATATTCTTGTCAATACTTGTGAAATATCTTTGTGCTTTCCAGTCCCATGATACGCCATTGACCAAGAATACTGGGTGTTGAATGGATCGACTCAAGTTGAGTGCAAATTCCGATTCAATATTGAAATACCGACTCCAATTGGTGGCTCTGGTATCACTGTACCGATAGTAGGAAATTTGAATTTTCGGCAAAATATTCTTGAAATTTTCTTCTGTATACAACCTGTATGGGCCGAGAATTCCCAAATCATCCCTGACTGAAACCAATACGAAATATCTTCCATTGATGACCAGAAACTTGACATCAGTTTTGGCTTCATTCAAGGTTGGATATGCGAATGCACTCCGTGATACCGTACTGGGTGAAGTTTGATCATCCTTCAATGGTTCCCGGATATACATGACTCGTTCGTCGCCCCCGCCATATGCATGGGCAACATAGTCATAATAGTCTCGGAATCTTGAACTAATTTTCATTATTGATTCAAAAATTTGATTGGGAGATATCCGGTAGGAGTGATTTTGCTAGAGTCGTATCGAACAATAGTTGTTCCTTTTCCAAATACTGAAATGGACAACCAGACTGCCCCACGCAATTCTGGATTCCAAAATGCTTTCATTGGACTCATTGTATGGGGGAATTTTCCGAGACCCAAAGATGATGGCTCAATCTTGTTGGTACGAAATTGAACATTTGGAATGTACTTTTTCCATGTTGGATGTTTTATTGGTTTCCAAGAAAAATAGTACCACTTTTT
>Ga0228698_1001530_pt1 | contig 11141 bp, 10 predicted proteins | sample McNCre117_Aug_MG_FD_178015 | JGI IMG/M metagenome (GOLD analysis project Ga0228698, IMG submission 178015) | Freshwater microbial communities from McNutts Creek, Athens, Georgia, United States - 1-17_Aug_MG | ecosystem: Environmental > Aquatic > Freshwater > Creek | place: USA: Georgia...
CGTCGTGCCGGCACTCGCGCGCGACCTGCTGCGCTTCGAGCGCGAGGGCTTCGCGGCCTTCGCGGCCCGGTTCGCGGCGCGCGATGCCCTGCAGGGCGTCGCGCTGCGCCTGTCGGACGGCCAGCAGGGCACAGGCGCGGGCATCGGGCCCGACGGCGCGCTGCGGCTGCAGACCGCGCTCGGCCTGGTCGATGTCACGAGCGCCGAGGTCAGCGTGCGCCCGCGCTGAAACCCGCCGCGCCGCACGTCTGGGGGCGTCGCGGCACAATCACGCGTCCGACCCCAACGATCATCCCGAGGAATCGCATGCAAATCACCCAAGACACCGTTGTCACGCTGAACTACCAGGTTGCGGACGCCCAGGGCAAGACGCTCGAAAGCAGCACCGAGCCGATGGCCTATCTGCACGGCGGCTACGGCAACACCTTCGAGAAGATCGAGGCCGCGCTCGAAGGCCAGCAGGCCGGCTTTGCCACCACCGTGGTGCTGGCGCCCGAGGACGCCTTCGGTGCGCGCGACGAGAGCCTGGTGCAGACCATTTCCAAGGCCGATTTCCCGCCTGGCGTCAAGGTGGGCGGCACGCTGCGCGGTGTGGCCGATGATGGCGGCGAGCGCATCTTCACCGTGGTCAAGATCAAGGGGCCGCAGGTCATCCTCGACGGCAATCACCCGCACGCCGGCAAGACGCTGCGCTTCTCGCTCCAGGTCACCGAAGTTCGCCCGGCGACGGCCGAGGAAGTCGCCCACGGCCACGCCCACGGAGCGCACGGCCACCAGCACTGAGGCGGGCTGGCGGCGGCGGCGCTCAAAGCTTGAAGGCCCCGACCACCCGTTCGAGCTGCCGCGTCTGCTCGGACATGGCCGTGGCCGCGCTGGCGGCCTGCTCGACCTGGGCCACGTTCTGCTGCGTCACGCCGTCCATGTGGCCCATGGCCAGGTTGACCTGCTGCAGCCCCTCGCGCTGCTGGGCTGAGGCGACCGAGATCTCGCCCAGTATGGTGGTCACGCGCCGGACCTCCTGCACGATCTGCTGCATGGTCTGACCGGCGTTGCTGACCAGCGTCGCGCCGCTGGTCACATGCTGCACCGATTCGTTGATCAGCTGGCCGACCTCCTTGGCTGCGGTCGCGCTGCGCTGGGCCAGGCTGCGCACCTCGCTGGCGACGACGGCAAAGCCCCGGCCCTGCTCGCCGGCACGCGCGGCCTCGACGGCGGCGTTGAGCGCCAGGATGTTGGTCTGGAACGCGATGCCGTCGATCACGGTGATGATGTCCACGATCTTGCGCGAGCTGCCGCTGATCGACTCCATGGTGCGCACCACCTGGCCGACCACCTCGCCGCCGCGACCGGCGATCTCGGAGGCGTGATGCGCGAGATCGCTGGCCGATTCGGCGCGTTCGGCATTCTTCAGCACTGTCGAGGTCAGCTGCTGCATGCTGGTGGTGGTCTGTTCCAGCGACGCAGCCTGCTCCTCGGTCCGCCCCGCCAGCTGGGTGTTGCCGCGCGCGATCTCGTGCGAGGCGGTATGGATCGAGTCGGTCGAGGCCTTGATCTGGCTCACCAGGGAGGTCAGGGTGTCTTCCATGTTGCCGAGCGCGTTCAGCAGCCGGCCGAAATCACCGCCGCGTTCGGTCGAGAATTCCTGGCTCAGGTCGCCCGCCGCGACCGTCTCGGCGATCAGGATCGCCTCGTTCAGGGGTTGGACGATGGCGCGGCTCAGGCCATGGCCGGCCCCGACTGCGGTCAGCAGCGCGAGGGCGAAGCAGCCGTACAGCCAGGCCTGCAGCGAGTTCACGTGGTCGAGTACCGCAGGCGATGCGGTGGCCAGTTCATTCAGACTATTGATTGCAATGAACAGCATCGCCGTTACGATCAGCATCAGGCCGCCAAACGCCAGGGCCAGGCGGGTGCTGATCTTCATGTCGGTAAGATTCACGAAAAATTTCTCCAGTAATATGGCGAGTTTCACGTGAGTTATATCGGTAACTTCCGGCAGTTCAATACGTAGAGTCCACAACAGGCAGGCCCGGGCGCGTCTTTTTGCGGAAAAAACCGGGTGTGCGGGACCGGCCCGCTCCACGCCTGCCATGTGCAGGCCCGGGATCTGAGGTCAGCGCCGTGCCGGCAGCAGCAGCTGGGCGACCAGCAGCACCAGCAGCATGATGACCCCGGTGCCGAGGAAATCACCGAGCGCCATGGCCAGCGAGGACGACAGCAGTGCCTCGCTGTTGCGCTGATCGAACCACCACCAGTAGAGGTTGATCGTGATGCCGTGCAGCACGGTGTTGATGGCATCGATCGAAACGATGTCCCAGAACGTCAGCCCTTCGAGCACTGGCCCGAGGTGGCGGCGGCGCAGCAGCAGCGCGATCGTCAGGTAGGAGGTCGTGACCGACAGCGTGGCGTAGCCGGCCAGCATTGGCAGCGGCAGGCCGGCCCAGAAACGCGTCCCTGCCATCCAGAGCAGCGCCAGTCCACAGCCCAGCGCCCCACGCCAGCCCGCCACCAGGATCGTGACCAGCTTGATGCCGGCCGGCAGGAACAGCAGGTTGACGCCCTGGGCGTAGGTCGTGTAGGGGTCGAGCAGTTCGTTCAGTTCGTAAGTGCCCCAGTAGAGCGCGAAGCTCAACGCGATCAGGCCGAGATCGTGGCTGACGCGCTGTTGCGAGGTAGGGAGTGGGATTCCGGGGGGCATGCAGGGTGGGCGAGGATGAATCGCCCTTGAATGGGAACGCTGGAGGCTGAATGCCGGATGCCGTGCAGGTCGCGGCATCGATCGACAAAGCTACCATTTTTCCCGGATTCGTCTCCCAGGGATATCCCCTCATTGGGGGATATCCGGCGACTGGGCCGCGCGCTCCGGGGGCTGGTGTGGAGTTTGGGATTCGGGAGGCAGGCTGACCCGGATGCGCGTGCCGCTGCCGGTTCCGGGATCGAGAAACGACACTTGCGCACCATGCCGCTTGGCGACCTCGCTCACGATCGCGAGACCCAGGCCTGCGCCGTCGCGGCGTGCCTGTTCGCTGCGAAAGAAGGGTTCGAACACGCGTTCGCGCTCGGCGACTGGAATGCCTGGTCCCCCGTCCTCGACCTCCAGCCAGGGCCGAGTTTGCGGGTCAAGGCCGCAGCGCACGCTGACGCGGGCGCCGGGCAGGCTGTGCTGGATCGCATTGTCGATCAGATTGCCCAGCAGTTCCTGCAACATCCAGCGTGATCCGGTGCAGCGTGCCGGCTCGAGTTCGAATTCCAGCTCGATCTTGCGTTTCAGCGCCAGGTCGAGCCAGTTCGACGCCGCCTCTTCCAGCAGCTCGGGCAAGGCCAGCGGCCTCAGATCCTGTGCCGAGCTGGCCTGTGCCGATGCGCGTGCCAGCGCGAGCATCTGCTGGGTGCAGTGCGCCATCCGGTCCATGGCCTCATGGACACGGGCCAGCCTGGCGCGCAGCCGGGGCGGAGCTTCCTGGGCTGCGAGTTCGATCTGCGTCTGCATGCCGGCCAGCGGCGTGCGCAGCTGGTGTGCGGCACCGGACAGGAAGACCTGCTGTTCGGCGGTTGCTGCCGCGACGCGACCGAGCAAGCCGTTGATGGCACCGACCAGGGGCGTGATCTCGCCCGGAATCGCCGTCAATGGCAGCGGCGCGAGGTCGTTGACCGGGCGCTGATCAACCGTGGCGCTGAGTTGCTGCAGCGGTTGCAGCGTCTGCCGGATGCCGCGTCGCAGCAGGAACACCACGACTCCCAGCAGCAGCAGGTTGGGCCAGATCGTGTTGAGCAGGATGCGGTGCGTCGTGGCCCTGCGCTTGTGCAGGGTTTCGCTGATCAGCACGCGCTGGGTCGAGCCGCGCGCGCTGTGCCGCAGGTCGAGCAGGCGCACCGTCGAGGTTTCGAGCACCGGATCGCTGTAAACCGGCTGTTCGAGCGGTGGTGGCGCCAGCATGCGTGACAGTGGCAGGAGTTCAAGGTCACCGACCAGCGCTTCCCCCAGATCGTCGAGCGCGAGGATATGGATCTGGTCGTCCGTGTCGGCTTCGAGCAGGGCCAGGTCCTCGGGGTCGAGGTGGCGCAGGATATCGGCCCGGGTTTCTCCTTCTGCGTCGGGGCTCAGGCGACTCGCCACTGCCTGCGCAGTGCGCAGCAGCTGGCGGTCCTGGGCCTGCTGCGCGAGCGCGGCCGCGCTGTAGTAGTCGAACAGGCTGCTGGCCGTGATCACCGCGAGCGCCGGCAGCAGAGCGGTGCGGGCCAGGCGGCGGCTCAGCGTGTCGGGCTGGGTGCTCACGTCTCGGCCTCCAGCCGGTAGCCGATGCCACGCACGGTGCGTATCAGCACGCCGCTGCCCTGCAGCTTGGCGCGCAGGCGCGAGACGTAGATCTCGACCGCGTTGTTCGTGATTTCCTTGTCCCAGCGGCTCAGACTGTCGGCCAGCCTGTCCTTGCCGAGCACGCGCGGTGTCGCGAGCAGCAGCGCTTCGAGCAGGCTCCATTCGCGCCTGGTCAGTATCAGTGCCTGCTGGCCCAGGCTGGCTTCGTGGCGTCCGATGTCGAGCACGAGCGGTCCGAGCGAAATCACCGACTGGGCATTCGACTGGCTGCGCCGGATCAGTGCTTGTGCGCGCGCTATCAATTCCGGCATCGCGAACGGCTTGACCAGGTAGTCGTCCGCTCCCGCGTTGAGTCCGCCTACCCGGTCCTCCAGCGCATCGCGCGCGGTCAGGATCAGGATCGGCACGCGGTCGCCGCGCGCGCGCAGGTGGCGCACGAGTTCGAGTCCGTCCATCCCGGGCAGACCCAGATCGAGCACGATCAGATCGTAGGGCGTCAGAGCGGTGGCCACCAGCGCGGGTTCGGCGGCGATCAGATGATCCAGGGCATGACCGAGGCCGGTGAACAGGTCGCGCAGCCCGTCGGCCAGCATGGCGTCGTCTTCGATCAGCAGGATTCTCATGGGTACCGGGGATGGAGTGGGTGCGAATTTTGTCAGTCTTTTGAAGGCGGCTGCCACCTAGGATCAGCTCTCATTTTCTGCCATATCGCTCTCATGTCGGACCCATTTCCAGACTTCCAGGCCGTTGCTGCCCGCAAATCCCGCCTGACCATCGTTGTCCACTGGCTGTCGGCGCTCGCCGTGTTCTCGGCCTTCGGGCTGGCCTGGTTGCGCGAACAGATCGACAGCGACGCCCTTGGCGCGACTCTGCTGGCCTGGCACCGCCAGTTCGGCCTGCTGGTGCTGCTGCTGCTGGCCGTCCGCCTGTTCGAGCGCTGGCGCTGGGTCGCGCACGACGAGCTGGCCCGACTGTCCTGGCCGCTGCACCTGGCGGCGGTCGTGACGCACTGGCTGATCTACGCGCTGCTGCTCGCGCTGCCGCTGTTGGGCTGGGCGATGACGAACGCGCAAGGCCATGTTGTCCAGCTCTGGCAGGCGATTGCCCTGCCGACGCTGGTGGCGGTCGATCCTGACCTCGCCGACAGCCTGCAGGAATGGCACGAGCTGGCGGCCGAGTCGATGCTGGTCATGGTCGGGCTGCATGCCCTGGCGGCGCTGTGGCACCACTATGTCCGCCGCGATGGCGTGCTCGCGAGCATGCTGCCCTGGATCGGCCGGCGCTGATCCCTTGGCCGCTCGAGCCTGTAAACAATTTTCATACCCAGCCTAGGAGGAGTTTCCATGTCTTTCGTTCACTGTTTCCGGAGGCTGCGCGCCGCGCTGGCCGGGGCCGCTGCCCTGGCCGCGCTGCTGAGTGCCACGCCGGCGCAGGCCTTGCCGAGCTATGCGCGCCAGACCGGCATGGATTGCGCCGGCTGCCACGTCGGCGCCTTCGGTCCGCAACTGACGCCGGCCGGCATCCGCTTCAAGCTCGGCGGCTACACCGACTCCGATGGCCAGGATGGCAAGGTGCCGCTGTCGGCCATGGTCGCCGCCTCCTGGACCCGGACCCGGGCCGACAACCCGGATCACGATCCGAGCCTCAAGGCCAACAACAACGCGACGATGGACGAGGCCTCGATCTTTCTGGCCGGTCGCCTGACCGAGCACATGGGATCCTTTGTCCAAGCGACCTATGACGGCGTGAGCAAGAAGATCGGCCTCGATCATGTCGATGTCCGTTACGCGCAGACCTTCGAACTCGGCGAGAAAGACGCGATCGTCGGCCTGTCGGTCAACAACAATCCTGGCGTGCAGGACCCGTTCAACACCCTGCCGGTCTGGGGCTTTCCGTACATCACGTCCCCGGCCGGTTATGGCAGCGGCGACAAGGCCAGCCTGATCAACGGCGGGCTGGAGCATCGCGTGGTCGGCACTTCGGCCTACGCCTTCCTGGGCAACCAGTTCTATGGCGAGCTTGGCAGCTACCGCTCGCTGTCGCCGGCGGCACAGGTCAAGCTCGGACAAGGCAGCGACCCGCAGCAGCTCGGGGGCAACGCCTACTGGCGCCTGGCCTGGATCAAGGATCTCAAGAGCCAGGCCTTCCAGCTCGGCCTGTTCGGCTGGAACGCCAATCTGCAGGCTGACCGTACCACGACCGACCCGGCGGTCAAGTACCGCGATCTCGGCGTCGATGGCAGCTACCAGTTCCTCGGCACGCGCGAGCATGTCGGCACCGTCAGCGGCAGCTTCGTGCGCGAGCGCGTCAACGACGGCAGCAGTCTGCGCGAGGCGCGCCTGAATACGTCCTACCACTACGACCAGACCTGGGGCGGCAGCGTCGGCCTGTTCGCCACCCATGGCTTCGATCCGGCGGCGGCGCCGGATGCGTTGACGACCACCGGCCACCTGTTCCAGGTTGACTGGACGCCCTGGGGCAAGGAGAAGGCGAGCGCGCCGGCGCCGTTCAGCGCGACCAACCTGCGCCTCGGGGCTCAGTACTGGGTCTACGACAAGTTCGGTGGTGCCGGTGGCTCGGCGGCGCGCGACCACAATACCCTGTTCCTGTTCAGCTGGCTGAGTTTCTGACCATGAAGACGATCAACTCGAACTTTCTGCTTGGTGGCCTGGCCGCCGGACTGACACTGCTGGCCCTGCCCGCTGCGGCGCAGTCAGGCGATGCCACGCGCGGCGCGGCGCTGTTCGCGACCCACTGTTCCGAGTGCCACAGCATGAAGGAAGGCAAGAACAAGAAGGGGCCGTCCCTGTTCGCCACCTTCGGGGCCCGGGCCGCGCAGCGCGAGGGCTTCGCGTATTCCGACGCGCTCAAGGCCAGCCAGCTGGTCTGGAACGCCGATACCTTGTCGCGCTACCTGACCGATCCCCGGGCCACGGTGCCCGGCGGCAAGATGAAGTACGACGGTCTGCCGAGCGCGGCCGAGCGCGCTGACCTGATCGCCTATCTCGCGGCCAGCGCCAGGTGATGCGCCATTGAAAAAACCGCCGCAGGCTGATGGCCCGGCGGCGGTTTTTCGCTGTCCGGCGGCGGGCTCGCGGCCCGCCACAGGCTTATTGGGAGACGACGCGCACCATCTCCAGGCACTTGGCGGCGTAGCCCCACTCGTTGTCGTACCAGGCCACGATCTTGACGAAGCTCTTGTCGAGCGCGAGGCCGGCCTCGGCATCGAACACGCTGGTGCAGTTCTCGCCCCGGAAGTCGGTCGAGACCACCTTGTCGCTGGTGTAGCCGAGCACGCCCTGCAGGCCGCCTTCGGCGACCGGCTTCTCGGACAGCGCCTTCATCTCGGCGCAGATCTCGTCGTAGCTGGCCTCGTTGTCGAGTTCGACCGTCAGATCGACCACCGACACGTCCGAGGTCGGCACGCGGAAGCTCATGCCGGTCAGCTTCTTGTTCAACTCGGGGATCACCTTACCGACGGCCTTGGCGGCGCCGGTGCTGCTCGGGATGATGTTTTCGAGGATGCCACGACCGCCGCGCCAGTCCTTGCGCGAGGTGCCATCGACGGTCTTCTGGCTCGCGGTGGCGGCATGGACGGTCGTCATCAGGCCGCGCTTGATGCCCCACTTGTCGTTGAGCACCTTGGCCACCGGGGCCAGCGCGTTGGTGGTGCAGGAGGCGTTGGAGATCACGGCCTCGTCGGCGTACTTGGCGTGGTTGACGCCATAGACGAACATCGGCACGTCGTCCTTGGACGGGGCCGAGATCACGACCTTCTTGGCGCCAGCGTCGAGGTGGATCTTGCAGGTGTCGGCGGTCAGGAACTGGCCGGTGCATTCGAGCACGACATCGACGCCCATCTCGCCCCACTTGAGCTGCGGGTTGTCGCGCTCGTGCGTCAGCGGAATGCGCTTGCCGTTGACGATCAGCGCCTCGTTGCCCTCGAAGCTGACCTCGCCCTGGAAGCGACCGTGCACGCTGTCGTACTTCAGCATGTAGGCCAGGTAGTCGGCCGACTTCGGATCGTTGATGCCGACGACTTCGATGTCGGTGGAGCTGCCCTGCAAGGCTGCGCGCAGCGCGAGACGACCGATGCGGCCGAAGCCGTTGATGCCCAGTTTGATGGTCATGATGTTGCTTTTTTCGAAGTTACAAAATGGTGACGTACCCCGAGCATGAGGCAGGGCGCTGACAGCGCCCTGTCGCGTCGGGCGGCGGCGGGCCCGGCCCGCCGCTTCGGAATCCGCCTCAGGCCTTCTTGCCGACGACGGCCAGCACGGTGGCCGCGACGTTCTCGGGCGTGAAGCCGAAATGCTTGAACAGCACCGGCGCCGGCGCCGATTCGCCGTAGGTGTCGATGCCGACCACGGCGTCGCAGCGGTACTTCCACCAGCCGTCGGTCGAACCCATCTCGACCGCGATGCGCGGCAGCTTCGGCGGCAGCACGTCGGTCTTGTAGTCGCCGTCCTGGCGGTCGAAGGCCGTGGTGCTCGGCATCGAGACCACGCGCACCGCGACATCCTGCTCGGCCAGCAGCTTCTGCGCCGCCAGCGCGAGCTGGACCTCGGAGCCGGTCGCGATGATCACGGCCTGGGCCTTCTTGCCCTTCTTGAAGCCGGCATCGGACGGCTCGCTCAGCACGTAGCCGCCGCGCGCGATGTCGTCGAGCCCGGTCTTGGCCGCGTAGGGCAGGTTCTGGCGGCTCAGCAGCAGCGCGGTCGGCCGCGCGGCGTTGCGCAGCGCGACGCTCCAGGCGACGGCGGTCTCGGCGGTGTCGGCCGGGCGCCAGACGTCGAGGTTCGGGATCAGGCGCAGGCTGGCGGCGTGCTCGATCGACTGGTGGGTAGGGCCGTCCTCGCCCAGGCCGATCGAGTCGTGCGTGAACACGTGGACCACGCGCTGCTTCATCAGCGCGGCCATGCGGATCGCGTTGCGGCTGTAGTCGCTGAAGGTCAGGAAGGTGCCGCCGTAGGGGATGAAGCCGCCGTGCAGCGCGACGCCGTTCATGATCGCTGCCATGCCGAACTCGCGCACGCCGTAGTTGATGTGGCGTCCGCCGATGCCGGCCTCGTTCTTGACCACGGCGCCGGCCGCGTCGAAGCGCAGGTTCGGCGTGGACTTGGTGTTGGTCAGGTTGGAGCCGGTCAGGTCGGCCGAGCCGCCGAGCAGCTCGGGCAGCGCGGCGGTGAAGGCTTCGAGCGCGAGCTGGCTGGCCTTGCGGCTGGCCACGGTCTCGGCCTTGGTGTGGGCGGCAGCCAGCGTGTCGGCCGCGATCTGCTCGAAGTTCTGCGGCAGCTCGCCCTTCATGCGGCGCTCGAATTCGCGGGCTTCCTGCGGGAAGGCCTTTTTGTAGGCAGCGAAGCGTTCCTTCCAGGCCTTCTCGGCGGCCTTGCCGGCGTCCTTGGCGTCCCAGGCGGCGTAGACATCCTTCGGGATCTCGAACGGCGCGTGGCTCCAGCCTAGCGCCTCGCGCGTCAGCGCGATCTCGGCCGCGCCGAGCGGCTCGCCGTGGGCCTTGGCGGTGTTGGCGCGGTTCGGGCTGCCCTTGCCGATGTGGGTCTTGCAGCAGATCAGGGTCGGCTTGCTCGGGTCGAGCTTGGCCTGGGCAATGGCGGCATCGACCGCGTCGGCGTCATGGCCATCGACGGCGCGGATCACGTTCCAGCCGCAGGCCTCGAAGCGCTTCGGGGTGTCGTCGATGAACCAGGGCGTGACCTGGCCGTCGATCGAGATGCCGTTGTCGTCGTAGAGCGCGATGAGCTTGCCGAGCTTCCAGGCGCCGGCCAGCGCGATCGCCTCGTGGCTGATGCCTTCCATCAGGCAGCCGTCGCCGAGGAAGACGTAGGTGCGGTGATCGACGATCTGGTGGCCGTCGCGGTTGAACTCGGCTGCCAGCAGCTTCTCGGCCAGCGCGAAGCCGACCGCGTTGGTGATGCCCTGGCCCAGCGGGCCGGTGGTGGTCTCGACGCCCGGGGTGTGGCCGACCTCGGGGTGGCCGGCGGTCTTGGAGCCGAGCTGGCGGAAGTTCTTGAGTTCGGTGATCGGCAGCTTGTAGCCGCTCAGGTGCAGCAGCGCGTAGATCAGCATCGACCCGTGGCCGTTGGACAGCACGAAGCGGTCGCGGTCGAACCAGGCCGGATTGGCCGGGTTGTGCCTGAGGTGGCGGCCCCACAGCGCCACCGCCATGTCGGCCATGCCCATTGGCGCGCCGGGGTGGCCCGAGTTGGCTTGCTGCACGGCGTCCATGGCGAGCGCGCGGATGGCGTTGGCCATGGTCTGCGCCTGGACGGTGGAAGCTTGGGGAGTGGTGGCGTCGGTCATGGGAATCCCGGTCTGTATGGTGTTTCGGCGAGGGCCGAAAAATCTAAACCCGGGATTTTATCTGCCGCACTTCCGGTGCATGCAAATCAGGGGACTCAGCGCGGTCGCTGGCAACTGCTGTCGCGACGCTCGCGTTCCTCGCACAACTGCTCGTGCAGCTGGCTTTCGAACTCGTGCGTGCGCGCGTCGATGATCGACAGCTCGGCATGGTCGGCGCTGCGGCCTTGCCTTGCCAGTGACTGCGCCGATTTCATGCGGTCGAGCGCGCCCTGCAGGTCGAGCTGGGCGCGCTGCACCTCGGCCGCCGCGCGCGCCGCGCGCACCGGCTGGCCCTGCAGCTGGGCCAGCGTCGCCAGTGCCTGCCAGGCCGGGGCGTCGTCGGGATGGAGCGCGAGCCAGGTCTGCAGGCGCTGGCTTGCGTCGTCGAGCACGGCCGCCTCGGTGCCGGCCAGCGCCGCCGCGCGCGCGCCGAGCAGCAGCGCCGCGCGCTCGGGCCGGGCCAGCG
>Ga0228698_1001531_pt1 | contig 11140 bp, 12 predicted proteins | sample McNCre117_Aug_MG_FD_178015 | JGI IMG/M metagenome (GOLD analysis project Ga0228698, IMG submission 178015) | Freshwater microbial communities from McNutts Creek, Athens, Georgia, United States - 1-17_Aug_MG | ecosystem: Environmental > Aquatic > Freshwater > Creek | place: USA: Georgia...
GCGCTCAAACAATCTGTGCCACGTCGTCGAAGGCCAGGCGCGGGCCGCGCGGGAAGATGCCCTGGGGGTCGGCATAGCCGAGGTTGATGAGGAAGTTGGCGCGATAACGCCCATCGGGGAAGAAGGCCTGGTTCACCGCTGCGGCGTCAAAGCCGGACTGGGCTCCGCTGTCGATACCCAAGGCGCGGGCCGCGAGGACCAGGTAGGCGCCTTGCAGGGCGCTGTTGCGCTCGGCGGTGGCTTGTGTGAGGGCGGGATTGCCATCAAACAGGGGCTTGGCGTCGTAGGCGGGGAATTGGGTGGGCAGGTGTTCCTGGAACTGGCTGTCGTAGGCCACGATGACGGTGACCGAGGCGCCCAGCGTTTGGGCCACATTGCCGCCCGACAAGGCGGGCTTGAGTTTTTCTTTGGCCTCGGGTGAGCGCACAAACACCAGGCGCGCCGGCTGTGCATTGAAGGCTGTGGGGCCCCATTTCAGCAAGTCATACAAAGCGTGCAGTTGTTCGTCGGAAATGGCAACGGGCTGGAAGGCGTGTACGGTGCGCGCGCTGAGAAAGAGCTGGTCAAGGGCGGCGTCGTTCAGGGCGTGGGGCATGGGGAACCTCCTGGTGTGTTTGCTACTGATTTGCTAGCTGCTTGCGCACGTTGCACGTGGGCTAGAGGTAGATTTAATGTTCAATCACCTCCGCCGCAGTGCCGGAGCAGCAGCCTTGGAAAACGACTGTACCGACCAGTCATCAAAACTCAAACGAATAAAAAGTTGATTCGTTACGCCGAAATCATCTGATGACTTGCGTGGGTGCGGTAGCTGCTCCAGGCCAGCCAGGCGAACAAAGGCACAAACACCAAGAACATGGCTTGCAGGCTGAGTGCTGCACCGGTGGCACCACCCAACAGGCCGCCCACAAAGCCACCTGTGGGGCCGGCCAGTGCGCTCAGGCCCGACACCCGTCCACGCCCCAGCTTGGCGCCCCAGTGGGCAAACTGGGTCAGGGTGTGAATCTGCAGCAGGCCCAAGCCCAGGCCCAGCAGCATGCCGCCGGCCCACAGTCCGCCTATGCCGCGGGTGTGCGCTAGCAGCACCATGGCCAGTGCGGCCAGCAGTGCGCCGCCCACCACCGTGCGCAGCGGCCCCAGCCAGGCCGCCCAGCGCCCCAGAAAGATCAGAGCAAAGATGAAGGCCCCACCCTGCGCTGCCACCAGCGTGCCGGCGCCCAAGGCGGGCAGGCCCAGTTGCTGCACGGCGATCACCACGATGTAGAAGGCGTAATACATGTGCGCCGCCTGCACAAGGCAGTCCATGCCGGCCAGGGCCCGCACGGCGGGCTTGGCCCACAGCGCACGCACCGAGCGCACCATGCCCACCTTGGCGGTGCCAGGGGCGTGGGCATGCGTGTGGGCCGTATCGTTCAACACCGGGCCGGCGATGAGGGCGGTGACTACAAACATGCCGCCGATCAACCAGTAACTCCCGGCATGCCCGCCCCAGTGGATCACGCTGGCAGCCGCTACCGGCCCCAGCAAAAACATGCCTGACATGTGCGCGCCGCGCTGCCAGCCCGCTTGCGCGTGGCCGATGCGCTCCAGCGCCGCCATGAACACGGTGTTGAGCGACACAAAGCGCAGCGGCATCAGAAAGCTGATGCTGGCGGTCACGGCCAGCAAGAAGAAGGCATGGGGCACAGCGGGAATCAGCGCATACAGCGCCCCCATGAGCCAGCTGCCTGCGATGAACAGCCGCGCCGGCCCGAAGCGCTCCACCCAAAAGCCCACCGGCAGGCTCATGAACAGAATGCCCACCGACTGCGCACCCGCCATGGCGGCCAGCAACCAGCCGTGGGCGCCCAGCTCCAGCGCATATAGCGTGGTGGTGAACTTGGCCAGGCCCACGCTGGTCCCCATGAAAGAGGACAGCAGGGCAAAGCGCAGCAGAAAGGCGTGGCGGGTGAGGAACCCGCGCATCAGGCGGTGTGCGTGGCAGTGTTGGCCGCGTCGCCGGGCACAAAGCTGTGCTGGCCGTTCACCGCCACTGGCACTTCGCCGCGCACCGTCACGCGGCGCACCACGCGGTGTTGCTTGCCGTAGTCGTTGATGGCGTAGTGCTGGGTGGCGCGGTTGTCCCAAATCGCCACGTCGCCCGTGGTCCACTGCCAGCGCACCGTGTTTTCCAGGCGGGTGATGTGGTGCTGGAAGATCTCAAACAAGCGGTCCGAGTCGTGGGTGTTATAGCCCGCAAAGCGCTTGATGAAATGGCCCGCCACCAGCGTGCGCTCGCCGGTTTCAGGGTGCACACGCACCAAGGGGTGTTGGGCCTCAATCAGGCGGGAGGCAAACACCTCTTTGTGGTGTTGGGCGCCGGTGGCGTCGATGTCGATGCGCGTGGCGGCGTAGTCATAGTCGTTGCTGTGGACGGCCCAGAGCTGCTCGGCCAGGGCTTTGAGTTCGGGTGGCAACTCCTCGTAAGCGGCAGCGGTGTTGGACCACACGGTGTCGCCGCCGGATTCGGGAATGGTGATGCCGCGCAGCACCGACACCTTGGGGTAGTCGGTGGTGAAAGTCACATCGGTGTGCCAGGAGTTGGCGCGCCCGCCGTGTTGTGAGTCGAGTTCAAAAATCTGGGTGCCCGCCTTGGCCGGCACGGTGGGGTGGGCCACCAGCTCGCCCCACAGGGAGGTAAAGGCCTGTTGCGCTGCGTCGTCGAGGTGGTGCTGGCCGCGGAAGAAGATCACCTTGTGGCGCAGCAGCGCTTGGTGTATGGCCGCGAAGGTTTCAGGTGCCAAGTCGCCCGAGAGACGCACCCCCTGAATAAGGGCGCCAATGCGGCCCGCCAGGGGTTTGATTTCCAGCGTTGCGGGCGCGGTGGCGAGTGGGCTTTGCAAAACAGCAGACATAAAAACTCCTTGAAGTGACAGCTAAAAAATAGAGAAGAGGCTTGCATCCTAGGATGCGGGTGCCGTCTTGCGAAGCGACCTTTTGGCATGAGCTTGCAGGCTGCTGTTTGCCGCATGTGCATCTGCGTTTTTCTTCGTTGTCGGTGGGGTGAGGCGTCTCTACGCTGACGACCCATCAACAACCAACGAGGGAAATCGAATGCAGAAGTTTGTGAAATGGGCCACCGCCGCATGGCTGGCCTGGAGTGTTGCCGGCGGGGCCCAGGCTCAAGAGGCGCTGGAGCTCACCGACATCCGCTACCAAGGCACCGTGGGCCAAGTGGTGTGGATCGAACTGGCCGAACACCTAGGCTACCTGGCCCCGCTCAAGGCCAAGTGGGTGGGCAACACCATCAGCGGCCCGCAGGATGTGCAGGCGGTGGTGACCAATGACATTGACATTGGCGGCGCCTTCAATGGCGCGCTGGTCAAGCTCATCGTGAAGCGCGCACCGGTCAAAGCGGTGATTGGCTATTACGGGGTGGACGACAACACCTGGACGGGCTACTACGTCAAGAACGACAGCAACATCAAAACCGCCCGTGACCTGCTGGGCAAAAAAGTGGCCATGAACACCCTGGGCGCCCACCACGATTTCATGGTGCGTGAGTACCTGGAACGCAACAAGGTGAGCGATGAGGAGGCCAAGCAGGTCACCTTTGTCATCACCCCGCCGGTGACCGGCGAGCAGGCGCTGCGCCAGGGGCAGGTAGAAGTCACTACACTGGGCGGCATCTTGCGCGACAAGGCGCTGGAGCGCGGCGGCATCCGCCCCTTGTTCACGGACCGTGACTTGTTTGGCAACTTCACGGCGGGCTCCTATGTGCTGCGCAACAAGTTCATCGAGCAAAACCCCAAAGCCTCCAAACACCTGGTGGCCGCGATTGCCAAGGCGATTGAGTGGGCCAAAGTCACACCGGCTGCCCAGGTGCGCAGCACCTTTGAGACCATCATCAAGGCGCGTGGCCGGGCAGAAAGCGCTGATGCCATCCAGTTCTGGAAGAGCACCGGCGTGCCCTCCACCGGTGGGTTGGTGCTGGACAAAGACCTGCAGACCTGGATCGATTGGCTGGTCAAGGAAGACGTGATCAAGGCCGGCCAGGTCAAGCCCACCGACCTGTACACCAACGCTCTCAACCCCTACGCCAACGGCGCCAAGGTGGCCCTGAAATGAGCACCGCCAAAATCCAATTCGAGCACGTGAGCAAGACCTTCACGGTGCGCGCTGACGATGGCGCTGCCGCCAGCAGCTTTGTGGCGCTCGACGACGTGAGTCTCGAGGTGCGGGCCGGCGAATTTTTGGTGCTGGTCGGGCCCAGCGGCTGCGGCAAGTCCACCTTGCTCGATGTGCTGGCCGGTCTCACCCAGCCCAGCAGCGGCCGCGTGTTGATTGATGGCAAGCCCATCACCGGCCCGGCGCGGGACCGGGGGGTGGTGTTCCAGCAGTACGCCCTGTTCCCGTGGCTTACCGCCTTGGACAACGTGGCCTTTGGCCTGGAGATTGCGGGGCTGGGCCTCAGCGAGCGCCGTGCCAAGGCCGCTGCTTATCTGGACCTGGTGGGCCTGAGCGCCTTTGCCAAGCATTACCCGCACGAGATGTCCGGCGGCATGAAGCAGCGCGTGGCCATCGCCCGCAGCTTGGCTTATGAGCCGGAGGTGCTGCTGATGGACGAGCCCTTTGCCGCGCTGGACGCGCAAACCCGCGAGACCTTGCAGGAGGAGCTGGTGGACATCTGGCGCCGCACCGGCAAAACGATTGTGTTCATCACCCACGGTATCGACGAAGCCGTGGTGCTGGGACAGCGCGTGGCGGTGATGACCTCACGCCCGGGCCGCATCAAGCAGATTGTGGACATCCCCGAGAGCCTGCATGCCGGCACGCCCGATGTGCGCTCGCTGCCGCAGTTCGGCGCACTGCGCCATGAAATTTGGAGCCTGTTGCATGACGAGGTGGCCGATGCCCGCCAACAACGCCGCGAGCGCATTGCTGCATTGCCGGCCGCCCGCAACGAACACCACAAGGAAACCAGCCATGTCTGATCTGCAACTACAAGCCGTGAACGTTGCCAATGCCGGCAGCGTGTCGGCACCCCCTCTCTTGTCCGGCGCGCCAGTTCCGGCTGCCGCCGGTGCATGGCTGGGGCGCCTGCTGCGCCGCCTGGGGCATTGGAGCTGGCGCTCTGCGTTGGTGCTGGCCCTGGCGGCCTGGTGGGAGGTCGCGCCTCGCCTGGGCCTGACGGACCCGGCTTTCTTCCCGCCCTTGAGTGAGGTGCTGGGTGCGGGCTGGGCGCTGGCCCAGAACGGCCAGCTCTGGCAACACACCTCGGCCAGCGTGGCACGCGCCTTGGGTGGGTTTGCCATTGCCGTGCTGTATGCCGTGCCGCTGGGGCTGGCCATCGGCTGGTACCGCCGGCTGGGCGAGTTTTTGAACCCGCTCATTGAGTTACTGCGCAATACCGCGCCGCTGGCCCTGTTGCCCGTATTCCTGCTCCTGCTGGGCATCGGCGAGGTGTCCAAGGTGGCGATGGTGGTGTATGCCTGCTCTTGGCCGCTGCTGCTCAACACGATTGCGGCGGTGAAGCAGGTGGACCCGCTGCTCATCAAGTCCGCCCGCACCATGGGGGCGAGTGCGCGGCAGCTGTTCATCAAGGTGATCCTGCCGGCGTCGATCCCCAGCATTTTTGTGGGTATTCGCCTGGCCAGTGCCACGGCCATTCTGGTACTGGTGGCGGCCGAGATGGTGGGCGCCAAGTCCGGCTTGGGCTACCTGGTGATTTATGCGCAGTACAGCTTTTTGATTGGCGACATGTACTTCGGAATCATCGCCATCACCTTCATCGGCGTGCTCTTCAACGCGGTGCTGGAGTTTGCCGAACTGCGCCTCACCGCCTGGAAGCCCGCAGCCCTGAGCGCCTGAGTTTCTTCTTTCACTTTTTCATCCAAGGAAATCACCATGTCTGACCGCAAACTGCGCCTGGGCGCCTTCATCATGGCCACCGGCCACCACATTGCCGCCTGGCGCCACCCCGGATCGCAAATTGATTCGGGCACCAATATCGACCACTACATTGAAGTCGCCAAAACCGCCGAGCGCGGCCTGTTCGACCAGGTGTTCGTGGCCGACAGCCCCGGCCTCTGGTTTGATGGCGATGACGAAGCCTTCAGCCGTCAGGGCCGGGTCTCGCATTTTGAGCCCGTGACGCTTTGGGCTGCGTTGGCGACGGCCACCAAACACATTGGCTTTGTGGCCACGGCCTCCACCACCTATGAAGACCCGTACCTGCTGGCGCGCAAGTTCGCGTCGCTGGATCACATCAGCAAAGGCCGTGCGGCTTGGAATGTGGTGACCACCGGGGCTGAGAATGTGTATGGCAACTTCGGCTACGACAAGCATCCCGACCCCGAGACGCGTTACGAAAAAGCGCATGAGTTTGTGGATGTGGTCAAAGGTTTGTGGGACAGCTTTGAAGACGACGCCTTCAGCCGCGACCCGGCCAGCGGCGTGTACTTCGACCCGGCCAAGCTGCACACCCTGAACCACGAGGGCAAGTACCTCAAGGTGAAAGGCCCGCTCAACATCGAGCGCTCACCCCAGGGCTACCCGGTGATCGTGCAGGCCGGCTCGTCCGAGCCGGGCAAGGAGTTGGCGGCGGCCACTGCCGAGGCCATCTTCACCGCCTGGACCAGCTTGGCCGAGGCACAAGCGTTTTATGCCGATGTGAAAGGTCGCTTGGCCAAGTACGGCCGTCGCCCTGAGCAACTGCTGGTGTTGCCTGGCATTTCCCCGGTGGTGGGCCGCACGCAAGAGGAAGCGGAGGCCAAATGGGCCGAGTTGCAAAAGCTCATTCACCCCTCGGTGGGCCTGAGCACGATCGCACCGTTCTGGCCCGGTGAAGATTTGACCAAGTGGGACCTGGATGCTCCACCGCCCTACATTCCTCAGCCGCCCTTGGGCCGCAACAGCCGCGCGCATGTGGTGCTGGAGTTGGCCCGCCGCGACAAGCTCACGGTGCGTCAGTTGTACGAGTACCTGGCGGGTGCGCGCGGGCACTGGGTGGTGGTGGGCACGCCTGAGAAGATTGCTGATGAGATCCAGACCTGGTTCGAGAACGGCGCGGCCGACGGCTTCAATGTGATGCCACCGGTACTGCCGGAGTCGCTGGACGACTTTGTGGAGCTGGTGATTCCGGAGCTGCAACGCCGGGGCCTGTTCCGCACCGCGTACGAAGGCAGCACCTTGCGCGAGAACCTGGGCCTGGACCGCCCGGCCAACCAGTTCACCGTGCGCAAACAGAAGGCGGCGTAATCACAGGCGTGGCCGGGTGCATGCCCGGCCCGTCTGGCGTGTTCAGGCGGCCAAGGCCGTACTGGGTTGGGGCAGCAGCGATTGCAACAGCGCGCTACCCAGCGGCCAGGGGCCGAAGCCGGCTTCCACGTTGATGTGGCCGGCGTCGGGCAGGCGCACAAACTCGCTCTTCCACGCCCGCGCGTAAGCGCCAGCGGTGCGCACCGGGCAAAACGGGTCGTTGGTGCTGGCCACCACAATGCTGCGGTATGGCAGGGGCTGGTAGGGCACAGGCGCAAAGTCCGCCAGAATGCCGCGCCGCTCGGGGTCGGCAGGTGCTACCAGCAGGGCGCCCACAATGCGCTCAGTCGCTTCGGGCGGCAAGTGGCTGGTGGCGATGCAGCCCAGGCTGTGGGCGGCAATGACCACGGGGCCCTCCATGTCCAGAATGTGGCGGGTGATGGATGCGACCCATGCGGAGCGCGTAGGGGTGATCCAGTCGTCTTGGTGCACACGCACGGCGCCCGGCAGCTGCTCGGCCCACAGGGTTTGCCAGTGGCCGGGGCCGGAGTCGCGCCAGCCGGGAACAATCAACACAGTAGACATGGACTCACCTTCAAAACTTGCGAGGGGCCATTCTGCGCAAGCCGCCCTCGAAACCCAACGAATACTTTGTTGTTTGCTTATGCGCAGCACGCACGGCCACGCGCGCTGAAGGCGGGTCTTTAAGATCGGTGCATGACTTTGCGCTCTACCTCTTCCGCTTCGCCTTTGGCTGCCTTGTATCCGCTCTTGTTTGTGGTCCTGTGGAGCACCGGTTTCATCGGAGCCAAGTTCGGCTTGCCCTATGTGGAGCCGCTCACTTTTCTGGCCGTGCGCTACGCCGCGGTGTTGGTGTTGATGGGCGTGGTGGTGTGGCGCACCCGCGCACCCTGGCCGGTCACCTTGCGGGAGTGCGGGCACATTGCCGTGACCGGTGTGCTGGTGCATGCGGTGTATCTGGGCGGCGTGTTCATGGCCATCGGCCATGGCTTGCCGGCAGGTGTGGCGGCCATTGTGGTGGGCTTGCAGCCTTTGCTCACCGCGCTGGGGGCCGGCTGGTTGCTGCGTGAAAAAGTGCGGGCGACGCAGTGGGCGGGCTTGGCGGCAGGCTTTGCCGGTGTGGCGCTGGTGGTGGCGCACAAGGTGGCGGCCGGTGCGGGGTTGGCCACGCTGTGGACGTTGCTGTTCCCGGTGGCTGTGGCCCTGCTGGCCATCACGGCCGGCACGTTGTACCAAAAGCGCTATTGCCCCGCGTTTGATTTGCGCACGGGCTCGCTCATTCAGTTCATTCCCAGCCTGGTGTTGACCGGTTTGGCAGCAGCTGCCACTGAGACCCTGCACATTGAATGGACCGCGTCCTTCTTGTTTGCGCTGGCCTGGTTGGTGCTGGTGTTGTCGCTGGGGGCGGTCACGCTGCTCAATGTCTTGATTCGCAGCGGCAGCGCCGTCAATGTGGCCAGCTTGTTTTACCTGGTACCGCCTTGCACTGCGCTGGTGGCCTGGGCCTTGTTCGGCGAGACGCTGACAGGATTCGCACTCGTAGGAATGGTATTGACGGTGTTCGGGGTATGGTTGGCGCGACGTTGAAAGGGAGTGAATGAAAAACGGTGGATGGAAGACGACGGCCGCTGCATGCATGGCCTTGGGGTTGGCATTGTCTGGCGCCCGTGCTGAAGTGGCTTATAGCGATACAGAAGCGGTGGCTTTGTACGACTTTGCCTGGAAGACTTGCGCCTCTCTAGCTCCCGAGGGCGTGGCGGCCGAGCGCAGTGCAATACAAGCGCGCTGGATGCAGGCCGGGCTGACCCCGGAGGTGTTGGGCCGCATCCGGGCCAGCGCGGACTACCGCAGTGCCATGACCGAGCTTGGCAAAACCAAAGAAGACGTCAAGGCCGGCTGCGCAGCCACTTACGGCAAGTCGCGCTGAGGTCAGGGCTGCGGCGGGTTTAGAGCTTGGCGATGGACACTTCGGTGGACTTCACCAGCGCGACCACGTCCGACCCGATGGCGAGTTGCAGGTCGTCCACCGAGCGGGTGGTGATGACCGAGGTGACGATGCCCCAGGGCGTTTCGACGTCGATTTCCGACACCACGTCGCCGCGGATGATTTCGCGTACTTTGCCTTTGAACTGGTTGCGTACGTTGATGGCTTGAATGGACATGGCAGTTTTCCCTTGATGTGAATTGCTATATTTTTAGGAGCTGCTGGCGCACATTCTGTCAGCGCTAGCAGCACTTTGGATTACTTCTTGGTGTAGATCTGGTCGAAGCTGGCGCCGTCGGCAAAGTGTTCTTTGTCGGCCTTTTCCCAGCCGCCGAACGCTTCTTCAATGGTGAAGAGCTTGAGCGGTGCGAACTGTTTGGCGTACTTGGCTTTGGCTTTCTCCGAGATCACCGGGCGGTAGAAGTTTTTGCCGGCAATGTCCTGGCCTTCTTCGCTGTAGAGGTACTTCAGGTATTCCTCGGCCACGGCGCGGGTGCCCTTTTTGTCCACATTCTTGTCGACCACCGCCACGGCTGGCTCGGCCAGGATGGACAGGGGGGGGGCCACCACGTCGAACTTGGCGCCGAATTCTTTTTCCAGCAAATAGGCCTCGTTCTCCCAGGCGATCAGCACATCACCCTGGTTGCGCTGGGCGAAGGTGATGGTGGAGCCACGGGCGCCGGTGTCCAGGATGGGCACATTGGCAAACAGCTTGGCAATGAACTCTTTGGCCTTGGCATCGCCACCGTATTTGCGCTTGGCAAATTCCCAGGCGGCCAGGTAGTTCCAGCGGGCGCCCCCCGAGGTCTTGGGGTTGGGGGTGATGACTTTCACGTCGGGGCGAATCAGGTCGTCCCAGTCCTTGATCTTTTTGGGGTTGCCTTCGCGCACCGCAAATACGATGGTGGAGGCGTAGGGCGTGGCGTTGTGGGGCAGGCGCTTTTGCCAGTCGGGTTTGATCCAGCCGCCGTTTTTGACGATCGCGTCAGTGTCGCCCGCCAGGGCCAGGGTCACCACGTCGGCATCCAGGCCGTCAATCACCGAGCGGGCTTGCTTGCCCGAGCCGCCGTGGCTTTGCTTGATGGTCACGTCCTGGCCGGTCTTGGCTTTCCAGTACTTGGCAAAGGCGGCATTGAATTCCACATACAGCTCGCGGGTCGGGTCGTAGGACACGTTGAGCAGGGTGATGCTTTGTTGCGCAAGGGCAGGGCCCGCAGCGGCAGCCAAAGTACCAGCGAGTACCAGGCCGCCCAAAGCGCGGCGGGTGAGGGTGGCGCCGCGAGCTGCGGTGGCAATAGAAGCAAAGGGCATATCAACTCCAGAAAACAACGCGTTAATGCGATAAAGAGGATTCTGGAGAGCCTTTGATCAAACTGGAACTACGGAATTTTCAGTTCTTAATAACCAAAACATCCTTAGAGGGGGTGTTTTGTACGGATTTTCGCTTGCGATGCGGCATGCCATTGCCACCGGACTTCTCTGGCCGAACTTCGCAAAAATTTCCCAATATCAATACGTTATCGCATCTATATGGGAAAACCCTAGTCTCTTGATGCATAAAAATACACGCAATCGTGCCAAAAGTATTAACCTGCCAACGGGTCGACTTCTACCATTCAGGCCTGTCGATGCATGGTTGGCATTGGCTGAACACCCCCGGAAATTAACAACAGGAGACAGTGACATGAAACTCAAAGCGTCTTTGGCTTTGGCCTTTGGCTTGATGGCAGGTGCGTCTTTCGCAGCTGACACCGAATTGGTGATCGCTACCGTGAACAACGGCCACATGATTGAAATGCAGAAGCTCAGCAAGAACTTCGAGCAGGCCAACCCCGACATCAAACTCAAGTGGGTGACCCTGGAAGAAGGCGTGCTGCGCCAGCGCGTGACGACCGACAT
>Ga0228698_1001532_pt1 | contig 11131 bp, 19 predicted proteins | sample McNCre117_Aug_MG_FD_178015 | JGI IMG/M metagenome (GOLD analysis project Ga0228698, IMG submission 178015) | Freshwater microbial communities from McNutts Creek, Athens, Georgia, United States - 1-17_Aug_MG | ecosystem: Environmental > Aquatic > Freshwater > Creek | place: USA: Georgia...
GCCCCGAACCGCAGGGCGCAGGCGATCGCGGACATGCTCGCGGCACTCGACCCGGGCGCGCGCTGGCGCGGTACGTACGAATACCGGATCGTCAGCCAGACGGCCGAGCGGTTGAATCTGCAACCCGTCCGCTCCCGGTCGTTGCTCCCGGACCTCGCGCGTGTGCCCGTGCGGGCCGGCGTGCCGGGCGTCAAGGCGACCCACGCGCCCGGGGCGCAGGTCCTCGTCGTGTTCTTGGACGGCGATCTCTCACGCCCGGCGGTGGTTGGGTTCGACGCGCCGGACTCCCCCGGGTGGATGCCCCTGTTCTTGGAGCTCGGCGGTCCCGGGGCCCTTGGCGTGGCGCGACAGACCGATCCTGTGGTGGCGGGTCCTTTCGGGGGCACGATTGTTACCGGCTCCGCGCGAATCAAGGCCTCGCTCTAGCCCCGGCCCGTGCGCCTGTGCTATGGTGCGTCCGTGGCCATGAGTGCGTCCGTTTTGAGCGCGGCAATGCGTGCCGCCCTGCTCGCCAACACGGCGACCAAGGCGCAGGATAACGCTGCGCTCACCGCCATGTGCGACGAGATTGCAGGCGCGGTCGTGGCGCACATCACGAGCGCGGCGGTCGTCTTGCCGGCGCTGCTCGTCGCGCCGCCCGGCGGGGGTCCAGTGACCGGGACGGGCGTGGTGACGTAATGGCTACCGGGTTCGGACAGGACACGTACTGCTACGATGAGATCTTGCCGGGTCGGCTCGTGTCGGGGCCGGAGCTCGTCGCGCAGGCGGTATACCGCCGGCTCACTACGCCCCGCGGCACGCTCGACGACGGCGACGAGGGCGCGGTGTACGGACTCGACCTGCTCGGGTTCATTGGCACAGTCGGCACGCGCAACGCAATCGACGCCATACCCGAGGCGGTCCGCAGCGAGGTACTCAAGGACGACCGCGTTGACAGTGTTGAAGCGGGAGTCGACGCAACGATCGGCACCGACGGCGCGGTCGCACTGTCGATCACTGTCGACGCTCAACTCGCGGACGAGACAGGTTCATTCACGCTCACGATCGGCGTATCCGATCTCGATGTGGCGCTGCTTGGAGTCACTGTGTCATGAGCGATGTGGCGCTGCTTGGAGTCACTGTGTCATGAGCGATGTTACCCCGCTGTCCAAACTGGTTCTGCTGCTTAGCACGACCGCTGACGAGTTCTTTGCGGGCGTGCTTGATATCGCGCGCAACGCCGGGCTCGCCGTCGACACGTGGCGAGTCGGTGACCCCACGCGTACGTTGTTCCGCGCGTTGGCCTCGCGCCTCGCGGATCTCGAGGATGTGGCGGTCGAATACGCCAAGTCTCACTTCCTTTCCACGGCGGAGGGCGACTGGTTGGCCCTGCGTGCTAAGGACGTCTACAACGTGGACAAGGCACAACAGACGTTCGCAGCGCCGTCTGTTACGTTCGACAACGCTGGCGGGGGCCTGTACGAGCTCGTCGACGGCGAGTTGATCGTGCGCTCGTCCGCAACCGGCGCGACGTATGCGCTGCAGGGGCTGCTGACGATCGACCCGCTAACCTCCGGCATACCGGGCACGTTCGTCGCGCAGATCGGCGGAAGTGCTGGTACTGTGACCGCGAACCAGATCGACGAGATTGTTTCGCCGACGCTCACCGGCGTTACGATCGCGTCGAGCACCGCCGCGGTCGGCGCGGACGCGCAGTCCGACCCGGGCTTGCGCGAGGATTGCCTCGCGACGCTTGGCGCACTCTCACCTGACGGCCCCGCCGACGCATATGAATACGTCGCGCGGAGCGAGGCGCTCACGGGCGTGGCGGGTATCGTGCGCGCGAAGTCGTTCGGCGACACGACCGACGGCACCGTGACCGTCTACATCGCCACCGCCGCGGCGGGCGTGAGCGGTGGCGTGGTCACAGCAGTGCAAGCCGCCGTCGACACGTGGGCGCAGCCGCTGTGCACGCTGGCCACTGTGGCGAGCGGCACGCCCGAGGCGATCGACGTCACGTCCACGCGCACGCCCTACCGCGCAGAGGACGACGCGGTTATCGAGGCCAAGATCGCGGAGTATCTTTCGGGTGTGAAGTTCGGCGGTATCGTGGCGCGGAGCGCGCTGATTGCCGCGCACCACGCCGCGGTTCCAGACCTCGTTACGGTTACGCTCACGGTACCTGCTGCGGACGCTGACCTTGCGGACAATGAGTTCCCAATCGCTGGGAGTTACTCGCTGTCATGAGACGCTTCCAAGACATTTGGGTCCACCTCGTCCCGGGGTGGCTTCAGAACGGCGCGGGCGCACTCATTCAGCAAGCCCAGGGCGCGTTGCTCGACATGTTCGCGGAGCGCATGCGGCAAACGGCTTTGCTTTCGTTCCCAAGTCGGTGCCCGTCCGACGCTCTACCAGAGATCGGCCATGACCGCGGGATTGTGCGCGGGCTGTTTGAACCGGAGCTATCCTACCGGGCGCGGCTCATTGCCTGGCGCTACCCTCGCGGCCACCGCGTGCGCGGAAGCGCGCCCGCGCTACTCGACCAAGTGTCGAACGCGTTGCGCGGCACGGTGTATCTGACGATCGATGCGCGCGGAACGCAGTACGAGCTTGGCGTCGACACCGCCACGCGCGGAGTCACGTGGAATTGGGATGGCACGGAGGGCGCATCGATCGGCACGCAGTGGGGCCGCTATTGGGTCGTGGTGAAGTCGACGGGCTCCTACTGGCCAAGCTTTGACGACGGCGCATGGGGTGATACCATCGACGCCGACCCGGACGTGAGCCTCGCAGGGCAGGGCATTCACTCCGGCGAGGTCTCCGCCGTCCGGGCGCTGGCGTCGAACTCGAGCTTTGGTTGGACCCCCGCTGGGCGCCGCGCGGTGTGCTTGGTGATTTGGTTTGAGGGGGACGCCATGCCGGAGCCCGACGGCACATGGGACGATTGGGCAGGGCGTCCGCTAGACCAATACGCATTTGAGCCGCTCAATGCGGCGTACGAGTAAAGGAATACATGTCGAGCGACCACAACGCGGACCCGTCCGTTTTCAATGACCCGATCGTTATGATGACCGGCGTGGATCGCCCGACTGCGCAGGCGTTCCGCGTGCCCTTGGAGAAGCTCGCGGACAACTGCGCGTATCTCAAGGCGCAGCATGATACCGCCACGCTTTCGGGTAGGTTGCGCCGCTCCGTTCAGCTGCGCACCTTGCAGCGCGCCGGCGACACGATCGACGACACCACCGACTCGCTCGCGGCTATTCAGCTCGGCAAGCTGTCGTTGCTCCTCAAGGCGAACAGCGGCGGGATCGCCGTCGTATCCGGCGGGGTGGATCGCTATGGGTTGTTGGGGGCGCTGGCCTCGGTCACGTCTCTCATTCACGGTGTCGCGTCGTACAGCGGCGCACTCGTCGCTATCGGCTCAGGCGGCAATGGGAATTGCAGCTCCGGCGACAACGGCCTGACCTGGAGTGCCGGCGGTGGCGGCGCAGTGGCTACGGTAGCGGCGGCCGCACGGGCGCGTATCGTGGCCGACCCTGACAGCTCTCGCTTCGTTGTCGCCGGCCCCGGGAGCACGAATGCGTACACCTCGATCGACGGCGCCGCATGGGCAGCGCACGCAATGGGCGTTACGACCGGGAGTGCGGGCTTGGCTGCAGTGCCTTTCAGTGTCTACGCCTTGAGCGAGGGCGCGAACACGCTGCGCTACTCGGGGGACGGCGGCGCGACGTGGAGCGCTGTTACCGGGTTCCCTGCGAACTCCGGAACGTTCGACGAATCGGGTTGCATCGTCGGGGACTACCCGAACTCCAAGCTGTGGCACGTGGCGCGCAAGTCGTCCGGTGCCTCACTTCAGGTTTCGTCTGGCACGCGCGTTACCTCGACGGTCACGTGGACCACGCGCGCAACAATCACCGCCGCGAGCGTTGGGCTCGCCAGTTTCGGAGAGCGCCCGCGCATTTTCTGCTGCCCAACCACGGGGTTGTTGGTGATCGTCGGCCGCGCGAACGGCACGACGCTCTCCTATGCCATGGCCAGTCTGGACGGGGTTACGTGGGGCACTCCGATGATGCTGCCGATCGGCGCGGACTTCACGGTCGACGCGTTCGCGGTGGCAGGTGGGCGCTTGTTTGCGACGACGGACGCACAATTGTTTGCGAGCGACGGAGTGGCGCTATGAGCTGGTTTTCGGCATTGCTTGGACGGGTGCGGAGCGCGGGCGTGGACCTGGCGCTCGGTAGCGGGATCAACTTCACGGACGGGCTCGCCGCGCGGCTGAACCCCGTCACCGGCTACATCGACGTGAGCGCTACGAACGAGGGCCTCGCGGAGGTCGCGGCCGTGGCGTCCGCGACGGGGTGGGACCCGGTGGGGGACTCGGTCTCCCCGACCGTCGTCGCGCTAGCCGCGGGCCATACCGCGGGGTTCTATCTCGTCGGGTCATCCGTCGAGGTTTCGGGTAGCGAGGTCGGCCCCTCGCCGGAGCTCACCGCCACGATTACGTGGAGCAATGCTACCGCGTCTGGGTCAGTCACAGGCGCCGCGATTACGCCGGGCGTCGGGAACTTCACCGTCGCAGCCGTGCCGCAGCTGGTCTACTCCAATGGCTCTGCAGATATCGCGGTGTCGTGGGAAGCGACCGTAACTGGTACGTCGCTCACCGGAACCGTACGCGCTACGGCGATGCTGGTGGCGCAATGACGCTACCCGACGCCGTCGTGCGCGCAATCGCCGCGGGCGCTGGTCCGCGCGCGATCGACTTCATCGGCATTCACACCGCTGGCACTCCGGGCGGCGACCTCGACGTGTCCGCGGCGGCCATGCGCGCGTTTCACATGGCGCCCCCGCCCGCGGGGCGAGGGTGGCGTGACCTCGGGTACAACTTCGTGGTCCGCAAGTCCGGGCTCGTGGAGCTCGGCCGACCCCTGGCGGAAGTGCCCGCGCATATCGAGGGGTTCAACCCGCATTCGATCGGCGTATGCTTCTCAGGCAACGGCGACGTGGCGGACTTCAGCGCCGCGCAGTATCTGTCCGGGTATGCGCTCGTCGAGGCGCTGCTCAACCGCTTCGGGGTGCCGATCGCGCACGTGATCGGGCATCGTGAGGCGCCCGCGTTCGGCGCCGCGCCCACGACCAAAACCTGCCCCGGCGCCAAGGTCGACATGAACGCGTTCCGGGCGGTGCTCGTGAATGCGCGCCAATACGGACCACCCCCGCCATGAGCGCTCGACGGCAACTCCGGCGCGCGGCGTGGTGGGTCGCGCTGCTCGTCGAGCTAGCGATCGATATCGCACGCGGCCGGATCTAACCCGGGGCCGATCACCCCGCGGGTACATACGCACGCACCGGCCGGCGTTGACCGGGTGCGTCCGTTGCCGTACCCTCGGGGTATGTCTCGATTCGCCCCCGTCCTGGTCGTCTCCGCCCTGCTTTCGGTCGCCGCGTGCGGCGTCCTCGCCCCCGCCAAGTCCCCGGAGGCGGAGTTGTTCGATTGCCGCGCCTCCGCGCTGGAGTCGCTCATGGGCGACCGTGAGGCAGCCGTGACCGCGGCCCGTGATATCTACTCGGGGCGCAAGTCGCTGACTGCGATCGTGGCGGGTCTTGCCCCCGCGCGCGAACGTGTGGTCCGCCTGCTCTCCGACCTTGAGAAGTGCGAGCATCCCGGCACCCCCGCGGATGCCGGCCCCGCGAGCGCGGGCAGCGAGGTCGTGCAGTGAGCGCCTTATTCGCGAAACTCAAGGCATTCGTAAAGCGTCCGGTTGTATCGCACGCCCTCGCGGTGGCGCTGGGGCTGGCCGCCACGTCGCTGGCGAGCGGGCACGTGGACCCCGCCGCGGTGCTCCGCGCCGTGTCCGAAGTGTTTGCACCCGCCCCTGCGCCGGCTGCCCCCACCCCTGCGAGCGCCGGGGCGCCCTCGGAGTAACATGTCCGACGGCGACAGCACCTCGACGACGATCCTGTTGCAGCTCGCGCAGGAAACGCGAGACGACGTGAAGCATCTACTCCAAGGCATGGCCGCGCTCGAGGCGCGCGTTTCGACGCTCGAGGCAGCGCAAGGGCCGCAGGCCAACATGAAACGAGACGCGGTCATGGTAGGCACCGCGGCCTCCCTGGCGCCGATCGTTGTGTGGGTGCTCCAATCCCTCGGGTTGGTGCGCACGCCCGTGCCTCCGGTCCCCATGCCGACGCCGCCCGCGATCGCAGCGCCGGCCCCCGCAGCGCCCGCGCCAGCGACGTACCACGAAATCGGCGGAAGCCCCTGAGGCCGTACGACGATCCTCGTCGCCACTGCGGAGGGCGTGTGGGCGGACCGGCGCGTAACCGGCTCCGACGGCGCGCTCTACCGCCCGCAGCGTAAGGTCGTGCGCACCCCCGACGGGGATTGTGTGGCGGCGTTCTGCGGGTGCGACGCCGGGTGCTCGCGGGCGCTCGCCGCCGTGCGCGGCGGGGAGTCCGACCCGGCCGCGCTGGCGCTGCTTTCCGACGGGGTGGTTGTGACGGAGCGCGGGCGTTTCGAGCTCACGGGTGGGGTCGCCACGCGCGTGCCTGCGCGGGTCCCGGTCGTGGTGCACGGCTCCGGGTACGCGGAGGCGCAGGCGTTTCTATACGGCGCGGGGCGGTTCGACGGCGACACGATCCGCGCGGCGCTGCGGTACGTGAGCGGCGTGCGATACGACTGCGGAGACGGTGTCGACGCGCTGGCGTTGCGGCGTTAGGCCGGCGCCAGGCAGAGCACGACCGCGGGATACTTGGCGCCCCACGCCTCGACTTCGGTGCGGCGGTAGCGCACGGCCCGTCCGATGCGGTGCGGGATCGGACCGTTCTCCTGCGCCCGCAGGCGCTCGAGGTGCCTCGTGGTTACGCCGAGCAGGGCGGCCGCGTCCTTGGTGGTCAGGTACTCGGCGGGCGCAGAGGCGGGGCGCGCAGGCGCCTCCGCGGGGGCGGCACGCAGCGCGGCGGCGAGCTCCCGTTGCAGCGCGGCCTGGCGCTCGGAAACGGCCGCGAGGTCGGCAAGGATCGCCGCAGCGGGGCGGGTCATGCCTGCACCACCGCGAGGCCGGCCGCGGTCGCTTGATTCATACAGTCGCGGGTGCCCGGCCCACCCCGCGGAAACGCGAGCACGCAGAACGCTCCGGCCTCGACCGCAGCGGCGATCATGCGGGCGTTCCGCAGGGGCCCCGCACGGCGGCCGCTCAACCCCCACCGCGCGCGAAACACGCGACAAGGCACGCCGTGCTTGGCGCACCACTCGCGCGCCGCCAAATCCGCGCCGGTTGGGCAGCATCCGACGAGCACGCGGTCCGGGTTCAGTTTGCGCAGCGCGCGTACGACGGGCGCGGGCTCTAGGTCGCGTGACCCAGTAACGACAACCGTCCGCAGTGGGTGGGTCATAGCGGCGCCCCACACCGGCGACACGTGTCCGAGGCACCGCCATGCACGCATCCGAGCAGCCCGCACACGCGTTGGCTGAACCCCGGAGACACGACGCCAGGTTCGACGCGCATGCCGATCGTGAACCCCGCGGGTGGTGGCGCAGGCACCCGCTCCGACTCGACCGCCACCCATTGCACTGGCTCGGGTAGCGTGCTCAGGAACGCGGCGAGCACCGCCTCCGCGGCCACGAGTGCGATCGGCCACGGGCATGCGCCCGACACGCCGAGCACGCACGCGACGCCTAGCTCTGCGATCGTTACGACCCGTAGCGCGAGGCGCCACGGGAAGCGGCGGCGCACAGGGCGCGGTTCGGGTAACCACTTGTATGCGTCACCGCCCGCGCTCACGGCCGCACCTCCGCGCCCGCCAATTCACGCAACCACGCCGCGCAGTCCGCGTGCGTGCCGCGCGGCACGTTCGGCGGGAGGCCGTGCGCCGGCGTGTTGTACGCCGATGCAATACAGAACGACACCCCGCCCGCCTTGCGGAAGTCGACACAATTCTCGACCTTATCGTCGATCAGCACGTCGAACTTGGAAGCGAAGTCTTCCTTCCCGTGCCCTTGCCATTGATCCTCGAGCGGCACGCCGAAGCACTCCAACCACTCCGCGCGCTGCGTGAGCCACTTGGTTGTCATAGGCGTGGTGCACACCTTGGCGCGGGGGTCGATGCGCTTGATCTCCGCCCACAGTGCGCGCGCCCCAACCATCTCGCGCATGTGCCGGCAGAGCTCTAGCGAGTCGCACTGCGATTTGAAGTATGGCCAGTGCTCCGATAGGCCTAGCGCCGCGAAGCAATCCCACTGGTCGACGGCGTGGTGCTGGTATCGCATGCCCGTGTTGCGGTGCACGTAGTCGAGGACGAGCCCGACGAAATCCGACAGCACGCCGTCGCAATCGCAAAGGATGCGCAGGCGGCTCACCGGGGCGTCGGGCAGCGATGGCGGGACTTTGAACGCGAGCGGGGTGTTGATCCGAAGCGTGGGGCGAATGTTCGGGTTAACCACGGCGAGTCTCCCGCGCCACGAAACTCCGGAAGTTACGCCCACGGTGCTTCCACGCGAGAGCGCACCACGCCAGGTTTCCGAGCGTCGTACCAGCGCCCGCGTAGAAGGAAAGCATCTGCCCAACCGCGGGGTAAAAGACGCAATTCCAGAAACCCCACAGCGTGTAGAACACGAACACCGGCGCGAACACGCCGCGCACGGACTTGTCGCGGTAAAGGCGGCGCACGTTCAGCCAGATCAAGAGCGCGCCGCCGAGCTCAAAGCAGGCGTTGATCGAGTCGGGCGAGAGCTTCACTTAGCGCCCCCTTCCATCTCCGACGGCGCCCGCGCACCGGGCGCGAGCGGCGCACCCTCGCGTTGGCAAGCGAGCTGCAGCCGGGCGAGCACGCGCCACGCCGCTTGCGCGAGGTGCGAGATCTCCTCCGGCGTACCCTCGGCGGCGTCCGCGTCGAGCAAGTGCCGAGCGGCGGTGTCGACTTGATTCATCGATTTGCCCTGCGCCCAATGCAGCGGCTGCCCTGGGTTGTGTTGGTCGTTGCCGGCCTTGCTGACCTTGGCGACCTCGAGGAGCGCGCTCGGAAAGTAGCGCACGCACCCGCTCCACACCGGGATCGCCTTGCGCTCCGCGTCGTCCGCGGGCGTGGGGAGCGCGCGCTTTGCGGTGCGGACGCCGGTAGGTGCGTCTGTTACCGCGGGCAAATCGACGCGCGGGGCGGGCGCCTCGATACGCACCGCGTCCCGCAGCATGGCCTCCGCGATCACCGTCGCGCGGGGCGAGGGTGCCGCCGCACCCGTGTCGTGCTCGGCCTGCGCCGCGTTCACGTCTCCGCGGTAGCCGCCCTCGACGGGCGGGTGATCGAGCCTATAACCAAGCGTACGGCCGCACGTAGGGCAATCAACTTTTATTCTCATATTCCTCCAAGCGTTTGCAGTCTGCGAGCCGCCGTTGCGCGCGCTCCCATGTCTTGACGTCTGACCCGTTTGCCGCGCGGGGCGCCGGCACCGCCGACGCTTCCGCTCGGGTCTCTAGCAACCACCGGCACGCGCGGTCCTCGTCGCGGGCACTGAGCTTCCAGTCCGCCCCGAAAGCACCTGGTTGCTCATCATGTATTAACCGTGTTAGCGCATACGCATGCGCCGCGGCGTCGCGCTCCAACCCGAACGCCTCGCGTCCGAGAAGCCTCGCGGCGAGGAGCGTCGTGCCGCTCCCCGCACAGGGATCGAACACCGTTTCGCCCGGGTCGGAGTAATCCGACACGAGCGCGAGCATGAGATCGAGCGGCTTCTCGCAGCTGTATTTGTCGCGGCCGCGCAAAGACTTGGCCTCGTACGCGGCGCGGGCGATGGGAACGCCACGCATATCCAGGTCGTCGTCCGGCGTGTCGCGGCCGCTCGGGTCCGCGTCGGCCCACCCCGCCGCGCGATACGCCACCCGATTCCCGGGGCCGTTCCAATGCATCTTGCCCCCGCCCTGGTTGGCGCGCGGCGCGTGGAAAATGCAGATAGCCTCCGCGCCCGTCGGCGGGCGGTCGCCGCTCATTTGCGGCTGCGACCACCGCACCCACGGCACCGTTCGCACGTACTCGACGCCGTGCAAGGACATGGCGCCGATCCACAGGTGCGCGGACTCGAGGTCCGTGAACACTGCGCTCCACCGCCGGACCTGCGCGGCGTAGCTCGCGAGGCGCAGCATGAGCGCCGGGGTCAGGTGCCCGAACCCGAGGTCACGCTTGCGTACACCGGCGCCCGCGGTGCCGGCGGAGACCGCCTTAGCGTGCACCTTGGGGGCGTACGGCGGATCGACGAGCATCACGTCGCAGCCGACGGCTGCGTGTGCGTAAAGCGGACTGAGTGCGTTTGCTTGGAGGATCACAGCTTCGCCCCCTCCACCCGCAGGCGTCCGATCTCAGCTTCCCGGTTGCGCTCCCACTGTTCCGCCTGAACTATGATTTGCCGGGCACGGGCCGGCTTAACGCCCAATACGACGGCTATGTACTTCGTTTTTAGGCCGCTTTTGCGCATGTCTAAAACCTGTGCGTAGCGCCCGGCCGCTTTCATCTGCGCCGTGATCGCCGACGGTTTTACCGGTGCAGGCATAGGCTTGGGGTGCGGCGCGGGGGCTATCTCTACGCGTGCGGTGCCTGGTTTTTGCGCTAGCGATGCAATGCCGGCCGCTAACAGGCTGCGCATGACATGGCTTACGCTAGAGCCGCTCTCCTCTGCCAAACGGTCCAGTGCCGCGGCAAGGTCGGCCGGGACACGAGCGCGCACGGTGGTGTCTTTCTTGGGGGGCGGACTGAGTGCGTTTGCTTGGAGGATCACAGCTTCGCCCTCCGCGCTTGCAGCGATGCGATCTGGGCGTCGAGTTCGGCGCGCTCGCGTTTCGCCCTGCCCTCGGGCGTACTCCAACCCCACTCGAGGTGGCAACCGTCACACTCACTCGACACGTCGTAATCAGGCATTGGCTTTGAGCACCGGTAACAGAGGGCTATGTTCTGCGCAGACGCGGCGTCGTTGTACGCTTTGCGTGCTGCGGTCAACGCCACGCCCGCCCTTGCCCATGCGTCCCACAGAGGCCGCAGCGCCTCAGTCGCTGACGCGTACGGCATGCATTGCGATCTTGCGGGTCTCACGTGACACTCACCCTTTCAAACCGCCGCACGCCCCGGTCCGCGTCGATAACAAATGCAACTTGCTCCGGCGGGCGGTCCT
>Ga0228698_1001533_pt1 | contig 11130 bp, 9 predicted proteins | sample McNCre117_Aug_MG_FD_178015 | JGI IMG/M metagenome (GOLD analysis project Ga0228698, IMG submission 178015) | Freshwater microbial communities from McNutts Creek, Athens, Georgia, United States - 1-17_Aug_MG | ecosystem: Environmental > Aquatic > Freshwater > Creek | place: USA: Georgia...
CCAGCAGCAGCGAGCCCCACATGAACAACGGATTGACCGGCAGCAGAAGCTGATCGGTGCTGCGGAACATCACGGTAGCGATCCTTGGGCTGGCGGCGTCATGAAAGGTAGCCCGGAGTCACTTGCCCGATGTCTTGCCGCGCGGCGGCGAGACAGGGACCGGATCCGGGCGCGGCGGCAGCTGGCGACCGAGCGGCTCCAGCACCAGCACATGGCGCACGCCGTCGGCGTTGGCCGCGGGCGTGAGCTTGATGCGCGCAAAGCCCGATTCCACGCGTCGCTCCACCGCCACCACACGTGCCACGGCCAGGCCCGGCGGGTAGACGCCGTCCAGGCCGCTGGTGTGCAGCGCATCGCCCACCTGCACGTCGGCATTGCCGGACATGAACCGCAACTCCATGCCACCCGCTCCGCCGAAGGCGGCGCTGCGCTGCTGGGTGCGCGTATTGAGCACCGGAATGGCGGCGTCCTTGTCGGTCAGCAGCGTGACTTCCGAAGTGAGCGCATAGGCCTGGGTGACCTGGCCCAGCACACCCGCTTCGTTGATCACCGGTGATCCCAGCTGCACGCCCTGCTGGCGGCCGCGGTCGATGAAGACCTTGCGCGAGTACGGGTCGGCGGCTTCGTACAGCACCTCGGCCGGCAGCGAATGCACGGTGATGGCCGGGCGCAGTTCCAGCAAGGCGCGCAGGCGGGTGTTTTCCTGCGTCAGCTGTTCGGTGCGGGCGGCACGTTCGGCGACGGCAGCCAGCTTCATGCGGGCCGCGTGTTCGTCCTGCTGCGCCTGGTTCAAGCCGCGCAGGTAGTCGCCGCCACCTTCCAGGATTTCCACCGGCACGGCCAGCGCACGTTGCAGCGGCAGCAGCACGATGGCCAGGGCCTGGCGCAGCGGGCCGGCCACGCGCAGGCGTGCATCGGCCACCATCAGGAAGAAGGCCAGCGCCGAGAAGAACACGAGCTTGGTCAGGGCGGAAGGGCCCTGGCGGAAGAACGGCGGCGGGCTGCGGTCCAGTGTGCCTAACGGCATAGCGGCATGTCAGCTGAGCCTGCCGGGCTTCACTCGGACGTGAAGATGCTGCCCAGCCGTTCCATGCGTTCCAGTGCCATGCCGCAGCCGCGCACCACGCAGGTCAGCGGGTCTTCGGCCACCAACACGGGCAAGCCGGTTTCTTCGGCCAGCAGCCGGTCCAGGTCGCGCAGCAGGGCGCCGCCACCAGTGAGCATCATGCCGCGCTCGGCGATGTCGGCGCCCAGCTCAGGCGGTGTCTGCTCCAGCGCGTTTTTCACCGCGCTGACCATCTGGTTCAGCGGGTCGGTCAGCGCTTCCAGGATTTCGTTGCTGCTGATGGTGAAGCTGCGCGGCACACCTTCACTCAGGTTGCGGCCCTTGACTTCCATCTCCTTGACCTCGCTGCCGGGGAACGCGCTGCCGATGGTCTTCTTGATGGACTCGGCGGTGGGCTCGCCGATCAGCATGCCGTAGTTGCGGCGGATGTAGTTGATGATGGCTTCGTCGAACTTGTCGCCGCCGACGCGGACCGAGCCCTTGTAGACCATGCCGCCCAGCGAAATGACGCCGACTTCCGTCGTGCCGCCGCCGATGTCGACGACCATGGAGCCCGAGGCCTCGGCCACCGGCAGGCCGGCACCGATCGCGGCGGCCATCGGTTCCTCGATCAGGTAGACCTCGCTGGCGCCGGCGCCCAGGGCCGATTCGCGGATGGCGCGGCGCTCGACCTGGGTCGAGCCGCAGGGCACGCAGATGATGATCCTCGGCGACGGCTTGAACGTCTTCGAGTCGTGCACCATCTTGATGAACTGCTTGAGCATCTGCTCGGTGACGGTGAAGTCGGCGATGACGCCGTCCTTCATCGGGCGGATCGCCTCGATGTTGCCCGGCACCTTGCCCAGCATGGCCTTGGCCTCGCGGCCCACGGCCTGGATCGTCTTCTTGCCGTTGGGGCCGCCCTCGTGGCGAATGGACACCACCGACGGCTCGTCGAGGACGATGCCCTTGCCGCGCACGTAAATCAGGGTGTTGGCGGTGCCGAGGTCGATGGCCAGGTCGGTGGAGAAGTAGCGGCGCAGGGAGGCAAACATGGTGTGACGCGGGGAGCCTCGCCGGCGGGGCGCGGCTTGAGATCGGGGGGGCCTGATAAGCAATGAGGCCGCCTGGGCCCCGCTGAAATTCATCGCGAAGCGGGCAGCCTCAAAGGCTTGGAAGATGGGCGGCGATAATAACCGATCACCCCTGTTTTGAGCCCTAGCGCCATAGGTTTTCGGCTCAATCCTTACACCTAAAAACTCCCCATGAGCCTCACCCCTGACGACGTGAGCCGCATCGCCAACCTGGCCCGGTTGGAGCTGCAACCGGCCGAGTCCGCCAGCCTGCTTGGCAACCTGAATGACTTCTTCAAGATCGTCGAGCAGATGAGCGCGGTGGACACGGCCGGCGTCGAGCCGCTGTACACCCCGCTGTCGGCCATCCAGCAGGTGCAGTTGCGCCTGCGTGACGACGTCGTCACCGAGAGCAACCAGCGCGAGCTGAACCAGCGCAGCGCCCCGGCCGTCGAGGACGGCCTCTTCCTCGTTCCCAAGGTCATCGAATGAAGCCCGTTCACGACATGGGCGTGGCCGAGCTGGCCGCCGCCCTGAAGAACCGCGCCCTGTCCAGCCGCGAGGCGACGCAAGGCCTGCTGGACCGTATGGCCGCCCATGAAAAGCTGGGCGCCTTCCTGCATGTCGACGCCGAGGGTGCGCTCGCTCGGGCTGACGCCGCCGATGCGCTGATTGCTGCCGGCACCGCCGGGCCTCTCGCCGGCGTGCCGATCGCGCACAAGGACGTCTACGTCACGGCCGACATGCCGACGACCGCCGGCTCCAGGATCCTCGCTGGCTACCGCAGCCCGTTCGACGCCACCGTCGTTGCCCGCCTGAACGCGGCCGGCACGGTCAGCGTCGGCAAGCTGAACTGCGACGAATTCGCGATGGGCTCGGCCAACGAGAACAGCGCCTTTGGCCCCGCGCACAACCCCTGGGACGTGTCGCGCGTGCCGGGCGGCTCGTCCGGCGGCTCGGCCGTGGCCGTGGCTGCGCGCCTGGTGCCCGGCGCGACCGGCACCGACACCGGCGGCTCCATCCGCCAGCCGGCCAGCTTCACCGGCATCACCGGCATCAAGCCGACCTATGGCGTGTGCTCGCGCTACGGGATGATCGCGTTCGCGTCCAGCCTGGACCAGGCCGGCCCGATGGCCCGCTCGGCCGAGGACTGCGCGCTGCTGCTGTCGGCCATGAGCGGCTTCGACGAGCGCGACGCGACCAGCGTGCAGCAGCCGCCGCAGGACTTCCATGCGCAGATGCTGGCGTTGCGCGAGGGCGCCACCGCCGCGCAGCCTTTGCGTGGCCTGCGCATCGGGCTGCCGAAGGAGTTCTTCCCCGCCGTGCTGGCCGCCGACGTGAACGGCGCCGTGCGGGCCGGCCTGGCCGAGCTGGAAAAGCTGGGCGCCACGCTGGTGGACGTGAGCCTGCCGCGCACCGAGCTGGCGATTCCGGTGTACTACATCATTGCCCCGGCCGAGGCGAGCTCGAACCTGTCGCGCTTTGACGGTGTCAAGTTCGGCCACCGCGCCGCCCAGTACGACGACCTGCTGGACATGTACAAGAAGACGCGCGCCGAGGGCTTTGGCCTCGAGGTGAAGCGCCGGATCATGATCGGTGCTTACGTACTGAGTGAGGGCTACTACGAGGCCTATTACGGCCAAGCCCAGAAGCTGCGCCGCATGATCGCGGACGACTTCCAGCAGTGCTTCACGCAGTGCGACTTGATCGCCGGCCCGGTGGCGCCGACCGTCGCGTGGAAGCATGGCGAGGGCAAGGACGACCCGACACAGGCCTACCTGGCCGACATCTTCACGCTGCCCGGCTCGCTGGCCGGCCTGCCCGGCATGAGCGTGCCGGTGGGCACCGGCGAGGGCGGCATGCCCGTGGGGCTGCAGCTGATCGGCAACTACTTCAAGGAAGGGCAGCTGCTGCACACCGCGCACGCCCTCCAACTGGCAACCGACTGGCACCTCGCCGCGCCCGCAGGATATTGATGGCCCCCACGCTCACTTTGTTCGCTGCCCCCCGAGGGGGCGCGAGCCTCCTTGAGGCGGCTCTGCGGAGTCTCTGAACATGCCCACCACGCCCAAACTCATCCGCGGCTACGAGGTCGTCATCGGCCTGGAAAACCACGTCCAGCTCTCCACGCAGAGCAAGATCTTCAGCGGTTCCTCCACCGCCTTCGGTGCCGCGCCCAACACGCAGGCCTCGCCGGTGGACCTGGCGCTGCCGGGCACGCTGCCGGTGCTGAACCGCGCCGCCGTCGAGCGCGCCATCCGCTTCGGCCTGGCCGTCGGCGCCAAGGTGGCGCCGCTGTCCATCTTCGCGCGCAAGAACTACTTCTACCCGGACCTGCCCAAGGGCTACCAGATCAGCCAGTTCGAGATCCCGGTCGTGCAGGGCGGCGCGGTGGAGTTCTTCGTCGGTGATGTGAAGCACAAGGTCAACCTGACCCGCGCCCACCTGGAAGAAGACGCGGGCAAGAGCCTGCACGAGGACTACCACGGCCAGAGCGGCATCGACCTGAACCGCGCCGGCACGCCGCTGCTGGAGATCGTGTCGGAGCCCGACATGCGCTCGGGTGCCGAGGCGGCCGAGTACGCCAAGACGCTGCACGCGCTGGTGATGTGGCTGGGTATCTGCGACGGCAACATGCAGGAGGGCTCGTTCCGCTGCGACGTGAACGTGTCGGTGCGCAAGCCCGGCGAGCCCTTCGGCACGCGCCGCGAGATCAAGAACCTCAACAGCTTCCGCTTCCTCGTCGACGCGGTGAACTACGAGGTCAACTGGCAGATCGACGAGATCGAGGACGGCCGCAAGATCCAGCAGGCCACGGTGCTCTACAACCCGGACACCGGCGAGACCCGCGCGATGCGCAGCAAGGAAGACTCGGCCGACTACCGCTATTTCCCCGACCCTGACCTGCCGCCGCTGGTCATCGGCTCAGAGTGGGTGGAGCGCGTGAAGGGCGAGATGCCGGAGCTGCCGGCCGTGATGGCCGCGCGTTTCATCGAGGTCGACGGCCTGCCCGAATACGACGCGACGATGATGACGCAGAGCCTGGCGACGGCGCGCTACTACGAGGCCGCCAAGGCTGCGGGCGCGACGCCGAAGCTGGTGGCGAACTGGGTCATGGGCGAGATCAGCAAGCGGCTCAACGCGTCGGGTGGCGAGATCGACGCCGCGCCGGTCGGCCCCGAGCTGCTGGCCAAGCTCATCGCCCGCATCTCCGATGGCACGATCTCGAACAACGCCGCCAAGCAGGTGTTCGAGGCGCTCTGGAGCGGCGAGTCGGCGGATGTCGACGCGGTGATCGAGTCCAAGGGACTGAAGCAGGTCAGCGACACCGGCGCCATCGAGGCCATCCTCGACGAGGTGCTGGCCGCCAATCAGAAGTCGGTCGACGAGTTCCGCGCCGGCAAGGACAAGGCGTTCAACGCGCTGGTCGGCCAGGCGATGAAGGCGACCAAGGGCAAGGCCAACCCGGCGCTGGTCAACGAACTGCTGAAGAAGAAGCTCGGCTGACGCCACTTGAACGCGGCGGGCGCCTGGTGCGCCCGCTGGCGTCGGCGTCTGGCGGCGGGCCACCGCCGTGTCGACGCGGCGGCGCGCTCTCGGGTTTTCCTGAGGCTACTTGTAGCTGCCCGACTTGGGCGTCTGGGTGGGCAATGTGGCCGGCAGCTCTTCCAGCGGCGGCATGGAGCCCGGCGCGGCGCCGGCCCACAGCTTGCGCAGCCGGGCCAGCTCGGCGTCGAAGCGCGTGTTGAGGCGCACGACCTCGGCCTTCTGGTTTTCGATGAGTACCTGCTGGGCCTCGACGCTCGCGTCGTTGGCGTCCAGCGCCTGCTTGAGCTTGGCCGGCAGGGGCTTGCCCTTGTAGAACTCGGCCTCCTCGGCCAGCGGCTTGCGTTCGGCGCCCAGCTCCTTGATGCGGCGCTCCGACAGGTGCATGGCCTTGTTGGTGTCATCCAGCGCGGCGCTGCGGGCGCGCTGGTGGGTGGCCTCGTTGGGGTAGCGCTGCATCAGCGTGCGGTCGCGGCGTGCGACGTCGGCCAGTGCCAGGCGGTCAGCCGTAGCGCGGCGGTCGGCCGCGTCCTTGGCGGCGCGTTCCTCCGGGCTCAGGAAGGGCGGCAGCGTGCTGCGCTGAGACCCGTCGGCGTTGAGCATGCGCTGCTCGCGCGCAGCGCATTCCGGGATCGGTCGGTCGCTGGTCAGCCTGCGGCCATCGGCCGTCGTGCAGCTGTAGATGCCCTTGACGGGGGTCCCATCCTGGGCCCAGGTGGAGGTGGCAAGCAGCAGGCCGGTGACGAGGAATACAGGCTTCACGAGGGTTCAGACTCCATAGCGCTCGCGGTAGGCCATCACGGCCGGGCGGTGGGTGGCGAGTTCGGGGGCGCCGTCGAGATAGGACAGCAGGTCGGCGAGGCCGGCGATGGCCACGACCGGCAGGCCGTAGCGCTGCTGCACCTGCTGCACGGCGGACAGCGGGCTGTCCACGCCGGCTTCGGCGGCCTTTTCCTGACGGTCCAGCGCAATGGACACGCCGCAGGGCGTGGCACCGGCGGCCTCGATCATCTGGATGGATTCGCGCACGGAGGTGCCGGCCGAGATGACGTCGTCGATGATGAGCACGCGGCCCTTGACCGGCGCGCCCACCAGCGTGCCGCCTTCGCCGTGGTCCTTGGCTTCCTTGCGGTTGTAGGCGAACGGCACGTTATGGCCGCGGCGGGCGAGTTCCATCGCGACGGCGGCGGCCAGCGTGATGCCCTTGTAGGCGGGGCCGAAGATCATGTCGAACGCCAGGCCGGAGGCGATCAGGCGCTCGGCGTAGAAGGCCGCGAGCCGGCCAAGCTTGGCGCCGTCGTCGAACAGACCGGCGTTGAAGAAGTAGGGGCTCAGCCGGCCGGCCTTGGTCTTGAACTCGCCGAAGCGCAACACGCCCGCCTCGACGGCGAACGCAACAAAGGACTGGGCGAGGGGATCGGTGGGCGCGGCGGACATGGTCCAAGGATTTTAGGGGGCAACTAACCGGCCTGCCCTCTGGACGACGGCTGCGCGAGCGGCGCGTAGATGCCGGTCTCGGGCGGGGCCGGCGTGCTGCCGGCCCGCACGCTCAGAACGAGGCCTTGAACTGCACGCCGTAGCTGCGCGGCTCGTTGACGATGCCGGTGAGGTTGTTGAAGTCGATGGCCGCAACGACCTGGCGATGGTTGGTGATGTTGCGCGAGTAGGCCGCCACCTCGTACTTGCCGCTGTTCCAGGCATAGCCCGCGCGCAGGCCACCCTCCAGCGCCGACTTGGCGCGGTACTCGGCCGCCTCGTACAGGAACATGTTGTATTTGTCCTTGTAGGCCCAGTCGGTCAGCACGGTGAGTTCGCCGGCCCCGATCTCGGTGCTGTACTTCAGCGTCCAGTTCCATACGACCTTGGGCGCGCGCGGCAGGGAGTTGCCGTTGATGCTGACGGTGCCGGCCAGCGGGCCGGCCGGGTCCAGCACCGTGCAGCCGTTGCCGCACGGCGCGACGAACAGGCCCGGGTCCTTGATCTTGGTGTCGTTGTACGAGAAGCCCAGCGTCGTGCGCCAGTCGCGCGCGATGATGGCCTGCGCGTCGATTTCGAAACCCTGGCCTTCCGCCTTGGCGGCATTGACGAGGCGGTTCTGGTTGGTGGCGCCCGAACCCGCGGTGAGCTGCATGTCCTTCACGCGGTACTTGAACACCGTGCCGCTGATGCGCGCCGTGTTGTCCAGCAGGTCGGCCTTGAAGCCGGCCTCCACCGACAGCACCTTCTCGGAGTTCGCCACCGAGATCGCGTCGCCGAACAGCACGCGGCCCTGGATGGACGGTGCGCGATAGCCGGTGGCCACGCGCGCGAACACGCTGGTGGCCTTGTCGAGGCTGTAGTTGGCGCCGAGGTCCCAGCTCCAGTTGGTGGCCTTGGGGTGGGTGGTGATGGTGTTCAGCGCGGTGAAGGTGCCCATCTTGGCGCGTGACGCGTCGAAGTCCTTCTTGTCGTCGGTGTAGCGCAGGCCGGCGGTCAGCTTGAGGTCGGCGGTGACGGCGTATTTCAGGTTGCCGAACACGGCCCAGGACTTGGCTTCCTGGTGCTGCACGGCGTAGCCGTTCTGCGGGTCCCCGGCCGCGAAGGTGTCGTAGTTGAAGCTGTCGACCTGCAGCTTCTCGTTGAAGTAGTACAGCCCCGCGATCCACTGCAGCGGCGCGCCGGTGTTGGACTGCAGGCGGAACTCCTGCGTCGTCTGGCGCAGGTAGGGGATGCCGTCGGCGGTCTGGGAGTCGAACGGGATGTTGGCCTTCTGGCTGCCGTAGTCGGGGCCGGAGGGCGGGGCATAGGACGCGCCGAAGCCGCCATCCACGTCGCCGCGGCTGTAGAACTTGGCGCGGTCGTGCGCGGTGATGGAGTACAGCGACACGCCGTCGAAGTCCCAGCGCAGCCGGGCGCTGACCTCGCTGGACTTCAGCGTCTGCGAGTTGTAGCCGTCGGTGGGGTAGTAGGCGTCGTCGTAGCCGTCGACGATGTCGTTGCTGCCCTTCTTGATGATGTTGGCGCGGAAGGTCGTGGCCGTGCCCTTGTAGTCGCGGGCCTGGACCTTGAAGAGGCCCTCGAAGCCGCCGCTCTTGTAGAGGCCTTGCAGGCGCAGCGCCTTGTCGTTGTAGCCCTCGAGGTCGGCCGTCGCGCCTGCGCTGGCGGCCAGCGGGTTGTGCACGCGGTCGCTCTGGCGCTGCGCGAGGCCGGCCACGCGCAGCTGCAGCTCGCTGTTGACCGGCACGTTGACGGCGGTCTCCAGGTTCACGGCGCTCCAGCGCCCGAAGCCGAGGTTGGCATAACCTTCCAGGCGCTTGGTGGGGCGGGCGGAGTCGAACTTCATGACGCCGGCGGGCGAGTTGCGGCCGAAGAGCGTGCCCTGCGGGCCGCGCAGCAGCTCCACCTGCGCCATGTCGAACACCGGGAAACCCTTCAGCGCGATGCTTTCCTGCACGACGTCGTCGTAGACCAGGCCCACCGGCTGCGACGCGTTCATGTCGAAATCGGTGTTGCCCAGGCCGCGCACATAAAAGCGCGGGAAGGTGCGGCCGTAGTCGGACTCGATGTTCAGGCTGGGCACCTTGCCCGACAGCGCGCGGATGTCCTGGCCGCTGGCGTTGTAGGTGTCGAGCTCCTCCGACTTGATCGCGGAGATCGACAGCGGCACCTCCTTCAGGTTCTCGGCCCGCCGGCTGCCGGTCACGATGACGGCCTGCAGCTGGTTGACCTCCTTCTTGGCCTCGGGCGCGGGCGCTTCCTGCGCCAGGGCCAGGCCCGTCGGGAACACCGTGCTCAGCGCCAGCGCGAGCAGGGTCGGGGAGATGCGGTGATTCGGCATGAAAAGTCCTCGGATTGCGGGTAGACGAACGGGAGACACGCCGGCACGGGTGATGCCGCTGATTGCTACTGGATGGTAAAGATCGGCCTCTCGCGCCCGGCCTGCCGGCAACCCGCAGCTGTTGTGTGTTTGCTGCACTGCGATACTGAGGAAAACCCAGCTTCCCGCCCACGGTGTCCATGCGCTTCATCACTGCCAACCTGAACGGCATCCGCTCTGCCGCGAGCAAGGGCTTCTTCGAGTGGCTGGAGCGCCAGCAGGCCGACGCCCTGGGCGTGCAGGAGCTCAAGGCGCAGGCCGACGTCGTCGAGGACAAGTTCCGCCGCTGCGACAAGCTCGACGGCCACTTCCACTACGCCGAGAAAAAGGGTTACTCAGGCGTGGGCCTCTACACGAAGGAGGCGCCGAGCGACGTCATCACGGGGCTGGGCATCGCCGAGTTCGACAGCGAGGGCCGCTGGATCGAGAAGCGCTTCGACAAGCCGGGCCGCAAGCTCAGTCTCATCAGCGTCTATTTCCCGAGCGGCACGAGCGGCGAGGAACGCCAGGCGGTGAAGTACCGCTTCCTCGATGCGGTGTACCCGCACCTGCAGGCGCTGAAGGCCGAGCGGGAGTTCATCCTCGTGGCCGACGTCAACATCGCGCACAAGGAAATCGACCTGAAGAACTGGCGCGGCAACCAGAAGAACAGCGGCTTCCTGCCCGAGGAGCGGGCCTGGCTGACGCGGCTGTTCGATGCCACGGCGGGCGGCGGGCTGGTCGACGTGTTCCGCACGCTGAACGACAAGGCCGAGCAGTACACCTGGTGGAGCAACCGGGGCGCGGCGCGCGCCAACAACGTCGGGTGGCGGCTGGACTATCACCTCGCCACGCCGGGCGTGGCCGCGCTGGCCCGCACCGAGGCCATCTACACGGCCCAGCCGTTCAGCGATCACGCGCCGCTGACCATCGACTACGACTTCACGCTCTGACCGGGCGGCGCTGCCGCGTGGTGCCTGATTGACGGAATGGGGCAGGCGCGCACGGATACGGGGCGGTCAGCCGCTTGACCACAGGGCAATCCCGGGGGGCGTTGGCCCGGAAACTGCGTACGGGCACAGGACAATTCCGCCCTCGCGCGCGGGCTACCGCTCGTGCGCGTCCGCCTCAAGCCCGCCCTATCGGGTCCACCTGGAACGCATGACGTGACGATTCCCTCTCCCTCGGCCGCCCCGGCCACGGCCGCAGCGCCGGCCACCATCCTTGGCCAGCCCAACCAGCTGTTTGTCCTGTTCTTCACCGAGATGTGGGAGCGGTTCTCCTACTACGGCATGCGGGCGCTGCTCGTGCTGTTCCTCGTCACCGAAGCCAGCAAGGGCGGCTGGGGCTGGAGCCGGGCCGACGCCACCAACCTCTATGGCTGGTACACCGGCCTGGTCTACCTGACGCCCATCCTCGGCGGCTTCGTCGCCGACCGCCTGCTGGGCACGCGGCGCTCGGTGCTGCTGGGCGGCTTCATCATCGCGGCGGGCCATATCGCGCTGTTCATGGAGACCGTGCCGAGCTTCTATGCCGGCCTGGGCCTCGTCGTGCTGGGCACGGGCCTGTTCAAGCCGAACATCTCGGCCATCGTCGGCCAGCTCTATGGCAAGGACAACGAAGGCCAGCGC
>Ga0228698_1001534_pt1 | contig 11121 bp, 5 predicted proteins | sample McNCre117_Aug_MG_FD_178015 | JGI IMG/M metagenome (GOLD analysis project Ga0228698, IMG submission 178015) | Freshwater microbial communities from McNutts Creek, Athens, Georgia, United States - 1-17_Aug_MG | ecosystem: Environmental > Aquatic > Freshwater > Creek | place: USA: Georgia...
CATGCAGATCGTGGTGCCGCCTTGCCGGTTGCCACCACCGCTGATGCACCACCGCCAGCAGACCCCGCCGGCTTGGCCCGCATGCTGGGCGCGCAAGCCGCTCCAGTGGCTGATGCCGTGGTGGTGGATGCCAGTAGCCGCTTTCGCCTCACCGGCATCATTGCATCGGGTTCTGGCCACGGCGTGGCATTGCTGTCCATCGACGGCCAGCCGCCCAAGCCCTACCGCGTGGGCAGCGTGTTGGAAAGCGGCCTCATGCTGCAATCGGTAGAAGCCCGTCGCGTGGCCCTGGCCAATGATGCCCATGCCCCGGTGCGCATGCGGCTGGAACTGCCACCCAAGCAGTAGATATTTCCTGTAGGGATTTTTTCGCTTTCGTAGTCCTCGCCCGATAACCTGTGTAGGGTTGTGGCGCGATTGGCCTTGCTTTGTCCATAAGCGAACAAAGCGGGTCTTTGAAATCGGCAAATATTGAAATAGTTCGTCCACGTCTTACCGGGTCGAACCATGAAAAATACATTGCAGGTTTCCAGCTTTCCCAAGCACTTTTGCGCTTCCTTGGCAGTGAGCGCATCGCTGCTGTTGGTGGCCTGCGGTGGTGGGGGCTCTGGCGGCGGGTCGACCAGCAGTGCGCCCAGCGCCCAATTCATGGCGTCCGACACCTTCTTCAACCAATGCGATGGCGGCACCCAGGAAAAGGCTTTCCTGCGCTCCTTCATCGACGAGACCTACCTTTGGTACAAAGACGTGCCCGCCCTGGCCCCTGCCGACTACGCAACGCCGCAGGCCTACTTTGCGGATTTGAAGACACCTGCGCGCACCGCTTCGGGTTCTTATGTGGACCAGTTCCACACATCCATGCCCACCACCGACTTCAACACCGCCATGTCCGGCAACGGCTCGGGCTACGGCATCCAGTGGCTGGCGCAAAGCACCGTGGCGCCCCGAAACCTGGTGGTGGGCTATGTGGAGCCCAACTCACCGGCAGCTTTGGCGGGCATCCAGCGGGGCGACCGGCTCACTGCGGTGGACGGTGTTGATTTCGTCAACAACAACACCCAGCAAGGTGTGGACGCTCTCAATGCTGGCCTGTCTCCCAGCAGCCAGAGCGCCCACGGCCTGGCCTTTAACGGCGGTGCGGCCGTGGCGCTGTCACCCGCTGTGTTCTCCACGCAGACAGTGCACAACGTCAATGTGTTTGCCACGCAAGCGGGCGTGCAAGTGGGCTACTTCGCGTTTGACAGCCACCTGCAAAAGTCCGAAGACGAACTGATCGCCGCCATCAACCAACTTAAGGCCAACAACGTGACCGCGCTGGTGATAGATATGCGCTACAACGGCGGCGGCCTGCTGCAGATTGCCAGCCAGTTGGGCTACATGATTGCCGGGCCGGACGCCACCCAAGGCAAGACTTTTGAGCGCATTCTGTACAACGACAAACGCAGCGCCAGCAACTGGTCCATGCCTTTCGCCGCCGTCAGCAGCAAGGGCGAGGCCTTGCCATCGCTGGGCTTGCGGGAAGTAACTTTCCTGGTCACCCACGATACCGCATCAGCCAGCGAGTCGCTGATCAACGGCCTGCGCGGCATTGACGTGAAAGTGAACCTGATCGGCGACACCACCCGCGGCAAACCCTACGGCTTTGTGCCCCAGTCCAACTGCGGCACTATCTACCTTGCGGTGCAGTTCAAGGGCGTCAACCACAAAGGTGAAGGCGATTACGTAGACGGCATGCCCTTCACCTGCCTGGCACGTGACGACTTCGCCCATGCTGTAGGAAGCCCCGAGGAAACAATGCTCAAAGCCGCGATGTGGTACTTGGAAACTGGAAGCTGCGCCGCTGCGGCCAGCGCGCAAATGGTGATGCGTGCCAGCAGCCAGCACTACACCTTGATGCGGTCTGCGGTGCAGGAAATGCGTGTGTTGCCGGACATTCCCAAGCCGTGATGCATAGCCGGACCCGTGCAGACGCATAGCTGCCCAAAGCCGCACGGTGCGATGGGCGGGAGTCAAAAACAAACGGGGGGAGGGGATGTGGCGGAAGCTGTGTCTGTCTAACTGACGTATTGAGAAGTCTCACACCATCTCAAATCGCTAGTGTTTATGCGGGTTTCAGAGTGAACTGTGTTTTTTATCATGTCTTGACATATCATGTAGTCTCAAATTTAATGTTACATAAGATGTTACATAGGGAGTGATATGCCAAAAGTGGCGCGTGAGCTTGGGCCCCTCGATGTGAGTCGTCTCAAAGGAGAGGGTTTTTATCCGGTGGGAGGGGTTGCCGGTCTGGCACTGCAGATCGTTGGAACAGGCACGAAGAGCTGGGTGCTGCGCGTGAAGATCGGCGGCGTGCGTCGCAACATGGGTCTTGGTGGCTACCCGGATGTGACGCTTGCTCTCGCTCGTGAGAAAGCGCGGCAAGCAAAGATGAAGATTCAAGATGGTGAAGACCCCATCCATCAGCGCCAAGAGAAGCAAAAGGCTTTGAGGGCCAGTCGCGCAATGGACGTGACTTTCAAAACCTGCGCAGAGGATTACATCGCCGCCCACACACCAGAGTGGACTAACGACAAGCACGCGGCCCAATGGACATCGACTCTCAAGACCTACGCCTTCCCCGTTATCGGGCACCTGTGGGTTAGGGACGTAACCATTGCGCACGTGCTTCAGATTCTCAAGCCGATTTGGCAGACCAAGACAACGACGGCCAACAATGTGCGCGGTCGCATGGAGTCTGTGTTGAGTTCGGCCAAGACTCTTGGACTGCGATCTGGTGACAACCCAGCTGCGTGGAAAGACAACCTAGAAAATCAGTTGCCATCACCCAAGAAGATCAAGAAGGTCCGTCACCATCCCGCCGTGCAGGTGTTGGAAATGGGGGCGTTCATGAAGGATTTGCGTAGCCGCGATGGCGTCTCATCCCGTGCGCTGGAGTTCCTGATTCTGACCAGCGTGCGGTCTCACAACGTGCGACATGCATCTTGGTCTGAAATCGACTATGAAACCAAGACTTGGGCCATTCCCGGCGAGGACACCGACGAGGACAGCCGCCAACGGATGAAGACCGGCATCGCTCACCGCGTTCCCTTGTCGAAGCAGGCGATCACGCTGCTGGAGGGCTTACCTCGTATCGCGGGTACAGATTTGCTTTTCCCGTCGCCACGAGGACTGAAGGAGCTTTCCGACATGGCGATGAATGCCGTGATGAAACAGATGCTCTACAAGGACGAGAAGGGTCGTAGGGCTGTGCCACACGGGATGCGATCCACCTTCAAGGACTGGGCGTTGGAGCACACTCACTATCAGAGTGAAATTTCCGAAAAGGCGTTGGCGCACGTTGTTGGTGATGAAACCGAGCGGGCCTACCTGCGCAGTGATGCGTTCAAGAAGCGCACCGCCATGATGCAGCGGTGGGCTGACTTCTGCGACAAGGAGCAGAAGGCTGCGAAGAGCAAGGTCGTTCAGTTCCGCGCAGCCTGAAGCGGCGATTGCACTGCGCTGAGCGGAGTGCGCATTCTGCTGAGTGGAGGTGGCGCTATTTTTTCGAGATTCCATGAGACTGCAGTCTTCTCAACTACGAAGGCGAAGCCCTCATGAATTTCACTCAATCTACAAATCAGTACCCCCATAACCCCCAAAAGTCTCAGCCTGTGGTCGTTGATCATGCTGATGCCATCAAAGGCCGTTTGCAGGATTTGATGATGCACATGCCCGCCAACAAGCTAATCTTATCGGTCGCCGGCATCTGCGCACTGCTGGCAATGCTTGAAGACGACTTCTGATCTAGCGCCGCCAGAAGTAAACCTGCGATTGATTCTCGTCTTAAACTTGGACGATGCTCAGCATTCAGAGTTGAGCCATCCAACAAAGGGAGAATTACATGCGTTTTTTGATCACGATTTTCGCCACATTTGTCGGCATTCTGCTTTCTACTGCCGCGCATGCTGGCACTGGCCGATATGCCCAAGTAATTGACAAAGGCGATGCCATATTTCAAGTGGACTTTGAGTCCGAAAATGAGTGCGATAGATTCGCACAGATTGTGGGTGGCGTGTGCAGCGAAAAATCTCTTGCAAGTAAATTGCCCACACTTGGCATATTTCAATTTCCTTTCATTGGCATTGAACGAATCACTCGCGTTAAGAATGACTTGATATGCGACCTCATGATGTCAGGCACAAAAGACAACTCAGATGCCAACCTAAGCTGCTCAAGGACGGCGACATCCTCAGATGAGGCGCGGTATCTTCAGGTCAATATACAAGGCACAAAGACACCATACGCACAAATTGACTTTATGACTGCGAAGATGTGTGAGACTGTCAAAAAAAATGAAGGCTTTGCCAGTCAGTCTGCAATTTGCGCTACGAAAAATGCCGAAAACACTTTGCCTCTTCGCGCAACGATTAAAGGTTCAGCTGGTGATGTGGCAATTAATTTTTTGAATGCCGAATTTTGCGAGGCATTTGCCAGCAACTTTGCCAAGTTCAATAAAAATACACCGACGAGGTGCAACTAGTTTTTCCCCAATCAGCGAAAAAAATCATGGGTTTAAGCTGACTCCTTGATGGCCGAGGCTGTCACGCAGCATCTCATTGATCCGAGTCTGCCAGCCCTTGCCGGACGCCCGGAATCGCTCCAGCGTCTCCACGTCAATCCTGATGCTGATCGGTTGCTTGCGGGTACGCTGACGCTTGGGCAGTACCAGCGCGCATTGCTTCATTGCCATGTTGATTTCCTCTGAATTGGTTTCCATGTCATCACTCCAGCGCATCCATCTCTTCGCGATCCGCCTCGGTCGCATGGTGATTGAATGCACGACGCTGCGTGGGTGACAAGCCATAGCGCGGGTTCTCGATGTTGCGGATCGTGCGGTTTGCTTCGCGCGGCGTGAGCCCGATCTCTATCAGCCGGTTGTAGGCTTTTTCTTCACGACCGTACTTGAGATCGCTCTTCACTGCGGCCATCACATACTTCTTGGACTCAAGCAGGCGCTCCTGCACTTGAGCAGCAACCGCACCCTCCGGGCCTTGCGGGTGTCCCTGAGAGATCGATAGGCCAGTGAAGCCACCTTCGAGCTTGTCCTTGTCCAGCTTGGTTCCACGGCCTTGTGCAACGTCCTTGGCGGTTTCCAGCTGCTCCAGAGGAACGTTCTTGCCAACGAGGTACAACGCCATGTCAATCGCTTTGTGAGCCATGGTGTCGCTCGGGTCATAGATCGGCGTGCCGAACGAGTCCTTGTTGTTCGTAGCCAGTCCATGCAGTGCAGACGCCATCGGGGAGAGCTTCTTCTCCAGCGTATCAACCGGGTGGAACATCCAGCCTGCCAAGTCTTCAATGACCTTACCAGTCGGAAGACGCATGTACTCATGGCGAGGACTGTTGGGCTGCTGGCCCAGATCAACGCGGTCGCGTTTGTTTGGCTCGTTACCCCAAGTGGAGGACAGACGATACGGGTTGTACGAGTCCAACTCCAGCGGGTTCTTTGTGGCGTTGACCCACATGTCGCCCATGCGCTTGGAATATCCGGAAAGTCCTTGCGTGAGTTGATCCTGCCAGCCCTTGGACTCGTCGCGCTTGTACCAGTCCTGCACGAGCGACGTCACAAGAATCATGGCGGCGAAGTCCATGATCTGTCCGGTGAACGCAATGCGCTTGGCTCTGGACATGCCCATCATGGCGCTCTCGGTGTTCGATCCCTGAAACAACTGTGCCTTCAGGCCAGCAGGCAATCCGTACAGGCTGTCCTTGAGGGAGCCAATGTTGCCCATGTTGAAAGACTTGGAGAACAGCAGCACGTTCAAGAACTTGTGCATGGCGTCGCTCATGTTCTCGCGGCCAATCGCACCCGCGTACCGATTGGAGATGTGCGCGGCCACGGTCAGAGCAGTGTTCTCGTCGGCCCCCTTGGCAACCAGCTTCGTGTAAACGTCTTTGGCGATGCCTGCCTGTAGATCACCAACGCGATCCCAAAGAAGGGTGTTGTGCCAAACATCCCCTGCCATGTCGATACCGGACTTCAGCTTGTCGCCGAGGCCATCAGCAGCGAAGTTCCCAACCTTCTGCGCGCCCAAGGAAATCCAGCTTTCGTTCGGGTCGCCCCAGCTTCCCTCCTTGCCAATGCCACGGGCGATGTCGCCCACGTCCAGCATGTTGCCGCGCCGTCCGATGGGAACCATGCCGTGGTCGATTACCTGCTTCATGAACTCGGTGTCGGCTTTCACGGCATGCCCAGTCACATACAGCTTGGGCAATCGCAGGCCAGCATACGCAAACGCACGACCAGCAATCACTTGGTTGTGAATGAGCGGCGAGTACATGATCGCGTTCATGGCCTTGGACTTCAGCAGCATGTAGCCGCTGTAAGGCGCACTGTTCGGGTTTGACAGGATTGCCTTGATCGGACCTTTGAACTCGTTGGAGATGTACATGGATTGCTTGTCCATGACGGGCTTGCCATCCTGATCCGTCATGACGCGCCACTTGCCGTCCTTCTCCTCCAGCCGAGGTTTGAAGGTCTTGAACGCGGGATGGTCAATCGTAAAGAAGCCCTCTTTCTCGTGGCTGGAAACCAGTTCCTTGCCAGTGGAGTAGCCGAGGTCTTTGATCTGCTGCACGAGCTCATGGCCCGCAATGGCCTTCTCCATCTTCGCCATTGCAAGCGGCATGGTGCGGATGTCGCGAACCATCTCGCCACCCTTGGCCTTCATCGCGGCCTCAGTCTCTGCAGCCGTGTCGTACTTGCGGGACTTGGCCGATCCGCCAGCATTGGTACTCAGGTCGCGACCGCGGAGGTCCGGCGTGGAGTCCATTTCTCTCGCGGGATCAATGACATTGCCTTCTTCACCGATCTCCACCATCATGCGCGGCGTCCAGAAGTCCACGCCTGCACTCTTGACTAGCCCAGCCTCCTTGGCGCGCTGCCACAGTTCCTCGCCGTACTCGTGAAGTTGGTTCACCACCGCACGCTCTGCAGGGCTCAACGAGTCCAGCCCGCGCCCAGTGCCATCGCTGACTTCACCGGATCGGCGGATGTCGTTTTCCTCATCGGCGGCGTTCCACATGCGAGCGCGCTGCTCTGGAGTGAAGTCTTTCTGGAGCTTGTGGTCGATGGTCTGCCACTCATACTGAGCACGGCGGGTTGCATTGATCCAACGCTGCGCCAATGCACGAGTGCGCTGCGTACCAGATGACATGGGAGCAATGCGCTCGTACACACCCCAGTCATCGAGATGGTTGTCAATGATCTTCGACATGGCGGTGGACGCGTGCGAAAGCAGGTCAGCACCGGGGAGTTTCGATGCGGGCTTGGCCGCGTCGTCAGGCTTGGCTACGTCGTAGAAGACGCGTTCCGTTTCCGGGTAAGTACCGCCCTCAGTTCCGCGGCCTTCAATCCCGGCTTCATGCTCGCGCAGCCGGTCCAGTAGTCCCGATCCTTCTGCCCGTGCTCGGCCATCCAAGAGGGACTTAAAGATGCTATGTCGCGCAAGAGTGCGCCAACCTGCCGATTCCGTCTCTGCACCAGCGCTTTGTGCAGTTCCATCGCCCTGAGTTGCCGTGTACTCACCAATGTCTTGTCGCCGAACGCGATTGCCATCCGCTCCCCGGAAGTCGGCGGTATCAAGTCGATAAGTCGGGATGTGGTGGACATGAGGGTAATTATTCTCCAAAGACTTCATTGCGACGTCAATCAGGCGCTCCGTATTTCCAACATGATCGCCATAGACCCACTTCAGCGGTGGCACGCCGAGTTCGGTAGAGCCCTGAATCTGACGCGGGTGAGGTGCGAGATGCGCAGTGGTGCCGAACTTCAAAGCACTGTTGAGCATCTGTTCGGTGCGGCGGCGCAGCGCGATGTCACTCAGGCCAGACGGATCACCAATGAAAATCTTTCCATTGTTGTGCGCGTAGGTCTGGGCGATGTTGTACGCCACTGCGCCGTTCTTGCCGGGTTCCTGCCGCGAGGCGTCAATGAAGACATCATCCGTGGGTGGCACCTCTTCAGGGTTCTCACCGGGACGGCCCATGACCTCATTGGTGCGGTTGTTGTCGCGGTCGGTTTCGTAGGAATAGAGTTGCTTGTCCTGACCGTATGGACTTGCCTTGCGGTCATGAATTTTGACCACTGAGTCATCGGGGAAGGTGAGTGTGAAGACGGTTTCATCCGGCATGCGCGTGCTGCGAACCTTGATCTCACCATCAATGGAGTTGTCCTTGACGATGCCATCCATCGCCTTCTCGCGCGACTTGGGATAGGCATGTAGGTCATTACTCTCTTCGAAAGCGCTGGATGCGTTGGAGCCTTCAGAGTCATCACGAGCCGGATCACGGTAGCCAGAGAGGTCTGCCAGCATCTTGCGCGACAGGCGCTCACCATTGCCACGCTGCACCGCTTTCAAACCCTGCAGCACCGGATGATCAGACGGCAGACGCAGGATGCTCTTGACCTTTGCCAGCATCTCACTGATCCACTGCATGGCCTTGGATTGCCATGTGCCAGCAGCGTGACGCTCGCCAAGGATGCGCGTGGCATTGACGGCCCAGAACTCACTGGGGTTCACCAACTGATAGTGCTTGTCGTAGTCCAAGGTGCCATCCTTGAACGCGTCGTTCACGCGTGCTTGACGCGTGGCATCTCCCGCCATGGCCTCTGCCATGTCCTGCATCGCGGCCTTCTGCTTGGGCGTCGCCTTCTTCAACTCGTCGGCGTAGGCGCGCGCCCATTCCTTGCGAATGCCATCCTGAATCGCAGGGGGCATCATGCGTTCGGTGTGGTGCAAGATTTCATGAACGGCAGTGCCGTCGTTGGCGCGGCCCTTGATGATCGACATCACCTCGTGGGCCGGGTTGTACTGGCCTGCGGCATTCCCCTTACTTATCAACGAGATGCCAAGACCATTCGCAAGATCGGGATTGCGTCGCAGCAGCCAGTCGGCAAACTCGGCGGCGTCTTCAGGAATATCGCCGCGGCGCTTTGCTGCCAGCAGTTTCTCGCGCACGATGTCAGCACCACGCTGGCGCTCAGCCAAGTCACGGTTGACCTGCTTGGCATCAGAGACTTGCTCCATCTTGCCGAGCACCGTCCGAACCTTCAAAGCCATCCCTGCGTCGGTCAGTTTGCCATCGGAATGCTGGTCCACTACCTTGCGCAATGCACGCGTGGCTTGCACCCGAGGAACCTCTGTGTGCTCGTACCCAGCATTGGACAGACGTTGAGCGCGCGTTGAACGTTCGCTGAGCGGCCGTTGAGTATTTGAGGAGCGGTCAAACAGGGGAACACCATCTGCAACCTTGTCGCGCATGGCATGCGTGATACTGATGCCATTAAGGCGAAGTGGATCGGCTTGGGTATCTGCACGGCGCATTGCAGCAGAGCCTGCCGACATGCCCCTGAAGACCGATGGTGTGTCAGCCCATTTGCCTACTCCGTCTGACTCATTCCAATATTTACCAGAGTCAAGGTCTTTGACGCCCAAGCCAATAAGTTGTCCGGGCTTTTCGTCTTCGACTTTGACGCCAGATACATTCCTGCTGCGCGGCAAATCCACAGAGGTCATCGTTCCACCCAACTTGCGCGCCACATCCTTGGCAATGCTTGGAACGATCTGGTCATAGAAAGCTCGCATGCCGTCAGCCGCCGTGTCAGTCATCCCGAACTGCTTTGCGACATCTTCTCCACTTGGAATCGCAACCTTCTGGTAGCCTTCGTCGGCGGCAAGCTTTATGACGCGCTTGAGCGCCAGCGATACCCATGCATCTGTCTTGGTAACAAACGGAGCACCGACAATCCCAGTCGCCTTTTCTGCCTCCAATCGGTCAGCAAATTCGTCAGCAGCCTTCTTGGTTTTGAATGTGTCGTACCCCGGAACGCGATCATCTGCCTGCTGAGCCACCCATTCTTTTCCAGACTTCTTGACAATTCGGCGCGGCAGCACGACATCAAAGCCCGACTGCCTGCCTTGCTGCGCCCAGTCGCTTTGAATCTCGTTGACCATGAGCACACGGTTGCCGTGCACATCTGTGTGGTCATCAAGGCGGAGATGCGCAATTACGTTCTTGTGCTCGTCCCAGTGCTCATGGAAATACTTGCCGTCTTCCACACTGGGCAGCGTCAGCAGAATTTCACGGTAGTTCTTTCCTCCGGATATTGGACGCTTGCCGCCAAACTCGTGCTCATCATTATGAAAATGAACCTCTTGAACTCGAACACCGTTGTCCCGTAGGTAGTTTTGCACCTGCTCTTTGGTCACCTTGCCTTGCTGCATGTCCAGCCAGTCATTGACGCCAGACCATTCGACTTCATCGGCTTTGACTGCACCCTTGTTGATCAATCCACGGATAGCGTCTTTCCAGCCAGCGGGTGGCGCAGCGGATGCTTTGATCGCATCAACGCCACGGGACAATGCGGAGTAGAACGGGCTGCGAGGCCTCTCAATATCACGGAGAACCACATTGCCGTTCTCGCGCGGCTCGGCCTCAATGGTGCTGAAAAAGCGATCGAATGCTGGCCGGATGTATGCCATCTCGCCCTCGGTGGGGTACGGATAGCTCTCTTCGCCACCATGACCAAACAGCGCATCCGCAGCCTTCCAGTGGTCTTCACCAACGACATTGGCTAGGTAGTCATTCCGTGCGCTCTGGTCGTGCATCTTGCTGATCACATAGCTCTCGAATGCGCGCGCAGCCATCTCCGCGTCCGTTGACCAGTACGGAGTGCTGCGGCGCTTGTCTAACTCACGGGAGCGGGTACGCATGCCACCGGCCTTGATCGTGGTCATCAAGGCCTTGAACGCCTTCGCCATCTCCGGGCGCATGTTCGGGTTCTGAGCGCCCTCTGTGACATGACCACCAGCACCGCCGTCAATCTTGGCGAAGTAGTTGTCCATCCCGTGAAACCATTCATGCGCGAGAGAGCCAGCACCATTGTTCTTGGTTAGGTTGATCACCACCTGTCCGGGCTCATAGTGCGCGGCTGCGGGGTTCTTTCCACCCTTTCCGCGTGCACCAAAGGCCAGCCCCAACTGACCATCGAGAGACAGCGCACGGGTCGGCACGCCGATCACTGCGGCCAGATCATGCAGCCCGTCATACGCGTTGTTCAAGTCGTGCTGCCTGCGGGTG
>Ga0228698_1001535_pt1 | contig 11115 bp, 12 predicted proteins | sample McNCre117_Aug_MG_FD_178015 | JGI IMG/M metagenome (GOLD analysis project Ga0228698, IMG submission 178015) | Freshwater microbial communities from McNutts Creek, Athens, Georgia, United States - 1-17_Aug_MG | ecosystem: Environmental > Aquatic > Freshwater > Creek | place: USA: Georgia...
TGTTCCTGATCGCAACGGCCTGGTTCGAGTGCTGGTTCCAGCGCTCCGTGAGCCGGCCTGCCTTGGTCGCGCTGGCCGTGGTGTTCCTCGCTCGACAGGGTCATGCTGTCCTGGATAAGTGGACCGGCTGGGCGGGTGCGTGGGGGACGGCCGTCACAGTGCTGCCCCTTGAGGTGGTGCCTGCTGCTTCTGCCCACTTGATGGCGGTGGCTCTGTCAGGGGTAGCCGTGTGGCTGATGCAACGCTGTCCGCGAGGGTTGCTGCCCCGTTAATGTGAATGACTTTCAAATGAGAGTGATTCGCATTATCATTGCTGCCATGCCGGATCTGCTCCGGCCCGATTCCTGTTCCGAAGGCGGTGGCACATGTTCCAGACCATTCTGATTACCTTCCGCGAAGGCCTTGAGGCCCTGCTGATCATCGCGATTTCGGCGATGTGGCTGCGGCGTACAGGTCGGGCCGAGCTGGTCTCCGCGCTGAGGCTGGGAACCGGCATGGCGCTGGCGCTGTCGGCTGCACTGGGGGTCGTGTTGTCGCGGATCGGTGCCATGTCGCCGGCTCTGGAAGGTTCGATGGCGCTGGTTGCCTCGATCGTCGTCGTGGCCTGCACGCTTCATATGATGAAGCTGGGGCGCCACATGAAGGGCGAGATCGGCGGACAGCTTGAAGGAGCGACGCGCGACGGCCGACGTGCCTGGTGGGCTGTGGTGGTCTTCGCCTTGTTCATGGTCGGTCGCGAGGGGATCGAAACTGCCACGATCATCGCTTCCGTGGCGGGCAACGCCGAGATGCGCAGTCTGGCGCTGGGCGGGCTGTTCGGATTTGGTTCTGCCGCTCTCGTGGCGCTGGCCTGGGTGCGCAACGGGCACAAGGTCAATCTGGGTCGGTTCTTCCAGGTGACGGCTGTCTTCATGGTTTTGTTTGCCGTCCAGTTGCTCCTGTTGGCTGTGCACGAGTACAGCGAGGCCGAGCTGCTGCCCTGGGTGGACAACACGGTCTGGCACGATGCGACCGAGCCCTTCGCTTCGGGTTGGATCGGCCATGTGATGAGCATGGGTCTGGTCGCGGTGCCTGTGGCTTGGTTGATCGGCGCGAGCTGGATGGACCGCCGGCGCCATCAGCAATCCGCCGCCACTGTTCAGGTGGCCTGAGTCTCAGGGGGAATCCCCCTTGGGACCGCGCGGAGTCAGAACGGGACTTCGCTATCAAACCGCTGCATGTCGACTCGATCCGGGTGAGGTAGTTCGAGCCATGTGGCGTGCAGGTGCAGTCGGGTTTCGTGGCGCACTGCCTGCTCGGTCGGCGGCATGTAGAGCTCATCCCCCAGGATCGGATGTCCGATCGACAGCATGTGCACCCGCAGTTGGTGAGATCTGCCGGTGACCGGGCTCAGGACCACCCGGGTTCTATCGCTCAGGCGGGTCAGCACCTTCCAATGTGTCAGCGCGCTGCGACCTTGCACCGGGTCCACCATCTGGCGCGGCCTGTTCGGCCAATCGCAGCGTAGCGGCAGATCGACCGAGCCCTCATCGTCGCTGGGGCTGCCGAGGATGTCGGCCACATAGCCCTTGCTGACCTGACGCAACTCGAAGGCGCGACTCAGGAAGCGTTGGTTTTCCAGGCCCCGGGCCAACACCATCAGGCCGGAAGTGGCCTGGTCGAGGCGGTGGACGATTCGTGCCTCGGGCCAGATCGATTCGGCTCGGCGGGCGATGCAGTCTTGACGATCTTCGCCACGACCCGGAACCGACAGCACCCCGGCGGGTTTGTCGACCACGATCCAGCGCTCGTCGACATCAATCAGCTTCAGACATTGGGTGGGGACTCTGTTGCAGTTCGGTTGCATCTATGGATTCCTGGGGCAGAGGTCGGTGGGGATCCATCGGGGACAATCCGGCGCCCGGCCCCCGTCAACCTTGGCTCTGATCCCCGATGCTAATCAATCTCTATCCCCCACCGACCCTGGATGTTCTGAGCAAGGCGCTTCAGGATGACACCCGCCAAAGCCTGATCCAGATCGCTACAGCCCTGGTTTTGCTGGGGGCAGCCTGGCTGGTGGTGAGGCTATGGCGCGGCAAGGAAGCCCCGGCCAATTCGGTCTGGTTCGGCGATCAGCTCATCGATGGCGTGCTGTTCCCGGTGATGGCCCTGGCGCTATCGATCTTCACGCAGTACGGTCTGCTGCGTCTGGGGGTCTGGAATCCTCCCGTGCCCGTATTCCTGGTCTTCGTCCAGATGCTGATGTATCTGGTGCTGATCCGACTGTCGGTTCGGGTGCTCGAAACCGCTTTCCCGAATCGGGGCTGGGTCAAGACTGTGGAGCGGACGGTATCGTGGATGGTCTGGGCCGTCATCGTGATGTGGCTGACCGGTGTTCTGCCCGATGTGGTGGGCGAGCTTGAAGCGGTCAAGTTCCCGATCGGGGACAAGAACGAGTTGTCGCTCATGAAGATCCTGATCGGGGGTCTGACCTGCGCGATCGTCCTCGTGCTGACACTGTGGTTCTCGGGAGTGATTGAACGCCGCCTGCTCGACGGACCTGCCGACGAAATGTCGATGCGCAAGATCGGTGCGAACCTGGTTCGAGCCCTTCTGATCTTCATCGGCCTGATCATCGCCATGCCGGCGGTCGGCATCGACATGACCACGCTGTCCGTCCTGGGTGGCGGTCTGGGGGTTGGTCTCGGTTTCGGTCTACAGAAAGTGACAGCCAACTACGTCAGTGGATTTGTCATCCTGGCCGAAGGCTCTCTGCGTATCGGGGATGTGGTGAAGATCGACGGTTTCGAGGGGCGTGTCACCGATATCGCGACCCGCTACACCGTCATCCGTTCCGCTGGCGGTCGCGAGTCCGTGGTTCCTAACGAAATGCTGATCTCGCAACGGGTGGAGAGCCTGTCTTTGGCTGATACGCGGGTTCAGTTGACCACGGTGGTTCAGGTGGCTTATGGAACCGATCTGGATGTGCTACGACCGGCGCTGACCGAGGTGATCCGCAACGTGCCTCGGGTGGTGGCAGATCCGGCGCCCAATGTGCTGCTGTCCGCTTTCCAGGCCGATGGGCTGGAGCTGACCTGCGCCTTCTGGATCGAGGATCCGGACAAGAGCACGAGTCTGGTGCGGTCGGATGTGAACCTGGCTGTTTTGGCCGAACTGACCCGACGCAACATCGAGATTCCGTTCCCGCAGCGGGTCGTGCGTCAGGCGCAGGCCTGATCACCTTCAGGGGGCCATCGCCGGCTCGGTTGCCGAGTTGGCGATGGCATCGAACTCGGCCTGGGTGATGTGCGAGGGCGTATAGCTTCCCCCCTGCTGCTGCAACTGCTTCCAGAAGGACCGCAGATGATTGCGCGAGCCCCGTTGTAGTTCGTTGTAGGCGTAGAGGATGTCGGCGTTGTCGACCCCGAGCTTTGTGGTCTCGATATCCTTGATGTCGAGTTCCTCGATCTCCAGCCCCACCTGAAGCGCATCGATCAGACTCAGCCGAGCCTTGCTGCTCAGTGGGGTGTAAAGCGTCGTGAAGGTGGCTTGGCTGAATTGCCCTTCGACCAGACCTGCGGCCGGATCAGCCAAGGTGTACCGGTCCAGCAAGGCCAGCAGGGCCTGTTGGTGCATGCTCTCGCCGGCGCCGATATTGACAAAAGCATTCAAACCCCACTGGGCCGCTGCGACACCGTAGACATCGTGGGCCAGCTTCTCTTCTTCGCGAATCAGCGCCAAGCTGGCCGACTCGGTCGCGCTGAGGGCCTCGACCGGGCGGGATAGGATGGCACTGATCAACTGGGTCACCTCAGCTGCCGTCGTGCCACCATGTTGTCCGTTGCCCGAACCACCACCTCCGCAGTCAACCAAGGTCGCGGCGAGCACGAACGAGGTGACCGTAACCTTCAAGGGGCGAACGAAGCGCGAAGTGTGAATCGTCATTCTGATTCCATCAGCGAGTTGTGATGGAATCATTGTGCTTTATACCCTTTGGGGTATTTTGGTGAACTGATTACGCGGTGTTGCTGTCGTGTAAAGCTGTCCCCGTTCCGATCGCGCAGTTCAGGCAAATGCAAGCCCGACCCCGTTGCTCAGCAGGGATGCGGGCGATCACCTCGACCGGGATGTGGACGGACGTGCACCAGCACGCCACATCAAAGCGGCCCGCCGCTGCAGCGGCACACCCGTTGGGGCCACCGCAGAGCGGGCAGCGATGCTCGGCCCGTGGGACGTTCAGCCCCTCGGGTCCGAAGTCGGGGAGGTGCTCCTCGCTCATGGGGCTGCTCGCGATCAGGCGGTGACAACCGGGATCTTGCCGATCTTGGCCTGCCAGGTCTTCGGCCCTTCGATGTGGGCGCTGGTGCCGCCGGCGTCCACTGCGACCGTCACAGGCATGTCGACCACGTCGAATTCATAGATGGCTTCCATCCCCAGGTCGGCAAAACCGACCACCTTGGCGTCCTTGATCGCCTTGGACACCAGGTAGGCGGCGCCGCCCACAGCCATCAGGTAAGCGGACTTGTTGTCCTTGATGGCTTCAATGGCGACCGGGCCGCGCTCGGCCTTGCCGACCATGGCGATCAGGCCGGTTTTCTCCAGCATCATGCGGGTGAAGCCGTCCATGCGAGTGGCGGTGGTCGGGCCGGCCGGGCCAACCACCTCGTCACGCACCGGGTCCACCGGGCCGACGTAGTAGATGACGCGGTTGGTGAAGTCCACCGGCAGTTGCTCGCCCTTGGCCAGCATGTCCTGGATGCGCTTGTGCGCGGCATCGCGGCCGGTCAGCATCTTGCCGTTCAGGAGCAGCACCTGACCGGGCGTCCATGAAGCCACCTCTTCCTTGGTCAGCGTGTTGAGGTTGACGCGGGTGGCGACGTTGGTGTCGGCCTTCCAGGTCACGTCCGGCCAGTCTTCCAGCTTGGGCGGCTCCAGCCTGGCCGGGCCGCTGCCGTCGAGGTGGAAGTGCACGTGGCGGGTGGCCGCACAGTTCGGGATCATTGCGACCGGCAGCGAGGCGGCATGGGTCGGGTAGTCGAGGATCTTGACGTCCAGCACCGTGGTCAGACCGCCCAGACCTTGGGCGCCGATGCCCAGGGCGTTGACCTTTTCCATCAGTTCCAGGCGCAGCGATTCGACGCGGGTCAGCTCGGCGCCGCTGGCGGCCTTGGCCTTCAGCTCGTGGATGTCCACCGGGGCCATCAGCGACTCCTTGGCCAGCAGCATTGCCTTTTCCGGCGTGCCGCCGATGCCGATACCGAGGATGCCCGGCGGGCACCAGCCGGCGCCCATGGTCGGGAGCGTCTTGAGCACCCAGTCGACGATCGAGTCGGAGGGGTTCAGCGCATAGAACTTCGACTTGTTTTCCGAGCCACCGCCCTTGGCGGCGCAGATCACCTCGACGTGGTCGCCTTCGACGATCTCGTAATGGACGACGGCCGGCGTGTTGTCCTTGGAGTTCTTGCGGGCTCCGGCAGGGTCGAGCAGCACGGAAGCGCGCAGCTTGTTGTCCGGATTGTTGTAGGCGCGACGCACGCCTTCGTTGACCATGTCCTGGACGCTCATCGTTGCGTCCCACTGGGCGTTCATGCCGACTTTCAGGAAGACCACGGCGATGCCGGTGTCCTGGCAGATCGGGCGACGGCCCTCGGCGCACATGCGTGAGTTGGTCAGGATCTGGGCGATGGCGTCCTTGGCGGCCGGGGATTCCTCACGCTCGTACGCCTCCCCCAGGGCCTTGATGTAGTCCAGCGGGTGATAGCAGCTGATGTACTGGAAGGCATCGGCAATGCTCTGGATGAAATCGTCCTGGCGAATGGTGGTCATGGCAATGCGGTCAATGGAGGAAGGCGGGATAGCCGAACATGGTGGCCCGGCTGGCTTGCATGGCGCTGATCGATTGGTGTGTGGTGAGGAGTTGCTGAATTAAGGGTATACCCTTAATTTTCCGATGGATGTGAACGATTCTAGAGAGGTGGATTCGTCCGGGATCAAACAGGTCGTACACGATGCGCCGGAGAGTAAGGGGTTCGTAAGAGCCCCTGCCTAATGTCCTATGCTGCATGGCCGACGTCGGGAGTCCTCCGACGTCGGCTGTTCTTATCTGCGATGAGGAGACATTCATGACCGCCGAAAGCGAAATCAAGATCTACAACCCTGCGGCTGACGTCGTGGCCAACGCAGCCGTTTCCGGCATGGCGGCTTACGAGGCCCTCTGCGCCAAGGCTGAAGCTGATTACGAGGGGTATTGGGCTGATCTGGCCCGTGAGCTGATCACCTGGAAGACCCCGTTCACCAAGACGCTGAACCAGGACAACGCCCCGTTTTTCAAATGGTTCGAGGACGGCACGCTGAACGCCTCCTACAACTGTCTGGACCGCAACATCGAGCGCGGCCTGGGCGACAAGACCGCCATCATCTTCGAAGCCGATGGTGGCGAAGTCACCAAGGTCAGCTACAGCGAACTGCTGGCCAAGACCTGCCAGATCGCCAACGGCCTGAAGAGCCTGGGCATCAAGAAGGGTGATCGCGTCGTCATCTACATCGCCATGTCGATCGACGGCGTGGCCGCGATGCAGGCCTGCGCCCGCATCGGCGCGACCCACTCGGTCGTGTTTGGCGGTTTCTCGGCCCAGTCGCTGCGTGACCGCATCGAGGACACCGGCGCCAAGGCGGTCATCACCGCCGACTGCCAGGTGCGCGGCGGCAAGAAACTGGCCCTGAAGTCGATCGTCGACGAGGCCCTGGCGCTGGGCGGCTGCGAGAAGATCGAGAAGGTGCTGGTCGTCAACCGTGGCGATCTGGCCATCTCGATGACCGAAGGCCGCGACGTCTGGATGAACGACGTCGTCGCCAACCAGCCGACCACCTGCGAGCCGGAGTGGGTCGACGCCGAACACCCGCTGTTCCTGCTCTATACCTCGGGCTCGACCGGCAAGCCCAAGGGCGTGCAGCACTGCACCGGCGGCTACCTGCTGCATGCGGCGCTGACCTGCAAGTGGACCTTCGACCTGAAGGGTGACGACGTGTTCTGGTGCACCGCCGACATCGGCTGGGTCACGGGCCACACCTACATCACCTACGGCCCGCTCGCGCTGGGCGCGACCGAGATCGTCTTCGAAGGCGTGCCGACCTACCCGGATGCCGGCCGCTTCTGGAAGATGATCCAGGATCACAAGGTCAGCGTGTTCTACACCGCTCCGACCGCGATCCGCTCGCTCATCAAGGCCGCCGAAGCCAACGACGCCGTCCACCCGAAGAGCTACGACATGTCGTCGCTGCGCATCCTCGGTTCGGTCGGCGAGCCGATCAACCCGGCGGCGTGGGAGTGGTACCACCAGCACGTCGGCGGCGGCCGCTGCCCGATCGTCGACACCTTCTGGCAGACGGAGACCGGCGGCCACATGATCACGCCGCTGCCGGGCGCCACGCCGCTGGTGCCGGGTTCGTGCACCCTGCCGTTCCCGGGCATCCAGTTCGCCGTGGTCGACGAGACCGGCAACGAACTGCCGTGGGGCAAGGGCGGCATCCTGGTCTGCAAGAAGCCGTGGCCGTCGATGATCCGCAACATCTGGGGTGACCCGGAGCGTTTCAAGAAGTCCTACTACCCGGAAGACTTCAAGGGTCAGCTCTACCTGGCAGGCGACGGCGCGATCCGCGACGAGAAGACCGGCTACTTCACCATCACCGGCCGCATCGATGACGTGCTGAACGTCTCGGGTCACCGCATGGGCACGATGGAAATCGAGTCGGCGCTGGTCAGCTGCACCGATCTGGTCGCCGAAGCCGCCGTGGTCGGTCGCCCGGATGACACCACCGGCGAGGCCGTCTGTGCCTTCGTGGTGCTCAAGCGCCCGGCGCCGGTCGGCGACGAAGCCAAGGCCATCGCCAAGCGTCTGCGTGACCACATCGGCAAGGAGATCGGCCCGATCGCCAAGCCGAAGGACATCCGCTTCGGTGACAACCTGCCCAAGACCCGCTCGGGCAAGATCATGCGCCGCCTGCTGCGCTCGATCGCCAAGGGCGAGGCCATCACCCAGGACACCTCGACGCTGGAAAACCCGGCGATCCTGGGTCAGCTCGGTCAGAACTACTGATCGACTGACTGCTGCGGGGCTGCTGTGCCCTGCTGCTGTTAGCAGGACACAGGAACCAAGAAAAAAGCCCCGCATCGCGGGGCTTTTTTCGTACCAGCTAACCGGTATTACTTCTGGCTCAGCACCCAGGTGACCAGTTGCTTGGCTTCGGCTTCCGAAACCTTGCCCTTGTTCGGGGGCATCGGCACGGCGCCGAACGAACCGGAACCACCGTTCAGAACCTTCTGGGTCAGCTTGTCGGTGTCGGCAGCCGAGTACTTCTTGGCGACGTCCTTGTAGGCAGGGCCGACGACCTTCTTGTCCACAGCGTGGCAAGCCAGGCAGCCCTTGGCCTTGGCCATGGCAGCCATATCTTCAGAGGCGAAAGCGGGAGCGGAAACAACGGCTGCGACAGCAGCCAGAGCGAACAGAGCCTTCATGGGATCCTTTCAGTTACAGGAGAGGGAAAACTTCGACACGAAATTGCGTCATCGCGCCCATTTTAACGGGGTGAGACAATCAGCCGTTGACATCCCGAACCGAACATTGAGTCGGTCGGTTGTCGCAATTTGCGAGACGCTAGTGGATTTTCTGGGTCCAGGATTTTCAATTCGGGAAAACGTGCATGTGGTTCGTTCTGATCGGTCTGGCTCTTATCGTGCTGAAGGTTCTCGACATTCCGCCGGTCGCGCTCTGGGCGTGGTGGTGGATCTTGTTTCCTTTCGGGCTGGCCATGCTGTGGTGGTCGTGGAGTGACATGACCGGTTCGACGGAACGGCGGCATATGGAACTGCATGAGCAGAAGCGTCAGCGGCGTCGGCGCTCGACGCTCAAGGCCCTCGGGTTGCATACCCGTCGGGATGACGACCGGGACTGAGCCCGTCTCGGATCCGGCGGCCTTTATGATGCCGTCCCATGCTAGTTCACCCCCAGATCAATCCGGTGGCCATGTCGCTTGGGCCGTTTCAGGTCCATTGGTACGGGCTGACGTATATGGCCGCTTTCGGGCTGTTCTATTTCCTGGCGCAACGGCGCCTGCGTCACGCCTCTGTCGCAGGTCAGGATTGGACCGCCAGGGATGTCGAGGATCTGCTGTTCTACGGCATGCTAGGGGTGGTGCTGGGTGGCCGGCTCGGCTACGTGCTGTTCTATCGGCCTGATCACTATCTGGCCCATCCGCTTGAGGTCTTTGCGATCTGGAAAGGTGGCATGGCCTTTCACGGGGGGTTGCTGGGCGTGATTCTGGCGATGGGTGTATTCGCCTGGAGGCGACAGCGCTCGTTGCTTCGGGTAACGGATCTGATCGCTCCCTGTGTACCGACTGGCCTGGCCTGTGGTCGCATCGGTAACTTCATCAACGGGGAGCTCTGGGGCCGTGCGGCCGACCCCGCACTGCCTTGGGCGATGGTCTTTCCGCAGTCTGGAAGCCTGATGCCCCGGCATCCCTCACAGATCTATCAGTTCCTGCTTGAGGGACTGATGCTGTTCGTGTTGTTGTGGGTCTTTGCTCGCCGGCAGCCTGCATTGCCCAGGGGCGGACGGGCGGGGCGGATCTCGGGGGTGTTCCTGATGGGCTACGGCGCGTTCCGGTTCATCGCGGAGTACTTCCGCGAGCCGGACGATTTCTTGGGACTTTTAAGCCTTGGGCTGAGCATGGGCCAGTGGTTGTGTCTGCCGATGGTCGCCGTGGGTCTCGCACTCTGGTTGCGGGCTTCCGGAGGTCAGAAGCCCGCAGTCTGAGGGCGCAGCCATGCGGCGCTGCGCTTCAGGGCGTCGACTTCAGTCGGTCAGGTCCCGGTAGGCGTGCCAGGTGGCGTGGCCGACGATCGGAAAGATCACCGCCAGCCCGACCAGCAGGGTGGCGAATCCGATCAGGGTCAGCAGAGCGATCAGACAGCCCCAGACCAGAAGCAGCCCCGGCTTTTCGTGGCAGATCCGCAGGCTGGTGAGCATGGCAGAGATGACGTCGATGCGACGCTCCAGCAGCATCGGCCCGCTGACGACACTGACGGCGAAGACGGCCAAGGCGATCAGTGCGCCCGAACCGAAAAAGGCCAGGGCCAGCCCGTCATGCTCGCCGGTCAGCAGATCCCGGATGACATGGGTGTCCTCCGGGATCATGCCGCTGTGGAACACCGCGACGGTGATGGCTGAAATGCGCAACCAAGCCAGCAGGGCCATGGCGAGGATCAGGCCGTACAGGGCGATCGAGCCGGTGTTATGGCGCCAGGCGTCCAGGGTCGTCAGCCGGCGGGCACCGTGGTCGTTTTCCAGTTCCATCGACGCCTTGAAGAAGGGCAACGCCAGGAAGGGGGCGAACAGCATGAACCCGCCGATCAGCGCCGGGGCGAGATGACCCAGTTTCAGGCTGCCCACCATGAGAAACATCCCCAGACTCATGGCCAGACACCCGTGGGCGAGGCTGTACAAGGGCATGCGCTGGAAGTCGCGCCAGCCTCGTTGAAGCCAGACCAGCGGCCGGCTCAGAGGAATAGCAGCAGCCCGTGAGCCAGATGCGGCGTGAGGCATCGGAGTGCGAATGACTTGAGGCATGGTTTCCTCCTGGAATTTGATCAGATGGCTTGATTTTATTGGTTACCTGAATTCAAGGTGAAGAATAGTTAAAGTTTCTTCAGAAATTGTGGGGGCGTTGGAACAAGGCGTACTTATTTGCCAAAACCAGCCATTTGCCTCAGTACGGGCAAGCAGGAGCCGCAGTTCGTGCCGCATTTCAGCGTGTCCTGAAGCCGGCCCAGCCGTTCCGCAGCAGAGCCGGTGCATTCCGACAGCGTGGTTGCGATCTGTCGCTGCGAGACGTTGAAGCAGGTGCAGACCTGCGGGCTGGGCTGTTCCATCACCATCGGCGGGACGCTGCCTGCCGCCAGCAGGGCGGCGCCTGGGAGCGGCGTGGGCAGTTCGTCCTGCAGCAGGGTTCGAATCCAGGCCTCGGCGCGCGTGTCCCCGGCCAGCAGGACGCCGCGCAGGATGCGCTTTTCGCCAGCCCGTTCCAGGCGCAGGCGTCTGAACTGGCTGCGTTGCCGGTCGTGATAACGCAGCACCG
>Ga0228698_1001536_pt1 | contig 11115 bp, 8 predicted proteins | sample McNCre117_Aug_MG_FD_178015 | JGI IMG/M metagenome (GOLD analysis project Ga0228698, IMG submission 178015) | Freshwater microbial communities from McNutts Creek, Athens, Georgia, United States - 1-17_Aug_MG | ecosystem: Environmental > Aquatic > Freshwater > Creek | place: USA: Georgia...
CGCCCTGGAGCGCAGCGCTGCGCCGGGCCAGGGCGCACAGCAGTTGCACCCAGGCCGGGTCTTGCACCAGGCTGGCCGGCAGGGGCTCAAACCAGCGTTCGATGCCACCGTGCAGGGCGTTGTATTCGAGTGGCTGCCAGTGCGCGCGGTGTGGCATCAGGGTGGCACTGCCCTCGACGGGGCGCACCACCAGGCAGCCATGGCGGCGGCGGCGGTAGCGGCCACCGTCTTTCAGGAAGGCATCGGGCGGCAGGTCGTCCCACAGCGGGGCCCAGGCGGTCAAGGCCGATTCGGGCAGGCCGGCCAGGCGGGCCAGCGAAGCCGCATCCAGCACGGCATAGCCGCTGCCCGACCATTGGGCATCCAGGTCAGACAGGGCAGTCAGGGGTGGGGGCAAGGTCATGGCGGGGCCGTCGGGCTGGGCAGCAAGGTCTTGGGGTTGATCCGGGGCATTTTGCGCGAGGCTGAAACCGGCCGCGCGCAAGCTAGGGGCTGAAGAGCCGATGCTCGTGGGCATAGCGCAGCAGATCCACGGCCGTGCTCACGCCCAGGCGCTGGCGTATCTGGGTCTGGTAATTGGCCACTGTCTTGGGACTCAGGCGCAGTTGCTCGGCGATCTGCTCGATCGGCAGGCCCTGCACCAGGCCCCTGAACACCTCAAATTCACGCGCCGACAGCAGCCGGTGCGGGCCTTGCGGCCACTGGTGGGCGGTGCCGAGCGCCGCCTGCAAATCGGGCGACAACACGTCTTGTTCACCCCGGGCCACGCGGCGCACGGCCTGCACCAGGGTGTCGGGGTCACTGCTCTTGGTGACATAACCCGCGGCCCCGGCCTGCCGGGCCTGCGCCACCATCACGGCGCTGTCGTGCATGCTGAACACCAGCACCTGCAGGCCGGGCCAGCGTGCGCGCAAGCGCCGCAGCAGGTCCAGCCCACTGCGCCCGGGCATCGACAGATCCAGCACCAGCACATCGGCCATCGGGGCTTCGACCCGTCCCAGCGCAGCATAAGCGGCATCGGCATCGCCATGCTCACTCACCACCTGCAGGCCGGCTTCGTCTTCCAGCAGGCGGCGGTAACCGGCGCGCACCACGGCGTGGTCGTCCACCAGCATCACGCGAACCGGTCGGGGGGCTTGTTCAGGCATCTTGCGGCAAGGTTGTTTGATCGTGTGGCCAGGCCAACAGCACGGTGTCAAAGCTGGCCTGCACCTGCCAACCGGGCCGGGCTGCTGGCCGCGCGGTGTCCACGGACGCCACCGACCAGCTGAGCGTGGCGCCCTGGCTCCAGGCGCGGTCGCGCATGCCCGCCAGGCCGCTGCCCCGGTGCACGCAGGCCTGCGGGTCGGCGGCACCACGGCCATCGTCGGTCACCGCCCAGCTCAGTTGCCCGGCCTGCCCGGCCGCCACCGCGCCGGCCCAGCGCAGGCTCACCTGCACATGACGCGCCTGCGCGTGGCGGGCCACATTGGTCAGAGCTTCCTGGCTGAGGCGGTAAATGGTGAGCGCCAGCGGCCGGGGCCAGGACAAGGTGTGCCAGGCAGAGGGCCCCAGGTCTGACCACGGCAGCTGCAGGCTGACCAGCAGGCCGTCGTCGCGGCCGGGGTTGTGCCAGCTGGCCACCAGGTCTTGCAGCAAGGCCGCCAGCCGCGTACAGGCCACCTGGGGCGCCTGATCACCGTTAGCCGCCAGGTCCGGGCCCAGCGGTTGCAAGCGTGCCAGCAAGGCGCGGATGTCCTGCTGCACCTGGGCGCATTGCGACGCCATGCCCTGCACCACCGTCAGGCTGGCGGGCTCGTGGGCCAGGCGCCTGGACAGCCAGGTGGCGTCCACGCGCAGCGCGGTCAGGCGCTGGCCGAATTCGTCGTGCAGTTCACGCGCCAGGCGGCCGCGTTCGTCTTCCTGCAGGCTGGCCAGCTGCTGGCTCAGCACCTGGCGCTGGCGTTGCGCCGTGTCCAGGGCCTGACCCAGCTCACGCAAGGCGGCGGCCACGGACTCGAGCTCGTCCACCGGCATGGGCGGCAAGGCCTGCCGGGTGCGTTCGGGGTGCTCACCAATGTCGGCGATGGCCGCCAGCAAGCGCCCCAGGGGCGCCAGGGCCCGGCGAACATTCCAGTGCATGGCAGCCAGCAAGGCGCCGACGGCCAGCAGCAGCAGGCTCAGCATGCCCAGCAGGTTGCGCATGGCTTCGCGGCGCTCACTCTCGTGCGAGGCGGCCAGCACCACCGTCCAGTTGCTGCCATCGGGCCTGGGCAAGGCCCAGCTCACCTGGCGGCCATCGGGCACCGAAAACCATTGCTGATGCCAGGCCAGGGCCCTGCCCAGCAGCCACCCTGTGGGCACCGGTGGTGGCGGCGCCAACAGCACGCGCCCTTGATCATCCTGCACATGCAGCACCAGATGTCGCACCGGGTGGGCGCGCTGCAAGCCGGCCAACTCCTGCAGCGAGGCCGCATCACCCTGCCAAGCCAGCGGGCCCAGCCTGGCCACCACCTCGGCCAGGGCCATCGCGGCATTGGCTTCGTCGTCGATGTCATCACCCATGCGCCACAGGCCCGCCAGCACGGCCAGCACCAGCACCACCACGGCCACCATGCCGGCCCGGCGCATCACCAGGGCAGGCAGATCAAGGGGCCGCGGGACCGGGGTGGGCACAGAAGGCGGGTAAGTCATGACGGGATTTTGCTTGCAAGGCGGCCATGAGAAAGGGGCCCGCGTGGGGCCCCTTGCTGGTCAATGGGGCGGCAGCCCGACAGCCGCCGCCTGCCTTGGCCTGTTGCTTACTTGGGGATCTTGAAGACCCAGATCGAGCCACCCTGTTCGAGGAAGCTGACCTTCTTGGCCACATCGCCACCCCACAGCGGCACGGCACCACCCCAGCCCGAAGCCACGGCCACGTACTGTTCGCCACCTTCGCTCCAGGTGACCGGCGGCGCCACGACGCCCGAACCGGTCTGGAACTTCCAGAGGATCTTGCCGGTCTTGGCGTCAGCGGCCTGCAGGTAGCCTTCAGGCGTGCCCCAGAACACCAGGTTGCCGCCGGTGGTCAGCACACCACCCCACAGCGGGGCGTTGTTGGGGGCTTCCCAGACGATCTTGCCGGTCTTGGGGTCGATGGCGCGCAGGGCACCGATGGGGCCGTCGTTCAGGGTCTTGATGGTGAAACCAGCACCCAGGTAGGCCGCGCCCTTCTTGTAGGTGACGGGCTCGTTCCAGATCTCCATGCCCCACTCGTTGGCCGGCACGTAGAACAGCTTGGTGTCGGGCGAGTAGGCCATCGGCATCTGGTTCTTGCCGCCCAGGAAGGACGGTGCAGCGAACACGACGCTGCCCTTCTTGCCATCGGCGCCGGCGGTCGGATCGCCAGGACGGTTTTCAGGCACGAAGTTCGGGCGGCCGGTCTTCAGGTCGATGCCCGTGGCCCAGGTGATCTTCTTGACGAAGGGGAAGGCGTTTTCGAGCTTGCCGTTCTTGGCGTCGATGACGTAGAAGAAGCCATTGCGGTCAGCCTTGCCGCCCAGGATCTTGCCGCCTTCGTCGTAGGTGACGAATTCGTTCACACCGTCGTAGTCCCAACCGTCATTGGGCGTACCCTGGTAGTGCCACACGATCTGGCCGGTCTTGACGTCGATGGCGACGGTCGAGCACGAGTACAGGTTGTCACCCTTGCGCAGATGGCTGTTCCACGGAGCGGGGTTGCCGGTGCCGAAGTAGGCCAGACCGGTCTTGGCGTTGTAGGTGCCGCCCAGCCAGGTGGCCGCGCCGCCGTTCTTCCACAGGTCGCCCGGCCAGGTCTTGCCGGTGGTGCCCGAGATGCCGTTGTCGCTGGCGTTGCCGTCCTTGTCGTACTTCTTGCCCATGTGGCCTTCAACGGTGGGACGCATCCACACCATCTTGCCGGTCTTGGGGTCGCGCGCTTCAACGCGGCCGATCACGCCGAACTCACCGCCCGACACGCCAGTCAGCAGCAGACCGTTGGCGATGATGGGGGCTGCCGATGCCGAGTAGCCGGCAGCGTAGTCGTCGATCTTTTCCTTCCAGACGACTTCGCCGGTGTCCTGGTTCAGGGCCACGAGTTGGGCGTCCAGGGTGGCGAAGATCACCAGGTTGTCATACAGGGCGGCGCCGCGGTTGATCACGTCGCAGCAGGGCATGATGCCGTCGGGCAGGCGGTGCTCGTACTTCCACAGCTTGGCGCCGGTCTTGGCATCCAGCGCGAAGATGCGCGAATACGAAGCCGTGACGAACATCTTGCCGTTGTGGATGACAGGCTGGCTTTCCTGGCCGCGCTGCTTTTCGCCGCCGAACGAGAACGACCAGACCGGGGCCAGCTTGCCCACGTTGCTGGTGTTGATCGTCTTGAGGGGTGAGTAACGTTGGCCTTCGGTGCCAATGCCCCAGGTGAGAACGTCGCCGGTCGACTTGGCGTCGTTGGCAATCATTTGGTCGGTCACGACGGCTTGAGCGCCCATCGACGCAGCGCCCAGGGTCACAAGCAGGCTCAGAAGTTTCATACGCATGGTGGTTGTCTCCTCCAGGGAAGGGGTTGTCACACCGGGATACAGGCCCCGATGTTTCAGGTGAAGATAGCGGCACGAATCGTGCCATCTTCCTTGCGGCCAACAAGGGCTTTCTTTCCAGGGTAAGCCCGAGTCGGATTGCTCCAGCTTTGCACAAATTTGCACAGCTGTCTGCTTGGCAGGTAGACCATGCAGCACATGAGGCCTTGGGCCGGCAACCAGATCATGGTCGGCCGCTTTGCCAGGCTTTGCGCTCGTAGCGCGGGTACAGATGAGCGACATTGCGCGTGTACTCGGCCGGCCAGGCCGCCCAGCGCGCAAAGGGTGCCGGCGCCGGGGCGCGCAGCACTTCATTCATTTCCCAGCCGGCTGCGGCCCAGCGCGTGAAGCTGGTGTCCAGCCACTGCAGGTAGGCCCGGGTTTGCTGCAGGCCCAATTGGCCCTGGTGCACGGGCCCGTGGCTGGGCACCACGGTGCGCAAGGGCAGTTGTGCCAGTTGATCCAGGGCGCGAAGCCAGGTGGGCGGGTCGGCATGAGGCGTGGTGGGCACACGCTCAGAGAACACCAGCCCACCCACAAAGGCCACGCCGCTAGCCTTGTCGATCAGCACCAGATCGCTGTCGGTGTGGCCCTTGTATTCGCGCAGTTCAAACTCACGCTGGCCGATGCGCAGGGGGCCTGGCCCGATGGTTTGCGTGGGCAGGCGGGCCTCGGTGCCTTTCATCCAGTCGCCACACAGCCGGTACAGATTGTCTTCGTAGGCCTTGGCCTCGCGCTGCATGCCCGCCCGGGTGGTGACGGTGGCGGCCAGGGGCACATCGGCAAAGGCCTGGTTGCCCATGAAGTAATCGGGGTGCAAATTGAGGTGGATGACCTGCACCACCGGCTCGCTCGTGGTGCGGGCAATCAGGGCCCGCAACTGCTCACCCTGACGCTGGCTGACACCCGTGTTGATCACCAGCACACCGGCGCCCGTGGTGATGAAGCCGGTGTTGATGATGTTGCAGCCGTTGGCCACCGAAAAATCATCAACCGCGCCTTCGACCACGTACACGCCGTCGGCCAGCGCGCGGGCCTTCAGGCCGTAATCAAGCTGGGCCAGCTGCGCCCGTGATACCCCGGCGCCCGCTTCACCCTGGCCGTGCAGGGCCATCAGGGCCAGCGTGGCGCACAGCAGCCACTGTGACAGGCGCTTGGGCATCATTCCACCTGGCTGTCGATGCGGTTGCCGTTGTTGTCCACGCCCACGATGCGCAGGGGCGGTACCGGTGATTGCGCAAAGTCGAAGGAGAACACCGGGTTTTCGCTGACGGGCTCAAAGGTCTGGATGCGCAGCAAGTCCTTGCCACGGCCATCGCGCACCGCCAGCTTGCTGATGAAGAAGGCCGGGATACCGCCCACCAGGCCGGTGTCCATGGGGTGCATGATGCGCAGCCGCAGGCGAGCCGCGTTGTCGGTGCCCGGGATGGACGAGGCATAGAGCCGACCGCTCACCTGCCCCAGCGTTTGAGTCCAGCTGCCGTCTGCACGGGTGCCGCCTGGCACGGTGCAGCCACCACCCGCTGAATCCACCAAGGTACCGCCCACATGCCACACACCATCGGCCGTCAGGGCCATGGCGCGCACGGGCGACGCCTGCTCCAGCTTGAAACGAAAGCTCACCGATGCCCTGGACGCCAGCGGCTGAAACTCCAGCACCTTGCGGATGGGGTTGCGATCAACCAGCACCACCACCCGCTGCACGCCAGGCAGATCGGCCATCACCGTGATGGGCACGTTCATCGCGTCTTCGGCAAAGGGCGGGCCCTGCACCTTCACGCGCTCATCAAACTGCACCTTGGCCTTGGCCCCCAGAAACTCGCGCTTGAGCTCGGGCCACTGGAATGACTTGAACGGGTCACCGCCAAACGGATCAGCCGAAGGCTCGGCCGACCAGGCGCCGAGCGACACCAGCAAGCCGAGCAGCAGCGTCAGGCCACGCATGGTCCGCTCACCAGCGGTGCTGCCAACGCATCGACAGCAGCAGGCTGCGCGGCGCACCGGGTTCAAAGAAACGGCTGTTGGCATCGTTGACGATGACGCTGCCGGCGTAACGCCGGTCGGCCAGGTTATCGACGCGGGCCAGCAGGTTCAGGGCGTCCTGCGCGCCCATGGGCAGGCTGGTGCTCCAGCGCAGATTGGCCACGGCGTAACCGGCGGCCTGGGCGGTGTTGGTGTCATTGGCAGTGGTGCGGCCCACTGCGCGCCACTCCATGCCCCACTCACCAGGCATCCAGCCGGGCTGCCAGGCAGCCTCGGCCCAGCCGGTGAGGGCCTGCGTGCCCGAGATGCGGTTGCCCGCAGCCACTGGCACGGCTGCCTTGGCGCAAGGTGTGGCCGTGCAGGTGACAAAGCCATCGAGGTAGTGTGCCTTCAGGGCGCTGGCTGCAGCCTGCAGCCGCCAGCCCTTGGCCACGCGCCACAGGCCCGACAGTTCCAAGCCTTCACGGCGGGTGCGGCCCACGTTTTGAAAGGCTGATCGGCCGCCACTGTTGGTGAGCACGCCGATCTCGTTGGCGGTGTTGGCCACAAAAGCCGTGGCGTCAAGGTCGACATCGGCACTGCGCCACTTGCTGCCGGCCTCCATCTGGCGGCTGGTCTGGCCTTTCAGATCGAGATTGAAGCCGCCAGCGCCATCGGCTCGGTAGGCCATTTCGCCCAGCGTGGGGGATTCAAAGCCGCGCGCCGCGCTGGCAAACAGGGCCCAGCCCGGCGTCACGGCCCAATGCAGACCCACTGCCGGGTTCAGGTAGGAAAAACTGAGCTCGCCGGAATCATTGCCATTGGTGCCCACGATGTAGCGGTCGTGGGTGCTCATGCTGACCTTGCCACTGCGCACGCCACCGGTCACATCCAGACCCTGGCCCAGCTCGGTACGGGCCTGCGCGAACACGTCGGTGCTGGTGGCGCGGTTGGTCTCGTCGCGGCGCAGCTTGCCGGTCACCCCCAGCGCGGTGGGTGCCGCCGAGGTGCCAGAAAAGTTTTCGTAGCCGAAGCGGTCATCCTGCTGGGTTTCGACGGCCAGACCCGCCACCACATCGGTGCTGGCCCAGTGCCAGCGCAGGCGGGCTTCGACGCCACCGTAGCCGCGATCGAAGTCGACCACGCCGCCGCCATGCTTGGCATTGGCTTGCGTGGCCGCCGGAATGGCCTGCCACTGGGTGACGCCACGCGAGCCGTAATACAGCGACAGGGCGCTTTCCTGCAGGCCTTCGTCGGCCCCAAAAAGGTGGCGCCAGGATGCCCCGGCCTGGGTCTGGCGGGCCTGCTTGCGGGTGTTGAAGGTCAGCGCGTTGGCATCGGTGCGGCGGGTGTCGGCCGCAAAGTCGGCCTGCGTCAGGCCCAGCGGATCCTGTGCCAGCAAGTTGTTGTCCGACAGGTTCAGCACCAGAGTGTCGGCCGTGCCGCGGTAGGCCAGGCTGGCGCTGGCCAGGGTGCGGTGGGCAGCGCTTTGCGGCCGGAAGCCGTCGGTCTCGACATTGGAGGCGCTGGCCCGAAGCTCCAGCCCATTGCCCAGAGGCGCCGCCACGCTGGCGCGCTCTTGCCGCAAGCCAAAGCTGCCGGTGTCAACGGCCATCTCGGTGACGGCCTGGCGCACCGGCGCGGTGAACAGCGCAATCACCCCACCCGAGCTGTTGCCATAGAGCACCGAAAACGGCCCGCGCAACACCTCGATGCGGTCAGCATTGGCCAAGTCGAAGTGCGCCACCTGGCCCTGCCCGTCGGGCATGGTGGCCGGGATGCCGTCGGCGTACAGGCGCAGGCCCCGCACACCAAAGCCGGCGCGGGCACCAAAGCCCCGCGAGCTGATCTGCAGATCCTGCGCAAAGTTGTTGCGGTTGTTGACGATGAGGCCCGGCACCCGTGCCATGGCCTCGGAAAGATTGATCAGGGGGCCCGCGTCACGCAGCGAAGCAGCATCCACCGCGGTGACCGCAAAGGGCGCGTCCAGCACGCGTTGGGCACGCAGGCTGCCGGTGACCACCACCACCTCGGCAGCCGGGGCGGTTTGCGCCTGCGCGGGCGCGGCCAGGCCAGCGGCGATGCAGGCCAGTGCAACAGGGGACAGTCGGCAAAGAGGTTTCAAGATAGCGGGCATGGGTCAGGTCATCTGCTGAACCGCATCAGACAGGCCGGTATGGGCCTGGCTGCGGGATCAGAACCCTTGAATCAGACCTTCTTGCGCCCTCACTTCCTAGCCCACGTTTTCCCGATCTTTGCGTCAAATCGGATCAATCCCCCAGCGCATTTGGTATCGTCTGAGGCAGAAACAAAAAAATCGCTAAGCCGAGCAAGGGAACCTCATGACAATCACGCAGGACAAGGACTGCCCTGCCCTTCAGGGCGCAGGCAAGCAAGCATGACCCGCGTTTATCTCGTCGACGACCAACTCATCCTGCGCGATGGGTTGCACGCGCTGCTTGAAACCGCCGGTCATCAGGTGGTTGGCGAAAGCAGTGACCCCACCCAAGCCGTTGTCGAAGCACAACAGCAGCACGCCCAGGTGATGCTGCTGGATCTGGGCCTGGGTGAGCGATCCGGCTTTGAGGTGCTGCAAGAGCTCAAGCGGCGCGATTCGCCGGTCAAGGCGGTGGTGCTGACCATGTCGGCCCAGCCCCGCCATGTGGCCGAGGCAGTGCGGCTGGGCGCTGCGGGTTATGTGCTGAAAGACGCTGGCGCGGCCGAGTTGCTGCTGGCCATTGAAACCGTCGCCAGCGGCCGTCGATTCTTTGGTCCGCAGGTGGCCGACCTGGCCCTGCAGGCCCTGACCAACGAAGCACCGGCTGACCCTTTCGCCATCCTGTCGCCGCGTGAGCGCCAGATCGTCACCATGGTCGTCAACGGCCTGAGCAGCGCCGCCATCGGCACGCAGTTGCACCTGTCGCCCAAAACCGTGGACACCTATCGCAGCCGCATCATGGCCAAGCTGGGCGTCAACGGCGTGACCGCCCTGGTGCGTCTGGCCGTGCGTGAAGGCCTGGTCGAGAAATGATGAATTTGCAAGCTCAACAGGCTTGAGCACGGAAGACTACCGACACCCATCGTCCAGGCTTCCCCACGCCAGCCTGTTCCGGGCACGGGCAAGATACATCACTTGCTGCGCAGTCTGCGGCGCCACCGTCCACTCCGGTTTTGTCGCATGACTGCATCGCTCACGTCATCTTCCAGCCCGTCCAGCGCCGCCCCGGTCGGCCATCTGCTGTGCATTGACGACAACCCCGTCAATGGCCTGCTGATGCAAGAGTTCTTCCAGCTGTTGCGCGGCGTGCCCGTGAAAGTGGCCATGACCGGCCTGGAAGGCCTGGACATGGCGCTCAGCGAGCGGCCCATGGCTGTCTTGCTGGATCTGGTGCTGCCCGATATCTCGGGCACCGAGGTGCTTCGGCGGCTGCGACAGGATCCGCGCCTGAGCGATTTGCCCGTGGCCATCGTGTCGGGCTCGGTCGACGGCGAAGAGTTTCAGCAAGTGGAGCAACTGGGCATCCAGGCCTGCTGGCCCAAGCCGCTGGATTTCGCGCGCCTGGGCACCTTGTTGGATCAACTGCTGGGCTGCACCACAGCGGCCTGATCACCACGCCGCGTCAGAGCGCGCAGGTTCTGAAGCCCACAAACAGGCTGTCTCGCGAGGCCGATTCAAAACGCCTCGCGCGGGCGTGCTTCAGGCGCGCACTGCCCCAGGCGCTGGCCCCGCGCAGCACGCGCGCATCGGCGCCCAGCGCCTTGATCTGATCCTGGCTGGCAGCAGGGGCATCCGGGTAGGCACGCGGTCGGCCTGCCACCCACTCCAGCACCTGCCCCCAGGCAAAACCACGCGCGCTGGCCTGGCAGGCTGCAGCTTCCCACTCGGCTTCGCTGGGCAGGCGGCGGCCGGCCCAGCGGCACCAGGCATCGGCCTCGTGCGCGCTGACATGCACCACCGCCTGACCAGCTGGCAGCCGCTGCAAACGCCCTTGGCGACGCGCCATCACCGCACCGGACATCTGCTCGACATAACGCGGCGCACGACGTTCGGTGACTTCGAGCCAATCCCAGCCGTCGTCGGTCCACCACTGCCGATCGTCATAGCCGCCGTCGTCAATGAACTCAGTGAACTGGTCCCAGCACACCAGTTGAGCGTCAATCTCGAATTCGAACAACTGCACGGGGTGAGCCCACTGCTCGGCCGGCGGCACCCAGGCACCAGGCTCGGAGCCCAGTAGCCAGCGCTGGCCCGGCAGGCCCACGGCATCGCGCCGCTGGCGGCTGCTCAGCTCGGGCCACAGGCCGCACTCGACCAGGCCGGCCTGCCGATCGGCTGGCAAATCCAGCGCCTGGATCAGCTCAGCCAGGCGCTCACCGAGCAGGTCTTCATGCACCAAGGCCTGCCTGAAGCTGTGCAGCGCCGTCTCGTCGCCTTCGGCCTTCTCCAGCAGTTCGAGCGTGGTGTCCAGCGTGGCCGCCATGTAGGCGTGCAGGCTGGCCTCGTCGGGCCCCTGCATCAGCCAGCGTTGCATGCTGGCACTGCCATTCGGGTCGAACCAGTCATCGGCATGGGGCTCGATGGAGGCCAGACGCA
>Ga0228698_1001537_pt1 | contig 11112 bp, 25 predicted proteins | sample McNCre117_Aug_MG_FD_178015 | JGI IMG/M metagenome (GOLD analysis project Ga0228698, IMG submission 178015) | Freshwater microbial communities from McNutts Creek, Athens, Georgia, United States - 1-17_Aug_MG | ecosystem: Environmental > Aquatic > Freshwater > Creek | place: USA: Georgia...
TTCGGCCGTGTTGGTGTCCGCCTGGGCGAGTGCGAGGCGGACGCCCGCCTCGAGCTCGCGCGCCTCCGCGGAGTCGCGCAGCTTGAGCACTTCCATTTGCGCGGCCGCCTTCTGCGCGGGATCGGGAATCACGCGCTCGATGATGCCGAGCACCTTGTCCGCAATCGCGCCCCAAATCCCGCCCATGGCTATTCCACCGCCTTGATTTTGAGAATGCGTTGGGTTTGCTCGAAAATCTTGTCGATGCGCTCGTGCGCGTGGCGCACCGATTCGTTGAATTCCTCGCGCACGCTGGTCGATGCGTTGCGCATCTCAGTGCCCAGGCGCCCGAGGTCATCGCGCACGTCGCGGAGGCCCCGCTCAATCGCGCCAATGCGCACGTGCGCGGCTCCCCAACCGACGCCGGCCGAGAACACCACCGACACCACGAGCTCTAGAACGCGGTCCATGCTGCCCCTCCCCGCCTCAGTACGGGAAAACCCAATTCGGCACCACCGCCTGGTCGCGCGTCGTCGCCTGGGCCCCCTGCGCGATCTGCGCCTGGGTGAGCGGGGTCGCGGGCGCATTCGGGTCGTACTGCGGCCCGAACGTGTCGGCGAGCCAACCGCCGAGCATCTCGCCGACGGACTGCGGCGCACCGCCCAACACCACGTTGGTGGCATCACCCAGCGATCCGACCGGCCCCGTGCCCGCGTAAGGCGTGCCGGAATTCAAGCCCGCGTTGGCGTCGGTGTTGAAGATCGTGCCGACCGTGCCCATGGTCGCCGTCGCGATGCCGGAGCCCACGGCACCGGCCGCGTCGCGCGCCTGTTTCGTCACGAACCACACGATGGCCAGGCCCACGAGCCCGAGCGCGGCGTACCCGTAGGCATCGCCCTTGATGTTGGGAAATTTCATGGCAGGTACACCCAATTGGCGATGTCGTCGGGGTTGTAGGGTTGCTGGCCGTTCTCCTGCCAGATGATCGCGAGCGCGAGCTCCGGCAGGATTCCGGCCACGTCGATGGGGTCGTCGGGATTCACACCCAGGCGCGTGCTCACGTTCGCGATGTACGCGTCGGTGTTGTTGTGATCGGCGGCCGGGGCCCATGACGTGATGATTTCGCGCACCGTGTTGAGGCCGCGATTGCTGTATGCCATGAGCTGGTGCCCGAGCGCGCGCACGCCGTACGCGTCGCTCGAATAGACCGCGTACCCGTTGCCGTCGTCGCCTACCTGGCCGTCCCAGGCGCGGGACGGCGGCAGGGTGCGCAGGTTCCCCGGATTGTGGTTGCGGATGCCTTTCGGTGCGATGCCCATAAAGCCAATCACCTGATCGAGTGTGGGTAGGCCGAGGTCTGCAATCGATGGCCAGTCGGCCGTTATTCCCGAACCGCTCCCGCCGTCACTCGCAGCACCGACCCCGGATGAATCGGGATTGCCGCCGCTCGCTTCGGGGCCGCCGGATGCGGCAGCAAGTGCGCGCCGTGAGTAGAGGAACGCGCCGACCGCGAGTGCGCCACAGAGTGCGAGGAATCCGATTTGCCGGGCATGGCTCATGCTCCACTAGAACGAGGTGAGACGGTGCATTAGGACGTAGGAGCCGGTTTTCACGGTCGTGGCCGAGGCCGAGGTATTCACCTGGGCCCAATTGAACGTGAGTGTGCCGCCCACCGTGATGCCGCTCAGCGTGCAGTCAATGGCGATCACGCCCGTGGCGCTCGCAGGTGCCACCGAGCGCGCGGCGAGCGCGCCGGTCCCGCTTTCTCCGGAAAGCGTCCCGGCGGTCGCGTTGAATTCGGAGGATCGGCAGGACTGCGCCGCCACGGTTCCCGTAAGGGTCGTGCTGTACTGAATGCCAGGCGTCGCGCCGGTCGCGGCCACGGTGTAGAGAACTTCGAAATGCACCGCGAAGGAGCCGCCGGAATTGAACGATACCGACAAGTCCGGGTCCGCCGTCAGCGTGACATTACTGGTTCGCGCGGTGTCGGCCGCCTTGACGTTGGTAATATCGCCGCGCACCACGAAGTTCGCGGAATCGGTGATCTGCGGTAGCGAGGTTCCCGCCACGTTGCCGCTATCCAGCGTCATCGCGGGGGTCTGCGGATTCTGGGCCGTGCCCGAGCCCCCGGCGCGCGTCACGTTGAATACGATGAATCCGCCGCGCGCGCTACCCGTGCTCGCGCTGCCATTGATATTGAAATTCTGGCCGGCCGTGTTGCTCGTGCCCGCAACCACCGATTGCACGCCGAGAGTCTGCGCGGCCGGAGATGCAGAATCGGACTGGCCAAGTTGCAGCGTATTGGCCGCCTGGCGCCGCAGCGTGAGGTCTTGCCCAAGTCCAAACTGCAATTGATTGTTGGAAGCGAACAAGCCGGAGGCGGCGCTATTCGTTAACAGCCAAATTCCACCGGCCGTTTCGTAAATTCTAGAGTTATTGAAAATGAGCGGCGACGTTGAGTCGCCTGGCGTGAGTGTCACCTGACCAAATCGCGGCCGGAACGGGAACCCGTCCGCGTGCGCCTGAAGGTTCACAAGCACGAGCGCGCCCAGGGCGGCGACTACCCAGGCGAGCCAGGTGCGGCGCTTCGGCATCGGGAATACGTCGCGCATGATCAGGTTTCCTCCTGCCAGTACCAATCCGTTGCCGCCGCGCCGGGGTTATAGATGTCCAGTGCGGCCGTCGTGTCGAAGGGCTCGAAGATGCCGGGCTGAATCTCGATTCCGCCCGCGGCCGTGCCGTGCGGGCGCACGCGTACGCCCTGCGTCTTGGTCGACAGCACGCCGATCCAAATGCGCTTGCGATTGAGGTTCTGCGGAATGGTGGTGCTATCGGTCGCACCCGCGCCGAGCGCGAGCACGTCGGCCGCGCCGGTCACGCTCGAGGACAACGGGTACGCGGCCACGTTGCCGCTGATCGTGACCGCGTTGGAGAAAGAGACATCCTCATCCCCTACCGCCACGGTGATGGTCTGCGCGCCGGGCGACGTGATCACGAACGAGTCGGCCACATCCGCAAGCTTGACGTTGAAGCCCGCAGAGACGCCGTTGAACCGCTCCACATTCGCGCCGGAGCCGACGCGGTACGCGGCGATGTTGACGGCGCTACCCGCCGTCACAAGGTAGAGCTGCCGCCCGCGCGGGAGCACCATGGTCCCGCCCGCGGCCACCGTCTGCGAAAGGACTTCCGTAGTCATGGGTTACGCCTTCAAGAGCTTGGGCAGCACGAGCGCCGCGGCGATGGCCGCGAACCCATAGATGGCCACCTTGGAAACCTTGTCCGCTTCGCTCGCGGAATTCTGCATCGCGAGGGATTGGAAGCCGGTCACGGCGTCGCTCACAATCGCGCGATTGTTGGACTGCGACGCGGCCGCGATCTGCTGCACCGCCTGGAGCGCGTCGCTGCCGAACGTCAGCGACGTTTCATAGGCGGCGCGCGCGTTGTCGAGGCCATGATTGGCCACATCGGTGCCCTGGGACACTGCCCACTGCCCCAGGTTGATCGCGGCTTGCGACACGTCCCCGGCCATGTGGATCGCGTCCGTTCCCAGGGACACGCCACCGGCCACGGCTCCCGCGTCGGTCGTCGTGATTACGTTGCGATCGCCACCGATGGTGGTGCCACTGCCACCCTGCAAATTCAGGTTGCTGGTGGTCGTCGCCTGTTGCTGGTTGCTGCTGGTCGATGCGCTGCTGCCGCTCATTGGCCTACTCCCCGAGTGCGCCGTGGGTGAGGGTCGCCACCGGACGCTGCGTGTCCGGGCCCTTGACGATGCGAGCCGCGCGCCCAGGCACCGGAGTGGGTGGCAGGTTGATCGGGGTCCGCTTTTTCGGCGGCGGGAACGGGGTGCTAGAGCCACTCATCGGGATTGATCCTCGCGCGGTACATGCGCAGTTGTTCCGTGAATCCGAACTCCGCGAGAAGCCGCGCGAGGCCCGGCCGGGCGGTGTAGAACCGGGCTCCGGTGAGCCCGAGCTCCGCGGCGCGCTTCGCGATCACGCGGCACACTTCGCGCAGCCGGTCGCCCTGGTAGCAGCAGACGATGATGTCCGAGCCGTACACCCGGGTAACGAGCCACGAGCGGCCGCCGTCGATGCGGTAGAGCTCGAGCGCGCCGCTATCCACGCCCGACGCGATTTCGTCACGGTCGCGGTAGAGCGCATCGCCGAGCCCGGCCTCCGCCTCTGCGGTCCAGCGCTCGAGCTTCTCGAAGGTCAGCGGCGGCGGGACACGAAGTACAGAGCCACCACCGCCAGCGCAGCCGGGATCAGCCATGACGGCATGCCCCCTTGGGTTCCGGTATTGATGCCGCCGACACTCACCGAGCCGAACGCACCGCCCGACGCATCGCCGGACTTCGCGCTACTCGATGCGCTCATGCCGCCGCCGAAAAGGCTCATCGGATTCATGGTCAGCGCCTCAGGAGTAGGACGGCGATGATCGCGACGCCCGCAATCAGGAGCATCGGCGAGATGCCACCGCGGTTGCCCGCGGTGCCATAGTTGCCGAGGCCCGCCACGCCCCAAGGGGTGCGCGGCGTGGGCTGCGTCGTCGCGTACACGTGCGCCGCCTGGGCATCGGCATACGCCGAGATGCCCCCGGCGAGCGCGTCGGCGAGTGTCTGCCACCCGCCGCCGCCCGAGCTCGCAGCGGCCCCCGCGCCCATGTCAACCGGCGTGAACGCGCCGGGATCGATGGCACCGGAGAGGTCGCCCAAAATGCTTGGGTCCATGGGGACGCCCTCCGATTAGATGCCGCCCAGGATGCTGTACGCGTCGGTGTACGCGTTGATGGAGCCCGCGCCGGACGTGGTTAGGAGGAACTGGAAATTGGCCAGCGTCCCATCCGCATTGCGCGTCGGCACCGCGTCCGCCTGGTTGTTGTCCATCAGCCAGTCCAACACGTACATGTTCGCCTGGGCCTTCTTCGCGTAGTCGCCCTCGACGAACGAGGCCAGCGCGTTGGCAACGTACTCGTACATGTCCAGCGAATTGCGCTTCACACGCACATTCGTGAGGATGGTCGAGAAGAACGCCAGGCGCTTGATAAGCGAATTTCCGCCCGAGCCGTAGTTGATCTGGTACTGCTGTTCCGCGGCCGCGGTCGGCGTGAGCACGGTCGGAATGAGCGCGCGCAGCAGCGGCGCCAGGGCGGGATTGAACCCGTTCTTTGCGCCCACGCTCGCGGGGTCGCGCAGCTGCACCCAGGAATCGAGCACCGGAGCCACGGCCGTGCCGTTGATGTCGGCTTCCATCACGAACGAGGTGACGCCCGCCGCGTTGGTGTCGATTGCGCCCATGAGCTCGCCCTGAATCGAGCGGCTATCCGGCTCCGTGAAATCCACCGTGAGGTACTTCGCCACCTGGTTGTTGAACAGGTACGTGTTCAGCAGGTCGAGGTCCGAGCCGGTGATGTCGCCGAACACCACCTTGCCATTGAGGCGAACGCGAAGGCCGCCGGTGTGCGCCGCGGTCTGGAGGTTCGCCTTGTCGAACGTGGTGCCGGACATCGCGAGGTAGACCCGCTCGATGATGTTGCCCAGCACGAGATTCGAATTGAGCACCGCGCGCGCCGATGCGGCGACGTTCTGCCAGGGCTCGAGATGACGGATAAAGCGCATTTCTAGGCCCTCCCGGGGCGCGTTGGTTGAATCGCGGCCCCGGCGCTGAGGGGGTCAGCGCCGGGGCTTTCGGTTGCCGTTACCGGCCGCCGCTCAGGCTCCGAGAACCACCGAGCGCAGCGCGCTCACGCGGTAGACGATGGCCACGGCGACGACAGCGACAAGGGCGGTCTTGAGATAGCCGGACATGTTGCGGGCTCCATTGGTAGGCGAAACGCCGACGCAACGGTAGGCCCTACCGGCGAGTCCCGGGAGAGGGAGCCGGGTCGAACCGGCTCGCGGTGACTTGCAATTGCGAAAAGGCGCGCTTAGTGCGCTATCGGTCGCCGCGCCGGGGTGCTCGAGCCGCTATCCGCGGAGAGCGCCGCCGCCGTGATCGCCACGGCGACCACGCACGCACGCGGATGCTCGCGGCACGTCGCGCAGCCCGACACGAGCACCGCCAGGGACAGTGCCAAAATTTTGGCGGTCATCGCTGCCGCTCCCGTTTCTCGGTTTCGATCAATCGCGCCTTGGCGGCCTCTTCGCGGCGCGTCGCTTCGCGCACGGCGGCGATGTCGCCGCGCGAGAACGTTTGACGCGCAATCGCCTTGGCGCGGTCGGTGGCGGCCATGGCATCGTGCGCCGCGTTGTGGGCATTGGTGACGGCGCGGCGGCCGTGTTTCCCGTACTTCATGGCGTGGCTTTCCTCGCGTTGTTCCAACCATCGATTGCGCCTTGATAGACCGGCGATAGCGGTCCGCGCGCGCCGCACGCGTGGCATTCGATGTGCCAGAGCGTTGGCGAGCGCTGGCCCGCAACCGTTGCGCCCACGGCGCGGCAGAATGGGCACTCCCGGATACCGTGACTCATATGCCGTCTCCCCAGTAGCTCAAAACTTCGTCTGCTGCCGCCTCGGGATCGCCGTCTAGCGCGATGTCATCGCAATCGAAAGCTTCGTACTCGGCGTCTGCGGCCAGCGCGGCATTCGACGGATTCCACCTCGTTGGCGGCTTCAACAGAACGGCCAGAATGCGAGCTTTGAATCGGCGTTCCCATTCTCGGCTTATCACGCGCGCGCCCTCCCCTTCGGAATCTGCACGGTCCCGCGCCGTAGCTCATGCGTGCGGAAATCCTTCTCGATCCATTGGCGAGGCCGCAGTGCCGCGATTTCGGCCTCCGGCACGTCGAGGCAATTCGCCAGGTACTTGCGATCATTCGGGAACGCCAACAGCCCGCAGTGAATCGCGGCCGCGTTGCCCATCACCGTCTTGTCGGATTCGGCCGGCCGTTGCGTGATGGCGTAGACACGCGCCCCGAAGTGTCGGCCCTTGCGCACGATGTCGCCCCAGGAGGGCGGGGCCTTGCCCGGTTGCGTCACGTCGGCGAGCTCTTCGACCACGAGCGTGCCCGGCGCGATCCGCAGCCACACCCAGGCGGCGGCGCAGAAGGCGGCGAACGATTCGCGGTGCGTGTTGCCGGAGTACGCGTATCGAAATCGCTCCGCGGGCCGCTCGAGGTCGCGCCGCACGAGGCCCACGAGCTCGGGCAGCGTGACTGTCTGCAACCGGAGCTCGCGCGCCCATTCGCCTAGCGGGTCCCAGGCCAGCAACCGCGCATCGTTCGCCACCTGGGAACGCGTCCATAGCGTTTTGCCGGAGCCCGTAGAGCCGACCACGGCGACCACGCGGCCATCGGTGCCGCGCGCGCTCATGCGCCCGCCGGGCCGGTTTCGGCCGGGACCGCCTCCGCCTTTTCCGGCTTCTCGAGGCGCGGCCCGATGCGCGGCAGCTTGCCGCCGTTCGCGCTCGCGCGCGAGACGACAATCACGGCCGAGCACGCCACGAGCCGGAGCCAACACGCGTACTTGCCGGACAGGCCGCCAGGGAAGAGCTGATCGAGGCATTCCCCGAGCGCGCCCGAAAATTCGCGTTTCTCATCCTCGGTGAGATTCCAGGCGGGGAGCACCGTCGCGGCGATGATTTCCACGAGGCCCGGCGTGAGGTCCGAGCATGACGCGGAGTCCACGGCCGCGGCCGGGGGCGGCTCGGGAGTGCCTGGGGGCGGCGGCAGGGTCGGGTCGGCCGGGATAGCCGCCTCGGCGGCGGCGAGCTCGGCGGCAAGGTTCTGCGTATTCGGATCGGGCATGGCGGGGCCTCAGTCGATCAGCAAGCCGGACGGACGGCGCGCAGGGGCCGCAGGGGCGGCCGGAGCCGGTGCCGGACGTGTCGGTGCGCTCACCCTGGGGGCTTCGGTCTTGGGCGGCGGTGCGGGCTCCGGCGCGGGCTCCGCGCCCTGGGAGGTGCCGCCTGGGGAATCGATGCTGCCGTGGGTCAGGATGTATTCCTGCCCGGCCGCGCCGCCATCGGTCAGCAAGCGCCCATGCACCGGGCACGCCACGTAGAGCTTGCCGGTGAACGGCGAGCCGCGGCCGGTGCGTTGGCGGAACTTGAAGATTTGCGCATCGCGGTCGCAGTCGCGCATCGGGCACGCGACGATGCCGATAGGTTCGTTCTTCGGTTTCAAAGTTGCCCCTCCCTTTTCGCGTTGGAAATCACGCCCAGTGCATCCGGCACGAGCTTCGAAGTCCCCTCGAGGTTCCGGATCCGCGCCTCGGTGTGCTCGATGTACTGATCCAGCACCACCGGGAGATCGGCCAGGAACCCGCGCGCCAGGGGGCTCGCCTGTTTGGTGAGCTTGGCCAGCGTCACGCGCAATGCTTCGACGGGATCGGTGCTCATAGCGTCGGGTTCCTCTTTCGGGCGGCTAGGTCGGCGGTCAGGCGTTGGAGTCGCTCCAGGCCCGCGTTATGGATGCCGTTCCCCTTCCGGCTCCCCTCCCCCCCCGATTGCAAAATCGGTCCGGGGGAACCGGACGGGGAAGATCCCCGGGGAGAGGGAGAGGGAACGGCGGCACGTGGTGCCGGGGGGGCGGCACGTGGTGCCGGGGCCCCGGCATGTGGTGCCGGGGGGGCGGCATGTGGTGCCGGGGTCACCCCGGCACGTCTTGCCGGGGTTTCGGCCGGTCGCGGCCCGGCCTGAGCCGGTTCCATGTCCGGAAAAACGCGATAGGCGGAGGAGCGCCCGGCGTAGTGAATGGGGTGCAGGTAACCGGCTCCCTCGAGGCGGCGCAGCGCGTAGCGGACCGACCGCTCAGCGAGCCCGCAGCGGCTCGCGATGGTCAGTTGCGAGTGCCGCACGATGAGCCCTTCCCGGTCGCGCGCCTTGTCGGCGAGGTACACCAAAACGAGCTTGTCGGTGCCTGGGAGCTCAGCGGCCCAGGCGCGGTCTAGGGCCGCATTGCTCATGGCCCGACTGAGCTCACCCACCACGTCGCGGCGGCGAGCGTGATGCCGACGCCGATGAGATAGAGCCGCGCGATGTGCTCGCGGAGGTCGCGGTTTTCGCGCTCCAAGTTTTCGATGAGCACCGACAGCCGGTCGGACACTTCGCGCTCGAGCTTGAGGCTATCCATGGAACACCCGCCAGTACATATAACCCTGCACCGCGGCCGCGAAGATGCTGCCGCACGCGATCCACGACCACACGTGACGCCAATGGCCGCGCTCGCGGGCGATGGCCTCATTGCAGAAGCGCTCCAGCGCGTCGATCCGCGCGAGGTCGCGCTCACGCCGCCACGTGAGATGCGCGATTTTCGATTGAAGGTCTGTCACCGCCAGGGACGTGGAATCCGCGTCGATGAGCTCGAAGGCGTGGCGCGCGCTCATGGCCGGAGCTCCAGCACGGCGTCCGATTTTTCGACGCACACCTGGCGGCCCTGGAAGGTCAGCCCGCGGCTCTTGCTCCAATCAAAACCGCCGCGGAACCCGAGGGGATCGGTCGCGGCTTTGTAGGCGGCTTGGAAGTCCGCCAGGGAGAGCCACATCCGCGCGTCGGGACGGGAGCTCAGCGCGCGATGAATGGCGACGCATGAGGCATTGATAGCTTCGATGGATCGCGCGCGTTTCATAGTGCGGGCCCCTTTTCCTCGAGCGCCCCGATGAGCGCGTCGGCGGCCTTGAGCGCGCGTTCTGCGGCGTACTTGTAGCTGTCTCCGTAGGCAACGAAATCAACGAAAATCGCCGTGGCGATGCGCTCGCGCCGGTCGGGGAGCTGCGCCTCGATCACGAAGGAAATTTCGTCGAGGTTGGTGGCGATGCGCGCGAGGTGCGCGCGAATGGTGGTTTCGTAGTCGCTACGCGCGTCGGTCGCCGGATCGCGCTTGATCGCATCTGCGAGCTTCACGGCGTCCGCAAGGCTCGGAAATTCGGCTCGATTCGTCATGGGTCCCGCTCCACTGATGCGGCGCTCTGTTCCGCGGCCCGGCCCCGGGAGCTACCCAGGTAGAGGCCGCGGAGCGGGTAAGCCTTTGAGCCTTACCGGGCCGCGGTGGAGGCACCCTAGTGGTAATCACCCATAACCGTCAATGGCGTAGAGCCGTTGTCGACAACGGCAGTATCCCCGCGCGTTGGCGCGCGCTCTATGACGTGATCACCGGCCACGTCGGCAGCATGCACCCGGCGTGGCGCGGTTGGCGCGTCGCGCGCGATGGCTTGCTCTATGACGCGGACGGGAACGCGTACTCGCCCGGACAAATCCGGGCGATGCCGATGCAACGGCGGCTGGCCGAGGAATTGCAGCGCGAGCTAGACCGCACGCGCCGCAAAAGCGCCTAGCGCTTCTTGAACCGGCCGTTCTTGCCACGCGGGGGAAGGCGGCGCTTCCCCTTGCGGCGGCGCTTGGCGGCCATTAGGCGGCCGCCTCGGCGTCCGCGGCCGCCGCCTGGGCGGGGGCCTCATCGCTCGGCGCGGCGGCGTCCTGCGCGTCCTGGGCGGCTTCCGGCGGGGTTTCATCGGCACTGCGGCGGCGGTTGGCCATGGTCCATCTCCAGTGAATCAATCGCGGCGGAACGGCCGCACGCGTACGGTGAGAAATAACGACTGCGACTTGTCGAGCGTGTCGTGATCACGCCCCGGCAGCGGCGGCATGTCGCGCCACTGGTAGCCGAGCTCGAGCGTGACGGCGCGCGAAACCTCGAAGGCGAACCCGGCCGATGCGTGGTAGCGCGGCTCCATGTGCATCGCGGTCCCATAGCCGTCTTTGGGATCGGGGGCCCATTCGAGCGCGCCGCCCGTCTCGAGGAAAAACGCCTGGGCGAGCGCGTCCACTAGGCCGCGCCCTTGATCTTCTCGAAGGTGCGCAGCGTGCCAAGGCCGAGCATTCCGGCCAGCATCGTGAACAGCGGCTCAATGTCGAGTACCGGCGGCTTGATCGGATGCCCGGCCAGCGTCGCGGCCCAGGCACCGAGCGGCCCGATGACGAACTGGACCGCGAAGCCCGCGCCGCACACCCAACCGATAAACGGCCGCCAGCCCGCCGCAAACGCGTTGCCGCTCTTCGCTTCGGCCGTGTTGGTGTCCGCCTGGGCGAGTGCGAGGCGGACGCCCGCCTCGAGCTCGCGCGCCTCCGCGGAGTCGCGCAGCTTGAGCACTTCCATTTGCGCGGCCGCCTTCTGCGCGGGATCGGGCATCACGC
>Ga0228698_1001538_pt1 | contig 11092 bp, 7 predicted proteins | sample McNCre117_Aug_MG_FD_178015 | JGI IMG/M metagenome (GOLD analysis project Ga0228698, IMG submission 178015) | Freshwater microbial communities from McNutts Creek, Athens, Georgia, United States - 1-17_Aug_MG | ecosystem: Environmental > Aquatic > Freshwater > Creek | place: USA: Georgia...
CTCTAACTCGGCCCGTGAAACGGCCTGCGATTTCTCGATCCATCCCTCGCCGCTGACGAGAGGGCGGCAACCCTCTCCCAGCGGTTCCAGTTTCGCCTGTCAGGCACGGAAATTCATAAGACAAGCTGATTTCGTTTGATCGAAATGAGCTCTAGGCTTCGGTGCGTTCTTCCAGCGGCGCCTTCAGGCCGAAGGACAGGGCGCGGAATTCGACGCTGTGCTTGCCGGTGGTCTTATCCACCAGCGGCTTGCCCGCCATCACCGAGGGGGTGCGGGCATACAGGCGGAAGACAATCTGCGGCAGCCAGCAATGGCTGTCGGGATGTTTGGTTCCCGCCGTCTCGAACTGATCCATGGAATGGAAGAAATGCGCCGCGCCGCCATGGGCGTCGGCATCCACCACCACCGCCAGCGGATGGCCGGGATGGCGCATATATTCGATACCGGGGCGGACCATGGTCTTGCCCTCGCGCCGTTCGATCACCACCACCCGCGGAATGGCGGAATTGAAGGTGATGCGGACACAGGCGGCCACGGCGCGGGAAACGCCTTCGGCTCCGACCTCGCTGGGCACGGCCTTGTCGAAGGCCTGACCGATGAAGGTGGCGATGGCGGTCTTCAGGTGATCTTCCGGCTCGGGCTGGCCGGGCACCGGCTCGCCCTTGAAGCTGCGCAGCACCGGGGTGGCGAAGCTTTCGGCGGCATGGATGAAGTCCTGCTCGCCATGGAAGAAGAAGCCATAGCCGCTGTCGTCAGGGCGGCGCAGGAACACCACCTCGGGAAATTTTGCATGCGACAGCGTCATCGGACGGTTCCCCCTCGTCTCTGAAGTTCGCCGCCGGCCCCGGAAAGGAGCCGGCGGCAGTATCAGATTACTCCGAAGGGGTGCTTCCCGCCATCCGTTTCAAGATGTCCATACGCCGGGCGATCCATTCGGCGGCGTTGGTGACCATGGCGCTGTACTGTTCGTGATCGCGCTGGTCGGTGATGCGGAAGCGGGTTTCGCTGGCCATGAAGTCGCCCAGATCGCTGGTGGTTTCATCCACATCCAGCTCCAGCGGCGCCTCATTGGTGCCCAGTCGGCGCGGGTCATAGCGATAAAGCGGCCAATAGCCCGAGGACACGGCGGTCTTTTGCTGTTCCAGGCTGTTGGACATCTCGTAGCCATGGGCGATGCAGTGGGCATAGGCGATGACCAGCGAGACGCCGTCATAGGACGCGGCCTCTTGCAGGGCCTTCAGCATCTGGCCGTCCTTGGCGCCAAAGGCCACCGAGGCGACATAGACATTGCCGTAAGCCATGGCGATCAGGCCCAAATCCTTCTTGGGGCGGGTCTTGCCGGCCATGGCGAACTTGGCGGTGGCGCCCAGCGGCGTGGACTTCGAGGCCTGACCGCCGGTGTTGGAATAAACCTCGGTGTCCAGCACCAGGATATTCACATTGCGGCCCGAGGCCAGAACGTGATCCAGGCCGCCATAGCCGATGTCATAGGCCCAGCCGTCGCCGCCGACGATCCAGACCGACTTGTTGACCAGATAATCGGCCAGCTCGTCCAGCCGTTCATGGTCGGCATTGCCGTCCTTGTTCAGCAAGGTCCGCAGCACTTCGATCTTTTCGCGCTGGGTCTTGATGGCGGCATCGGTGTTCTGGGGATTGTGCAGAAGCTCGTTGACCAGCACCTCGGGCAGATCCACTTGCAGCTTCTTCAAAAGCTCCTTGGCGTGGGTCTGGTGATGATCCAGGGCCAGACGGAAGCCCAGGCCGAATTCGGCATTATCCTCGAACAGCGAATTGGCCCAGGCCGGGCCGCGGCCCTCGCAGTCGGTGGTGTAGGGCGTGGTCGGCAGATTGCCGCCGAAGATCGACGAGCAGCCGGTGGCGTTGGCGATCACCGCCCGGTCGCCGAACAGCTGGGTGATGGTCTTGATATAAGGCGTCTCGCCGCAGCCCAGGCAAGCGCCCGAGAACTCGAAGAGGGGCGTGATCAGCTGGGTGGTCTTGGGCGTGATGCGCAAGGTCGACTTGTCGATGTCGGGCAGGCCGAGGAAATAGCTGAAGTTGGTCTTCTCGGCTTCCAGCAGCGGGGTCTTCGAGACCATGGTCAGGGCCAGACGGGTCTCGTCGGCCTTGTCCTTGCCGGGGCAGATCTGGACGCAAAGGGTGCAGCCGGTGCAATCCTCGGGCGCGACCTGCAGCAGATAGGTGCTGCCCTTCACCTCGGGGCCCTTATAGGGCATCGATTTCAGGCTAGCGGGAGCATCGGCCAGGGCGTCAGGCTGCACGGCCTTGGCGCGGATAGCCGAATGCGGGCAGACCATCACGCATTTGTTGCACTGAATGCAAAGCGAGGTCTCCCATTCCGGGATCTCGTCGGCGATGTTGCGCTTTTCGAAGCGGGCGGTGCCCACCGGCCAGGTGCCGTCCACCGGGAAGGCCGAGACCGGCAACAAGTCGCCCTTGTTGGCCAGCATCATAGCGGTGACGCGCTGGACGAAGTCGGGGGCGTCTTCCGGCACGATGGGTGGCAGGTCATAGGTCGAGGTCACCTTGCCGGGCATCGGCACTTCATGCAGATGCGCCAGGGCGGCGTCCACCACCTCGAAGTTCTTCTCGACGATCTTGCGGCTCTTGCGGCCATAGGTCTTTTCGATGGCCTTCTTGATCTGGGCGATGGCTTCGTCCTTGGGCAGGATGCCGGACAGGGCGAAGAAGCAGGTCTGCATGATGGTGTTGATGCGCTGCCCCATGCCGGCGGCCTGGGCCACGGCGCGGGCATTGATGGTGAAGACCTTCAGGTCCTTCTCGATGATCTGTTCCTGAATGGTCTTGGGCAGCTGGTCCCACAGCTCTTCCGGGGCATAGGGCGCGTTCAGCAGGAAGGTGCCGCCGGGAGCGGCATGTTCCAGCACATCATACTTTTCCAGGAAGACGAAATGGTGGCAGGCGACGAACTCGGCCGAGCTGACCAGATAGGGCGCCTGGATCTTGTGCGGGCTGAAGCGCAGATGCGAGATGGTTACCGCGCCCGACTTCTTCGAGTCATAGACGAAATAGCCCTGGGCATATTGCTCGGTGGAATCGGCGACGATCTTGATGGAGTTCTTGTTGGCGCCCACCGTGCCGTCGGCGCCCAGGCCATAGAAGATGGCCCGGCGCATATCCTTGGCATGCAGCGAGAAATGCGAATCCCAGACCAGCGACAGGCCGGTGACATCGTCATTGATGCCGATGGTGAACTGACGCTTGGGCGCGTCCTTGCGCAGTTCGTCGAACACGGCCTTGACCATGGCGGGGGTGAATTCCTTCGAGGCCAGGCCATAGCGGCCGCCGATGACCCGAGGTTCGGCGGCGGTGGCGCGCAGCCCCAAGGCGCGAGCCTGGGCCAAGGCCGTCACCACATCGAGATACAGCGGTTCGCCCAGGGCGCCCGGCTCCTTGCAGCGGTCCAGCACGGCGATGTTGCGCACGGTGACCGGCAGGGCGGCGATGAAGGCGTCCAGCGGGAAGGGGCGATAGAGGCGGACATTCAGCACGCCGGTCTTGCGCCCGGCATTCTCGTTCAGCCACTGGGCGGTCTTCTCGGCGGTCTCGGTGCCCGAGCCCATGATGACGATTACGTCCTCGGCGTCGTCGGCGCCGAAATAATCCACCAGCCCATAGCGGCGGCCCGTCAGTCCGGCCAGACGGTCCAGCTCGGCCTGCACGATGGTCGGCAGGCTGTCGTAATAGGGGTTCCGGGCCTCTTGCGCCTGGAAGAAGGTGTCGGGGTTCTGGGCGGTGCCGCGCACCACCGGATGATCGGGGCTCAAGGAATGGCGGCGGAAGGAATGCACGTCCGCCTCGTCGATCATCTGATGCAGATCGTGATCGGACAGATATTGGATCTTGGCGACTTCATGGCTGGTGCGGAAGCCGTCGAAGAAATGCAGGAACGGCACCCGCGAACGCAGGGTGGCGGCATGGGCGACGGCGGCCATGTCGTGGGCTTCCTGGACTGAACAGGCGGCCAGCAGGGCGAAGCCGGTCTGGCGCACGGCCATCACATCGGAATGATCGCCAAAGATCGACAGGGCGTGGGTGGCCAGGGTACGAGCCGAGACATGCATGACGAAGGGAGTCAGCTCGCCGGCGATCTTGTACATGTTGGGGATCATCAGCAGCAGCCCTTGCGAGGCCGTGAAGGTGGTGCCCAGAGCGCCCGCCTGGATGGCACCGTGCACCGCGCCGGCGGCGCCGCCTTCGGACTGCATCTCGACGACTTCGGGGATGATGCCCCACAGGTTCTTTTTGCCTTCGGACGCCCACTGGTCGGCCAGCTCGCCCATGGTGGAAGAGGGCGTGATGGGATAGATGCAGGCAAGCTCGCTACAGCGATAGGCCACCGAGGCGCAGGCCTCGTTGCCATCCACGGTGGTCATATGCTTCTTCGACATCAATCAGCTCCTCAGCCCTGATATGGTTGAGGGTATTTAAGCACGACTCGGCCATCGTAAAAAATGGACAGTACGATGATTTGATGGCGAATTTTGTCCCCACTGCGCAATTTCATTTCATGTGTGCCTAATATGGTGTGTGGCGGGGGAGGGTGATAAAATTATTTGTTGAAAACATATTTTTTACTATTGATTATAGGTTGCCACGTTGCGTGGGTGTGGTTCAAGTGTGGGGGTGAATTGTTATGTATTTAATTGAGAAGGCTAGAGTTTATGCTGAGTCCTTAATTGCATATTTTTATAAATTAATAAGTAATTCTAATGAGCTTGTTCAATTAAAATTGCGATTGATTATTGTTGCTGAGGTTTTTTTGGTAATTATGTATGCTATATTGGACTACTTTTACAGGGAAAGCGTGTCTGGTGTCAATTTATCATTTATATTGACGATGTTTTTTGCTATAGCCCTAATTGGCTGGAGGAGAAGTCCTAGCTCAGAATTTGATAAGGTGATTAATCGGCTGGCTATTGGTAATATTATTCAATTTAGATCTTTTAATAGTCTGAATTCATCTAGGTATAATTCTAAAAGTCACAATAGAAAGGTGAGGATGGAGGGATTGTTTTTTGATGCAATGCATAAAAAATCATCTATTATTTCTTCGTCATGCGCTATTGCTTTTGTTGTTGTTGTTGTGATAATGTCTTGGCATCTTGTGGTTGATAAGGCTGGTTTGTTTATTTCGTCTTTATACGTTGGTGATTATTTGCTACCATTAGTTTTGCTGTTGCGTGCGGTGGTTAGGTTCATTATTGTTGTGACTATACCGTGTTTATTGTTTGGTAAAATTGTTTGTATTGTGATGTATTGCTGGGCCTGTAGTCGTCATCATATTGCGACATACAGAAGATTTTACGCCTCATTTAACCCTCTTCCTGGGCATCCGGATGGGCTGGCTGGCATGAGGCCGCTCGCAGAATATTTCAAGAGTCAGTGGCTTTTTGCTCTGTGCATGGCTGTTGCAGCGCTCGTTGTCTGGGTGGTGGCGAGAGTGCAGTTGGTAGTCGTTATGATTGGAGATGATTCTATTGTTAGCTATCGCCAAATAATTGATGTGGTGGTGAGGACATCTCTGCAAGATGTTCAGAGGGGTAGTCATTTGTATAGGTATATGACTTATGCAAATTCAACACTATATTTTACATGTGCTTTTGTTGTGTTGTATGCTTCTGTTATATTCTCTATATTGTGGAGAATTGATGGTGTTCTTAATGGTTGTTATGAAAATGTTATGGTGGATGCGGATGCGTTGTCGCGTGAACTTATTTATTTGAAGCAGCACCCTGAGTCTGTTCTTTGTGAGTGTGGTTCTGAGTGTGCTGAAATTCCAGAAATTGCGCGAAATTCTGAAGTCATAAATAATGAAATAAGAAGAAGGGAAAATTATATACATGATTTATATGGCATGCCAAGGTCATTATTTCTTTTGCGTCACTCTATACGCCGTAATATTTCGTTGGCAATAGTGGCTATTGCTCCGCTCTTGCAGTTTCTATTGAAAGTGGTGCGTTAATGCACAAGGGCTGGCAGTAGTTGGTCGTTGTCGCGATGGGGGGCATGCCCAATGGATTGATGGTGTGCTGGCCTTATCGGAGTTGACGCGTTAAGGCGGCAAAAGATGCGCTCAATGACATTGCGGACTTGGTGGGTGGTCACGGAAAATATTGGCTCCAGCGTCGATTGGCTTAGGGCGAGATATTGAGGCCCAAGCCTTTTCTCTGGGTTTTGGTGTGTGATTTGCTGCCATGACTCTTATGCCATGCAGGACACGGATATTCGGTCTGCGATGACGTCGGGAAAATTGGCGATCTGGCTGTCAGTTAACAGGAAGGCGACAGAACATTAGTATGGAGCTGAGAGCTGATTTTTGATTGATCGAATCGTTCTTGGTGCAGATTGGCCAGAAACGACGAAACCCGCCGTGAGGCGGGTTCCAGTCATACATTATATATGAAGACCGAGTGGCGGGAGTGACGGGGCTCGAACCCGCGACCTCCGGCGTGACAGGCCGGCGCTCTAACCAACTGAGCTACACCCCCTCGCGTCGGGGAGCGGACGTATATCAGGGGGCTCAGGGGTGCGCAAGCCCTTTTTGCATTTTTTTGTCAAAACGGCTTATTCTGTCCTGGGCAAGGGAGGAAACGCCGATGGCCGAGGTGGTCAATCTGAACAAGTTCCGCAAGGCCAAGGCGAAGGTCGCGGACAAGAAGCAGGCCGAGGAAAACTGCATCCGCTTCGGCCGCAGCAAAGCCGACAAGGCCCGCGATAGCGCCGAGGCCGCAAGATCGGATACGGATCTCGACGGCAAGAAGCTGGATTAGCCGGCGGATGCCTCGCTATGCCGCCCTGCTGCGGGCCGTCAATGTCGGCGGAACCGGAAAGCTGCTGATGGGCGATCTGACCCGGCTTTGCCACGAGGCTGGCTTCACCGATGTCCGCACCTATCTGGCCAGCGGCAATGTGGTCTTCGACTCAGAGCGGGATGCCGACCATTGCGTCGTGATGCTGCAAGATCGCCTTTCCGCCGTTCTCGGCAGAGAGCAGGGGCTGGTGATCCGTTCCCAGGCGGAACTGAGCGATCTGCTGGCGGCGAACCCCTTCGCGGATAAGCCTGGGGCGCAGATGCAGATATTGTTCACGGATCTCGCGCCCACTATCGACATGCTGGATGGTGCCAAGGGGCGTCAGAGCGAACAGATGGCGCTGGGATATCGGGCGGTCTATCTGTTTTATCCCGACGGCATCGGCCGTTCGCGGCTGACCCTGCCGGCATTGGCTCAGGGCACGGCCCGCAATCTCAAGACCGTCAGCGCTTTGGCGAAGCTCTAGCTTGCCCGCCAGAAGGCCGGAAGCTCAGCCCAGGCCTTGCCGCATTTGCGCGCCTCTTTCAGCAGACTGGGCAGGCGGGCCAGATGCAGTCCGCCAATCAGTCCTGCCGCCCAAAGCCGGGTCGGGTCGCCCAGGGCTTCGGCATGGCGCTTCAGGCTCTCGTAGGCGACGGCGATATCGTTGAGCTGGCCCAACTGATCCTGCAAGGCCCCCAAGGCGGCGATGGTCTTCTTGCCCTTGCGGCCAGGGAACAGCGAGACGAAGAATTCCGAGGCATAGCGCAGCTTCTTGATCTGAACGCGCAAGAGATGCCGATGGGGCGCATCCAGCGTCGCCAGCCGCCGCAGCCCCTTGCGGATCTTGGCCTCGCGCTTGTCCAAAAGTTCGATGGCCAATTCACGGGCCGGGCGCTCCAGCCTTTGGCGCTGTTCCTCGGACATGGGCAGCAGCCAATCGCCGCCGTCGCACCATTTGCCCAGGGACAGCACCAGCCGGGTGAAGCGGGCGCCGTGCAGCACTTCGGTGGCGCTGCCATAGCAGGCCTGCTTGCGGGCCTGATAATCGGTCAGCAGTGCCTGATAGCCCGGCTCGTCGGCCAAGGGGGCGGCCAGGGGCTCCAGAATCTCTTCTATAAAGACGTCAGTATCGCGGGCCGGGCCCAGGATTCCCATCAGCCAGCGCAGTTCTTCCTTAATCTGATCGGTCTGCGGCGTCGCCAGCATCGGTCCGAACAGAGACATGGCCGAGCGCAGCCGGCGCAGGGCGACCCGCATCTGATGCACCGCCTCGGGGTCGTGGGTTTCGATCAGGCAATCCTGATTGATCAGCAATTGACCGATGCAGCCATGGGCGATGGCGCTAAAGGCTTCGGCGGCGGTCGCCTCTTGGGGCAGGGCAGGGGCACTGCCCTTCTCGGGCCGGGGACGGGTGCCGCCGGCCAGGTGATAGCCCCGCGCCGACTTGCTGGCGGCAGACAGCCGGCCCGGCAGGTCTTGCTGCAGCTCCATGGCCAGATCGAACAGCCGTCCCGCCTCGCCGCTGATCAGTTCCAGCTCGATCTCGGCGATGGGGGCGGCGCCGCGGGCGGTGGTCAGTTGGCCTTCGTCGATGGCCAGTTCCACTTCCCAGCCCTCGCCGCCCAGGCGATAGGCGCTGCGCTTGACCTCGGTGGTGAAGACAGCCCGCAAGGATTGCCGCAAATGCGGCGCCGAGAACAGCGCCGCCGCCGGGGTGTCGTCGATCAGCGACAGCTCGGGGTGATCGGTCGAGATTTCCCATTCCCATTCGTCACGGGCCCAGGCACCGCCGACGCAGGCGCCCATGGTCTTGACCGTCTGAATGCGCCGCCGCCCGATATGACGGACCCGCAAGGCCACGCCCATCTCACGCAGGGCGAAATCGTCGCTATCATAATAGACGGATATCTGTTGGCGGGTGGTGGGGCGAGCCAGCTTCAGCCGCTGCAACAGGGGATGACGGCGCAGCCGCCTCAGATGCTGGGGCTCCAACTGCAGCTTCAATTCCATCTCGGTGGACATGATGCCTCCAACAACGCCGCCCGGAAGATGATAGCTGATCCGTATCAAAGCGGAAGGACTGTCTCTGCAAAGACGGCTTTCGCGGGTTGCAAGGCGAGGCCAGCTTTGCCATCCTTGGCGTAACAAGGCGGTATCTGCCGCCAGGCCGGCGAAGAAGGCGAGGGGACGCGCAATGGCACGGGGAAAACGATGGGGGGCAACGCGACGGGGGGCAAAACGATGGGCATCCGTCGGGATGATGGCTTTGGGGGCCACGGTCCTGATGAGCAGCCTCGGCGGTTGCGGCTATGTCTATGACCGACACGGCTTTACCAATTCGGTGACGCCCTGGCGCGATGGCCAGGACAGCCAAGAGGCGCTGGCGGCCCTGACCAAGGGCGATCTGTCCCTGGCCGAGAGCATGGCCAATGACGGACTGGCCCGGAACCCCAAGGACCCTTACGCCCTGCTGGTGCTTGCCATCGTCTATCAGAACACCGGACGCGACGAAGCCGCGCGACAATATTATGAGGCGCTGATCTCCATGCGGCCTCAGGCCACCGCCGTCATTGGCGTCGGCCCCAATGTGCAGCGCCGTACCATCGAGGATATCGCCCGCGGCAATCTGGCCAGCCTGGGGCGGATGGCTCCGGCGGCGGTGACTATCGATCCCACCACCGGCCAAGTGATGCGTCCGCCGCAGATGCCGCAGGTTCCGCAAAGCGTCAGTCCTCAGGATGTGGCCTTTGCCAGTGACACCAATTTGATCCTGCGTTTCCAGGGGCTGCACCGTCTGTTGGACGAGGGACTGATCACCCGCGAGGAATATGACCAGCGCCGCGCCGCCAATCTGGGCTCTCTGCTGCCTTATAGTGTGGCGCAGATGGGGGCTCTGGGATTGGGCCGCGCCGCACCGCGCCCCGATGAGCTGGTGAACCGGCTGAAGGCCATTTCGGCCAATTTCGAGGAAAAGAGCATTTCGGCGGTGGAGCATTCCGCCGAGCGCGATGTGATCCTGGACGCCTTGCTGCCGCAAAAGCCTGCCCGTCGGGCCGATAAGCCGGCTCCTGTTCATGATGACATGCAGCTCGCCTATCAGATGTCGCGCCTCCAGCGCTTGCGCGATGCCGGGGTGATCACCGACGCCGAGGCGGCCCGAGAGAAGAAAGTGGTGCAGGGGCAGATCAGCACCGCGACCGCCAAGGCCGATGCCGCCATGCGCGCCGCCTCCATCTATCCTGACGAGGCGCCGCCGGTTCCTTCGGCACCCCATGGCGCCGGTGTGGCGCTGGGGACCTATGCCAGCGAGGGCAAGGCCGAGATGGGCTGGCAGGTGCTCAAGGAACGCTTCCCCGAGCAGCTGGCCAATCTTCAGCCGTCCATCAAGAAGGTGGGGACCAAGCGCCGCGGTTATCGCTATCAGTTGAGTGTCGGCCCGCTTGAGGGCAAGCAGGCCGCCAAGGATCTGTGCCGCTCCTTGAAGCGCCAAGAGATCAGCTGCACGCCGACAACTCTTAAATAATGAAATAAGCCCTTGCGTGGGCGGTCCGACCGGTATAGGTTGGAAATTCGTCCCCGCTCGCGGTGATGTCTTCCTCTTCCGGGTGAAGTTCAGAATCCAAGAAATTGGAAACGGAATTTTGCCCCCTGAAGCCAGGCAGACAGAAAGTGAAACGAGGATGAAAAAGCGGTTGACCCGGAGTTCTGAACTCTGTAGAAGCCGCGCTCCGCTGAACCGGTGACGGGTTAGCGGGGTGGTTCGAAGACAAGGTTTTGCCTTTGAAAACGAGCCGAAAAAAAGCGGTTGACGCGGGTTGTTAAGATCTGTAGAAACCGCGCTCCGCTGAACCGGCGACGGGTTGGCGGGGTGGTTCGAAGAGAAGGTTTTGCCTTTGAAAACGAGCCGAAAAAAAGCGGTTGACGCGGGGTTCTGAACTCTGTAGAAACCGCGCTCCGCTGAACCGGCGACGGGTTGGCGGGGTGGTTCGAAGAGAAGGTTTTGCCTTTGAAAACGAGCCGAAAAAAGCGGTTGACACGGTGTGATGAACTCTGTAGAAACCGCGCTCCGCTGAGAAGCGGATGAGTGAAGAAAGAGACGCAAGTTTCTGAAATTACTCGAAAAAAACGGTTGACATGCTTCGCTAAGGAGCGTAGAAAACCGGCCTCCCGCCGAAAGGTGGGGCGGTGCTGAAGGCAGAGACGCTGGATGCGCCGGACGAAAAAAAGATGTTGACCGCGACGCCGAGCAGCGG
>Ga0228698_1001539_pt1 | contig 11085 bp, 11 predicted proteins | sample McNCre117_Aug_MG_FD_178015 | JGI IMG/M metagenome (GOLD analysis project Ga0228698, IMG submission 178015) | Freshwater microbial communities from McNutts Creek, Athens, Georgia, United States - 1-17_Aug_MG | ecosystem: Environmental > Aquatic > Freshwater > Creek | place: USA: Georgia...
GATGACCGTGCCGGGCCGCTTCGCCACCTTGATGGAGCCCTCGATGCTGATGACGCTCAAGGCGAAATACGACCGGGACCACCCCGCACCTTGAGCCCTCGAACCGACCCGGCGGCCGTCAAGCCGTGGGCCGCCCCTGCGGGTGCCCGTGCACAGCGCGGTCGCACCCGTGTCCCCTTGTTCCACGTCCCGACCCAACCAGAGGAGACCCCGACCATGCAACGACCAGATTCCCGGGCCCGCGCACCGATCCATGCCTGCCCGTCGCCCACCTGCCCCGAGCGGATCGCCCGGCCGAGCTTGGCCACAGGTTCGCGTCGGCGCCGGCACCAACAAGGCAACGCGCTGATCTTCAGCATGCTGGGCCTGGTCGTGGGGGGCATCGTGCTGGCCATGGGCATCGGCTACTACCAGAGCTCGCAATCGAGCGCCCAGGTGCAGAGCACGATCGGCGAGGTCTCGGGCATCATCGGCGCAGCCCAGCAGAACTACGGCCAGTACGGCTACAGCGGCCTCAACACCGCCATCGCCGTGGGCTCGCGCGTGATCCCCGAGACCCGGGCCGACTCGAACGGTCGCTCGGCCAAGAACAGCTATTCGGGGGCCATCACCTTGGTGGACAACTCCGCGGCCGTGGCCGACACGGCCAAGCTGAGCTATGCCAACGTGCCCTCGGCCCAATGTGCCCAGATCATCAACGGGGCGCAGAGCCTGGCGCGTCAGGTGGTCGTGGCGGCCACCGATGTGAAGGCCATCGACAGCAGCGTGGACCTGGCCAAGCTCAACACCCAGTGCACCTCGGCGTCCACGGTGACCGTCGATTTCGTGTTCGGCCGCACCTGATCGGCCGGGGCGGGCCGGCCGGGGGCTTCCCCTGGTCGGCCTGGCCAGGGGCGGCGTCAGCGCACCAGCTTGCGGCGCAGCCCCGGGATGTCCGAGGTCTCGCGCATGGCTTCGGCCGGATCGATGTCCCCGCGCCGGATCAGTTCGACCAGGCGGTTGTTCATCGGCACCCATTCCGAGGCGCCCAGGCGCGTCTCGTCCTTGATGGCCGATTCCAGCGCGATCCAATCGCCCTTCTCGATCAAGGGGGTGACGCGGCCAGTGTTGAACAGCACGTCGGCGGCCATCAGGTAGCGCCGCCCATCCACCGCGGGGACCAGGGCCTGCCGGATCACCGCGATCAGGTTGCCGGCCATCACCGAGCGCATCACGTCGGCCCGGGTGCCGGTGTAGCTGAGGATCTTGCGCAGCGTGCCGGTGACCGAGCGCCCATGGGTGGTGGCGATCATCAACGAGCCGGATTCGCCGCCCTGGATCGCCTGCTCGGCGGTCTCGGCATCGCGGATCTCGGAGGTCAGCAGCACGTCGGGGCTCATTCGAAGCGCTTCGCGCATGCCATCGGCGAAGGTGAGCACGTCGTAGCCCACTTCGCGCTGCGTGATGATGGACTTGCGGGCCGCGATCTTCTTCTCCACCGGGTCCTCGATGGTGAGGATGTGGCCTGAATGGTTGCCGTTGTGCCAGTCGAGAATCGACATGGCCGTTTCGCTCTTGCCCGAGCCGGTGGGGCCGGTGATCACGATGAACCCGCTGGTGGATTCGGTCAGCGTGGAGATCAGGTTGTGGGGCAGGCACAGGCTGGTCAGCGGCGCGATGTCGGGCGGGGTGATGCGCATCACCAGGGCCAGTTGCCCGCTGCCGTGCATGAACAGGCTGTAGCGCAGCGAGTGGCCGCCGCGGCCGTCCAGGCGGATGTTGACCGAGCGCTGCCGCATCAGGTTGGGCTTGATGCGGTTGTCCCAGTACTCCTGCACCGACATCACGTAGCCGCGTTCGTCCCGATGGGCCCGCGTGGCGCCGTCCACATACCCCGCCAGGTAATGGATGATGTGTTCGCGGGTGACCAGGAAGGCCGGGATGGCCTCGAACAATTCATGCAGGGCCAGTGTGCCTCGGGCGGACTTGGCCCGCATCACCTCGCCCTCGTGGATGATGATGTCGGTCATCGAGGGCGCGAACATCAGCGCGTGCTTGACCGCCGCGCCGACCCCGTGCAGCTTGTCGGTGGGCAACTGCGCCGGCGGTTCCTCGTGGGCCACCTGGATCGTTTCCCAGGCCGGGCGACCATGCAGGGCCACCAGACCGACACCCACGGGATCCGGGGTATGGGTGGCGATGGGCTGGGGCGGCCGGTGGCGGGCCGACAGGGCCGCGGCCGAGGGCTCGAGGTCGAGGTAGGTGGCGGTGGACGGCTCGTCGGACGGCGGATGCGGCAGTGGCGGCGGCATGCTGAGGCCGCGGTGTGCGGCGGCGGGCATAGTGGCCGGTGTGGCCGACGGGACGGGGGAGGCGGGTGAGGTGGGTGAGGCGGGCGGGCCCGCCACCGGCGTGGCCGGTGCCGGGGGGCGGGCGCTGAAGGACGGGAACAGCATGGCGGGACTCCTGGATGAGAGGGCGGCTCAAGGCGCGCCCGGGGCGGTGGCTGGGGGCGGACCGGACGCGAAGGCCGGGGGCAGGGCCGAGGGCGGCACCTGCCAGGCCGCCAGCACGCGGTGGATGCCCCGGGCGTAGGCCGAGGCGAGTGCGGGGGTGGGCGAGTGGTAGGCCCCGACGGCTGCCCAGCCGTCGCCCAGGCGCCGGACGGCCCCGCCGTACAACCAGGCGGCGACCCGTGCATTGGTGCAGCCGTCGCGCAGGGCTTCGCTGGAGATGCCGTGGCGGGCCAGGGCGGCGTGGTGGACGCTGTTGATCTGGAACGCGCCGAGGTCGTGGCTGCCATTGCGGTTGTCGTGACGGGCCGCAGGCTGCAGGCGGCTTTCCTGCCAGCCGATGGCCCGCAGCACCCAGGCGTTGACGCCATGGGCTGCGGCCGCGTCGTCGATGCAGTCAGCCCGTGCCGCGGAGGCGCCCAGCCCCAGCCCCAAGGCCAGCCACAGGCCCAGGGCCGCCCGCCGAAGCGGCGTGGGCCAGGCGGTGGCCCGGCGCACGGGCGGGCCCGCGCCTGTCGGCGGACACGGCGCCGCGCCTGCGGCTTGGAGCTGGGACATGGTGGTGGAAGCGGCGGGCACCGGAGCAGGACGATGGTGTGGGGTGGGGCGGACGGGACGGGACGGGACGGGACGGGACAACTGGGCCGCGCAGGCAGCCGGGCATGCAAGCGGGCAAGCGGGCAAGCGGGCAAGCCGGCAAGCAGATCGGCCCTCAGGCGCGCAAGCGCCGCGGCGACCGAACCCCGCGGCCCATTGTGGAAAGCCCTGGCGGGACTCTGCTGCGCCATCCGGCCGATTAACGGCCGCTTGGCGCCGGAGGGGCCGAAGAAGGCCCCCCGCGGGGGCAAGCGGGGTGGCCTGGCAGGGCCGGCGCATCAGGCCGGACCGGAACCCGCGACCTGGCGGGTGGGCGGGCGACCCGGCCCGGGGTGGGCCATGCCGTCCTGACCCGGGCAGGCAAGCCCGGGGCCATGGCAGTCTAGGTCGGCAGGCGCGGCACGCACCGCCGCCGATCCGGATGCAATGCGCCGGATGGCGCGGCGCGCGCCGGCCCGGCCCTTTGATTCATCGCGGAAGTCCGGGAATCCATCTCCCGCTCCTCCGCGACGCTCCAGAATTCAAGCCCGACAAGCCCGGGGCCGATATCCCTGACGCATTCCCGGCCGGGAGTGCCTTGAGCCTTTGCGAGGTCTGCCATGTTCCTGTCCCTCACACCTTCCGTCCACCGGACCACCGGCATGCGTCCCGGCCAGCCCCCGCGAACCTCCTCTCTTGCCGCGCTGGCGCTGGTCGCCGGTCTGGGCGTCGGCCTGGCCGGCCCTGCGCAGGCCGGCCGTCCCTTGGCCACCGACGACGCCGAGACCGCACCGGCCGGCAGTTGCCAGGTCGAGGGCTGGGCCGAGAAGGCCGGGGCTGACCGGGGCTGGGTGCTGGCCCCGGCCTGCGGCGTGGCGCCGGGGCTGGAGATCAACGGCAGCCTGACCCGTTTCACGGCCTCCGCGCTCAGCGCCGAAGGCGAGCTGGGGGCGAAATGGTCGCCCCATGCGGCCCACCTCCACACCCCACTGGGTGAGCTGCGCCTGGGTGCACGCCTGAGTCTGGGTTCGGAGCGTCAGCCCGCGGGCGGCTGGGTGCGCACCCGCACCTCCGCCCTGGGCCTGGCCAGCCTGGTGATCTCCGACGCCTGGTCCGTGCACGCCAACCTGGGCATGCAACGCGACGAGGTCAGCCTGGACCGTGCGGCCCTGGGCCGGCTTGCCCTGGTATGGAGCCCCAACGAATGGTGGCAGGTGGCGCTGGAAACCCAGCGCAGCCGCTCGCGCACCATCTTCGGCAATCCCGAACACGGCATCGCGCTGCGCCGCTGGCTGATGAAGGATCACCTGGCCTTGGATGTCACGGCCAGCCACCCCGTGGGCGACGGCGTCCACTGGAGTGCCGGCTTCGGCTGGTACAGCGGCGAATGAGCCTGCAATGAGGTGCTCGGCCTCGAGGGCATCACCGACTGGCCGACGTCCGCGTGCTGACCTGCCTCCGGTGCCGGGGGCCTCCGACCTTGAGCACGACCATGAAACTACGCAATGAAATCCTGGCCTTCGGGCTGTTCGGGGCGCTGACGGCCGCCGCGCTGGGCGGCATCGGCCTGTGGACGGCCTCCCGCCTGGGCGAGGTCATCGAGGCCACGCTCGCGTCGAGCGAATCCCTGCAGGCCAGCCAGTCGGTGGACATGATGCATGACGCCTTGCGGGGCGACGCGCAGCTGGCGATGCTGGGCGCCCTGACCAAGGACCCGGGCCGCATCGACGCGGCGCAGAAGGCGTTCAAGGAACACCAGGGCGTGATGGCCGAGGGCTTCAAGGTCATGGAGGCCCGCCCGATGTCCGAGGCCACGCGGGACGCGCTGGGCAAGGCGCGCCCGGCGGTGGCCCGCTACCAGGCGGCCGTCGACCAGGCGATCCGGGCCGCGTTGACCGGTCAGGACGACGCGGCGCAGCTGGAGAGCACGGCCAAGGAGGTGCAGCAGCGTTTCACCGAGCTGGAAGGCATGCTCGATGCCGTCTCGCGTTCGGTCGAGGAACGCGGCCACGCGCTCAACGACCGGGCGCGCGCCCGCGAGGTGCAGGCCCGCGTGGCCGTGCTGGTGGGGCTGCTCGCATCGGTGGCCGCGATGATCGCGGTGGGCCTGTGGGTGGCCGCCCGGATGACCCGCCCGATGCGGCATGCCGTGTCGGTGGCCGAGCAACTGGCCCAGGGGCGCCTGGGCGCGCGCATCCGCCCGCAGGGCAATGATGAAACCCGGGCCATGCTCGGCGCGATGGGCACGATGCAGTCCCGGCTCGCGAGCATCGTGCGCGAGGTCAAGCACAACGCCGACCACGTGGCCACGGCCAGCGCCCAGATCGCCCAGGGCAACCAGGACCTGTCGACGCGCACCGAGCGGCAGGCGAGCGCGCTGCAGCAGACGGCGGCCACCATGGACGAACTCAGCGCCACGCTGCGCACCAGCGCCGACCACGCCCGCCTGGCCGATCAGCTCGTGCGCGGCGCCTCCGACGTGGCCACGCGTGGCGGGGCGATGATGGACGAGGTGGTTCAGACCATGAAGGGCATCAACGAGAGTTCGCGCCAGATCGGCGACATCATCGGCGTCATCGACGGCATCGCCTTCCAGACCAACATCCTGGCGCTCAACGCGGCGGTGGAAGCGGCCCGCGCCGGGGAACAGGGCCGCGGCTTCGCCGTGGTGGCCGGCGAAGTTCGCTCGCTGGCCCAGCGCAGCGCCGAAGCGGCGCGCCAGATCAAGGCCCTGATCTCGACCAGTGTCGAGCGCGTGGAGGCCGGCAGTGGCGTGGTCGACCGCGCGGGGCAGACCATGGACGAGATCGTGGGCGCCATCGGCAAGGTCACCGACATCGTGGCCGGCATCAGCGCGGCCACCCAGGAGCAGAGCACCGGGGTCGGGCAGGTCACGCATGCGGTGTCCGACATGGACCAGACCACGCAGCAGAACGCCGCCCTGGTCGAGGAAAGCGCCGCAGCGGCCGAGAGCCTGCGGCAGCAGTCGGAGCACCTGGTGGCGGCCGTGGCGGTGTTCGAGACCGACGGGACCTACGAGGCCCACGCCACCTGAACCGGCGGCCGCGCGGGGCCGGGGTCAGCCGGCCGAGACCTCGACCTGCAGGCCGGCGCCCAGCCCGGCCAGCAAGGCCAGACCTGCCGGGTCCAGGCTCAGTGCGATGTCCGCCGCCTCGTCCTGCGGATCCAGCCGGATCGCCAGCACGACCTGGGCCTGCAGGCGATCGTCGTCCATGCAGGCCCGCAGTGCGCCGCGCCGCGGCTCCAGTTCCTGGCAGAGGCTCTCGATCAACTCACCGACGTCCGGGTCGCAGGCTTGCGGGTCGCTGGCCAGGGTCCAGGTCCAGCAGGCCAGCGGCGGCCGACCCGGCGGCCGGACATGCTCCACGCTCACCGCACTGGCCCGCCAGTCGAGGCGGGATTCCAGGCGCTGGGCGTCCAGCCCTTCTCCGGACAAGGTGAAGGACAGTTGGGCGGACTGGATCATTTCAGGAGGCTCCGGGTGCCCCGGCCGCCGTGGGCGGGCGGGTGTTGCGTTCGGTTGCTGGGTTCGGGGGCTGCGTTCAGGTGTCGCGACCGGGCTTCGGCGGACGAGGCGGCCCTGGGCGGGGGCGCCGGAGGGCCGCGTCAGTGGGCGCGCGACTGGCGCAGCACCTGCTGGAAGAAGTCGTGCAGGCCGGTCTCGCTCATGTGACGGGCGTCGGCCAGTTCGCCGCCCTGGGTGGCGTACAGCAGCTCGTTGCGGGCGTTGAGCAGCACGGCCGCGGGGATGCCCTTGCGGATCGGGTTGCCATAGGCCTGCACCAGGGCCAGATTGCGGTCGAAATTGCCCACGTCGATCTTGAGCACGGTGAACTCCCGCTGCATCAGTTCCGCATTGGCCCCGGTCTTCAGCGCCTGGTCCAACGCGCGGCAATCGGTGCACCAGTTGGCACCGAAGATGACCAGCAGCGGCCGCTGCCGGGCCTTGGCGTCAGCCAGGGCCTGGCGCAGCGCGGCCTCGGCATCGGCGGATTCGTCGTAGGGCTTGTCGGCGGCCCGGGCCGCGGTCGTGGGGCCGGCCAGGCCCAGGCCGAGGCCGAACGCGAGGGCCGCGCTCAGGGGCAGGGCCTGCAGCAGATGGCGTCGGCGGGGGGGGCGGGGTGGCTTCATCGGGGTTCCTTGACGACCCTCGGAGGAGGGCAGAGCGCAAAGGGCAGAGCGCAAAGGGCAGAGCGCAAAGTGCGGCGGGCGACGTGCGACGTGCGACGTGCGACGTGCGACGTGCGACGTGCGACGTGCGATGGGCGCGGGTTCAGGCTCGGGCCGGGGTGCCTGCGCCTCGCCGCTGCACATGCTCGGCCAGGTGCAGCAGGCCCAGGTGACAGGCATTGTGCAACTGCCCGTCGGCGATGACCGCGTCCAGGGACGCGGGCGTGTGCCATTCGCAGGTGAGGGACTCGCCGTGATCGAGTCGCGGCGGGCCGTCCTCGTGCAGCCCCCGGGCCAGGAACAGGTGCACGGCATTGCTCTGCCGGGCCGGGTTGGGGTGGCGGGTGCCGGCGGCGATCCAGGTCCGGGCCACCAGGCCGGTCTCCTCCCGCAGTTCTCGGCGCGCGGCCTCCAGCGGGGTCTCGCCCGGGTCCACCAGCCCCCCGGGCAGCTCCAATCCGTCGCGGCCGATGCCATGACGGTACTGCCGCACCAGGACCAGGCGACCCTGGTCGTCCAGCGCATGCACGTGCACCCAGTCGGCCCCGTCCAGCACGTAATAGGGATCGATCACGTGGCCGTCCGGAAGGCGGCAGCGCTCGGCGCGCACGCGCAACCAGGGGTCGTCCAGCACCAGTCGGCGGCTCAGCACCTCCCAGGCCGGCACGGCCGCCGGGGGGCTCATGCGCAGCCGCGGGCGTTGCGCACGCCCTTCAGGAAGCCCCGGCGCACGGCCCCGGCATGGATGGCCGCGGCCACGTCCTTGCTGTGGCGCTCGGCCCCGGTGAGTTTGCGCACCCAGCTGCGCAGCGGAACGATCGCCTCGGTCGTGCCCTTGAGCGTGTCGATGGCCGCATTGCCCAGGGATTCGCCCCCGCGCTCGATCAGGCTGGGGTTGTCGGGGTTGTGCGGCGCATCCAGGTCCGGCCCCAGGGCTTCGTCGAGCTGGGCGATCTCGGCCCCCAGGCTGGCGCAGCTGGCGTCCGCGGGCAGCGCGTAAGGGTGTTGACGTGCCGCCTGAAGGGCCTCGGGGATCTTGGTGCGCAGCACGTTCAGATCGGCCAGGGGCGCCGTGGCCGCGCCGACCACGCGCTCGCCCTGGGTGGCCTTGTCGGCATTGGCAGGCACTGGGGACGCACAGCCGGCCAGGCCCAGCACGCCCAGGATGCCCAGGACACCGGACACCAGGCCGATGGTCAGCCGGCCGGCGGGCGCCGTGCGGGCGACGTCCGGTGACGCGGGCCGTGGTCGACCGGGCTGACGCGGTTCGGGCCGTGGCAGGGACAACGCAGATCTCGGGGCAGATCGCAGGTCAAGTTGCAGGGCAAGTCGCATGGCAGGTCCGTGGCGTGATGACTCCGGCAGGATAGCAGCGCGGCCGACCCCGGGCTCAGCAGGCCAGCGAGGGCCACCAGCGTGCCTGTGGCGCCCACTGCCATCGGGCGCCATGTGCCTGCACGATGAGCGTGTCGCCCAGCCGCGTGACCAGGGTCAGCGTCAAGGGCCGGGCCAGGCCGCCGGGGACCGGCAGACCGGGGACGACCGGTACGTTCGGCACGCCCGGCACACCCGACCGAAGGGCCAGGCCGGGACCATCTCCCGGCGTCGTGTCGGGCGCCTCGGACCAGGCGGCCTCGGCCAGACGGCCCAGCAAGTCCCCGGGTCGGCCGACCCAGCTGGCGGCGAGCAGGTCCAGCCACAGCGGTCCGGCGTGCCCGGGGGCCGCGCCCATGGCCGGACCGCTGCCGGACTGCCAGGCAGGCACCGCGCTCAGCCGCACCCGCAGATCCGGTGGGCCGCCCGGCGGGCCGGGGATGGGGGTGATGGCCGCGACCTCGGCGTCAACCAGTTGGACCCGTTCGGCGGGGGGCGGCGGCGCCATGGCTCCGGCCTCGATGTCGCGGCCGTCGTGCTGGCCAGCGCCGGGTCCGGCCCATGCCGGCCGGGGCAGTGGCCGGGCCATGAACACGCTCAGGGGATCGTCGGGGTAGCCGCCGAACGGGCCGGTGCGATGGAAGCCGCAGCGGGTGTAGAGCGCGATGGCCGCGGGTTGGCGCGGCCCGGTCTCGAGCTGCAGCAGCCGGCAGCCCATCACCTCGGCCTCCAGCACCAGGCGGGCGATCAGCGCCTGGGCCAGGCCCTGCCCCCGGGCCTCTTCACGGACCATCATGCGCTTGAGCTCGGCCCGCCGGCCGTCCGCGCTGAAGACCAGGGCGGCGCATGCCAGCGCCGCGCCGTCAGGGTGCCGACGGGCCACCACCATGCGCGCGTCGGGTCCGCTGAGGGCTTCAAGCGACAGCGCGTGCCGGCTCTCGGCGGGGTAGAGCGTGTCCTGCCAGGCATCGAGGGCGGCGATCAGGTCGACCACCTCGGCCTGATCGGCCGGCTCCAGCCGCACCTGCCAGCCGCAGGCCGCGTGGCCGACCGTGGTCGCCTCCCGGACCCGGACCCGGCGGCCGTCCGGGGCCTGCAGGTGGGCCTCGGCCACGGCCGGATCCCGGCGGGCGGCCGTGGGCGCCAGCGACCAGGACAGGCCGGCCCGCGTCCATGCGGGGCCGGCCAGGGCCAGGCCCCGGGTCGCCTGCAGCACGAGCTCATCGGGCAGCGGGTGCGCTGGCGGAGGGCTGGACGGCGGGTCGGACGGCGGGCCCTGCAGGCTCACGCGCTGCCCCGGGCCCTGGTAGTGCACTTGCGTGCCAGGTCCGGCCCCGGCCGTGCGGACCCAGCCCAGGCCGTCCAGCAGCAGCCGGTCATGGAACGCCAGGGCCTGGGGCAGGTCGCTCACCGGGATCCGGGTGGAAGACGGCGGGGCGGACGGCGCGGGGTCGTTCGGGGACATGGGGCAGGACTCGGTCTTGCGATCCGGGCAGGTGTCAGGACGGCGTGCCCCTGTGCCGCGGGTGGCAGGGACGCGGGGCAGGGCCGGCTCAGCGGCTCAGCGGCGCATGGCGCCGTCGATCTGGCGTTCGATCATCTGTTCGCGTTCGCGGTCGGGCAGCATCTCGCGGGCGCCCGGCAACACGCCGATCACCCGGGCACCGCTGGCCGCGGCCGACGCGGAGGTCTGGGCCGGGGATTGGGCCGCCGCGGGCGATGCGGGCATCACCGAGACCGTGCCGTGGCCCATCGCGGACTCGTGGCTGCCGGCGGGACAGGCCCCCTCGGTGTAGACGGTGCGGCCACCGCCCACGCACTTGTGCACACCGGCAGGCGGCGCATCCGGGCGGGCCGGGGCGCCCGGCAGCAGCGCGCCCAAGGCGGGCGAGGCCAGGGACCCGGCGTTGCCGGCCCAGGCCCAGAGCCCCGCGGCCACGGCGGCGGCCAGCAGGGCCGAGGCCCCGAATATCAAGGACTTGTTCATTGAATGGGCGGCCGGGCTGTCCCGGGTGTCCGGGGCCGGCGCGGTGCGAGGGCAGACTCAGGGGCGGGTGGGGTCGGCTTCCGTCCACGCGCTGCCGGCATCGAGCATGGCCAAGTCGCGCACGTTCTTCTGCACGGCCACCGCACCGAACAGGGCCAGCAGGTAGGCCATGCCGTAGAAGCCCTTTTCGCTCTCGCCCAGGCTGGCGTTCCAGAGGCCCACGGCCAGCAGGATCAGCGAGACGGCCAGCGACACCCAGCACAGCACGAAGTACAGGCCCGTGACCATCACGCCTTCGAGCTTGTCGCGCACGGACTTCTGCAGCGAGATGGCCGAGAACAGGCCATAGAGCAGGACCGTGAGGTAGTAGCCCTTCTCGTTGAGCAGCATGCCGGCGTTCCACAGCCCGACCATGTAGGTGAGGGCACCGGCGCCGAGCGCGGCCCAGGAGGCGCCGATGAAGGC
>Ga0228698_1001540_pt1 | contig 11084 bp, 8 predicted proteins | sample McNCre117_Aug_MG_FD_178015 | JGI IMG/M metagenome (GOLD analysis project Ga0228698, IMG submission 178015) | Freshwater microbial communities from McNutts Creek, Athens, Georgia, United States - 1-17_Aug_MG | ecosystem: Environmental > Aquatic > Freshwater > Creek | place: USA: Georgia...
TGACAACACCTAGCGGCTCATTTTCAGGACCAGTTAGCCGGACCTCGGGGGCCATAATCTCTCTGTTGAGACGGTGTTTACGTTCTTCGCGCTGACGGCGGTCACGAAATTCAGTAGCGATGACTCAATCCTTTACTATCTTTACTGCCCAAGCGGCAGCGGCTTGCAATTCAACAGCGTTTGGCTATTCAGTTGCACGCATAACAACAAACCACACAATAACTGACCCTGCACCGGGGGCAACCCGCTGCACGGTACTAAGTCGTGGACTTGTTTGCAATGTCTAGCTTGATACGCTGCACAAAGGCATCAAGCGGCATTGCTCCGAGGTCTTGCCCACCCCGGGCGCGCACTGCAACAGCACCCGCCGCCATTTCCTTGTCGCCTATCACAATCAGGTATGGCAGCTTTTGCATCGAATGCTCGCGTATTTTATAGGTAATTTTCTCGTTGCGCAGATCTAAATTAAAACGAATACCCTGTTCCTGCAGTGTTTTCGCTACATTTTTTGCATATTCTGCCTGCGCATCGGTGATATTCAGGATAGCAACCTGAACTGGCGCAAGCCAAGCCGGCAGCGCTCCAGCACTTTCCTCTATCAAAATTCCGATAAATCGCTCTAAACTGCCCACGATGGCACGGTGCAGCATCACAGGGCGATGGCGCGCACCATCTTCGCCGACATATTCTGCATCGAGGCGCTCGGTCATAAAGAAATCGACCTGCATCGTTCCACATTGCCACTGACGCCCAATCGCATCTTTCAATGTGTATTCAATTTTGGGACCATAAAAGGCACCATCACCTGGAGAGATTTCAAACTCACAACCGGACTGGCGCAAGCTTTCCATCAATGCATGCTCTGCCCGGTCCCAGCTCGCATCGGAACCGATGCGCTTTTCTGGACGGGTGGCTACTTTATAAATAATATTTTTGAAACCGAAATCGGTGTACACCTTCTGCAGCAGGGCGGTGTAGTTCACGCACTCTTGCAATATTTGCTCTTCTGTGCAGAAGATATGACCGTCATCTTGCGTGAAACCACGCACCCGCATAATGCCGTGCAAGCCGCCAGAGGGCTCATTGCGGTGGCAATTGCCAAACTCACCGTAACGCAGCGGCAAATCCCGGTAGCTCTTGATGCCCTGCTTAAAGATCAGAATATGCCCCGGGCAGTTCATCGGCTTCAACGCATATTCGCGCTTTTCCGATTCCGTGACAAACATGTTTTCACGGTATTTATCCCAATGGCCGGTTTTTTCCCACAAACCCTTGTCAATAATCTGCGGCCCCTTGACTTCCTGGTAGTCGTTGTCACGGTAGACCTGGCGCATGTATTGCTCGACGCCTTGCCAAAGGGTCCACCCTTTGGGATGCCAGAAAACCAAGCCCGGTGCATGATCATCAATATGGAACAGGTCCAACTCACGACCCAACTTGCGGTGATCGCGTTTTTCTGCTTCTTCCAGCATCAGCAAATACTGCTGCAAGGCTTCTTTGCTGGCCCAGGCCGTTCCGTAAACACGTTGCAGCATCTCGTTCTTGTGATCGCCACGCCAGTACGCACCGGCGAGTTTCATCAACTTGAAATGCTTGAGCTTGCCTGTGCTAGGCACGTGCGGCCCGCGACACAAGTCTTCAAAGGAGCCTTCACGGTACAGCGAAACATCTTCACCGGCAGGGATGCTGCCAATAATTTCTGCTTTGTAGTTCTCGCCCAGCCCCTTGAAATAGGCAACCGCCTCATCCCTCGGCAAAACGCGCCGAACCACAGGCTCGTCTTTGGCAGCGAGCTCGGCCATTTTCTTTTCCATCGCCAGTAAATCTTCTGGCGTAAAGGGGCGCTTGTAGGAAAAGTCGTAGAAAAAGCCGTTTTCAATCACTGGGCCGATCGTCACCTGGGCATCGGGAAACAACGCTTTGACTGCATAGGCCAGCAAGTGAGCGGTGCTGTGTCGAATCACTTCCAGGCCGTCGGCATCTTTTGCCGTCACGATATTCAATGCGCTGTTTTGGGCGATTAGGAAACTGGTGTCAACCAAGTCCCCGTTGACTTTGCCAGCCAATGCCGCCTTGGCCAAACCGGAACCGATGGACGCAGCAACCTCCGCCACCGTCACAGGGCCGGGAAACTCACGTACAGAACCATCGGCAAGCGTAATTTGAATCATGTTAACTGAGTGATTAGAAGCGACGGCGCCAGGCAGGACCGCGCAATGGGCGCCAAACGCCTTCACAACATGCGGGCGCGGCACCGGCAAAAAAAGCGTATTTTAACCCAGGCCCAAGCACCGCACCGGCTACCGCGCTGCCGTAACCACCACTTCAATGCGCCAGCCAGGCCGGGCCAAACGGGCCTGAACGGTAGCACGTGGCGGCGCGGCATCGGCTGCAACCCAAGCGTCCCAAGCGGCATTCATGCCATCGAAGTCGGCGAGGTCCGCAAGAAATATTTGTGCCATCAAAATCTGTCGCTTGTCGGTTCCAGCCCGCGCCAACAAGGCATCAATGGCAGACAACACTTGCGCCGTCTGCCCTTCAATACCCAAACTTTCGTCTTCTGGGACCTGTCCAGCCAAATACACCGTTCCGTTGTGAATGGCCATTTCAGACAAACGCGGGCCGACGTCGAATCGTTGAATCATGTGCGCTCATTAATAAAGATCGGATGCGGATTTTAGAACGGCGCCAAACGCAAAAAACCGGGAGCCCCGCAAGGCGCCCCGGTTGTTTACAGCCCCAGACCGAATTAGTGGAATTGCTCTTCTTCGGTTGAACCGGTCAGCGCAGTGACACTGGACTGACCACCTTGAATCACCGTGGTTACGTCATCGAAGTAACCGGTACCCACTTCCTGCTGGTGGGAAACGAAGCTGTAGCCGCGCTCCCGTGCAGCGAATTCAGGCTCTTGCACCTTCTCCACGTAAGCCGACATGCCACGTTGCACGTAGTCCTGGGCCAAGTCGAACATGTGGTACCACATATTGTGAATGCCAGCGAGCGTGATGAACTGGTACTTGTAACCCATGGCGCCCAACTCTTTTTGGAAGCGTGCGATGGTGGCGTCGTCGAGATTCTTTTTCCAGTTGAACGATGGAGAGCAGTTGTAGGCCAGCAATTTCCCTGGATGTTTGGCGTGCACCGCTTCGGCAAACTTGCGTGCAAAGTTCAGATCGGGTGTGCCGGTTTCGCACCACACCAGGTCGGCATATTCGGCATACGCTACGGCACGTGAAATTGCCTGGTCTAGACCCTTGCGGGTTTTGAAAAAGCCCTCGGCCGTGCGCTCACCCGTCAGGAATGGCTTGTCATTCTCATCGTAATCACTGGTTATCAGATCCGCGGCTTCCGCATCGGTGCGAGCGATCACCAACGTTGGCACGCCATAAACGTCGGCCGCCATGCGGGCAGCCACCAGTTTTTGCACCGCTTCCTGGGTAGGAACCAGTACCTTCCCGCCCATATGACCGCATTTCTTCACCGAGGCCAATTGGTCTTCAAAGTGAACGCCACCCGCACCCGCACGAATCATGGCTTTCATGAGTTCGTACGCATTCAAGACACCGCCGAAACCGGCTTCTGCATCGGCAACGATGGGGGCGTGGTAATTGACATAACCGTTGTCGCCTGGATTCACCCCCTTGGACCATTGAATTTCATCTGCGCGGGTGAAAGAGTTGTTAATGCGCTCAACCACCTTGGGCACCGAGTCCACCGGATACAGCGACTGGTCTGGGTACATTGCCGAGTAACCATTGTTGTCTGCCGCAACTTGCCAACCCGAGAGATAGATGGCTTTAACACCGGCCTTGACCTGCTGCATAGCCTGACCACCAGTCAGGGCTCCCAGGCAATTGATATAAGGCTCGGTGTGCAGCAAATCCCAGAGCTTTTCGGAGCCGCGACGGGCCAGTGTGTACTCCACCTGGAATGACCCCCGCAGACGCACCACATCGGCAGCGGTGTATGAGCGCTTGATACCTTTCCAGCGCGGATTGGTTGCCCACTCTTTCTCAAGTGCGGCGATTTGCTGTTCACGGCTCAGTTGTTCGGTCAGGGATTGCGGCATGGTCAGACTCCAGAAGTGGTTAAACATTGAACTTGGCTTGAATTTCAAACCGTTGTCCATGACCAAATTGTAGTCTTATAGAAGACTTAATTTAAATCTTATGTCTTATATAAGATTTAAATTTATTCCTTAAAAATCAATTGCTTACACAACACATACCGCATAGCAAAATGCAAAAACCACAATATGAAATTTTTATTGCGCAACGCAGCATGCAATATTTCATATTGCGAAAAGAAAAAACATGGTGTAAAAAATACTTAAGCCTGAAAGCCAGATGGCTGCCAAGCAAGGGATCTCAGAACGTGTTGGCGTACGCCATCAGTTCCCAATCACTGATTTGTTGAACATAAGCGCTCCACTCTGCACGCTTTAACGCAGTGAACGCACCGGACACTTCCAAGCCCAACATTTCACGAAGGCGGACATCGCCTTCCCATGCATCGAGTGCGGCGCACAGATCGCGTGGCAGACGCGGTGGCATGGCCTCGCCGCGTGCTTTGCGTTCGTACAAGTCTTCCGCACACGGTGCGGGCGCCTGCAAACCGCTGTCGATACCGTCGAGCCCGGCCAACAGCGTGGCAGCAAGCGCCAGGTAAATATTGCACGACGGATCGGGCAAACGCCACTCAATGCGACCGGCAACGGTGCGAATCAAACACGTGCGGTTATTGTCGCCATAGCTTTTCCAAACCGGCGACCAGGTGGTGCCAGAAGCACTGTCGGAGGACGCCAAGCGTTTGTAACTGTTAACGGTGGGCGCACAAATGGCAGACAAGGCATCGGCATGCGCAAGCAAACCCGCCGCAAACTGGTGCCCAACCGGTCCGAGCCCCAGTGCACCACCTGGATCGGCAAAAATTGCATTACCCACTGCGTCGGTCACACTCAAGTGGAAATGCAAACCACTGCCGGGCGCATTGGCCAATGGTTTGGGCATGCAGCTGAACACCATGCCATGTTGCTCAGCGACCGCATGCGCCGTCATTTTGAACAGCATATAGCGGTCTGCCGCAGCCAGCGCGTGGTCAAACCGGTAGTTGATTTCATACTGGCCGACCGCGTCTTCGTGGTCGATTTGCTGCAGAGAAAATGCCAGATCACCCAGCGCGCTGCGCATGTCTTCCAGAAAGCCTGCATTGCGGTGCAGGGCTTTCAAGTCGTAGGACGGCTTGGCCAAACAATCGGCGCCATCGGCAACCTGCCAATGCCCCGCGGCCCCTCGGCGCATCAGGAAGAACTCCGGCTCGACGCCAACCCACAAGGTCCAGCCGCGGTCCTTGATGCGTGCCAAAGCGGTCTGCAAAACCTGGCGCGAACAGGTCTCCAAGGCGCGGCCGCCAGCATAGCCATCGCATACCGCATGGGCAATGCCGGGCATGAACGGCAGCGGCTGCAAGCTGTCCAATTGCACCCGCCCGTAATATTCGCTGCGCGGGCCAAACCGGGGCAAACCAGTGCCCCAAATACTGGGACCCGCGAAGCCCGCGCCCTGCTCCACCCATTCGGGCAAAGAATCCAGCGGCACCAGCTTGCCCTTGGCAACGCCATGCAAGTCACAAAAGTGCACCAAAATCGAGTGCACGCCTTGCGACTTCAATCGTTCAATATGCGCCTGATACGGTGGCAATGGCGGCATGGATGGCAAGCTCAGGCCAACACACGGTCGAGAATCGCCAAGGCTTCTTCAAACACTGCGTCTTCTGTGGTTAAGGGGAACAGGAACCGAATCACGTTGCCATAGACGCCGCAGGTCAGCAACAGAAGCCCTTGCTGCAAGGCGGCTTGTTGGACGCGCTTGGTTCGCTCGGGGTCGGGTGCGCCAGTAGCGGGATCAGTGAACTCACATGCAATCATGGCGCCCAGCCCACGCACTTCGGCAATCGCCGGATTGCGTCCCTGGGCTGCCTTCAGCCGCTGCACCAGGCGCTCGCCCAAGTGTGCGGCCCGTTCACACAGGCGCTCTTCCTGCATCACGTCCAGCACGGCATGCGCTGCAGCCACTGCCAGAGGGTGACCGGCGTAGGTTCCTCCCAAGCCACCGGGATTGGGCGCGTCCATAATGTCGGCACGCCCCGCCACCGCCGACAACGTGGTACCACCGGCCATGCTTTTGGCCATGGTCATCAGATCGGGCGACACCCCAAAATGCTCCATTGCGAACATTTTTCCAGTGCGCGCGAAGCCGGTTTGCACCTCATCGGCAATCAACAAAATACCGTGGGCATCACACAGCGTGCGCAGCCACCGCACCGCCTCCGCCTGAATCGGCAAGAAACCGCCCTCGCCTTGAACCGGCTCAAAAATAATGGCGGCCACGCGGGAGGCCTCAATATCGCATTTAAACAGCTGCTCAAACGCTTTTTGTGTATCGGCCAAATTTGCGCAATGGCAGGGAAATGGCAGGTGGTAAATCTCCGGCGGAAAAGGCCCAAAACCGGCCTTGTAGGGCTGGACTTTGCCTGTCAGTGCAACCGAAAACAAACTGCGCCCGTGAAATGCCCCGCCAAATGCGATCACACCACTGCGTCGGGTATGGGCACGTGCAATTTTGATGGCGTTTTCCACCGCCTCGGCGCCGGTTGAGAAGAACGCCGTTTTCGCTGGGCCACTGATAGGCACAATCGCGTTAATGCGCTCGGCCAATGCAACGTAGGAAGTGTAGGGCACCACCTGATAGCAACTGTGGGTAAACCGCTGCAGCTGCTCGGCAATGGCCTGCTGCACTTTGCGGTGGATATGTCCCGTATTCAAGACCGCAATGCCGCCGGCAAAGTCGATGAAACGGCGCCCTTCGATATCCCAGAATTCGGCATTTTTGGCGTGGTCGATAAAGAAGTCGCCCATCACGGCGACGCCACGTGGCGTTGCTGCCAAACGCCGCGCATGCCAGTCGGCGTTGCGGGTGGCTCCGGTGGTCAAGGCGTTGTGGTCGGTGGGGGTAAATGCATTCATTGTGGGCCTGTGCAGATAAATTAATTAAATGGGCGAGTCAATGCGAATCCAGGTGGTTTTGGTTTCTGTGTATTTGTCAAAGGCGTGCAATGATTTGTCGCGCCCTACTCCGCTTTGTTTGTAACCACCAAACGGCACGGTAATGTCGTCTTCGTCGTATTGATTCACATGCACGGTGCCGGCACGCAAAGCCCGCGCAACGCCATGCGCCTTGTTGATGTCGGCAGTCCAGACACCGGCTTGCAAGCCATAAATACTGGCATTGGCCTGGCTTACCACGTCGGCTGCGTCGGTAAATGACAGGACCGATAAAACCGGGCCAAAAATTTCTTCCCGTGCTATCTTCATATCGGCCCGGACACCGTCAAAAATCGTTGGCTCAATGTAGCAGCCGCCGGTTTCCGCCAGCGCTTGCTTACCACCTGCAAGCAACTTCGCACCTTCCGACATGCCGCTCTCAATGTAGCCGAGCACGGTCTCCATCTGCACCCTGTCCACTATGGCTCCCATAGTGGTGTCTGGCAGGGTGGGGTTGGCCGGCGCAAAGGCAGGCAATTTGGCCAACGCGCGCTCCAAAAATGCATCTTTGATGGATGCCTCCACATACAGGCGAGAGGGCGCGTTGCAACTTTCGCCCTGGTTGAAAAAGATACTGCCCACCGCCGCATCGACTGCGCGGTCGAGGTTGGGACAGTCGGCAAAGACAATATTCGGCGACTTGCCACCCAGCTCGGTCCAAGCCCGCTTCAAATTGCTCTGACCCGCCATGACGTGAATTTGCTTGCCAACGCGGGTGGACCCGGTAAACGCAATGCAATCCACGTCCATGTGCAAAGCCAGCGGCGATCCCGCCTCCGCACCATAGCCAGTCACCACATTGAAAACGCCGTCCGGAACACCTGCCTCCAGCGCCAGGTCGGCCAGCAGCAATGCCGTTAGAGGCGACTTCTCGCTGGGCTTGAGCACCACCGAGTTGCCACTCGCCAAGGCCGGGGCAATCTTCCAGGCGGCCATAATCATCGGATAGTTCCACGGAACGATAACGCCCACGACGCCCATCGGTTCGCGCGTAATCAAGGCCAGAGCGCTGTCCGGCGTGGGGGCTATTTCATCGTAAATTTTGTCCACGGCTTCGCCGTACCAACGCAGGCAATTGGCCGCGCTGTTTACGTCCACGGAACGGGCATAGCGAACCGGCTTGCCCATGTCCAGGGTTTCAGTCAACGCCAGTTTGTCAGCGTTTTGCTGAACCAGATCGGCAAAGCGAATCATGATTTTTTTGCGCTGCGCGGGTGATTTGCCACGCCAGCGCCGGTCCTCAAAGGCGCTACGGGCAGCCGTGACCGCCAACGCAATGTCGGCCGCACCACAACGGGCCACGTCGGTCAGCACGCGTCCATCTACCGGTGAAATACAGGCGAAGGTGGCACCGTCGATGGCCCCTACCCGCTTGCCGTTGATCAGGCTGCGGCCGTCGAAAACCATTTCTGTTGGACTGAAGAGGGCATTCATATTTATAGCGCTTGCGCAGAGTAGATAGTTGGCATTGTGCCGCCCACACAGCGCAAGGAAAGAACCATTCGGATAAATTCCATGGGTCCAGTTGCGCCCTGCTTAGCCCCAGAAATAGTAAAAAAAACGCAGCCAAAGCTGCGTTTTTTGGCTGCCGTCAGGCGACCTTAGAAATTCACGATAGTCTGTAAACCGATCGTGGTGTTGGCACTTTGGAAGCTTCCATTGCCATAGTTATAGAACGTTGGCTTGGTGGAGAAATCACGACGCAACTCGCCACGGAAGGCCACATTGCGGTTCAAACGGTAGGTGGCAGCACCGGACAGCGACGTGCGATTGGCGCCCACAGTAGCGTCATAGCCTGCGGCGTTCGGGTCCCCTGCACCAAAGCCATTGATGACGTCGCCATAGCTGGCACTGGTACCGCCCACGTTATTGGTAATGGTGAACAAACCACCACCGTTGGCCTGGTTGTTCAAATAATCCAATCGACCGGCCAGGACCCAGTTGGCCCCCACTTTTTCAGACGCCAGGGCTGAAAAGCCCCACCAGCGCGAATCACCGCTGCCATCGAATGCGCCATTTTCCAGGCGGCCGACGGTGAACTGCAGATTGCCATTGAAGTCGCCACGCGTGTAGTTGCCATCAATCTCAAACTGGTCCAGCCGACCCAAGGGACCTTGGGGCGTGCCTACATGTGCTTCGTACCCAGTGAACTCAAAGCCCCAGAACTCTTCCTGGGCGTAGGTTGCGTTGTAAATAAAGGCGGGCTCTGAGGCACGGGTATCGGCCGCTGCGTTGCTGCTGGCAACGTTGGTGCGGTTGCTATTGAAATTGGCCAACCAGAATTTATATTCCCATGGACCGCGAATCATGTCGATGCCGGCGCCCGTGTAAAAGTTGGCTGCCGTAAAGTCGAACAACATGTTCTTGGTAATGAAATACTCTGCGTAGCCCGGATATAACTGATTACTACTTACATTGTTGGCGCCAGTGTAAGTGTTCAGGGTCGGCTCGTAACCCGAAACATCGCCCATCTGTCCAACCATCAAACGGGTTTGGGCGTCGCTCAGGGGAATAGACGCAGAAGCTTCTTGGATGATACTGCTGGAGGTAATTCCAGAGCCCACGCTCTTCTCTGGCATCAACGTCAGGCGCATTTTGCTGCCACCTTCCATTTCCTTCTGAAAGTCGATATACGCCGCACCGAAATAGGAGTTGTCGTAGGTGTACAGCTCATTGTTAGCGTTGTTGGAGTTTGCCAAGGGATTACCAAACGAGAAGGTACTAATTCCCTTGGCGCTATTCCATACATAAGCAGGATCGAGCCCACCCGTTACCCGCAAGCCTTTGAAGCCCGACGCTTCGGCGATGTCTTCGGCTGCTTCCACCTTGGTCTTGATGCGGTTGAACTCTTCCAGTTCAACCGGCGCTTCGTCGCTCGCCACTTTTTGCTTAACCAGTGCCTCTAGCTGCTGCACTTGCGCTTTGAGCGCCTCGATCTGACTTTGCAACTGGGCACTGCTTTGGGCATTGGCCAGCAGCGGGAATGCCAGGGCAACTGCCATGGCTGTCTTGTTCATTTTCATAGTCCTCTCTCCAAGTTAAAGCCAGCTTACGCGGGCAATGCGTCCGAAACCGTTCCGTCGCGGTAGGCAGCGGCTTGCTCGGCAGCCCTTCTGCGCTCCTGGCGACTCATCCACAAACTACCGGCCAACACACCAACGGCAACCACGGCTACCGTGATGGTGGCTATCACATTGATGGTGGGGTTGAGGCCCAGCCGTGCCCGCGACAAAATAATAATCGGCAACGTGGTAGAGCCAGGCCCCGACAAGAATGCGGTGGACACCACGTCGTCCAGTGAAATCGTAAATGTCAGCAACCATGACGATGCCAAAGACTGGGCAATCATGGGCAAGGTGACCAAACGAAACACTTCAAATGGCCGGCATCCCAAATCCATTGCCGCTTCTTCCAGCGATTTGTCCATCTCCATCAAACGCGACTGAATCACCACCGCAGCATAAGCCATGCCAATTGAGGTGTGCCCGGCCCAGATCGTGAAAATGCCCCGCTCCGGCAGACCAAACAAGCGCTCACACATCACAAAAAACAGGAGCAGCGACAAGCCTGTGATCACTTCGGGCACCACCAGTGGCGCGTTAATGTGCGCCGAAAATGTGGTTCGACCAAAAAACGCTTTGTACTTCACCATGGCAAATGCAGCCAGCATGCCGAAAAATACCGAGCCGGTTGCCGACAGCACGGCAACTTTTAACGACAACTTTACGCCGTCCAGAACTTCGGTATCCTGGGCCAGCAAGCCATACCACTTGAAGGTAAATCCACCCCACAGCGTCACCATTTTTGAATCGTTAAACGAAAAAACGATCAAGGTGAATATCGGCAGATACAGGAACAAATAGCCCAGTCCCAACCAGGTTTTACCAATGCGACTGTCCATGATTAACCCCGTCCTTCCATGTCGGCTTTGGCCTGGTATTTATTAAAAATCACCAGCGGCAAAAGTATCAATATCACCATG
>Ga0228698_1001541_pt1 | contig 11072 bp, 11 predicted proteins | sample McNCre117_Aug_MG_FD_178015 | JGI IMG/M metagenome (GOLD analysis project Ga0228698, IMG submission 178015) | Freshwater microbial communities from McNutts Creek, Athens, Georgia, United States - 1-17_Aug_MG | ecosystem: Environmental > Aquatic > Freshwater > Creek | place: USA: Georgia...
TGGTGCGAACCACTGAAGGCCGTAAACACCAGATCACCCACGTAGGGGTGGCGCGGGTGAATCGGCAACTGGTTGCAATGCTCCACTGTGCGGGCGACGGCGTTGATGTCGGAAAAGTCCAAGCCCGGCGACACGCCTTGCGTGTAGAGGTTGAGCGCCAGCGTCACGATGTCTACATTGCCGGTGCGCTCGCCGTTGCCAAACAAACAGCCTTCCACGCGATCCGCACCCGCCATCAGGCCCAACTCGGCCGCGGCCACCGCCGTTCCACGGTCGTTGTGCGGGTGCAGGCTGAGAATGACGCTGTCACGCCGGGCCAGATTGCGGTGCATCCACTCGATCTGGTCTGCGTAGACATTGGGTGTCGCGCCTTCCACCGTGGCGGGCAAATTCAAAATGACTTTGTTGAACGGTGTTGCGCCCCATTCCGCCGTGACGGCATTGCAAATCTCCAGCGCAAACTCCGGCTCGGTGCTGCTGAAAACTTCCGGGCTGTATTCCAGCTGAAATTGCGTCTCGGGTTGCTGGGCTGCCAGCTCTTTGATCAGCCGCACCGATTGCACCGCCATTTCGACGATCTCGGCTTTTTGCATGCCGAACACGACGTCGCGGAACACCGGCGCTGTGGCGTTGTAGACATGCACGATGGCCCGACGCGCGCCCTGCAGCGACTCGAAAGTGCGCCGGATTAAGTGCTCGCGCGACTGGGTCAGCACTTCAATGGTGACGTCGGCAGGAATATGCCCACCCTCGATCAGGCCACGGACAAAGTCAAAGTCGGTTTGCGAGGCGCTGGGGAACGCCACCTCGATTTCCTTGAACCCCACTTCGCACAAGGTGCGGAACATGCGCATCTTGCGTTCGCCATTCATGGGCTCAAACAGGGACTGGTTGCCATCACGCAAGTCACTGCTCATCCAGATGGGCGCCTTGGTCAGTGTTTGGGAAGGCCACTGGCGGTCAGTAAGCTGAATGCCGGTAAAGGCGCGGTATTTGGAAGCGGGATTGGCTAACACGAGAGAAAACTCCTTGAACGGCAAGACGGCCACATAAAGAGTATGGTATGCCCGCAAGGGACGCAGAGTATTGCTACTTTGTGCTGATTTTTAGAAACTAAGGCATCGAATTGCAAAAAAAACCAAAATTGCGCAATTTACAAAACTAATCTGACACTTTTCCGTTGGAATACCGGGAGACGATCGAGCGCAGCTGCGCCACATTCACCGGCTTGCTCAAGAAGTCGTCGGCTCCTGCCGCCATGGCCTGATCCCGGGCTTCATTCATCACATCCGCCGTCAGCACCACTATGGGAAGTCGGCTCAGTGCGCCCGACATGCCGCGAATCAGTCGCGTGGCCGTCAACCCGTCCATAACCGGCATATTGACGTCCATCAGCACCATGTCAAAAGACTCCTGCTGCACCAGGTCCACCGCCAATTGGCCGTTTTCGCAAAACGTGCTTTCACAGCCCATCCGGGTCAGCAGCAGTCCCACGAGCTTCTGGTTAATCGGATGGTCCTCCACCACCAACACGCGCATGGCTGGCACACCCGAAGCAAACGATTCGACGGTGCTTGCCGGCATGGCCACCTCTGTTGGTGCCACTTCCACCGCCGGGGCCGTTGTTTGCACCGCTACTGGCTCCTCGCATGCCGGCAAATTGAGCGTCACGGTAAACGTTGACCCGGCGCCCGGCGCACTCGTGACAGTGATGTCCCCTTGCATCATGCGCGCCAGCGACTGGGAAATTTCCAGGCCCAACCCGGTGCCACCAAATTTTCGGGTGGCGCTGTCGTCTACTTGGTAGAAGCGCTGGAAAAGCCGCTCCATCGCCTTGGCATCCATACCGATACCGGTGTCCTGAATCGTGAATACCAACGCAACCAGCGGCTCTTTCGGCGTCAGCACCGCCACATGCAAAAGCACTTGGCCTTTTTCTGTGAATTTGATGGCGTTGTTCAATAAATTGAACAAAATTTGCTTGAGACGGGTCTCGTCGGCCAGCACAGCGGGCAGTCGCTCCGGCGGCAATTCCAGCTCAAAATCAAGACCCTTTTCCCTGGCTAACGGTTGCATTAGTGCCTGCACATTGCCAAGCAGGCGGTTCAGCGAAACCGGTGCCGGCTTGAGCGTCAGCTTGCCAGTCTCCAGCGCCGACACGTCCAGCACATCATTGAGCAGAGACAGCAAATGGCCGGCGCTGGCCTGTGCGGTGCCAATGTAGTCCGCTTGCTGGGGCGTAACGGGCGTGCTCTGCAGCAATCCAAGCATGCCCATCAAGCCGTTGAATGGCGTGCGCAGTTCGTGGCTCATATTGGCAAGGAACTGGCTCTTGCCCCGGTTGGCCGCTTCGGCGCGGAAACGGGCCTCACGCAATTCGTCGGTTAGCTGCTCCAGCGCCAGCCGCTCTGCTTCCACCCGTTTTTGCCGGACAAATAGCGCGCCGGAAGCAACAATCAGCAAAGCAAGCTGCGCCACCGTGAGCCAAACAATCAGGTTGTTTTGCTTTTGCATGGTGTCGGACTGGCGCTCCAGCAGCCGCGCGACTTCAGAATTGGCCGCCAGCGTCATAGCCTGAACGTCAGCCCCTAGCCCATTGAGCTCTTCTTGGACCGGAATCAACGCATCGCGCTTGATGGGCGGGCTACCCAGCGTTTTGTCCATCTGGACCACCAGAGCCTCCAGCCGTGGCATCACGCGGCGGTACTCTTCCCGCGCAGTGAGCAGCGACACGCTGGGGCTGTCTTTTAACAGGCCCAAGCGGCTCAAAAAGATGTCGTACCGCAGGGAGAGGGCATCTTGGTCTATCGCGTCCTTGTTCGCCAGCGCTTCACCCACAGTCTGGCGGACACGAAGAAATTCCCGCTCAAACTGGAATGCCAAGGCCGTGAGTGAATCCGAGCGGATGGAGTCGCTTTGCTCCAGGGCGCGACGCTGCGCCAATTCGAAAACCAACAAGGACGCCATCGCCAAGGCCATGGCAGCCGTACCCAGTGCCAGCCAGAGCAGGTAGCGCTGATTGTTGGTACGGCCCGACATCAACAGTTATTCAATCGCCATGGACTTGAGTTGCCAAGCCGAACGCTCGTAATAGGTGGTGGAACGCAATTCAGCCTTGGTGTCATAGGGGTAGACCACAAACAAGGGACCCTTGGTCTTCACCGGAATGTCCTGGTCATTCATCTTGTGGGCCAAAATGACATCGAACTTCTGCGCGTCTTCCAGCGGAATGGAAGTCTGGTAGTCATTCAAGGCCGCGGCCTTGATGGTGGTGCCAGTTGCCTTGGCAGCAGCCAGTACGTCGCGCAGCAGCGGACCTTTGAACTTGATGGGTTGTTTGTCCCAGGGGGTCATGGTGGTGAAGGTCTGCTGGGGCAACTTTTCCAGCATGGCCAGATCAAACGCGGCAGCGGTAGGCGTGTTCTTTTCCGCAACATTGCCCGAAATCGTCAATATGACTTTGCCCTTGGCCGGCTCCAGCGCTGCCGCAGGCATAGAAGTAGCCAGAAAGGCAACAGCGCCACAAGTGACCATCACACGCATTATTTTTGAAATCATAAAATCCCTCATTTTGATAAAAACGGAAATCACGAACTTTACACGTTCAACCTTACAAGTCGTCAGTGATGGTGGCCGTGTTCACCATGGACATGCCCGTGCGCAATCTCTTCTTCGGAAGCCGCCCGCACATCGGTTACCTTCAAAGCAAAGCGAAGCGCTTTGCCCGCCATGGGGTGGTTTCCATCCAGATAGACCGTGTCGCCCTTGATCTTCAGAACGGTGAAAATGATCGAATGGCCCGAGTCGTCACGGCCCTCCAACTGACCACCGACCTTGACGCCAGGCGGAAATTGGGTCTTCGGAATGGTTTGCAGCAATTCCTCATTGCGCACGCCAAAGGCGTCTTCAGGTTGCAGTTCAATGGTTGTGCTGTAGCCCGGCTCTTGCCCTTCCAAAGCGGCTTCTACTTTGGCAAAGGTATTGCCATAGCCTCCGTGCAGGTAAGACATGGGTTCTTTGCTCTCTTCCAGCAATTTGCCGTTGAGTTCGCTGACGGAGTAGCGCAGGGTGACGGCGGAGTTCTTTTCGATTTTCATAGTGTGTAAATAAAGCGAACACACATTATGAATAAAAACCATACCGCAAACGGGGCGTGCACCCTGTGGCCGGTCTTGCATGGGCCCGACAGTGGATAATTCCAGGCTTATCTAATCGAGGTTTTTGACATGAGTGACACACAACAACGTATTGATGAATTGGTGAAATCCAACGAAGTTTTGCTTTTCATGAAGGGGACGGCCAGTTTTCCCCAGTGCGGTTTTTCCGGCCGCGCGGTTCAAATTTTGAAAGCCTGTGGTGTGGATCCCAAAGCAATCAAGACCGTCAATGTGCTCGAAGACGACGCCATCCGCCAGGGCATCAAGGAATACAGCCAGTGGCCCACCATTCCGCAGCTTTATATCAAGGGTGAGTTCATTGGCGGCTCAGACATCATGATGGAAATGTATGAGTCCGGCGAACTCGCCCAGACGCTGGGAACCAAAGCCGCCTAAGCCATTACGCCGTGAATTCCCAGCGGCGCTTGGCAGCAAGTACCGCGTCGGGATACGGCGCCTTCCCGCGTGATCCGTTGTAGCGCCCCAGAGCCATGAACTGGTCATTGCGCTCCAAATCCAGATAGTGGCGCAGGATCACGCAGCCAAACCGCAGATTCACCTTCATCTGGAACAGTTTGTTGGCATCGCCATCGCCAATGCTGCGAGTCCAAAACGGCATCACCTGCATGTAGCCCCGCGCGCCTGCGCTGCTCACCGCGTATTGCCGGAAATTGCTTTCTACCTGAATCAGCCCCAAGACCAGCGCCACATCCAGTCGGGCGCGTTTGCAGTCATACCACAGGGTTTGCAGGAATTCGTCGCGTTGCTGAAGGGTTTTCAAATCGGAACGGCGCGCGACCAGGCGGTTGTTCATCTCCACCTTCCAGCGCAAGTACTTCAGCTTGGCCTCGGTATCGGCAAACACCGGCTCCGGCGGCTCGCCGCGCCCCACCGCTGCGCTCAAGGCATTGCGCACGGCGTCAGCCAGAGGCTCTTCGATTTGCGCTCCGGCAAATGCACTGTGGGTGCTTGCCATAACGCCGGAAAGCGCCAGAAACCTCAACAAGCGACGACGGACAAGCTTGTCCGCCTGCGCATCCAAATTCATGCCTGCAAGCGCGACTGAATCAAAGCGGCAACTTCACTTAGCGGCACATTGGTGGCGGCCTTGTCGCGGCGGTGCTGGTATTCCACCTGGCCTTCCTTCAGACCCCGGTCGCCCAGCGTAACGCGGTGCGGCACACCTATGAGCTCCCAGTCTGCAAACATGGCACCGGGGCGCTCATTGCGGTCATCCAGAATCACATCGACACCAGCGTCCAGCAACGCGTTGTACAGCTTGTCGGCAGCGGCCTTCACGTCCGGGAAACGGTCAGGGCTGATGGGACACAGCACCACGGTAAAAGGCGCGATGGCGTCCGGCCAGATGATGCCGCGCTCATCATGGTTTTGCTCAATCGCCGCTGCGGGCAAGCGTGTGATACCGATGCCATAGCAACCCATTTCCATGAACTGCGGTTTGCCGTTCACATCCAGAAAAGTCGCGTTCATCGCACGGCTGTACTTGGTGCCGAGATAGAAGACGTGCCCCACTTCAATGCCACGCTCAATCGCTAGCGCGCCTTTCCCGTCAGGCGACAAATCGCCTTCAACCACATTGCGCAAATCGGCAATCACATCGGGCTCGGGCACATCGCGCCCCCAGTTCACGCCACTCAAGTGGAAGTCCACTTCGTTGGCGCCGCAGATCCAATCTGACATCAAGGCCACTTCACGGTCGGCCACCACAGCGAGCGGTTTCTTCAGGCCAACTGGCCCTAAATATCCGGGCTCGCAACCAAAGTGCGCATCAATTTCGGCCAACGTTGCAAAGCGGAAACCAGCCAAGCCCGGTACTTTGCCGACCTTGACTTCATTCATGCTGCGATCGCCGCGAATCAGCAAAAGCCAAACTTTGGATCGAACGATCTCACCCTTCTCATCGCGTTCGTCGGTGGCCACGACCAGGGACTTCAAAGAATTTTCAATGGGCAGCTTGAGGTAGTTGGCGACATCCACGCACGTACTCATGCCCGGTGTCGCAACCTTGTTCATGGTCTGGGTTGCTGTCGGACGCGGCGCGCTGGGCGCCAAAGCCTCCGCCTTTTCCATGTTGGCCGCGTAGTCGCTGTCAGGGCAATACACGATGGCGTCTTCACCGGTCGCAGCGATCACCTGAAACTCTTCTGACAGGTCGCCACCTATGGCGCCGCTGTCTGCAGCCACTGCCCGGTAGACCAGGCCGAAGCGGTCGAATATGCGGCGATAGGCTTTGGCCATGATCTGGTAACTGGCCTTGGCGGACTCCTGGTCCCGATCGAAACTGTAGGCATCCTTCATGATGAACTCGCGCCCACGCATCAAACCGAAACGCGGACGGCGCTCATCACGGAACTTGGTCTGAATCTGGTACAGATTTTTTGGCAATTGCTTGTAACTCTTGATTTCCTGCCGCGCGATGTCCGTCACCACTTCTTCACTGGTCGGCTGAACCACAAAGTCGCGCTCGTGGCGGTCTTTGATACGCAGCAACTCCGGCCCCATGGCATCAAAACGGCCCGTTTCTTGCCACAGCTCAGCGGGCTGAATCACCGGCATGGTGAGTTCCACCGCGCCGGCACGGTTCATCTCTTCCCGCACGATGGCTTCGACTTTGCGAATGACCCGCAAGCCCATGGGCATGTAGTTGTATATGCCAGCGCCCAGCTTCTTGATCAGTCCGGCCCGGGTCATGAGTTTGTGGCTCACGACCTCCGCATCGGCAGGCGCTTCTTTGAGGGTGGAAATAAGGAATTGGGAGGCTTTCATGGCGCGGCTCGGGTGGTCTTCAGTGGGGGCAAATGCACTTCGTTGCTTGATGCACTGCATTGGCTGTGCATAATGAACGAAGTTTAAAAATTAGGGTTTGATTATGCTTGACCGGGACGGCTTTCGCCCCAACGTCGGCATCATCCTGCTCAACCAGAAAAATCAGGTATTTTGGGGCAAACGTATACGCACCCACTCGTGGCAATTTCCGCAGGGTGGCATTGACCGGGGCGAGACTCCCGAACAAGCCATGTTCCGCGAACTGCACGAAGAAGTGGGGCTCCAGCCGGAGCATGTGATGATCGTCGCCCGCACCCGAGACTGGTTGCGCTATGAGGTGCCAGACAGGTACATACGACGCGATGCACGTGGCCACTACAAGGGCCAGAAGCAGATTTGGTATTTGTTGCAACTGGTCGGACACGACTGGGATTTAAACCTGCGCGCAACCGACCACCCGGAATTCGACGCCTGGCGTTGGAACGATTACTGGGTGCCACTGGAGGCGGTAGTTGAGTTCAAACGTGGCGTTTACGAGATGGCTTTGACCGAACTGGCGCGGTTCCTGCCACGCTACGAGTCGCGCAATCGCTATCTGCGCCATGGAAACCGTTCGCGGGATCAGGAAGGCTCTGTGCGTGCCAATGGGCCAGCCGCCCCAGAACAAACGCTCCAGCCGACAGGCAGTGATCACCCTTGCGAAGGCGATATGCCAGGTCCTCATGCGAATTAAATGGTGGCATTTGCTAGCTGTGCTTGGTTACGGCCCATTTCTGGCAGCGCAGGCATTGGCGCAAGCTGGAAATGGTGCGGACAACCTGGATTGGGTTGAGTCACCGGTGCCACCACCGCCATCGTTTTCCGGTGATGGACTCATTCCCATCGACATGCCGATCCATGTTTCGGTCAAAGTAGGCGTCGACCCCCAAACGATTGCTGTGGGCCCGGACGGCGTAGTGCGCTACGTGATTGTCGTGACCAATAGCACCGGCAACATGAACGCGGTGTATGAAGGTATTCGTTGCATTACGGATGAAGTAAAGACCTATGCCCGGTTCTCGGCGTCTGGCCAATGGACTTTGACAGCCAACCCAGCCTGGAAAAGCATTACTGACAACATGCCGTCTAAACACGCCCACGCGTTTGCACGTCAGGGCGGATGTCAAAGCCGGCTGGCCACCAGCCAAGGTGAAATTATTGCGGCACTCAAGCGCCCGCAACGTCCGGTGGCAGGTAAGTTGGGAAACTGATTTCTCAGGCTACCGGGTGACGACCAAGTTATCCCGGTGCACCATTTCCGATTCAGCTGCGTAACCCAACAGTTGCTCAATCTGGGACGATGGTTTGCGACAGATCAGGCGGGCTTCTGCACTGGAGTAATTGGCCAGGCCACGTGCAATTTCGACACCGTCGCTGTCGCGAACCGCAATGACGTCTCCGCGAGAAAAATCGCCGTCCACCTGCACCATTCCAATCGGAAGCAAACTTTTTCCGGCGTCGCGCAGTTTCGAAGCTGCCCCGGCATCGACCACCACCGCACCACGCATCTGAAGATGGTCGGCAATCCACTGCTTGCGCGCCTGTGTCTTCTGCGTTTGAGCCACCAGCAAGGTGCCGATGGCTTCACCAGATGTGAGTCGTATCAGCGCGTCGGGTTCACGCCCCCACGCAATGACAGTAGAAGCGCCTGATCCGGCTGCACGCTTGGCAGCCAGTATCTTGGTGATCATGCCACCCCGCCCTATGCTGGAACCCGCACCACCGGCCATGCGCTCCAGTTCCGGATCTCCCGCTTTGGCCTCATGCACAAAAGTAGCTGTGGCATCTTTGCGCGGGTCGGCCGTATACAGGCCCTTTTGATCGGTCAGGATCACGAGCGCATCTGCCTCAACCAAGTTTGCCACCAGTGCCCCGAGCGTATCGTTATCGCCAAACTTGATTTCGTCGTTGACAACGGTGTCGTTTTCATTGATTACCGGTACCACGCCCAGTTTGAGCAAGGTCAGCAGCGTAGAACGCGCGTTCAAGTAGCGTTCCCGGTCTGCCAAGTCAGCGTGCGTCAACAGCACTTGCGCACTGCCCAAGGCGTTAAAGCGCAACTTGGTTTCGTACATTTGCGCCAGCCCCATCTGCCCCACCGCTGCGGCCGCCTGCAACTCTTGAATGGCCTTGGGACGTTCAGTCCAGCCCAGACGTTTCATGCCCTCAGCAATCGCTCCGCTGGAAACCATGATGACTTCACGCCCTTCGCGGATCAGGTGGGCGATCTGGCGACACCACTCGCCTATGGCCTGCTCGTCCAATCCCCGGCCCTCATTGGTGACCAGGCTGGAGCCAACCTTGACCACCACGCGCTTGGCCTTGCGCAACACGGTAGATGAAATTTTTTTGGTCATTCTTCGAGTGGGTCTTCGATGCGGATTAAGACAACTATCCGGGCCCCAAAATCAGCTTCGCGCCAAGAACAATGGACTACGCGACTCCGTCAGCGCCGTCCGTGAAACGGGGATCCACTTCGACATGGGGCTGCTCGGCAACCTGCTGCGCCTTCACATGCTTGTAGATTTCCTTGATGAGCGGCTCACAGCCCTCGCGCGTCAAGGCAGAAATTTCAAAGACCGGGCCTTTGAATTTGAATCGTTTGATAAAGTCTTTGATGCGTGTTGCACGGTCATCGGACGGCAACATATCGACCTTGTTCAGCACCAGCCAACGGGGTTTGCTATACAGGTTCTCGTCATACTTCTTGAGCTCATTGACGATCGCTTTTGCCTGCTTGACGGTGTCGACACCCTCGTCAAACGGAGCAATGTCCACGATGTGCAGCAACAGGCGCGTGCGCTGCAAGTGGCGCAAGAACTGGTGCCCCAGTCCGGCGCCTTCCGCCGCCCCCTCAATTAACCCCGGCAAATCGGCCACCACAAAGCTTTGCTCCGGCCCGACGCGCACCACTCCCAAATTGGGATGCAAAGTCGTAAAGGGGTAATCAGCAATGCGCGGACGGGCGTTAGATACGGCCGTAATAAAGGTCGACTTGCCCGCATTGGGCATTCCGAGCAGTCCGACATCGGCCAGCACCTTCAATTCCAATTTGAGATTGCGCTTTTCGCCAGGCCAGCCCGGCGTTTTCTGTCGCGGCGCGCGGTTAATGGCGCTCTTGAATCGCAAATTGCCAAAACCACCGTCACCGCCCTTGGCAATGGTGATCACCTCACCGGGAACCAACAGTTCGAACAGAACCTCACCGGTTTCCGCGTCCGTAATGATGGTTCCAACCGGCATCTTCAACGTAATGTCGTCGCCCGCGGCGCCGAACATATCGGACCCCATGCCGTGTTCGCCCCGCTTTGCGTCGTATCGACGCGCAAAACGGTAATCGACCAACGTGTTCAGATTGGGGTCGGCAACCGCAAACACGTGACCACCCCGGCCACCGTCCCCGCCATTGGGGCCGCCAAACTCTTTGTACTTCTCATGCCGGAACGAGACGCACCCGGCCCCACCGTCTCCAGCAGAGATATCAATATAGGCTTCGTCAACGAACTTCATGGTGTGGCCACTGGTGTTAGAAATGAAAAACCCCGCGCTTGCGGCGCAGGGTTCTTACGGGGAGCATACGGCAGATTAAGCTGCAGTGATGCTCACGGTGTGCTTGTTCAATGCACCCTTGACCGCAAACGACACGGTGCCGTCTACCAGTGCGAACAATGTGTGGTCCTTGCCGATGCCAACATTGGTGCCGGGGTGGAACTTGGTTCCGCGCTGGCGAACAATGATGGAGCCTGCGCTGATGTTTTCACCACCGTAGGACTTCACACCGAGCATCTTGGGCTTGGAATCGCGCCCGTTTCGCGTTGAGCCGCCGCCTTTTTTCTGTGCCATGACTCTTGCTCCTTATGCTGCAATCGCGCCGATTTGCAGCTCAGTGAACTGCTGGCGGTGCCCTTGACGTTTTTGATAGTGCTTGCGACGACGCATCTTGAAAATGCGCACTTTGTCGTGCTTGCCATGTGCAATTACCGTAACGGTAACTGTTGCGCCGGACACCAAGGGTGTGCCAACCTTCAGCTCGGTGCCGTTTCCGACAGCCAGAACCTGGTCGATCACAATCTCTTGGCCTACGTCCGC
>Ga0228698_1001542_pt1 | contig 11071 bp, 8 predicted proteins | sample McNCre117_Aug_MG_FD_178015 | JGI IMG/M metagenome (GOLD analysis project Ga0228698, IMG submission 178015) | Freshwater microbial communities from McNutts Creek, Athens, Georgia, United States - 1-17_Aug_MG | ecosystem: Environmental > Aquatic > Freshwater > Creek | place: USA: Georgia...
CCTGGACCACCACTTCCTGGCCGTCCTTGCCCACCAGGATCAAGTCGCCGCCCGAGCGATGGAATTGCGCCGTCAGCAGGAAAGAGCCGCCGGGAACGACAATGTCGTGGCCGGACGAAGCGTCGAGAAGCAGGGCCCTGTCAGATGCCGTAGCCGACAGCCGATGAGCGGCCAAACGTGAGACCGAATCCAGAAATGTCACGGACGGTGCCTCTTCTCTTCAAACCTGCGGGAACCCTCTGCTGGCCGAGGGTATAACTATCGGTTGTCAAGAATACAGGCGTATGGCACCTAACACCACTGTAATATTATCAACCAATGAATAAGGATCCCGCCCCCCAGATATAGAAGCAGGGTCACCGGACCGCCAAGATATTGGAGCCGGAAAGAGGAAGATCGCCTTTATTGCAATCGAGCGCGAATGCTGTCGAAGGATTCCACCTTATCCAGCGGACCGATGGCCGAGAAGGTCGGCACCGAGCGCAGCAGCCTTTGCGCCACCGCCAGCACCGCCGCGTCATCCACGGCCTCGACCTTGGCGACCACTTCGTCCACCGCCATCACCCGGCCATAGGCCAGCATTTGCCGGGCCGCCTGCTCGCAGCGGGCGCTGGTGCTTTCCAAGGACATCAGGATGCTCGACTTCAGCTGGGCACGGGCGCGCTGCAATTCGTCGGCATGGATGCCGTCGGTCAGCTTCAGCATCTCGTCGCAGACCACCGGGATCACTTCGGCCACTTCATCCTCGCCGGTGCCGGCATAGATGGCGAACAGGCCGCCGTCATTGAAGGACGTGGTGAAGGAATAGATGGAATAGACCAGACCGCGCTTCTCGCGCACTTCCTGGAACAACCGCGAGGACATGCCGCCGCCCAGCAGGGTCGACAGCACCGAAGCGGCATAGAAGTCGGGGTCGGCGTAAGACACGCCTTCGAAGCCCAGCACCAGATGCACCTGTTCGAGGTCGCGGTCTTCCCGGTAATCGCCGCCGCGATAGCGGGCGGGATCGTTGGGGGCCGGACGATCGCCGGGCAGCGCCGTGAACAGCGACTGAGCCTGGGCCACCAGGGAGTCGTGATCCACCTTGCCCGCCGCCGACAGGACCATGCGGCCGGGGCTGTAATGGTTCGACAGATAGCCCGACAGGGTATCGCGGGTCATGCCGCGCACCAGATCGGCGGTCCCCAGCACCGGACGCCCGACCGCTTGGTCGGGAAAGGCGGTGGCCTGGAAGTGATCGAAAATGATGTCGTCGGGGGTATCGATGGCCTGGCTGATTTCCTGAACCACCACGGTCTGCTCGCGGGCCAGCTCCTCGGGGTCGAGGGTCGAGTGCTGCAGGATGTCGGCGACGATATCCAGCGCCAGCCCCTGATCCTCTTTCAGCACCTTGGCGTAATAGGCGGTATGCTCGCGCGAGGTATAGGCGTTCAGATGCCCGCCCACCGCCTCGATCTCCTCGGCGATGGCCATGGCCGTGCGACGCGCCGTGCCCTTGAAGGCCATATGCTCCAGCATGTGGGACACGCCGTTGATGTCCGGCGTCTCGTGGCGGGTGCCGGCATTGACCCACACCCCCAGCGAAGCCGTCTCGACCGTGCTCATGTGATCGGTGACGACGGTCAGACCATTGTCCAGACGCGTCAGCTGCACAGCGTCGGTGCTCATGCGGAAATCCGCGACACGCGACGGACATGCGCCTTGACCGCTTCCAGGTCGTTGGGCAGCACGTCATAGCGTTCAGGGCGCTGGAACAGATCGGACAGACGCGGCGGCAGGGCCGGATGCACGCCGGTCGCCGATTCCACCGCCGCCGGGAACTTGGCGGGATGGGCGGTGGCCAACGCCACCATCGGCACATTGGCGTCGCGACGGCAGGCCCGCCCGGCGGCGACGCCGATGGCGGAATGGGGGTCCAGCAGCTCGCCGGTGGTCTCGTACAGCGCCTTGATGGTGTCCTTGGTGCCCTGGTCCGACAGGCGGAAGCCGTCGAACAGGGTGCGGATCTCGGCCATCTTGGCCTCGGGCAGCTCGTAGCGGCCCGACTGGCGGAAGCTGTTCATGGTGTCGCGCACCCGGCCGGCATCCTCGCCGAAGACGTCGAACAGATAGCGCTCGAAGTTCGAGGACACCTGGATGTCCATGCTGGGCGACAGGGTGGGATGCACGCCTTCCATGCTCATGGCGCCGCTTTCGAAGAAGCGGGTCAGAATGTCGTTGGCGTTCGAACCCACCACCAGCTGCGAGATCGGCAGCCCCATGCGCCGGGCGGCGAAGGCGGCATAGACATTGCCGAAATTGCCGGTGGGCACCGCGAAGGCGATATCGCGCGACGGCGCGCCCAGGGCGGTGCCGGCGGCGAAGTAATAGACGATCTGGGCCATGATGCGGGCCCAGTTGATGGAATTGACCGCCGACAGCTGCAGCTCGTCGCGGAAGGACTGATCGTTGAACATGGCTTTGACCATGTCCTGACAGTCGTCGAAGGTGCCTTCCAGCGCCACGTTATGCACATTGGCCGAGGGAACCGTGGTCATCTGGCGGCGCTGCACCTCGGAGACGCGGCCCTTGGGATGCAGGATGACGATGTCCACCGCCTCGCGGTCGCGGCAAGCCTCGATGGCGGCCGAGCCGGTATCGCCCGACGTGGCGCCGACGATGGTGACGCGGCGGCTCTTCTTGGTCAGCACATGGTCGAACAGCCGGCCCAGCAGCTGCAGGGCATAGTCCTTGAAGGCCAGGGTCGGGCCGTGGAACAGCTCCAGCAGCCAATCATTGCGGCCCAGCTGCTTCAGGGGCGCCACCGATTCATGCTCGAAGCCCTGATAGGCATCCGTAACCAAAGCGGCGAAGTCGGCTTCGGAAATGGTCCCGCCCAGGAAGGGCAGCATGACCCGCACCGCCAGCTCGGAATAGGACAGACCGGCCATCGCCTTGATCTCGGCGGTCGAGAAGGTCGGCCAGTTTTGCGGCAGATACAAGCCGCCGTCACGGCCCAGACCGGCCAGCAGGACATCGTCGAACGGAAGAATCGGGGCTTCACCCCGGGTGCTGTGATAGGTCAAAGCTGCACTCCAAACAGGCGCGCTGAAAATCAACGGGACACATTAGCGATGGCGGGGCGACGGAACAAGAGCAACCCGTCCTTGGACGGAATTCCATTCCCCTCATTTCCACAATGCCCCTCAGGTTAAGATATTTGTTATGATTTGGCGGGATGATCACCCCTGGGTGGGGAATTGGACTGGCCAGGAGACGGCCGAGCGATGCGTTTGCGCTTCATAACTTTGGGTTTGGCCTGCGCCCTGTCCTTAGGCGCCGCCGCCGGTGCGACCGAGATCGCCGACCGGTCCATCGCCTTGTCCCAAGAACCGATCCAACCCTTGAGCCGCCCGCTCGGGCTCGATCCTGCCAAGGTGGCCCTGGGCCGCGACCTGTTTTCCGATCCGATCCTGTCCAAGGACGGCAGCATCAGCTGCGCCAGCTGCCACCCCCTGTCGGGCGGCGGCACCGACCATCGGGAACGCTCGATCGGCGTCGGCGGCGCGGAAGGCACCATTCGGGCGCCGACGGTCTTCAATGCCGGCTATAATTTCGCGCAGTTCTGGGATGGCCGCGCCCCCAGTCTGGAGGCCCAAGCCGCCGGACCGGTGACCAATCCGCTGGAAATGGCCTCGGCCTGGCCCGATGTGGAGGCCAAGCTGGCCGCGCATTCCGGCTATGCCGCCCGCTTCCACAAGATCTATGACCGGGCCCCCAGCCGCAATGACATCACCGACGCCATCGCCACCTTCGAACGGACCCTGGTGACGGTGAATTCCCGCTTCGACGCCTATCTGAAGGGCGACACCGCCGCCTTGAACGAATTTGAGCGGCGCGGCTATGCCCTGTTCAAAGCCTATGGCTGCGCCTCGTGCCATCAAGGCGCCAATGTGGGCGGCAACATGTATCAGAAGTTCGGCTTCCTGGGCGATTACGTCCGCGACCGCGGCAGCGTCACCGCCGCCGATCTGGGCCGCTACAACGTCACCCACAAGGACAGCGACCGCCAGGTCTTCAAGGTTCCCAGCCTGCGCCTTACGGCCATCAACGCGCCCTATTTCCATGACGGCAGCGTCTCGGACCTCTATCAGGCGATCCGCATCATGGGGCGCTATCAGCTGGGCCGCGACATTCCCGACGCCGATATCCACGCCATCGCCGCCTTTTTGGGCTCGCTGGTGGGCGACATGACCGGCGAGGCGAAATGATGACCAAGCCGAACCGCCTCAATCTGCTGCTTCTGGGCCTGGTCCTGCTGCTGGCCGGGCTGGGATGGAGCGTCTTCCTGCTGGGCACGCAGACCGAGACCATCCAGACCGAGACCATGCGCATCCTGACCACCCTGACCAGCGCCGAGGCGGCCCAGGACAGCGATGCCTTGCAGGTGGTGTCCCTGCAGCTGCCCCATTACGACGAGGTGGTGACCGACAGCCAAAGGGTCGACCGGCTGCGGCATCGGCTGGCCGAGCTGATGGCCGAGCCGCCCTATCGCGACAATGCCGCCTTGCGCATGACGGCGCGGGATTACTTGGAACAGCTGGGGCGCAAGGCCGAGCTGTTGGAATCCCTGAAGAGCAACGCCGCCTTCCTGCGCAATCAGATCGCCTATGTTCCCTTCGCCATCACCCAGACGGCGCCACATCTGAAGACGGAACAGAGCCTTGCCCTGCTGGTGCTGGGGCAGAAAATGCTCAGCTATCACGCCTATCCCACCGAAGAGGTCCGCCAAGCCTTCCTGACGGCCCTGGACACGCCCGGCGCCTTGGCGGAAAGCCCCGAGACCGCGCCGCTGCTGCGGCATATGCGGGTTTATTTCCAGGAGCGCGAATCCCTGCTGCGGGCCATGGCCGATTATTCGGTGATCTCGGCGGACTCCCGCATGCCCTTCCTGCGGGAAGCCATCATCGGCCATCACGATACCGAGCGCCGTCAGATCGTGCTGGGCCGCAGCCTGCTGACCGTGCTGGCGGCCTTGCTGGTGATCGCCCTGACCTGGACCATGCTGTCCCTGAACCGGGCGCGCCAAACCGCCGAGAAGGCCTCGTCGCGGATGACCGACGCCATCCAGAATATGAGCGGCGCCTTCGCCCTTTATGATTCCAACCATCGGCTGGTGACCCATAACAGCCAATGGTTCGACTATTTCGCCCCCCTGGCCAACAAGGTGGAAGAGGGTATCCGCTTCGAGGATATGATCGAGATGATGATCCGCTCGGGCTTCGTTGCCTGGGCCGAGCCCGATCCCCGCAGCTGGGCCGATCAGCGCATCGCCGCCGCCGGCACCGCCGAGCCCTCGCTGATGCAGACCGCCGCTGGGCGCTGGTATCTGTGCAGCGACGCCCGCACCTCGGACGGCGGCGTGCTCTGCGTCTATACCGACCTGACCGCCCTGAAGCAGGCCGAGGACCGGTTGCAGCGGCTGTCCACCGCCGTCGAGCAGAGCCCGGCCTCGATCGTCATCACCGACACCGCCGGCAATATCCAATATGTGAATCCCTGGTTCTGCAGCACCACCGGCTATACCGCCGAGGACGTGCTGGGGCAGAACCCCCGCCTTTTGAAATCCGGCCAGGTGCTGGAGACCGACTACAAGACCCTGTGGGACACCATCAGCCGGGGCGAGGTCTGGTCCGGCGAATTGTGCAACAAGCGCAAGGACGGCAGCCTGTACTGGGAACGCGCCTCGATCTCGCCGATCCGCGATGGGCTGGGCCATATCACCGCCTATGTCGGGGTCAAGACCGACATCACCGAGCAGCGGGACAATGCCCAGAAGATGCAGTCCATGCTGGACGAACTGGAACGGTCCAACGCCGAGTTGGAGCAGTTCGCCTATGTCGCCAGCCACGACCTGCGCGAGCCTTTGCGCATGGTGGCCTCTTATGTCTCGCTGCTGGCGCGGCGCTATTCCGACAAGCTGGACGGCGACGCCCTGGACTTCATCGCCTTCGCCAAGGACGGCGCTCGGCGCATGGACCGGCTGATCCTCGACCTGCTGGACTATTCCCGCATCGGCCGCGCCAACCGCCAGCCCGAGCCGGTCTCCTTGAGCGACAGCTTCGACGAGGCCCGGCTCAATCTGGAAGGCGTCATTGCCGATTCCCACACCAGCCTGATCGTCCCGGCGCAATTGCCTACCGTCATGGGCGATCGCGGCGAACTGACCCGCCTGTTCCAGAATCTGCTGGGCAACGCCATCAAATATCGCGACCCCGCCCGCAACCCCGAGATCAAGATCTCGGCCCATCAAAAGGGCGGCATGTGGGAGCTGTCGGTCTCCGACAACGGCATCGGCATCGCCCCGGAATATCACGAAAAGGTCTTCGGTATCTTCCAGCGGCTGCACGGCCGCCAGGAATATGAAGGCACCGGCATCGGCTTGGCCATCTGCCGCAAGATCGTCCAGCATCACGGCGGCCGCATCTGGGTCGAAACCCAGCAGGAACCCGGCGCCCGCTTCGTCTTTACGCTCCCCAAGGAGGGCTGACGGGCTTATCCGCCCGTCAGATTCATATTGCGGCTCAAGACCGGGCGATCCCCGGCGATGACGAAGTCATGGCCCTTGGGCTTGCGGCCCAGCGCCGCCTGAATCGCCGCTTGCACCGGCTGCTGACTTTCCGAGGACCGCAGCGCCGCCCGCAGGTCGGCCTTGTCCTCTTGCCCCAGGCACAGGATCAGCTGGCCGGTACAGGTCACCCGCACGCGATTGCAGCCATCGCAGAAATTCTCGGTCATCGGCGTGATGAAGCCCAAGCGCCCGCCGGTTTCGCCCACCGTGACATAGCGGGCCGGGCCGCCGCTGCGATGATGGCTGGGGATCAGCCGCCAGCGTTGCTCCAGCCTTTGCCGTACCTGATCCAGCGGCAGATACATGGCCGTGCGATCGCCATCCACTTCGCCCAGCGGCATGGTTTCGATCAGGCTGAGATCGAAGCCCTCGGCGCCGCACCAGGCGAGCATCGCCTCGATTTCGTCTTCGTTGACGCCGCGCAGGGCCACCATGTTGATCTTGACCGCCAGCCCGGCCTGCTTGGCGGCGGCGATACCGTCCAGCACCGCGGTCAGCCGATCTTGATGGGTGATGGAGCGGAAGCGGGCCGGATCGCGGCTATCCAGCGAAACATTGATCCGCCGCACCCCGGCCTCGGCCAGAGCATCGGCATGGCGGGCCAACTGGGTACCGTTGGTGGTCAGGGTCAGCTCGTCCAGCTGCCCGGCGGCGACATGGCGGCCCAGGGCCTGGATCAAGGTCATGATACCCCGGCGCACCAGCGGCTCGCCGCCGGTCAGCCGCAGACGGCGCAGCCCCAGCCCGATGAAGGCCTCGCACAGCCGTTCCAGCTCTTCCAGGCTGAGCAATTCGGCCTTGGGCAGGAAGGTCGGCTCGGGGGCCATGCAGTACAGACAGCGCAAATCACAGCGGTCGGTGACCGACAAGCGGAGATAGCTGATCTTGCGGCCAAAGGAATCGATCATGCCGGCTCTTTTATCCCAGGATTGGTCATGATCATATGGGAAGCGGATCTGCCGAGGAGAAGAGATGTTCACGCATATGGCGGCCTGTATCCTGGCCGGAGGACAAGCCCGGCGCTTCGGCGGCGGCGATAAGATGCTGACCCCGCTGGGCGGCGTCACCCTGCTGGAGCGCATCCTGACGGTGCTGCGCCCCCATGCCGCCGCCATCGCCCTGAACATCAACGGCGATCCCGACCGTTTGGCCGGATGCGCCCTGCCGCTGCTGCCCGACAGCGCCCCCGGCCATCTGGGGCCGCTGGCCGGTCTGCTGACGGCGCTGGAATGGGCTTCGACCCAGCCCAATATCCGCTGGCTGCTGACGGTGCCGGGCGACACGCCCTTTCTGCCCGCCGATCTGCCCGCAAGGCTGTGGCAGGCCATCGAAGACGGCGCCCCTGCCGCCATCGCCGCCTCGGGCGGGCGCAGCCATCCGGTGATCGGGCTGTGGCCGGTGCGGGACTGGCAGGCGCTGCGGCATCTGCTGCTGGTGGAGGAGAAACGCCGCGCCAGCCTGTGGGGTGAACGGCTGGGAGCGGTCACGGTGGAATGGCCCGCCGCGCCGGTCGATCCCTTCTTCAATCTGAATAGCCCCGAGGATTTGCAGCAGGCCCAAGCCTTGCTACCTTTAAGCCCCTTGCTACCTTTTCTGGGCTGACAAAATTTCCCGAACGATCGTTCGACAAGGCGGACTCCCATGCATTCTCCAACCTTCGCCGTCCCTCACAGCTTTCTGGGCGCCAGCGCCTCTTATGAAGAGGCTGCCGTTTGTGTCGCCGGCATTCCCCTGGATATCGGCGTGACCAATCGCCCGGGCGCCCGCTTCGCCCCCCATGCCATCCGCCATGCCAGCCGCATGCTGACCGATGGACAGAACCCCGCCTTGGGCTGGCGCGACCCCGCTTTGCTGCCGCTGGCCGATCTGGGCGACTTCGCCATCGCCTTGGGCGAGATTCCCGAAAGCCTGCGGCTGATCGAGGAGCAGGCCGCCCGTATCGCCAAGCCTTTGCTGGCCTTCGGCGGCGAACATACCGTCACCCTGCCGCTGATGCGGGCCTTGGTGAAACGCACCGGACCGCTCGGTCTGGTGCATTTCGACGCCCATATCGATACCTGGCCCGACAATTTCGGGCAGGTCTTCGGCCATGGCTCGGTGTTCTTCCATGCCCTGGAAGAAGGCTTGATCGATCCCAAGCGGATGATCCAAATCGGTATCCGCTCGCCCATGCCGCGCGAGGTCTGGGACTGGACGGTGGGCAAGGGGGTGACCATCCTGTCGGCCGAGCAGGTCCATGAACTGGGCCCCGCCGCCACCGCTGCCCTGACCCGCGAGGTGGTGGGACAAGGCCCCGCCTATCTGTCCTTCGATATCGATGCCCTGGATGCCTCGCAGGCTCCCGGCACCGGCACGCCGGAAGTGGGCGGGTTGTTCAGCTGGCAGGCCATGGCCATCCTCAAACGGCTGGAAGGCCTGAGCATCGCCGGCATGGATGTGGTCGAGGTCGCCCCTGCTTATGACATCGGCGAAATCACCGCATTGGCCGCCGCCAGTATCGCCTGGCAGATGCTGAGTCTCTTGCCACAAACGTGACAATTGCCGCATGTGATGTCGGATTAACTTGCGCGGCAAGGACTTCCGCGTATATTTCTGCCACAGACGCTCTCGCACGTGCCAATGGCCCCGCCGACTTGGGGTTCGCGCTACGACGGTAACGCGTCCTTTTTGGTCTCCGGCAGAGGTCCCAGCCGGTCCCCGAAAGGGAGGTCGATATGGTTGTTTCACGGGCGAGCTGTTTTCCGCTCCATCCACGAAGTATCTGAACAAAGCCGCGTTTTTCTGCGGCTCAATGCCCTGTTGGCTCCGCGTCTTGCGGCTCGGCCAGATCGGGGAGAGATGGGCGTAGTCATTCATAACCGTCAACCAAGCTATCTGATCGGGGGCACCGCATAGAGGTTGCGACGATTCTTAGGGGAGCAAGGAATGAGTAAGCATGTGACGTTCAACGGCCGGCTGGTCATGGTCGGCTTCGGGAGCATCGGTCAGGGAGTCCTGCCGCTGATCTTGCGCCACATCGACATCGATCCGGGCAAGATCACCATCATCACCGCCGAAGAGCGCGGTGCCGAGGTCGCCCGGGATTATGGCATCCGCTTCGTCAAGCAGCCGCTGACCCGCGAGAACTATCGCGGCCTGCTGGAGGCCGAGCTGTCGGCCGGCGATTTCCTGCTCAACCTGTCGGTCGACGTGTCCTCGGTGGCGCTGATCGAACTGTCCCAGAAGAACGGCTGGCTTTACCTCGATACCTGCATCGAGCCCTGGCTGGGCGGCTATACCGACACCTCGCTGTCCCCCAGCCATCGCAGCAACTATGCCCTGCGCGAAACCGCCCTGGAGATGCGGGCCAAGGCCGGAAAGGGCGGTCCCACCGCCGTTCTGACCCATGGCGCCAATCCCGGCCTAGTCTCCCACTTCGTCAAGAAGGCGCTGCTGGACATCGCCCGCGACACCGGCCTGACCGTCGCCAAGCCGACCAACCGCGCCGAATGGGCCACCCTGATGGAACAGCTGGGCGTCAAGATGGTGCATGTGGCCGAGCGCGACACCCAGGTCGCCAATATCCCCAAGAAGGTCGGCGAGTTCGTCAATACCTGGTCCATCGACGGCTTCGTCGGCGAAGGCTGTCAGCCCGCCGAGCTGGGCTGGGGCAGCCATGAAAAGGCCCTGCCGCCCGACGGCCAGCGCCATGAGTTCGGCTGCGACGCCTCGATCTTCCTGCTGCGCCCCGGCGCCAGCACCCGCGTGCGCACCTGGACCCCCAAGGAAGGCCCGTTCCACGGCTTCCTGATCACCCATGGCGAGGCCATCTCGATCTCGGATTATTTCACCGTCCGCGACGGCGACAAGATCCGCTTCCGCCCCACCTGCCATTACGCCTATCACCCCAGCGATGACGCCGTGAAGTCGGTGCATGAGCTGGCCGGCAAGAACTGGCAGATGCAGCCGGAAAAGCGCCTGATGATGAACGAGATCATCTCGGGCAGCGACGAGCTGGGCGTGCTGCTGGCCGGTCATGCCAAGGGCGCTTATTGGTACGGCTCGCAGCTGACGGTCGAGGAAGCCCGCAAGCTCTGTCCCCAGAACAACGCCACCAGCCTGCAGGTGACGGTCTCGGTCCTGGCCGGCGTCATCTATGCCATGGAAAAGCCCGACCTGGGCATCCTCGAGCCCGAGGAAATGGACTTCGAGCGGGTGCTGGAACTGGCCATGCCCTATCTGGGACCGGTGGTCGGAGCCTATACCGACTGGACCCCGCTCCAGGGCCGCAATGTCCTGTTCCAGGAAGATGTCGATCTCGACGATCCCTGGCAGTTCAAGAATGTTCGGGTAAACTAGAGTATCCGTGTTGATCAAGCGGTTTTTGGCATCCATTGACGCCCTGCCTTGAGCAGGGCGTTTGCCATGACGACGAGCTTTCGCATGATGGCGGTGATTGCGACCTTGGCAGGTTTTCCAGCC
>Ga0228698_1001543_pt1 | contig 11063 bp, 8 predicted proteins | sample McNCre117_Aug_MG_FD_178015 | JGI IMG/M metagenome (GOLD analysis project Ga0228698, IMG submission 178015) | Freshwater microbial communities from McNutts Creek, Athens, Georgia, United States - 1-17_Aug_MG | ecosystem: Environmental > Aquatic > Freshwater > Creek | place: USA: Georgia...
AAGCGTTCGCTGCTGCCCACCTTCAGCCAGGCCGTAAACCAGAATGATGAGCCCTGACCAAAAGTGCTGGAAACGCCCACTTCACCGCCCATTGCCTCGGCCAAACTCTTGCTGATTGCCAAGCCCAGCCCAGTGCCTCCGTACTGCCGCGTTGTAGAGGCATCGGCCTGTGCAAAACTTTTGAAAAGGCGGGATATTTGGGCCTCGGTCAAGCCGATGCCCGAGTCAGACACACGGAATTCAATGAGTACGCCATCGGCTTGGGTATCGCGCACCTGAATCGACAGGCTCACTTCGCCAGACTGCGTGAACTTCACGCTGTTATTGGCGTAATTAACCAGGATTTGACCGATGCGCAATGGATCTCCAATGAGTATCTTGGGCATATTCGGGTCAACTTGGCAGAGCAATTCGAGTCCTTTGCTGTCGGCTTTTTCAGCGATCAAATTAACCACGTTTTCGATAACGTGGTCCATATCAAACGGGATCGCTTCAATTTCCATTTTTCCCGATTCAATTTTCGAGAAATCAAGGATGTCATTGATGATCCCCAATAAGTGCTCACCACTTTGTCGTATTTTGTTGAGGTAATCACGCTGCCGAGGTGACATGTCATTCTTGAGCGCAAGCGCTGACAAACCAATAATGGCGTTCATGGGGGTGCGAATTTCATGACTCATATTCGCCAGAAACTCTCCTTTCGCACGCGATGCTGCTTCCGCTGCATCCTTGGCGTCTTGCAATTCATTCTTGTCTGCGCGCTCGGACGTAACATCCATCACGACCCCGACAATTTCAAGCGGCTCCCCGGTGTGTGCATCATGTTCAACACGGGCCATGCAATGCACCCAAATCAACGTTTCTTCGCTACCACGCCGGTAGGCATGGACCACGTCATAGCGTTCCACCGCATCGCGTATCAGCCAGTCCAACATGGCGCGGGCACGCACGCCTGAGGCCGCGTCAGCGGCAATCGCGGTTTCGAAAAAACGCGCGTCGGAAATGCCTTCGCTGCCATCGGATGCGCAACCGAAAATCGCAGCCGCACGCGCCGACAAAACCACCATGCGACTGGCTTGTCGCAAATCGATGCGCCAGGTACCCGAGCGCGACAACTCCAGCACTTGTCCAATCGACAAGCGGGCACGCCGCAAATCGGCTTCCTCCGCAACCTGCGCACTGATATCCAACGTCACGCCATGGGCTTGGCTGATGTGTCCATCTTCATTGCGGCGCACATGGGCCAGGGTTCGAACCCAAATCACGCGCTGGTCTGCGTGGCGCACCAGACGGTACTTGATATCAAATTGGGCATCTGCACCGGTGCTGAGCAATTGGTCCAATAAGGCATATTCACGGGCGTTGACCGGACTCACGGCAAGGGTGTGGGCGCGCAATTGTTGCCGACTGAGGGTCTTTGTCTGCCCGTCGCCATAGCCATAAATACGGGCTGCTTGCGCTGACAGTTCGATGCAGTCTGGGCGACTCTCAAAATCGCACTGCCAACTTCCTGCATTCAACAATTGCAGTGTGTCGGCCGCAGCCTGTTGCGTCATACCAGTGGCAGCGTGCTTCATCGGCGGACCCTCAGTTTGCTTACACGTTTCATTTGGAAACCATTAGGCGCTGCGTCGAACCGGCGCACGTGCCGCATCGTCCCTGCCATGGCGTTTGGGCGCAGAACGTCGCAATCTGGCATCACTGCGCCGCTGATACGCAATTGAAGATGGCAGCGAAGCGCAGCGCAGCCGACCATTGCATGCAATATGAAGCACATCATCGCTATCGATTTGGGCGGAACCAGCTGCCGTGCTGCGCTGCTGGACGCGCACGGCAACGTCATGCTTTGCAATGTGCTGGAGACGCTACCGAATGCTGCGCATTTGGAGAAGCAACTGCTTAGCATCATTGAGCGCATACGCCAGCAGCACCGCGCAACAGAGGTCGCCGTCGCCGCTGTCTGCGTTGGATTTCCCGGCGTTGTAGATCCACAAACCTATGCCATTCGACAGGCACCGAACATTGCAGGTATCGATAAAGTGGACTTAAAAGACCGCCTCACGCGATCGGTCGGTATCCCGGTGCTGTTGGAAAATGACACCAACCTGGGGGCTGTTGCCGAATGGTCAGTGCGCGGCGAATCGGCCCCCAATAGCCTGGTTTTCATGGCCCTTGGAACCGGGTTTGGTGGTGGCATCATTTTGCAAGGGACCTTGTGGCGCGGACACTCGGGTGGTGCCGGTGAAATTTGCAATATGGGACTGAGTGGCCACAGCCAACGCGCTTTGGCACAACTGGGATGCGACGCCAGCACCTGGACCACGGAAGATCTGGTGAGTGGCCGCGGAATCTCGGAGCTATACCGCTTGCTGTGCGCAGCGGAACCGTCCGGCTTGCCAGGGATTTTGGCCGACTGGTTGCACCCGCCCGTTGCGACCAATCACCGCCACGTACCGGAAATTTTTGCAGCAGCACAAGACAACGAACCGGTGGCCGTCCGCTGCGTCCACATCGTCACCCAAGAATTGGCATACGCAATTGGGCACATTCATCATCTGATCAACCCTGAAATGTATGTGCTCGCTGGGGGCATCGGGGCACGAACCGAATTTATACAAGCGGTGAATTTGCGCCTGCTTGACATGGGCATCGTGGTCGAAGCGAGCCATTTTCGGGGGGGCGGCGGAGGCCAAAGCTTGCGTGATTTGCCTACCGCGAGCCTCGCCGGCGCTGCCATTCAGTGCCTGGCCTATTTGAACGCTGCGCAGCCATGAAATCCCGCCACGCGCTGTTGCTTATTTTTGGGTTACTCGCGGCAACTTTGGGCGCGTTTTCTCCCGCTTTTCGGCACAGCGCCAACTGGATCAACATCATTGAGCAACAGTCGATGATCGGAATTGTTGCGTGTGGCATGTTGCTGATGATCCTGCTGGGAGGTTTCGATCTTTCGGTCGGCGCCGTTGGGGCTGCGGCTTCGGTCGTTGCCGCTTGGACCATGCCACGCTGGGGCATCGCGTGCGGGGTACTCGCGGCGCTGTTATTGGGCGTGGCAGTAGGTTGTTTCAATGGATTACTGATCGCTGGCTTGCGTATCAATGCGTTTGTTGCAACCCTGGGAACCCAAACACTGCTTACCGGTTTGCTGTTAATCGGCACCGGCGCGATGCCGGTATACGGTGTGCCGGAAGCCTTCAGTGTCATTGGGCTGGGCCGTTGGGGGCCGGTGCCCATTGCGGCATTGATTTACGCCAGTGTCGCTGCTGGGCTTGCAGCCATGCTGCGTTTCACGGTTTTGGGACACCATATTTATGCGGTTGGCGGCAATGCGGAAGCCAGCCATTTGGCCGGCGTTCGGACCCGGTTGGTGACCGTCTTGGTCTACTTATTGGGTGCACTTACCGCTGCAATTGCAGGTTTGGTTTTACTTGCACAAACCAGCATTGGACAAGCTGGCGCGGCGGCCAGCTGGCCACTCAATGCAATTGCCGCGGTGGCGATTACAGGTGCACCGCTGACCGGCGGCGCGGGCGGCATGGGTGCCGTCGTGCTGGGTACTTTGTTGCTCGGAACGATTGCAAATGCCCTGAACCAATTCGATATTTCACCGTATTGGCAACCTGCCATAACCGGCGCCGTGGTGTTGTTCGCGGTTGCAGTCGATACGCTGCAACGCAACCGTACAAGCAGCTGAGCCTGACTCACATCCCCTGTTAATCGAAAGGAATTTTCATGCAGAACAAACCATATTCTGGCCGCCGCAGACTGATTCACCGTGCGCTGGCCGCGGCACTGTTGTGCGCAGCGACAACCCACGGTATCGCCTGGGCCGGAGATGCCGCCCATGGCAAAAAATGGGTGATTGGCTCGATGATCTGGAACACCTCCGTACCGTTTTACGCCAACTTCATCAAGGGCCAAACCGACGCGGCAGCAAAGCTCAAAGTGGAACTCAAAATGGCCAATGGCAAAGGCGATCTGGCAACCGAGGTGGCGGCCATTCGCCAAATGATTGCCGACCATGTAGATGCCATTCTCGTCACCGCCAGCGATGCGCAAGGCATTGTGCCCGCGATCAAACTTGCAAACGCAGCCGGCATCCCGGTATTTGCTGTCAACAACCGGGTCGGAGAGGGTGCGCAAACCATTGCATTTATCGGCGCCGACGATATCGACTTCGGTCGCCAGCAGGCCAAGTTATTGCTATCGAGCGTCGGTCCCAAGGCGCGGGTGGCCTACCTTATGGGCGCAGTTGGAACCAGTGCGCAATTGTTGCGCTTACAAGGATTCAATGAAGTCCTGAAAGACCATGCTGGCGTGCAAATAGTGTCCAGCCAAAGCTCAGGATGGGATGCCGCACAAGCGCTTACGGTGGTGCAGGACTGGTTGAACAAATACCCCAAAGGCAGCCTGGACGCGATTGTTGGGCAAGGACCCGAAGGCGCCAATGCCGCACGCTACGCTGCCAGCCATGGAAGGACCGAGTTGAAATTTATTGTGGGCGACTATCCAGCCGATGTGCGCCACGCAATTCAATCGGGTCAGGTCGCAGGTACCGTAGACCAAGACCCTCGCCCCCAGGGTGAGCGTTCGGTGACAGCCGCTGTACAGTGGCTGAACGGCGATAAATCACACGTCCATCAACCCAATGAATACCTGCCATTGCCGATTATCACGCGCGCCAATGCAGAGACAATGCCGGCGGCGTGGGGACAGTAAATTGCTGGTAATGCAAGGCATGGGAAAGTCGTTTGGCGGCCGTGTGGTTTTGCAAGGCATCGACTTCAGCGTGCAGCCTGGCGAAGTGCATGGTTTGTTGGGGCACAACGGCGCGGGCAAAAGCACCCTAATCAAAATTTTGGGCGGCCAAATCCCGGTTTACGAAGGGCGCATTCAGCTGGACACACAAGCGCTGTCACTCAAGCAACCACGCGATGCCATCCGTGCAGGCATTGCGGTGATCGGACAGGAGCTGTCACTGGTTCCGGCTTTCAATCGCAGTGACAACCTGTTTTTGGGCAGTGAGCTCCGTGTCGCCTGGGGCTTGCGGGACCCGCTCCTGATACAGCGTCGTGCCGACGCCATTTTGCACAGCATTGGATTTGCCGTGCCAGACAATGTGCCGGTAAAAAACTTACCACTGGCGCAACAGCAAATGGTGGAAATTGCGCGCGCGCTGCAGCGCAATGCCAGGGTGGTCATCATGGATGAGCCCACCGCGCGGCTGGCCCAACCCGAGCGCCGCCAACTCTTTGCCGCCATCCGGCGGCTGTGTGCCCAAGGCGTGGGCGTGGTCTACATATCGCATTGCCTCGAGGAAGTGCTGCAAATTGCCCAGCGCGTAACCGTTTTGCGTGACGGCATGCGAATTCATACCGGGCCAGCCCCCGAGGTGTCTTTGGATCAACTGCGCAACTGGATTACGGGTCCATCGGGGATGCGCACCGCGACACGGCCAAACCCGACGCGCCCACCCCAATACATGGCGTCGCGCACACCCGCTTTGACCCTGCGTGCATTCTGCGCTCGCAACGGGCCGGCGAATGATTTGGAGGTGCAAAGAGGGGAGATTCTGGGGCTGGCCGGCTGTATCGGGTCGGGACGTTCAACCCTTCTGGAGGCCATCGCGGGAGGGTGCCCGCACCGCGGTGGGATGCAACTCTACGGCTACCCGTCTCCGGTGCGCTCACCCTACGTTGCCGGCCGCCTGGGGGTATTTTTATTGCCAGAGGACCGCAAACGACGCGGCTTGGTAATGCCCAGCAGCACCGGGTTCAATCTGGTGCTGAGCGCACTGGAGCGCCACCTTGCACACAGCGGATGGGTACGCCCTAGCGCATGCAGAACGACCATACAGCGCGGCCTGGCACTGTTCGGCGTGCGCGGCGCCGCCGAAGGACAGCATCCAATCCACCAACTCTCAGGCGGTAACCAACAAAAGGTTTTATTGGCACGCGCCTGCGCCAGTCAGCCGGTACTGCTTTTGCTGGATCAGCCTACGGTCGGCGTAGACAGCGCCGCTAAAGCTGCGCTACACGCCCATGTGCGCAGGCTGGCGGGGGAGGGGGTCGCCTGTATTTTTGTCAGCGACGAGCTCGACGAATTGCGTGGGTTGGCCGACTCCATCGTGGTTATGCATGAGGGCCGCGCCGGCCCCAAACTCGATCCCCGCAGTGTGTCCAACGCAGAACTACTGCTTCTTATTGAAAACCCTGCCCGGAGCTCTGTATGCGCCCCATTATTGGAGTGAAAGCCTACGGCTGGGATTGGTCCAGCATCCACCATTTGAGTATGTCCGCAGCGGCCCAACGCATGGTACGCCAAGGCATGGACTGGGCGTTGGTGCAAAACCTTATCGATCCCCTGCCCGGCAGCGCCGTACTGCAAACACCGCCTGCCAAAGCCTACGATGACCGGCAATGGGTGGCAGCGCTGCAAGATGCAGGGCTGCGCGTTTACCAATCGAGTGCCATATTCTTTTCACCTGAGGCGTTTGCAGCGACACCCGATATCCAGCCAGTGGACCAACATGGAAACGCATTTGAACCCTTCGGTTGGTACTGCGGTTTGTGCCCAACGCACCCCGCATGGCTGGCACGCAAATCGGACTTATTGGCCGAGGCAGTCTATAAAACCCAGCCCGATGGCATATTTTTGTCGTTTTTGAGATTTCCCGGATTCTGGGAAATGTGGTTGCCGCCGATTCACCGCAACAACGTCTCGGAGTATTGTTTTTGTACACGTTGCATCGGCCTGTTTGCACAATCTATCCAGTGCGCACTCCCTGCCGGCGGACCGTCCGCGTGGCGCCACTGGATTGTGACCGAGCAGCGCAGCGCCTGGACCACGTGGAAATGCAACTGGATTGCCGGTGTTGCAGGGCAGTTGCGTGCCGCCGCTTTGGCGGTGCAACCTGGGATGGACGTTATCTTGAATGGTTTTGGTCTGGGTACAAACGATCTGGACAACGCGGTCGAGGAAGTGCTGGGACAAGGCCTGGGTGCGCTAAATCCGGTAATTGACCACTACGAACTGATGTTTTATTTTCAAATAATGAAACGCGACCCGGTGCCATGGATTCACGAACGCATTGCCCAGGTGCGCCCACAAACGCAGCGTACCGTGCTGGCGTGCCTGCAGGGGCAGGCAGAATATATGGAGCCGCTTTACCGCCAGGGCCATCGGGCACGGGCGATATCCGACTTCGAGTGGCAATCTGCACTCGATGCCGTCGCAGCGGCCGGCGCCGATGGTGTGCTCACGTATTCATGGCGCGATCTGTTGGCCGATGAAGCCCAAGGCGGGCAAAGGGTTGCCGCTTTACGGCGTTACCGAGATCACAAGGGATGAATTAATTTTTGCCAAGCATCCCGTATGCGCAGCGGTTTCCCTGAAAATTGTGCAGTAAGGCAACACAAGTGGGAATCGCAATATGAACGCAATGCTTTTGGCACATGCCAGCAGCGCAGTCCAATGGCATGCCGCCCTGGCTTTGGCCGGGTTGCTGCTTGGCTGCGTACAAATGATGCGCCCCAAGGGTACGCACATACACCGGTGGCTCGGCAGGGCCTGGGTGCTAGCCATGCTGTTGGTTGCGGTTTCGTCCTTCTGGATACGGGGCCTCATGCCCAACACCTTGGCATGGGGCTTTTCTCCCATTCATTTGCTCAGCATTTTCGTGATCGTTCAGTTGGCCCGCGCAATTTACTTCGCGCGCATTGGCAACATCGCACGGCACAGCGGCATCATGAAGGGCGTTTTTTGGGGCGGGCTGGTAATTGCTGGTAGCTTCACTTTGATACCCGGAAGATTGATGTTCGAGGTGTTCCTTGCCCCACTTTTTGCAGCCTGACCAACCGTGGACACGCAATCCGAAATGACCTCGTCAACGCATGCGCATTTCATGGCTTTGGCACTCGAGCAGGCCGCTATGGCCGCCGCTGCAGGGGAAGTCCCGGTGGGTGCCGTGGTCGTGCGTGCCGGGGTGGTAATTGGCGCAGCCCACAACCGGACCCGCTCCGATCTGGACCCTACCGCCCACGCCGAAATTCTGGCCCTGCGCGCTGCGAGCCGTCACGCCAACAACTTTCGCTTAGAGGATTGCACTCTTTACTGCACCTTAGAACCCTGTGCTATGTGCGCTGGAGCGTGCTTGCATGCGCGTTTGCAGGCGGTCTATTTTGGCAGCAGCGAACCACGTACCGGAGCGCTGGGGTCGGTTGTCAATCTGTTTGAGAATGCGCTGCTCAATTCGCATACCCAGTGGCATGGTGGCGTCATGGCCAGCGCGTGTGCGCAGACCATGCAGCACTTTTTTCAAGAACGCCGGTCTGCACACAAGTCACGTAGGCACACCGATGCAGAACGTTGGCCGTTGCCGGATTTTGCTCTGCGCACACCAGCGACGCGCTTCGCCGATGCCGCGCCAGCCGGTAGCTACGTCAATCATGGGCCGCATTTGTCCGGCCTGCGCATGCATTGGGCGCACAACCCTGCCGGGGCTTCAGCGCAGACGGTTGCAGCGGCAGCCGGCAGACCATTGATCATTTTGCACAGCGACGGCGCTTGGTGTGCCCAGTCAGACGCTTTGCGTACAGCCTTGCAGGCTTATGACGGTGCGATATTGGCCCCCGATTTGATCGGCTGCGGGCGCAGTGACAAACCCAAGCGATCGGAATGGCACACGCTGGCGGCGCATGGTGCAGCCCTGCAAAGTTGGGCGCAGCACCTGCAACTCAGGGATGCTGCAGTCCTCATTCCAGATACCGATGCATCGCTGGCGCTGCGGCTGGCACCGGCACTGCGCGCCCACATTGGGCGCGTCGTGATACTCGATGGCAGAACGCATACGCTGCCAATTCCCGGACTTTCCGCCCCGTTTCCCGACGCGGGGCACAGCGCCATCCTGAGGGCAGCTGCGTTGTGGACTGCGTCAGCCCAATCCGACGACAACACCCATGAAAAAGAATCGACGGATTCCTGGTGGCACGCCCCCCAGCCGTTCACGCTGACGGTGTTTTCCTACCCACAAGATGCCATCCAGGGTTTGGCTGCACAGCGACTGGTGTGCAACGCCCTGAAGCAAGGAAGACAAGGAAAGCAAGCAAAAGTAGCGGCAACGCCGCGCCAACTGTCTGTGACTGCTGCACCTGCTGTGCTGGGCATACTATGCAGTGAATAGCCATTTGCAATGCGCAAATGCGACCCTGTACGACCCTATTTTTAGGGAAGGCAACTTGGGGTAATCGCCACAATCGTTGACAATCGCCACGTGAAAAAACGTATCTATATTTACTCCCCCTCCGGCGCCGTACGCGATGTTGCAGCTTTTCGCCGGGGCGTCGCGCGCCTCGAAGCGCTAGGCCACAGCGTGGAGATTGACGCCTCCGCCAAAGCCCGCCATCTGCGGTTTGCCGGCGATGACGCCGCCCGCATTGCCGCCATTCATCGGGCTGCAGACAGCGGGGCAGATGTCGCACTCATCACCCGTGGCGGCTACGGGCTGACCCGAATTCTCGACCAATTGGACTATGCGCGCATTGCCAAAGGCATTCACGCGGGTACCCGGTTTGTCGGACTCAGCGATTTCACCGCATTGCAACTCGCGCTCTATGCCCAAACCGGCGCCGTAACGTGGGCGGGACCCGCTTTGTGCGAGGGCTTTGGGGCACTGCCAGCGCCCGACGACATCATGGAAGATTGCTTTAATGATTTATTGGTAGGTCAAGGGGAGGGGGCGGGGTGGCGGCAACCCGCATCACGCACCAAGCCATTACCCGGAACCTACCCGCAGCCTCGCGAATGGGACGTTGAAGATGCCACATTGTGGGGCGGCAATCTGTCGGTGTTGGTTTCATTGATTGGCACACCCTACTTTCCCCTTGTGGAAGGGGGCGTGCTGTTTCTAGAAGATGTCGCCGAACATCCATACCGTTTGGAACGCATGCTGAGCCAATTGCTCTGGACCGGCGTGTTGCACAAACAGAAGGCCATTGTATTGGGCCAATTCACGGAATTCCGCCTCACATCGCACGACCAGGGCTTTAATCTGAACCACGTGGTGCGGTGGCTGCGCACCCAAACCCCTACACCCATACTGGACGGGCTGCCGTTTGGCCATGTTCCGACCAAAGTGCTACTTCCGGTCGGTGCCCGTGTGGATATGGCAGTAGAAGGCCGCGACGCATTGATTGCCTGGGGACATTTACACACATGAAACGCGCATAAGCGCTGAGTTGCCGTGCAATGCCCTAAACTTGCCCGGCTGGCTTTTCAATTGATTGAGGGTTATTTTTCGAATGGGCGTACAGTCAACCGTTGTATTTACCGATCTGCACGGCAGCACCGCTGTGTTTGAGGCGTTGGGCAATGTGCGCGCGACCGAAATCATTACGGAAATTACCTCGGAAATAGCACGCCATTGCGTGGCGGCGGGCGGCCGCTTGGTTAAAACCCTTGGGGACGGCGTTCTGGTGCAGTTTTCCGATAACGCCCTGGCGGTAAAAGCAGTTGTCGAATTGCAGCGCTTGTACGTCAAGCGCTTGCTTCGGGTTCCTCCTGACATGAACATGCCGATACGTATTGGCTTGGCCAGTGGCGATGTGGAAGTGGTTGCAGGGGATTGTTATGGCGACGCTGTGAATGTGGCAGCCCGCTTATGTGACCTGTCTGGGCCCCACCAAATTTGGGCCAACGCAGACGCGCTCAACAGCGTCAGCGAAGCCCAAGGTGTCACGTTCCGCATTTTGGGTCCCATCCACATTCGCGGACGTGCCGAACCCTGCACGGTTTATCAAATTGAATGGCGAGATACCGACGCATCGGACTTTTTGACCATGCAAGGCGAAGTCGATCCAGCCCTGATCAACGCAGAAACCGATGCATTGGGCCGGGAAGTGGTTTTGACGTGGCAAGACCAGACCAAGCAATTCAAGGCTTTTGAATTGCCTGCTTACATTGGCCGTGTTCGCACAGTGGCGTTTATGGTCAACGACCCACGGGTTTCACGCACCCATGCACGCATTGAATGGCGCAACGGCAGCGTGGTATTGGTGGATGTCAGCAGT
>Ga0228698_1001544_pt1 | contig 11060 bp, 9 predicted proteins | sample McNCre117_Aug_MG_FD_178015 | JGI IMG/M metagenome (GOLD analysis project Ga0228698, IMG submission 178015) | Freshwater microbial communities from McNutts Creek, Athens, Georgia, United States - 1-17_Aug_MG | ecosystem: Environmental > Aquatic > Freshwater > Creek | place: USA: Georgia...
AACGCCCAAATCGTGGCCGAGACCCTGACCCAGCGCGGCCTGCGTATCGTGAGTGGTGGCACACAAAGCCATGTGATGCTGGTGGACCTGCGCTCCAAAGGCATTACGGGCAAGGAAGCTGAGGCCGTGCTGGGCAGCGCCCACATGACCATCAACAAGAACGCTATCCCCAACGACCCGGAAAAGCCAATGGTCACCAGCGGCGTGCGCATCGGCACCCCCGCAATGACCACCCGGGGATTCAAGGACGAAGAAGCCCGCCTCACCGCTAACTTGGTGGCCGACGTGCTGGATAACCCACGCGACGCAGCCAACATAGAGGCAGTGCGCGCCAAGGTGCACGCCTTGACCACCCGTTTCCCCGTTTACAAATAAGCAGAGCCCCCATGAAGTGCCCGTTTTGCAGCAACCAGGAAACCCAAGTTGTGGAGACCCGTGTAGCTGAAGACGGGGACTTCATCCGCCGCCGTAGGCAATGCGCATCCTGTGAGAAGCGGTTTACCACTTACGAGCGGCCAGACGTCAACTTTCCTTCCATCGTCAAAAAGGACGGACGGCGGATTGAGTTTGAACGCGCCAAGCTCCTGGCCTCCATGAAGCTGGCCCTGCGCAAACGCCCTGTCAGCACGGAACAGGTGGACGGGGCCATTGAGCGAATTGAAGAAAAGCTGCTCAACTTGGGTCTGCGTGAAGTGCAATCCACCCGCATTGGCGAACTGGTGATGCGCGAACTCAAGAAACTGGACAAAGTGGCTTATGTGCGCTTTGCCAGCGTCTACCGGAGTTTTGAAGATATCGACGAGTTCAAGACGTTGGTGGATGAGGTGAGTAAATAGGCCTCTAAGCGCAAAAGGGAACGGTGGTCTTTTCGACCCGCGGGCTTCCGAGTCGATCGACGTAGACAAGATAGGCAGCTGTCGGATTCGCAGACTGTGCGCACACGGTGAAATGTCCCGCCTGAAACCCATCGCGAAATAATTTTGCTTTGCCAAATGAGGTGTACGACACATAGCTTTGAACTGGCTGATTTCCGTACAACCTAATCCGTCCGGTCATGGCGGGTTCGCGATACAACACTGCTTCACCGGCATCCACATCTCCATTGTTGTTGGGATCGTGAAAAATAATCCAACCCTGATCCCAACTGCCGTCAGTCGTACAACGATTACCTCCCGACGACTTGCAAATCACAACCCGGCCATTACGACGGATGCCCTCAGCTCGTGCCAGGTTAAGACCTTGCGTGATTGCCAGCATGCCGCCGCGAAGCCGGACTTTCTCAATCATGTCCGCCATTGGAGGAGCGGCCACTGCAACGACCCCAGACAAAATGGAAACAGAAACCAAAATTTCGGTCATTGAATGACCGATTTGCACAGAAATGCCTCGCATCAATACCTCGCAGTCACGCACCTAAAGGCGCGTTAGAAAAAAACGAATGGGGGTATTGCAGCGAGGGCCAGTTGCTACTTGGAGTTGAAAACCCTCGGGCCTGATCGAGGTGAATTTATTCTAGTCAAGCGGACTGCGAATGCCAAGAACAGACCGTTTATTTAGACAAATCAACCACTTATCAAAAACAGGGGCCACTTGATCGCTATGTGAATACCATTCGCTCAGTTCTTGTACCGTGCGCGTACCCTGAATTCAGGATCAGGACTTTTTTGCGTTATGGTCCGAGATTTACAGAGGGGAAATTAAGTATGTACATCGCTGGAAGGTCCACCCAATTCATCCCATATGCGGGCATGTACCGCGGCAAAAGTGGGGGATTCACCCTGATTGAATTGATGATCACGGTCGCCATCATTGGAATATTGGCGGCCGTTGCCCTACCGGCATACAGCGATTACGTCATCCGCGGAAAAATTCCGGAAGCCACCACTGGGTTGGCCGCGAAAAGGGTCCGTTTGGAGCAGTTCTTCCAGGACAACAAGACTTACGCGGGCGCCCCCGACTGCAGTTCCGACTCCACCACCAGTAAGTACTTCACATTCAGTGCATCGACTGCCTGCTCTGCAAGCGGCTATACCTTGCAAGCTGTTGGTCAAAACTCCATGGCGGGGTTTACTTTCACACTTGACCAAACCAATGCCAAGGTCACCTCAGCTGTTCCCACGGGTTGGACTACTAACGCGTCTTGCTGGGTGACTAAGAAGGGGGGCGAGTGCTAAACAAGCGCCAAACCGGCGTCAGCCTGATTGAGACCATGGTGGCGGTTGTCATCATGTCCATTCTGGTGGTGGCTGGCATACCCAGCTTTGCGACTTTCATTCAGAACCGCAAAGTGCGTACAGCTGCGGACGCTATTCACAACGGCCTGAGTCTGGCCAAAGCCGAGGCCGTGCGCCGCAACACCGTCATAACGTTCAACCTGGCTGCAGGCTCCAGTTGGAACGTGACCTGCGGCAACTGCAACGATGTCAACTCCACCACGGCCATTCAGCAAATGGCCGCGGCAGAAGTCTCACCCACCGTTGCCACCAGCCCAACCACATTGGCACTTAACTTCAATGGTTTTGGCAAAGTCACGTCCTTGGCCGATGGCACCAACTCCACCATTGACATCAGCAACACGGTGGGAACTTGCGAGACAGCGGGAGGCAGCATTCGCTGCCTGCGTATTGTGGTCACCCCCGGCGGGCAGGTCCGCACCTGCGATCCGCGCCTGACTGTCACGAACCCCACCAACCCGCAAGCGTGCTGAGGCGACCATGACAGCCCCCATATCCAAGCGCACACAGTCCGGCATGATGTTGCTGGAAGCTTTGATCGCCATCCTGATTTTTGCCGTGGGCATTCTGGGCATTGTCGGGCTGCAGGCTACGTCCATCAAGCAAGGTACCGACGCGCGTTACCGCTCGGAAGCAGCCATGCTGGCCAACCAATACATCGGTCAAATGTGGCTCACCAGCGGTGCATCGGCCGTACTGGCAGACAAATTTTCGGATGGTGGGGCGAACAATGCAGCCTATACCACTTGGGCTGCAGCGGTTGGAAATACGCTTCCTGTGCCGGCGGCCTATCCGCCCGCCGTCAGTGTGAACTCGGTTGCTGGCGACCCCGGCGAGGGAACTGTGACCATCACCATTCAGTGGCGGCCACCCAGTGAACCTGACACCGTTGATCCCCACAAGTACGTGGTGATCGCCCAGATCAAACCCTCGCTGTAGGGCCGTTAGCATGCTCCGCCACATTTCCAAGCACCCCTCCCGCATGTCGGGCTTCAGCATGATCGAGATATTGGTCGGGCTGGCCATCGGCATGCTGGCCAGCATGGTGGTATTGCAAATCTTTGCTGACAACGAGGCCCGCAACCGCACTGCCTCGGGCAGCGCAGATGCGCAAACCACGGGCGCCATCACGCTCTACCAATTGCAGGCGCAAGTGCAGCGTGCTGGCTATGGCATGAACGCCAAGGCACTGTTTAACTGCAACGCGACATGGAAAGTTGCCAAAACCGGGCTTTCAATCAGCAAGCCGGTCAAGCTGGTTCCGGTTTCGGTCAACCCCACCAGCGTAAGTGGTGGTGTCTCATCCACCCTAATACCGGCAGCCGATGCCAATACTGACATCGTTATGGTCATGTACGGTAACGGCAATGGTGAACCCGAAGGCAGCGGTATCACGGGTACTGCAGGTGCCGTGTACACCGTCAACACATTAAAGGCATTTAGCGTAGGTGACCGCGTGGTAGCAGCTCAAGGAACTGCACCCGACTCCTGCGGCACCAACACACTGAACCTGGACCGCGTTACCACCGTCGTTGATGGAACGTCTAGCGCGGACATCACCGTCAGTACCGCACCGGGGGTCGCCGGCACCATGCTCTTCAACTTGGGGCCAGGCCCCTCGGGGGCTAACGCAACGCCCACCACCGCCATGCCAACCAACGGCCCCACCATACTGGTGTACGCGGTTCGCGGCGGTGTGCTTACTGCCTGCGACTTCAATGTGAACGACTGCAGCTTGGCGAGCAATGCAACGTCCAGCTCTGTCTGGGTTCCGGTCGCCGAAAATATTGTCTCTTTGCGTGCCATCTACTGGAAAGATGCCAGTGCTGCACTGTGGGACGGAAGCACCACTGCGTCGGACCAGACCCAGCCCACTACTGCCTGTACATGGGCAAGGGTGTGGGGGCTCAACATCATGGTAGTGACCCGCAGCGACGAGTACGACAAAAACATCGTCACCCGAGCCAATAGCACCAAGGTTAGCGGCACGCCGGCATTGGCGGCCAAGGCAGGGGCCTCCGCATTGGCACCGACCTGGAATACCGCGGCCTTTAACGTCACAGCGCCTGTAGTTCTGGGGACCGATGACACCACTGACCAAGCCTGGCGCCACTACCGCTACCGTGGGTTCCAGACGCTGGTGCCTATACGCAACGTGCCTTGGATGATCCCCCGCGGAGACTCCGCCCAATTTTCCGCATGGAAAGCTGCATGCCCCTGATTGCATTGCCCTAAATATATGCAACACCTCAAATCTCAGCCCCAGCGGGGCGTCGTACTCATCATTGCATTGATCGTGCTGGTTGCGATGACGCTGGCGTCCCTGGCGCTTATTCGCTCAGTGGATACCAACAGCTTGATTGCTGGCAACCTCTCGTTTCAGCAGTCGGCCATGCACTCAGGTGATATCGGTATCGAAACGGCCGTGGCTTGGCTAAGTGACCCCGGCACCACCGAAACGATTTTGCAAACCGACCAAGCCGACCAAGGTTACGCAGCTAACGGCGGCTCCGTAGACCTTGCCCCTGGCGCTGCTGACAACTTGTCATGGGACAAATACTGGTCACGTTACGTCACCACTACCCGTGGAAGCCCCCCTGTTGTATTGCCTGCCGATGCGTCGGGCAACACGGTTTCGTACATCATCGACCGCCTTTGTAGTGGCGCCGGCCAGAAGAGTCGCTCCAACTGTGTGCTGTCACCCAACACTGTAGCTGGCACAGGCAATAGCAATGCTGCCAACAGCCCTCAATTCAATGCGCTGATGTCGGTCTACTACCGCATCACTGTGCGCGTAGACGGACCGCGCAACACGGTCAGCTATGTGCAGTCCACCGTTTACCAGTGAGAAGGAGTACATCATGTCCTTTGACCGCAAGCCCTTGTTCTTTAAATCGCTGTCTGTCGCGGCATTGCTCACCCTGGTGGGGTATGCAACAGCCACCGATTTATCCCAGACACCGCTGAGCACCTACGGCACAGCAGCCACAGACGTCAAACCCAATGTGCTTTTCGTGCTGGACGATTCCGGCAGTATGGACTGGGACTTCATGCCCGACTGGGCCTGCGCGTCTCAATCAACCACCAATTCGTCGTGCAGCAGTACCGGGCAAGACCCACTGTCCGCCCGCTCCGAATACCTGTTTCGCAACGCGGCCTACAACGGGGTTTACTACAACCCGGCCGTGCAGTATTCGCCACCGATTGCAGTAGGCAGCACGGGTTCCACCAACACGACCACCTACCTCAGCCAGACGGGCGCGTCTACCACTCAGGGGGCAGACAGCACGACCAAACCCAACTGGAATGCAGTCAAAAACGATGCCTATGGTGTGCAAAGCACCAGTACCACCAGTTTCAGCACGACGACACCGCAGTACTACACAACGATTGCGGGTGAATACTGCACATCTAACACGCTCAAGACTTGCCAAACAGCCACCGCTGCAAGCGGAACCTACACCTTTCCTGCACCCATTCGCTGGTGTGACAGTGCGGCGCTAACTAACTGTCAGGCAGCCTTTTCACCTACATATGCATACGTGCGTGCCCCAGCGCCCCGCACCACCAGCATTACGTTCAACACGGCAGCCAGCGGCGCCACCATCACCGACATTTCTGTGGGCAGTGACAAAATCCTTCCCGCAAGTGTGACTGCAGCTACCACAGCTGACATGGCCAAGGCCGTGGCTGCCGGTATCAACGCATGCAACGGAACCAAAACTGGTAACTGCACTGTTGCTGGGTTTGCAGCATCGTTTTCCGGTAGCACCGTCACCATCACGGCTGCTGCCGTGGCAACCGCTAGCCTGTCCACAGCACTCGCTGCCCCGTCCATCACCAAGACGGGCACGCTGACTTGGGCCACCATTGGTGCGTTTTCCACCAACACCATTCCTGGCTACACCGTGCTGACGATCATCGTTCCTGGCACTACTGCTCTCTACCCTGTTCCGGGTACCACGGCAAAAGGCTCTACCCGCTCCGATTGCGCCGCCACGACCTGCACGGGTAACGAAGAAACAACCAACTACGCCAACTGGTGGACCTATTACCGCACCCGCATGCAGATGATGAAAACATCGGCCAGCAATGCGTTTTCCGCCATCGACAGCGTTGCAGACATTACTGCGGGCAAGTCCAGCTATCGGCTGGGCTATATGACCATCAACAACAACACCTCAACCGACTTTGTGAATTTAGGCGAATTCACGGGCACACAAAAATACAACTGGTACAGCAAGCTGCTCAAGGCGAACCCCAGCAATTCGACACCGCTACGCACCGCCTTGTCAAAGGCCGGGCGCTTGTATGGCGGCATGCTGAACGGCACCTCACTCAACGGCGTCACCGTGACCGAGCCGCTGCAGTACGCCTGCCAACGTAACTACACCATTCTGTCAACCGACGGTTTTTGGAACGGCGGCGCGGGCTACAAACTCGATGGCTCCACTGCAGTCGGCAACCAAGACGGAGGCCTTGCAAAGCCCCTGGGTGATGGCGGCAGCACGGCGCTACAAAAGCGCACCAGCAAGCTCCAGATATCCACCGCCCCGTTGCTCAACCAATACCGCAACAGCATTTTGCAAGTGCGTACCTTCGGCGCGGTTACTGCACCATCGTTGCAAAAATCGACGTCGGGCAACAATGGCAATTCGTGGAGCGCATGGGCAGACGCTACATCCTGCACACCAGACAATTCCGGTAAGAATCAAACACAGTGCCAGTACCCCATCAGCACCTCCACGGACGGTGGGGTGACGTGGTCAGCTTGGGGCTACGCTGCAAGTTGTAACGCCGTCACCTCCGGCACCAACCGCACAGCCTGCTCTGGCAGTGTCAACACCTGGGGGGCCTGGGGTACAGCCACAGCCACTTGCACGAAATACAGCGGAACCCCCACCGTAGGATCAAAGGACTGCCAATACACAACGCCCAATACGAGTTGGACAAACACCACCAACAATGCGGTCTGCTCAGCGGTAGCCCGCTCAAGCGCATCTCCCTTCACCGTGCTTACTGCGGTCGAGTGCCAACAGGTGCCGGGCACCTTTGGCACATTTGTTGACGCGAGTGGAACCTGCACCACCTCCACCACCACCAAATGCCAGTACACAACCTGGACCGCGTGGGGAACTATCAGCAGTTGCACCGCCGCTGCCCAAACATCTGCCAGCCCATTTACCCAACTCACTGCCACCCAATGCCAAACGGTTAGCTCAGGTGGCACATCGGACACACTGGCCGACGTTGCGGCCTACTACTACAACACCGATCTGCGCACTGCATCGCCAGCCAACACAGCAGACACGACAGGCCCCTGCGCCACAGCCACGGGCACCGACTTGTGCGGAGACAGCGTGCCTGCAGGCGGCAAACGTGACGAAGCCAAATGGCAGCATATGACCACGTTCACGCTGGGGCTGGGATCACAAGGCCAGATGATTTATGCGCCCAACACGCTGACCGGCGACTACTGGAACGACACCTCGGGCGACTTCTACTCCATCCTCACAGGTGTAACAGCATCCAGCACCAATGTGGCTGCGGGCATATGCTCCTGGATGAGTAGTGGCCAATGCACCTGGCCCACCCCAGCAGCCAACTCAAATGCCAATATCGATGACCTGTGGCACGCCGCCATCAATGGCCATGGAAGCTACTTCAGCGCCAAAGACCCGGCCTCATTGACCAATAGCCTGGTTGCAACCTTGAGCCAGATACCGGCTAACAACCGTACGGGTACATCAGCCGCCGCAGCCAGCAGCAACCCCAACGTCACCTCAACAGACAACTACATATTCAGCTCTTCCTACCGTTCGGGCTTCTGGACAGGAGAGTTGACGCGTCGGCAAATCCTGGCTACTGGCGATTTGACTCTGGTGAACTGGTCCGCCGCACGCTTGGTTGACTGCTCCACCACCGTATGGGCGCCCAACACCGCCTACTCTGCCAAAGCTGCATTCCGCTACCCGGACAGCACTGCCAGCGGTGGCGTGCCCAAGTGCTACGTTGTCAATACCGACTACACATCAGGCTCCACATTCGACATCAGTGGCAGCACGGGTGAAGGCGGTAACACATCGGTTGTCAATGAAGACGAAACCGCCACGAGTAAAACTGCAGTGGCCCCCAATCTCACGCGGAAAATCTACACCAATAGCGCTACTGCGCTTATAGATTTCAGTCTGAGCGCACTCACTACCGCCAGCCTGAACGGCAACGTCGCCGAGTCGTATCTGAAGGCCGGCATATCCCAGTTTTGCACCTCCGGTTCGGGCTGCATCAGCAGCACGGCCACCGCCAGCGGACAGAACTTCGTCGACTACATCCGCGGTGTGCGCACCTACGAAGGTGTCTACTATCGCAAGCGCCTGAATGTCCTGGGTGACATTGTTTCGGCAGAGGCTCGCTACGTGAAAACGCCCCTGCAAAACTACACCGACACAGGTTTCAGCGCATACAAGTCTGCCCAGGCCAGTCGTACCGGTGTGGTCTATGTGGGCGCCAACGATGGCATGCTGCATGCCATTGACGCCAGCAACGGCAAGGAGTTGTGGAGCTATATCCCGTCCAAGGTATTGCCCAACCTCTACAAGCTGGCTGACAACAACTATTCGCTCAACCACCAGTACTTTATAGACGGCACGCCGGAAGTCAGCGAGGTGTATGGGCCCTGCCGCACCAGCGTTACCAGCTGCAGCGGCAACGAGTGGCACACCATCCTGGTCAGCGGACTGAATGGAGGCGGCAAGAGCTACTTTGCGCTGGACATCACGGACCCAGCCAACCCGGTGTTCCTGTGGGAAGTGACCGACAGCACCATGGGCTACACCTACAGCAGCCCCAAGATCACCAAACTCAAGGATGGAACTTGGGTGGTGCTGCTGGGTTCTGGTTATAACAACACCGATGGCAAGGGCTACTTGTATGTGCGCAATGCCCTGACCGGTGCGTCCATCCGAACTATTCCAACCAACACGGTTGGAGAGTTGGGGCGTATCAACTCCCGTGCGTTGGCACCAGATACAGACAACACCAGTATTGCAGCCTACGCAGGGGACACCGCAGGCAACCTGTGGCGTTTTGATATCAACGGTGACCTGCCCGGAACGGCCAGCGGCTATGACGCTCAAAAACTCATCAGCGTGGCCGATGCCAATGGCAAAGCACAGCCTATTACAGCCAAACCAGACATTGCTACGGTCAACGGCCTGACCATGGTGTATTTCGGCACGGGCAAATATCTGGGCGTCACAGATATTTCCAACACCGACTACCAGTCTTTCTATGGCGTAGTGGACCGCAGTGATGCAGTCACCATGACTACGCCGCGTGCCACGGGCAGCAAATTTATCAAGCAAACCCTGACCGATGGACTTTGCCCCGCAAGCGCACCAGCCAGTTTGTGCTCTCAGTCCCAAGTTATACGTACCAGCACATCCAATTCAGTGGACTGGACAACCAACAATGGCTGGTACATGGACTTTTTGGGTGCAGGCGAACGTTCTGCCACAGACCCAACCTTGGTCTTGGGCACAGTGCTGTTCACCACCATATCCCCCTCCCTGCCAGCTTCAGACCCCTGCACGTCCACCACCAGCAGCGGCAAAAGCTTCTTGTACGCACTGGACTACCTCAATGGCGGCGCGGTAACAGGCTCCCTGGGAATTGCGGCGTTCAGTCTCGGAGACATGATTGCCACACGCCCGGTACCGGTGGAATTGCCTGACGGCACTGTGGGTGCACTTACACAAGGTACTCCACCCAAGGGCACTGAGGACGTGATCACCAACATCAGCAAGCCACCGATCAAACCCAGTTCGACCGCGGGTGTACGCCGCATGTCGTGGCGTGAAATCACCAGCCAATAACACCGAAGGCACAACCTGCTACTGAAGAGCCTTACCGCCCCAGCATTGCCGCAGTTGTGGTGGTTTGCCTGAACCGTATGCGCCCAAAGCGGCCTGTGCTGTTTGCAGTGGTTTTGTCTTTGGCGTTGCACGCCGCCCTGCTCTGGACTACCGCCCACCGCCCCTTGGCGAGGAGCGGTGGCAGTGCGCCACTGCATGTGACATTGGAATTCAGAGCTGCACCTGCGGCCTCCATCAAAGACGCACCAGCCGCAGACCAACAGACCGACGCACTACTTCCCCCAAAGCGTGAACCAGCCGATGTGGTGTCTGCGTCTGAACAAAGCCCTGACGCCGCAAGAACCCAGTCAACTCCGACGCCGGGTGCGGTGTACTACACGCCGGACCAACTTTCTGCCAAACCTGTGTTTCTTCGGGACGAAGGTGCTCCTACTCCCCAATTCATTCCGGATGTAATGCCTCTGCCAGTATTGGCAACGGTGTTCATCAACGAGTCAGGCACTGTAGATGAGGTGCATCTGGGAGAGTCGTTTTTGTCGAGTACCGCCAAGGATTTCATCGTCAGCTCATTTAAATCCATGCAGTTCACCCCCGGCATGTTGGGTGAACTGCCAGTAAAGTCGCAACTCACTACCGAAGTCCGACTCAATCCGGCACTGCCTGTGCAATAGGCATATGGCGGACTTACCCATACCCATGACTGACGCCCACTTGCTACCAGACGCCACCGCCCAAAGCCACAACGCGCTGCTTCTTTCCGACCCCAACCCCCGTGTGGGATGCGTGATCGCCGCGGCAGATGGCCGCGTGCTTGGCAGTGGATTCACCCAACAAGCCGGTGGCCCCCACGCAGAAGTCATGGCGCTGCGCGATGCTGCTGCGCGCGGTAGCAGCGTGGTGGGCGCCACCGCCTACGTCACGCTGGAGCCCTGCTCTCACCATGGCCGCACCG